>Ga0335070_10004302_pt1 | contig 16625 bp, 15 predicted proteins | sample Lox_Sample_13_FD_206722 | JGI IMG/M metagenome (GOLD analysis project Ga0335070, IMG submission 206722) | Soil microbial communities from Loxahatchee National Wildlife Refuge, Florida, United States - Lox_Sample_1.3 | ecosystem: Environmental > Terrestrial > Soil > Wetlands | place: USA... | reverse complement strand
GCATCACCATCCCGCCGTCGACGACGATGACGTGGCCCGTAATGTACGATGCGGCATCGGATGCGAGGAAGGCCACGGCGGCCGCCACGTCCTCGGGCGCCCCGAGCCTCCCGAGGGCGATCTGGGCGCTCAGGGCCTCGCGGGCCTGGGGCGACAGACCGGCCGTCATGTCCGTTTCGATGAAGCCGGGCGCCACCGCGTTCACCCGGATGTTCCGGGACGCCAGCTCCTTGGCGGCGCTCTTCGTGAGCCCGATCAGCCCGGCCTTCGACGCCGCGTAGTTCGCCTGCCCCTTGTTGCCCACCAGCCCGACCACGCTCGCCACGTTGATGATCCGGCCGCTCCGCCGCTGCATCATCCCGCGGACGACGGCCTTCATCGTCAGCCAGGCGCCCTTCAGGTTGACGTCCAGCACCTGGTCCCACTGCTCGTCGGAGAGCCGCATCAGCAGGTTGTCGCGCGTGATCCCGGCGTTGTTCACCAGGACCTCGATCGGGCCGAGGTGCGCCTCGACCTCCGCGACGCACGCCTCGATCGCGGGCTGGTCGACCACGTCCACCCGGAAGCCCCGCGAGCCGCACCCGATCTCCGCCGCCACCTCGAGCGCGTGCTCGTAGTCGCGGTCGAGGACCGCCACGTGCGCGCCCTGCCCGCACGCCAGCTCCTTGGCGATGGCCCGGCCGATGCCCCGGCCGGCCCCGGTCACCATGGCGACCTTGTCGTCGAGCCCGAAGTTCACGCCGCCTCCAGAAAGGCCTTCACCTCGGCCGCCGTGCCGAGGTTCACCGTCCGCGCCCCGGGGAGCACGCGCTTCGCCAGGCCCGCGAGCACGTTCCCCGGCCCGATCTCCACGAACGTGGCGTCCGCGCCCGCGAGCGCGGCCAGCTTGCGCACCGACTCCACCCACCGGACCGGGCTGGTGAGCTGCGCGGCGAGGAGCCGCCGCGCGAGGTCGCCGGTGCGGACCGGCTCGGCGCTCGCGTTGGCCACCACGGGGAACGCCGGCGTGCCGAGCGTCGCGGCGCCGAGGGCGTCGGCGAACTGCGCCGCGACCGGCTCCATGAGCGGCGAGTGGAACGCTCCGCTCACCTTGAGCGGGATCACCCGCTTGGCGCCGGCCGCCTTCAGCAACTCCCCCGCCCGGGCCACCGCCGCGGGGTCACCCGACACCACGACCTGGTCCGGCGCGTTCAGGTTCGCCGCCACCACGACGCCGCCGCCCCCCGCCTCGCTCGCCTCGCGGCACGCCGCGGCCACCCGCTCGACGTCCAGCCCCATCACCGCCGCCATGGTGCCCGGCCGGGCGACGCCGGCGTCACGCATCAGCTCGCCTCGCCGCCGCACCAGCCGGGCCGCCTCCGGCCCGGTGAGCGCGCCGGCGGCCACGTAGGCGCTGTACTCGCCGAGCGAGTGGCCCGCGGCCGCGCCGACCCGGCCGGCCAGCGCCGGCCCCACGACGGCCCAGACCGCCCAGCTGTGCGCGAGGATCGCGGGCTGCGCATGGTCGGTACGGGTGAGCAGCTCCTCCGGCCCGTCCCACATCACCGCCGACAGCTTGAAGCCGAGCGCGTCGTCCACGGCCCCCAGGGCGGCTCGCGCGGCCGGAAACGCGTCCGCCAGGTCCTTCGCCATCCCGACCCGCTGCGCGCCCTGGCCGGGACACAGCAGCACCATGGTGGCCCCACTCACCAGCGGACGACCATCGCTCCCCAGGTGAAGCCGGCGCCGAACGTCACGAGCAGCGCCAGCGTCCCGGGTGTGAGCCGTCCGCAGCGGCGCGCCTCGTCGAGCGCGAGCGGGATCGAGGCGGCGCTCGTGTTCCCGAAGCGGTCCACGTTGACGTAGACCTTCTCCATCGGGATGTGCGCGTGTTCGGCCGTGGCCGTGATGATCCGCATGTTGGCCTGGTGCGGGACCAGCAGGTCGATCTGCTCGCCGGTCACCCCGGCGGCGTCGAGCGCGCAGTGGGCCGCGTCCGCCATCGCCCGCACCGCCGCCTTGAACACCTCGCGTCCCGCCATCCGGAGGTAGTAGCTCCGGTCCTTGAGCATCTCCTCGCTGGGCGGACGATTCGCGCCGCCGCCGGGCCGGTAGAGCAGCTCCGCGAGCGTGCCGTCGGACTTGAGGTGGCTCGAGAGGATCCCGCGATCGCCCGTGGCCTTCACCAGCACCGTCGCGCCGGCCCCGTCCCCGAGCAGCACCGCGGTGGACCGGTCGGTCTGGTCGGTGATGCAGCTCAATCGCTCGCTGCCCACGACCAGCGCCCGCTGCGCCGTGCCGGCCTCGATCATCGACCGCGCGATCACGGTGCCGTACAGCCACCCCGGGCACGCCGCGAGATCACGTCGAAGGCGGCGGCGTTCTTGGCGCCGATCAACGCCTGGACGTCGCACGCCATGGACGGCAGCAGGCGGTCCGGCGACGCGGTGGCGCCGATCACCAGATCCAGGTCCGTGGCCTCCAGCTTCGCGTCGGCCAGCGCCTTGAGGCTCGCGTCGCGCGCCATCCCCGAAGTCGTCTCGCCCGGTCCGGCGAAGTAGCGCTGCTTGATGCCGGTGCGCTCCTGGATCCAGGTGTCCGAGGTGTCGAGCACCTTTTCGAAATCGGCGTTGGTCACGAGGCGGCTGGGCACACAGGAGCCCAGTCCGGCGAATGTCACGGTCGGTTGGCTCATGGGATCACGCGGTCGCGCGCGAGAACTCGCGCTCCATGTGCTGGACGAGGTGGTGATGGGCGGCGTCCGCCGCTACCCTCACGGCGTTGCGGATCGCCTCGGGTGACGAGCGGCCGTGGCAGATGATGGAGACGCCGCGCACGCCGAGCAGGGGGGCGCCACCGATCTCGGCGTAGTCGAGACGTCGCCAGATCCGCGCCATCGCCTCGCTCGCGGCGGTGGCGGCGCCGAGCTCCCGCTCGACCAGGGAGCGGAACAGGCGCTCCACCGACTCGTAGAACTTGAGCAGGACGTTGCCGGTGAAGCCGTCGCACACCACCACGTCGAAGTCCCCTGCCTCGCACCGGCCCAGGAGAATGTGGCGGCCCTCGACATTCCCCACGAACTTGAGGTCGCTCTCCCGCAGCAGGCGATGCGCCTCCTTCGCCGCCGCGTTCCCCTTCTCGTCCTCCTCGCCGATGTTCAGCAGGCCGATGGCCGGGTCGGTGCGGCCCATGACATCCCGCGCATACAGCGCGCCGAGATGGGCGAACCCCACCAGCTCGTTGGCGGAGCAGTCCACGTTGGCGCCGACGTCCAGCACCAACACCGTCTGGCGGCTGGTGGGGAACGGCGTCCCGATGGCCGGCCGCTCGAAGCCCTCGAACAGGCGCAGCGTCAGGGTCGAGGCGGCCATCACGGCGCCGGTGTTGCCCGCGCTGATGAACGCGTCGGACTCGCCCGCCTTCTGGAGCCCAAGGCCTAACGTGATGGAGGAACTACGCTTGGACCTGATCGCCTGAAGTGGTTTCTCGCCCATCCCGATGACCTCGGGGGCGTCCACGATCTGGATCCTGGTACGATCGATGTCGGTCCGCTCCAGCTCCCGCTCGATCAGGCGCTGCTGGCCCACGAGCTGGATGCCGATCTCTCCGGGCAGTTCGGCCAGAGCCATGGCGGCGCCGGCCACCGGGACGGCGGGGGCGAGGTCGCCCCCCATCGCGTCGATCGCGATGCGGATCACTCAGTCCTCGATTTCGATCCGCCGCTCGCCCTTGTAGTAGCCGCAGTTCGGGCACACCCGGTGCGGGATCCGCATCTCACCGCACTTGGGGCACGGGGCCAGTGTCGGCGCGGCCGCCTTGTAGTGCGTCCGGCGCATGCGCTTCTTCGATTTCGAGGTCCGTCGCTTCGGGACAGCCATGGCTCATTCGCCTTTGCGTAGCTTGGTGAGCGCGGCCCAGCGGGGGTCGACTTCCGGCTGGCAGCCGCACGGGCCGAGGTTGAGATCGGCGCCGCATCGCGGACACAGGCCGCGACAGTCGTCGCGGCATTCCACGAACTGCGGCACGGCAAGGATCAGCTCCTCGCGGACCGCCTCCGACAGGTCGAGCGCGGTGGCGCGCCGCGGCACCACGTAGCAGTCGTCGTCGCCGCGCGCATCGTCTTCGGCGACGAAGACCAGACCCAGGGATTGCGAGAGCGGGACCCGTACCGGGGCCAGGCAGCGGCGACATTCCCCCAGGACCACCGTCGCCAGCCGCGCCTGCCAGTAGTACTTCCCTTCTCCTGCCGTGCTGAGCCGCCCAGAGACGACCAGTGGAGACGCGAGCGCGACGCCGGAATTCCTCACGAGGGGGTCGTCGGCCGCTACCTCCGCGGCCGTCTCCACAGGCCCCTCGCGCACCGCCGCGAGGTCGATGCGCAACATAGCCGACGAAGCTAACCCGTTGTCCTGCTTGGGTCAATCGAATCTGGGGCGCCCGACTCGGTGCTCCGGGAAGCCACTACGCCAGATCGGCTTCCGGGAAGAAGAACCCCACCTCGCGCAGGGCGTTCTCGGGGCTGTCGGAGGCGTGGATGGCGTTCCGCTCCTTGGACTCGGCGTAGAGGGCCCGCACGGTGCCCGGGGCCGCTTCATTGGGGTCGGTCGCGCCGATGACCTCGCGGAGCCTGGCCACGGCGTCCTGCCGCTCCAGGGCCAGCGGGAGGCAGGGTCCGGAGGTCATGAAGGTGACGAGGGGCCGGAAGAACGGGCGCTCCCGGTGGACGGCGTAGAACGCTTCCGCCTGCGCCGTGGTGAGCCGCGCGACGCGGGCCGCCCGGATCCTGAATCCGGCCGCCTCGAGGTGCGCGAGGACCTTCCCTGCCTTTCCCGACGCCATCGCGTCGGGCTTGATGATGGCGAGCGTGAGCATCGGCGGTTCAGTACCCCAGGAGTTTGCGAACGATGTCGCCGCGCGTCAGGAACCCGACCAGGGCGCCGTCGCGGGTCACCGGGAATCTATCCACGTCCCTCGCCAGCATCAGGGCGGCGACGTCGGCGATGGTCTGATCCTCCGCCAGGCAGAGGACCGTCCGGTCCATGGCCTCGCGGACCGGGACCGTGCCCGGGGCGACCGGCGACCCGCGCGCCGTCCGGCGCTTGACGGCCTTCATCTGGCCGGTCGAGAGCTGCTGGACGGTTTGCGGGAGCAGGTGCTTGAGCAGGTGCCCGTCGGTGAGCAGGCCGAGCACTTCGCCGTTGGGGCCCGTGACCGGGAGGGCCCTGACGCCACGCCCGAGCATGATGCGCGCCGCCTCGCCGAGCGGCGTCTCGGGATCGACGGTGGTCACGTGCGTGGTCATCAGGTCGTGCACGGTGACTTCGCCGGGCACGGCGGCGTCGCGCAGCGCCGGGATGGCGAGGACTTCGTCCGCAGTGCGGGCGGCGTGCAGGCCGTTGAGGACGTCGTCGGAGGCCAACGCGCGGGCGACCGCGCTCATCGCGCGCAGGTACTCGGACGCCGCGCTGGTCGGCGCGAGGATGAGCACGACGACGCGGGCGCAGCGGTTCGGATCGTTGGCGCGGCAGATGGGCTGCGGCGAGACGCCGATCGCCACGGCCAGGGCGCCGGCCGCGTCGGTCCTGAAATGCGGCAGGAAGGCGCGGCCGGCGACCATGACGACGTCCTCCGGCCACTCTCGCTTGAGGATCTCGGTCAGGCGCGCCTCGTCCGCGACGGCGCCGGACTTGACCAGCGTCCGCGCCAGTTTCCCGGTCGCGTCCCGCACGCTGCGCGCCTCGAGCGGGACGATGACCCGCCGTCGGTCGAGGAGATCGGCCAGCGTCACTTCTTCTTCTTCACCTTCGCCGGCTTCGCCTTCGCGGCCGGCCTGCGCGCCGCCTTCCTCGCCGGGCGCGACCCATTCAATCTCGCCTGGATCAGTGGCACCACATCAGCTGGCCGCTTCATGACCGAGATGCCCGCGCGCTCGAAGGCGGCGATCTTCTCGGCGGCGGTGCCGGAGGAACCGGAGATGATGGCGCCGGCGTGGCCCATCCGGCGGCCCGGCGGCGCGGTCTGGCCGGCGATGAAGCCGACCACCGGCTTGGTCATCTTCTTCCGCACGAATTCGGCGGCGTTCTGCTCGTCGGTGCCGCCGATCTCGCCGATCATCACGACCGCTTTCGTCTTCGGATCCGCCTCGAAGGCGGCCAGGCAGTCGATGAAGTTGGTGCCGATGATCGGGTCGCCGCCGATCCCGACGCAGGTGGTCTGGCCGAGCCCGGCGCGGGTGAGCTGGTAGACGACCTCGTAGGTCAGAGTGCCGGAGCGGGACACGACGCCGACCGGGCCGGGGACGCAGATCTGCCCGGGGATGATGCCGACCTTGGCGACGCCGGGAGTGATGATCCCGGGGCAGTTCGGCCCGATGAGCCGGGTGCCGCGCTCGGCGAGGTACGGATAGACCCGCGTCATGTCGAGGACGGGGACGCCCTCGCTGATGCACACCACGAGCTTGATGCCGGCGTCCGCGGCCTCGAACACCGCGTCGGCGGCGAACTTCGCCGGCACGTAGATGACCGACGTGTTCGCCCGGGTCGCGGCGACCGCTTCGGCCACCGTGTTGAAGATCGGGACCTTGCCCTCGAACTTCTGCCCGCCCTTGCCCGGCGTGACGCCGGCGACCACGGGGGTCCCGTAGGCGAGCATCTGCTTCGCGTGGAACGAGCCGTCACGGCCCGTGATCCCCTGCACCACCAGCCGGGTGCCCTTGTCGACGAAGATGCTCACGCCGCCGCCCCTCCCTTCGCCACCTGCACCGCCTGCTCAACGGCGGCGTCCATGTCCGTGAGCGCCCGCATCCCCACGCCCGCGAGGATCTGGAGGGCCTCCTTCTCGTTGGTGCCCGTCAGGCGGATGATGATCGGGCGGTCCACCTTGAACTGGCGCGTCGCGGCGACGATGCCGTTGGCGACGTCGTCGCAGCGCGTGATACCTCCGAAGATGTTGAAGAGGATCGCCTTCACCTTGGAATCCGACGTGATGATCTTGAGCGCCGTCACCACCTTCTCGGGGTTCGACGACCCGCCGATGTCGAGGAAGTTGGCCGGCTCGCCGCCGTAGTACTTCACCAGGTCCATCGTCGCCATGGCGAGGCCCGCGCCGTTGACGCAGCACCCGACGTTCCCGTCGAGCTTGATGTAGGTGAGGTTGGCCTCGCGGGCCAGCACCTCGGACGGGTCCTCCACCGCCGCGTCGCGCAAGGCCTCGATGGCCGGCTTGCGCTCCAGCTCGTTGTCGTCCACCACGATCTTCGCGTCCAGCGCGACGACCTCGCCCTTGGGCGTGACGACCAGCGGGTTGATCTCCGCCAGCGACGCGCCCGCATCCACGAACGCGCGGTACAGCTTCTGGAGGATGTCGGCCGCCTGGCGCACCAGCGCGACGTCGCCGTAGAGGTGGAACGCCAGGGCCATCGCCTGGTGCGGCAGGAGCCCGTACCGGGCATCCACCGTCGCCTTGAAGATCTTCTCCGGCGTCTTGGCGGCGACCTCCTCGATGTCGATGCCGCCCGCGGGGCTGACCATGAACACCGGCGACCGCGTCGCCCGGTCCACGATCACGCCCACGTACGCCTCGCTCGCGATCTCCGAGGCGGGCGCGATCAACACCTTGCCCACGGTCAGGCCCTTGATCTTCATCCCGAGGATCTGACTGGCCACACGCTCGGCCTGCTCGGGCGAGTCGGCGAGCTTGACGCCGCCCGCCTTGCCGCGGCCGCCTGCGTGGACCTGCGCCTTGACGACGACCTTGGGGACGCCGAGGCGCTCCATCGCGCGCCTCGCTTCGGCCGGCGACGTGGCCATCACGCCGGGCGGCACTGCGATGCCGGCCCGCGCGAGCAGCTCGCGCGCCTGATACTCGTGTATGTTCATCGGCCCTCAGCGACTATGGTTGTTCCTGTCTCGCCGCGCATGGCGGCCAGCCCCGACCCCAGCGCGGCGATCACCGCGCGGTCTCCGCCGCTCCGCACGAAGCTGATCGCCGCTTCGACCTTGGGGCGCATGCTGCCGTCGGCGAATTGGCCTTCGTGCAGCAGCAATTCCGCTTCCGCGGCAGTCATGCGCCGGATCGGCGCCGCACGCTCCGTGCCGTAGTCCCGCTGCACCGCCTCGACATCCGTAAGAATCAGGAGCAGTTCCGCTCCCAGTTCCCGGGCCAGGATCGCCGCGGTCCGGTCCTTGTCCACCACCGCGTCCACGCCCTCGAGCCGGAGCACGGGATCGCGATAGACCGGTGGCCCGCCACCGCCGGCCGCCACCACGATCGTTCCGTCCTCCACGAGGCGCCGCACCATTGGCGCCTCGACGATGTCGATCGGCACGGGGCTCGCGGAGAGGCGCCGCCACCGGCCCGCCGTGTCCTTGCCGACCGGCTCACCGCGCAGCTCCAGCGACTGGCGGCGCTTCGGCGACAGCTCGTGCCCTATGGGCTTGCTCGGCGAGCCGAGCATCGGGTCGTCCGGCGCCACCAGCGTCTGCGTGATCAGGGTGACGACGGCGCGGTCCACGCGCGCCCGCTCCAACGCGTTCTGCAGCGACTGCTGGATCATGTAGCCGATCCAGCCGGCCGTCTCGGCCACCAGCACGCCCAGCGGCAGGGGCTCGACGTCCGCCGCGGCCAGCTCGTTGCGCGCCAGCGAGTCGCCCACCTGTGGGCCGTTGCCGTGGACGATCGCGATGCGCCATCCCTCGCGCGCCAGGTCCACGATCGGCGCCAGGCTCTCCCGCGTGTGCCGGAACTGGCTCGCGATCGTGCCGCGCTCCCCTGCCGGCGCCAGCGCGTTCCCGCCGAGGGCCACGACCATCGTATGCCCTGCCATCACGCCTCCTGAGGGCCGCCGAAACTAGGCGCCCGCTCGTCCCGGCTCAAGGCCGGCGTGGTCCCGCCGGCGCATTGCCGAGGGCCCGGCGCAGCGCCTCGTAGGCGCGGGCGAATCCCGCCCAGTCGCCATGGCGGGACGCCGAGTCGAGCGCGGCGAAGGCCGCCCGGGCCTCGGTGAGGGACGCCGCGGCCGCCACCGACCCGGCCGGCGCTCCTTGCCCCGCGGCCAGCGCCTCGGCGACGCTCGCGACGCCGTCGCCCACGCCCAGCCGCCCGTCGGCGAGCAGAGCGGTCGCGCGCAGCATGAGCGGGTCCTGGGTGCGCCGCTGGGAGGCGAACAGGAACTGCAGGTACGCCACCGTCCCCGCGGCGGGCAGGGCGCATACGACGCTGCGCCGCACCGCGCCCTCGGGCCCGGCCGCCCCCGCCACCGCGGCCACCACGGCCGGCGCGGAGGCGAAGCGGCTCGCCACGGCGGCGACGGTCGGGAACTGGCCGGCGGGCAGGCGCAGCAGTCGCAGCGCGGGGGCGCCGTCGGGGCGCGCGGCGCCGGCGACGATGGCGACCAGCGCGTTCCCCGCCGCGTCCGCGAGCGGCGCCAGCCGCCATAGCGCGGGGGCCCCTGCCCCGAGTGCGAGCGGCGCCTGCACCGAAGCGGTCTCGCCCGGGCGTTCGGCGTTCTTCGCGTCCTCGGGCGCCGCCGCGGCGGTGACCCAGCGCTCGCCCGCTGCGTCCCCACGGTGGCGCGCCAGCATCTCGACCTGTGCCGTGAAGAGCTGCGCCGGGTAGTCGAGGTGGGCCCGGAGGTCGGCGCCGATGCTGTCCGACGGCAGCGGGGTCGTGCCGTACCCCGCGGCCAAACCCGCGGCGAACGCGAGATCGGGCGGCCGCAGGTAGAGGCGCGTCTGTCCGGTGACCGCGTCCACGGTAGCGACGAACGCGGCGCGGAGGTAGCTCACCGCGTCGCCATTCCAGGTCACGTGATCGGCGAGCGGGAAGCGCTCGGAAGCGACGTAGCCGTCGGCCACCCACACGAGTCGCCCACCCAGCATCACCGCGCGCGGCGCGTCGAACGACGCGAAGGGATACAGGCGCTCGAGCCGGCGCGGCACATCGCGCCAGATCAGCAGCCGGTCCGCGACGCTGGTGCGTCGGTCGAGGAGCGGCGGCGACTGCAGCGCCCACGCCATGAGGAGCCGTCGCAGGAGACCACCGAGCCGGAGACCGGCAGGGCCGGCCGGCGGCGCTGCCTCGTCGGGGCCGACGACGGCGGGATCCGCTCCGTGCGCGACGTAGCGGATGCGGCCGGCGGCACGTGCCAGCGGCACCGGCGCTGGGGATCCGGTGGCGAGGTCGGGCCGGGACAGGAAGACGAGCGACTCGGCGCCGTCTCCCTCCGCGGCGACCGCGACCGGTTCCCCCGCCCACGACAGCGGGCCGCGGTGCAGGGCGGTCCAATCGGGGCGTCGCTGGGCGCGCTCGAACCCCAGGGGGTCCGTCTCCGGGACCGCGATGGCGACGGGTCTCGCCGGTGCGCCGGTGCTCGCGTACACGTCCACCGTCACCGTCCAGCTGCGGGGCCGTGCACTGTCGGCCAGAGCCGCGTCGAGCGCCGCTTCGAGCAACCCGGGCTCCAGGGACCAGGGTGACACGCCGCGCAGCTCCTGGCCGAGCGCGCGGACGCTGTCGTCGGGAACGACCGCCCGCAGGTCCAGCCGCTCCTCGCTCACCGCGTCGAGGACCCCGAGGCCCGCGCGGGAGTAGCGGTCGGCCCACTGCCCGAGCGCCAGGGTGATCTCGGGGTCCGGGCGGCCGTGCCACGCCTCCCACAGGTACGGCGCCGCGAAGCGTCCCAGCACGGCCACCACCGCAAGGGTCGCCCAGGCCGCGAGCAGCACGCCGGCCCGCTTCAGGCGGAGGGTCGCGACGGTGCCGGCGGCCACGACCAGAGCCAGCGCGGCCAGCGCCGCGGACGCCGGGAGACGGATCGCCCGATCGGCCGGCGTGAGGGCGCCGTTCGCGCCGCCGCCGCCCCCCACGATCCCGTACGCGTCGAGCTGGAACCCCCAGGCGATGACCAGGGCGAGGCAGGCCAGGAGCACGACCAGGTGGATGCGGGCGTGCGGCGTCACCTTGAGACGCCGCGAGCCGTAGGTGATGCTCCCGGTCAGCGTGTAGAGTGCGCCAGCCACGAAGACCCCGAAGAGCACCAGGGCGAGGGCGATGAGGTGCAGCGTCTCGAGGAGCGGGAGCGTCGCCAGGTAGAAGGAGGCGTCGCGGCCGAGGACCGGCTCGCGGAACCCGAGCGGCGTCGCGTGCCGCGCGAGCGTGATCAGGTCCGGGAGGTCGGCGAACGTCACCGCGGTCACGATGCCGAGCAGGAGCGCGAGTCCGAGGGCGATCCAGCGGAGCGTCCGGCGCGGCACCGCCTCCGCGATCTCCAGGTCGCCGACCCGGCGCGGGAGGTGCACGGCGCCGATGGAGCGGTACACGGCGAAGGTCTGCGCCGCGTACCAGAGCGCGGCGCCGGCGGCGAGGGCGAGCTGCCATCCGACGTCGTTCAGCTGGCGGGACCAGTACGGCCCGGCCAGGCCGAGGTCGGCGAACCACGAGGCTTCGGTGAAGCGGATGGCGACCCAGCGGCCCCCGAACAGCGCGATCAAGACGGCCGCGACCGCATACCCCGCGACGCGCCGGCGGGTCATGACCCGATTCCGCCGACTCCCTGGGCCTTCAGCACCTGCTCGGCCTCGCGACGGATGGTCTCGAGTCCCGCCGCGCTCCTGGCCTCGAACCGGAGCACCAGGATCGGCTGCGTGTTGGATGCGCGGATGAGCCCCCACCCGTCCGGCGTGCGCCACCGCACGCCGTCGATGGTGACCGTCGGGTACTTCGCGGCGAAGTGCCGGGCCGCCGCCGCGACGATGGCCACCTTCCGGTCCTCCGGGGCGTCCACGCGGATCTCCGGCGTCGAGACGTACTGCGGCAGCGCGCCCGTGAGCGCCGAGACCGGCTGCCCCTGCCCGGCCACGATCTTGAGGAGCCGCGCGGCGGCGTACATGGCGTCGTCGTAGCCGAGGTAGTCCGGAGGCCCGAAGAACATGTGGCCGCTCATCTCGCCCGCCAGGACGGCGCCGCTCTCCTTCATCTTCTTCTTGATGTACGAGTGCCCCGTCATCCACATGACCGGCTTGGCCCCCGCGCGCTCCAGCGCCTCGGCGAGGCCGTCGGAGCACTTGACGTCGAAGATCACTTCCTTGCCCCGGCCCAGCCGGCGCACCATGTCCTGGCCGAGCAGCGCGAGGATCTGGTCGCCGAACAGCACCTCGCCCCGCTCGTCCACCGCGCCGATCCGGTCGGCGTCGCCGTCGAAGGCGATCCCGATGTCGGCGTGCAGGGCGCGTACGCGCGCCTGGAGGTCGCGGAGGTTCGCGAGCACCGTCGGATCGGGGTGGTGGTTCGGGAAGGTGCCGTCGGACTCGCAATAGAGGCGATCCACCTTGGCGCCGACGGCGTCGAGCAGCTGCGGGCCCGCCAGGCTCCCGGTGCCGTTGCCGCAGTCCACGACCACGCTGAGGGGCCGGTCCAGCCTCCCGATCCGCCCGGCCACCTCCCGGCGGTATGCGTCGAGGACCTCGTGCGTCTCGACGGCGCCCCGGCCCGTCGCGAACGCGTCGCGCTCGATGCGCTCGCGCAGCCCCTGGATGTCGTCGCCGGCGAACGGCAGGCCGCCCAGGACCATCTTGAAGCCGTTGAACTCGGGCGGGTTGTGCGAGCCGGTGATCTGAACGCCGCCGTCGGCCTGCAGGTGGTGGATCGCGAAGTAGAGCGTCGGCGTCGGGACCAGGCCCACGCTGAGAACCCGCGTCCCCGTCGCCGCCAGCCCCTCGATCAGGGCGGCGGCGAGCCGCTCCCCGCTCGGCCGGTTGTCACGGCCGACCGCGAGGGACGGGACGTGGCCGAGGCGGTGGCGCGCCTCGGCGCCGATGGCGAGCCCGACGGCCCGCGCGACGTCGGGCGTGAGGTCCACGCCCACGGTGCCGCGGATGTCGTACTGCCGGAAGATGACGGGATCGATGCGCATGTCTGGAAGGTGTCCTGCGGGCCGGCGGCGGTCCAGCCGCGGCTAGTTGCCGGCCGCGACGGGCGCCCCGACCGAGATCACGCCGCGCGGCAGGAAGGCGTGTGAGCCGTTCTTCGCCGCTTCGAGCACCAGGTTGGGCCAGAGCCCGAACACGAGCAGCGCGACGACCATCACGGCGAGCGTGATGGCGGCCGCGCGTGGGACCTGCACGCCTGCGTGGGCCTGGTCGTGCGCCGGCGGCTTCATGTACATCGCCATCACCACCGGCAGGTAGTATCCCGCCGACACGACGCTGGTCACCACGAGCACCGCTGCGAGGATCGGATACCCGCCGCCGGTCGCCGACACCAGGATGTACCACTTGCCGATGAACCCCGCCGTGCCGGGGAACCCGAGCAGCGACAGCATACAGACCGTCAGCGCGAAGGCGAGCCACGGGTGCGGCTCCGCGAGGCCGGCCAGGTCCTCCACCAGCACGTCCCGCTCGCCGTTCCGCCCCTTGAAGGAGAGGATGGCGAAGGCGCCCACGGTCATCAGCGTGTAGAACAGCAGATAGAACAGGAACGCGGCCGCCCCGGCGACCGAGCCGGCCACCAGCGCCGTCAGCAGATACCCCGCGTGCGCGATGCTCGAGTAGGCGAGCATCCGTTTCACGGTGCGCTGCGCCAGCGCGATCAGGTTGCCCACGAGCATCGTGACCGCCGCGAGCCACCAGATCACCTGCTCCCAGCGGACGTGGACGCTGACGAACCCCTGGAGGAGCACGCGCACCAGCGCGGCGAACGCCGCCGCCTTCACCGCGGCGGCCATGTAGGCGGTGACGGTGGTGGGCGCGCCGTCGTACACGTCCGGCGTCCACATGTGGAACGGCACGGCCGCGACCTTGAAGCCGAAGCCGATGAACAGCAGTGCCATGCCGGCCAGGAGCATCGGGTGGCCCGCGACCCCGAGCGGGGCGATCTGCGACGCGATCACCGGGATCTTGGTCGAGCCGGTCGCGCCATACAGGAGCGCAATCCCGTACAGGAAGAATGCGGAGGCGAAGGCGCCGAGCAGGAAGTACTTCAGCGCCGCCTCTCCGCCCACTTTGCTCCGCCGGTCGATGCCCGAGAGGACGTAGACCGACACCGACATCAGCTCGAGGCCGAGGAAGACGACGAACAGGTCGGAGCCGCCCGCCATAAGCATCATCCCCACCGCCGCGAACAGCACCAACACGTGGAACTCGGGGATGAGGATCCCCTCGCGGTCGAGGTAGCCGATGGAGAAGACGACCGACAGCGCCGCGGCGAGGAGCACGATCAGGTCCACGGCCCAGCGGAACGGGTCCACCGCGACGCTCGCGGGGGCCCCGGTGGCGTGGGCGCTCGACAGCCACAGCCACAGCGCCGCCGCGGCCGCGAGGGCGATCCCGATCAGCGCGAGCCCGCCCGCGCGGCGCTGCGCCTCGGGACGCCGGTGGTGCCAGGCGGCGTCGAGCAGCAGCGCCATCGCCCAGACCGTGAGGATCGTCTCGGGCAGGAGCGCCAGGAGCAGGTCCCAGCCGCGGGAGAGGTCGAGGGTCACGGCTGTCGTGCCGCCGCGCCGAAGGAGGCGCTATCGCGCGCCGGGGGCGCGGTCCGCGCCGTGGGCACCGCAGGCTGCGGGATCACCGCGGCCACCGCGGGCGCCGGCCTGCCCTGCACCGACTCGATGAAGCGCCGGGCCGACGGCTCCATCCGCCGCAGGACCGGTCCGGGGTAGAGGCCCAGGACCACGATCGCGGCGAGGAGCGGCACCAGTACACCCCACTCCCGTGGCACGAGATCGGTGAGGGACTGGTTCTCCTTCTTGTCGAGGGCGTAGTAGATCACCCGCTGTAGCGCCCACAGAAGGTAGGCCGCCGCGAAGATCACGCCCGTCGTGGCGATACCGGCCGCGACCGGATGGGTGCGGAACGTGCCGAGCAGGACGAGGAACTCGCCGACGAACCCGTTGGTCCCCGGCAGGCCGATGGACGAGAGGCTGACCACCGTGAGCACCGCCGCGTAGGCGGGCATCACCCGCGCGATCCCGCCGAAGTCGGCGACCAGGCGGCTGTGGCGGCGCTCGTAGATCATCCCGACCAGGAAGAACAGCGCCCCGGTCGAGATGCCGTGGTTGATCATCACCATCAGCGCGCCCTGCGTGCTCTGGATCGTGAGCGCCCAGATGCCGAGCACCACGAAGCCGAGGTGGCTCACCGACGAGTAGGCGATCAGCTTCTTGAAGTCGGGCTGCACCATCGCGACCAGCGCACCGTACACGATCCCCACCACCGCCAGCGTGATGACGACGGCGCTCACCACCGGGTCGGTCGCGACCGACGGGAAGAACGGCAGCGCGAACCGCAGGAACCCGTAGGTCCCCATCTTCAGCAGGATCCCGGCCAGGATCACCGAGCCCGCCGTTGGCGCCTCCACGTGCGCGTCCGGGAGCCAGGTGTGGAACGGCACCATCGGGACCTTGATGGCGAACGCGAGGAAGAACGCGCCGAACAGCCAGAACTGCGCGGAGACCGGCAGCGTCGCGTAGCGGAGGACGTGCTCGAGGGCGAACGAGTACACACCGCCGGCGGTGCGTCCCGCGTTGAAGTACAGGACCAGGATGGCCACCAGCATCAGCAGCGAGCCGAGGAACGTGTAGATGAAGAACTTGATGCTGGCGTACAGCCGTCCCTTGCCGCCCCAGACCCCGATGATGAAGTACATCGGGATCAGCATGACCTCCCAGAACACGTAGAAGAGGAACAGGTCCAGCGCGACGAAGACGCCGATCATGCCGGTCGTCAGCACGAGCAGCAGCGCGTAGTAGCCCTTCTCCCGCTTCGTGATCCCCGACCAGCTGCCGAGCACGGCGAGGGGCATGAGGAAGGTCGTGAGCAGCACCATGAACAGCGAGATGCCGTCCACGCCGACCCGGTACTCGATCCCCCAGGCCGGGATCCACGGGAGCGAGCCCCCGACCTGCATCGCGGGGCCGGCGGGGTCGTAAGCCCACCAGAGGGCGGCGGACACGACGAACTCGGCGATCGTGATGCCGAGGGCGATCCGCTTCGCGGCCGGCGCCGGCGCCACCAGGACCACGAGCGCCCCCGCGAGCGGGATCAGCAGCAGCGCGCTGATGCCCCAGTGGGCGTAGCCGATGGCGGAGAGGAAGGCGCTCACGGGCTCCTACTTCAGCAGCGCCGCCAGCACGGCGACCGCCCCGAGGGCGAAGAAGACGACGTAGGTGCCGACCTGGCCCGACTGGATCCGGCTGCCGATCCACCCGAGGCCGCGGGCCAGCGCGGCCGAGCCGTTCACCCCCGCGGTGTCGATGACGCCGACGTCCAGCCCCTTCCAGAGGACCACCCGCGCGAGCCAGACCAGTGGCCGCACGATGCAGCGGTCGTACAGCTCGTCCACGCGGTACTTCTGCAGGAGCAGCAGGGCGAAGCCGGTCTCACGCGGCGAGCGCTCCGGCGGCAGCAGCTCCCCGGGCCTGAGGACCCGGCCGGCGAGCCACAGGCCGGTGATCCCGACGAGCGCCGCCGCGACCATCAGCCCGATCTCGATGCCCGTGGAGAGCGCGAGCGAGGGGAGGAAGGCCGTGCCCTGCTCCGTCACGGGCTCGAGCCAGCGGTGCAGCGTCCCCAGGTGCGGCAGGTTGAGCGCGCCGCCCAGCACGGTCAGCGCCGCGAGGACGACCACCGGCCCGGTCATCACCCAGGGCGCCT
>Ga0335070_10004301_pt1 | contig 16628 bp, 16 predicted proteins | sample Lox_Sample_13_FD_206722 | JGI IMG/M metagenome (GOLD analysis project Ga0335070, IMG submission 206722) | Soil microbial communities from Loxahatchee National Wildlife Refuge, Florida, United States - Lox_Sample_1.3 | ecosystem: Environmental > Terrestrial > Soil > Wetlands | place: USA... | reverse complement strand
CCTCGCTTGGCAGCTCCCCTAACGCACAGGAGCACAGTTTTTCAGTATCCTGCTTGCGCCTCTCATTCGCAGGAGCTGGTGCATGGTCGCCGTGGAGATCCTCGCCCTGGGGCTTTCCATCCGGGCCCTGGCGTGAAGATCAGATCGCCATCCCCGAAAACCCACCGTACTTCTCCATTCTTCTGGACACAATCGGTCAGCAGGAGCCCTCGGTTCACCGAGTGATCATTTCGCCAAGTGGTCCGCGTTGAGATGGCAAAATCTGGCCTTCCCACCAGAGGAATAGAGGCAGGCTAAACCAGTTAAGTATTCGATATAAAAGAGTAAAAAAATAGATCCTCTCTCTGGCATCAGTTGTGCTCTTGGCCCGCTCAGGAACCGGGTCAAGGGTTAAACAATGGAGGCGTGCAATGATCTCAATTTCTTGTCTTACTGTGATGGTCGTCGTCTCTTTGCTTCTCGTGCTCGCTCTCGAAATAGTACTCTCGTTGTGGAGAGACGGTAAGGCCGTGGAGATCGATCTGCGCGACCTCGAGGGGCTGTCCTTCGGAGTCCCCGGTGAGGAGACGGAGTCAGGAGAAGCGCGGAGAGATCTATGTTGCTAGACGTCTACTTCGCCATGGTGTTCATGGTCTTGGTCGTTCTGGTCCGCGGGCTCGACCAGTACGCCTATCGTCGGAAAAGAACAGACCGTTTCCGGAACTTATGGATAGACCGCGCCAGAGGCGTGTCGCAGAAAAGGCTAGAGCGGTAACGTCGGATGCCGCATCTTTTGACAGCTTAGGGCCACCATCGCGCGAAAAGACGGCTGGCGAAGGACCTACGAAAGAAAATGGCGGAACTGGCTCGATTGGGGTGGAGCGAAGCCCGGAGAGAGGATGCTCCGGTCGGCTGCACGATGTGGGAGGTGAGCTGTGATGAGCGAATTACATCCTTGTCCATTCTGTGGTTCCCATGAGTTCCAGGGCGACAAGCGGCGGTTGAGTCTTGTCTCCGATAACGCTTCCTTTGTGATCTTTTGTCTCTGTGGTGCCTCGGGCCCGGTGAAGGACACCAAGGAAGAGGCGGTAGCCGGGTGGAACACGAGACCAGGCGAGGAACAATATCGGCTCTGGAATCCCTTTCGCCTACCGAGGAACGGCTTTTCCATCGATTTCAGGGGAAATCTCAAGTCGATGGGAATCGCCACCCTCCTCCAAATCCTCGCCCTTGAGAACAAATCCGGCATTCTCCAGTTCAATCGCGGGCCCCTCCGCAGTGCCGTCTGCTTCAGGAACGGGCAGATCATTGCGGCAAGCGGCAATGAGTGGAAGAGGCTCGGGGAAATGATCCTCAGCGGCGGGCTCATCTCGCCGGAGAAACTGGAGGAAGCCCTGGAGGGTTCAAAGAAGTCTGGTAAACGATTGGGGGAAGTCCTCCTCGCCCTTGGCTACATCAGCCACATGGCCCTGAAGGAATTCATTCGCCGCCAGATTCGCGAGGCGGTTCTGGACCTCTTCCTCTGGCAGGAGGGGCACTTTGAGTACCAGGACTGTCCGGTAGAATTCGATCAACGAGGGATCGGCGAAATCAACATCATGGAGCTCATTCTTGAGGGGGCCAGAAGGATCGATGAGTACGTCGAGGAGCAGGGTAAGCAGGCGATGTCTTGAGGGGTGGTAATCGGTCTTTTATGAGAGCCTAGTGACAAGCGCCACTCGATTCACCACGAAAGAAGAGGTGATGGTCGTGTCCAAGAGCACAATTCTCATTGTTGATGATGACGCAACCATCCTCATGTTGATGTCAAATGTCTTCATGTATGACAATAACTATATCCTTACCGCCGAAAGCGGTGAGGGAGGACTCGTCAAGCTCAAGAATAATAAGATTGATCTCGTGATCAGTGATCAGAATATGCCCGGAATGAACGGGCTGCAATTTCTCAAGAGGGTAAGAGCGGAACATCCCGATGTCGTAACGATCGTATTGACAGCCTCCGGTGAAGTCGAGACCGCCGTAAAAGCCGTCAACGAGGTCGGGGTCTACCAGTTCATCCTCAAACCTTTCAATGTGATGGACCTAAGGCTCACGGTGAGGCGTGCCCTGGAATACAAACAGCTCCTCGAAGAGAGGAATCTTCTTCTCCAGGTCGTGACAAACCTAGAACCGCACATCAACGGGCCCGTGAGCGGAAAGCTCCGCGACCTGTTGCACCGATTCCGCCTCAACGTACAGGGTCCTTTATTGGAGGCGCAAAACTGACCGCATCTATCGCATGGGCGGGTCGGTCGAGGGCGCTTCGACCTCTCATCTTCCCAGCCGTGGTGGCGCACCCGGGTAGTGGCAATTCCCTTCCCATCTAGAGAAACGGTTTACCCACTGGTGCAGGTAGGGGCATCTCTCTACTGTTGCTAAGGCTTTGCTATTTCTCAAGAAAGCTGAATTCATCGCGTTGGCACGATCCTTGATTACCACCCTCGTACGATGTGCCGCAACTGCCTCATGGCCTAGGGACGACAGGGCAGGGGTCAGAGGGAGGTCTCCGATGCAAGAGAAGAGAAGCCCGTGCTTGCACTGCAAGAGGTTGGACGAGGATAAAGAGGAGTGTGCCCGATTCTGTGAGGAACTCGATCGTTACCGGGAAGAGCTGCCTTACGGCTTGTTGTCCGGGGAAGATCTCTCCGACTACCACATCCCAGGCACAGCCCGGACCCCCTCGTATCGGAATTCATTTTGAACGAGTTGACGGGGTCGCCGCCCGATTCCAGACACGGTAAATGGTTATTGATGGAGTAGGTAGAGGTGTTATGGATAGTTGCTCCGACTCGAGAAACGGCCTAAGGGTCATGGTCGAGAAATACAAAAACATGTTTCGCATCCCGGAGAATGTCGACTACTACTCCGAAGAAGACTATCGCCTCGCCGAACGAAAATTCCTCAAATACCTGATGGAGCAGAGGAAGCGCGATGCCGAGCGTAACCGATAAACCGCCATACCCCCTGGAAGCCCAGTACTCCAATACTCCAGTACTCCCGTTCCCGAACCCACCTATTCCATAAAGTACCTGAGCTCCTGCTGGTACTCGGTGCGCCGGAGCTTCCTGAGGGCCTTCTGCTCGATCTGGCGAATGCGCTCCTTCGAGACGCGGAACCGCTTCCCTATGGTTTTTAAGGTCTGATTCGGCTGCCCGTCAATACCGAAGCGGAGCTTGAGGATCTCACCCTCTTTGGGGGTCAGGCAGGTGAGGGCCTTCCGGGTCACGGTAGAGAGATCTTCCCTGCTCAGGACCTCGATGGGTGAGACATCGCCGTCGGTGCCGAGGAAATCGCCGAGCCGCTGGTCGTCGTCTCCCACCGGGGCCTCCAAATGGAGGGACTCCCTCGACATGTCAATAACCTGCATGAGCCGCTCGATCTGGATCCCGCTTCGAACCGCCACTTCGCTCACCGTAGGCTCGCGATCCAGCTCTTTTTCGAGCTGACGCATGGTCTTCAGGTAACGGATTCTCATCTCGATGAAGTGAAGGGGGAGCCGCACCGTCCGACTCTTGTCGTAAATGGCCCGTATGATACCCTGCCGCACCCACCAGGTGGCGTAGGTGCTGAAGCGGTTGCCCTTACGGTAGTCGTAGCGGGAGACCGCCTTGAGAAGACCCATGTTGCCCTCCTGGATAAGATCCAGGAGCCCCAGGCCTCGGCCGCGATAGCGTTTGGCCATGCTGAGGACCAGGCGGAGATTGCCCTCCACCATGGCCTTTTTCGCGACGATGATCCTGTCGACGATAGGACGGGCCGATTCGAGGAGGCCTCTCGCGCTTCCCGGCGCATCGCCCCGGGTCGCAATCTCCTCGAGAGTTGCTAAGATGTGGGCCACCATTTTGTCCCGCAGGCCGGGGTAGAGACTCTCCTTCTGTCGCCAGAGACGAATCTTGCCAGCCAGCTCGACCAGGCAGCCTTCCAGCCGCCGCCGATTGAGAATCAGTCCGATCAGCGCCTCCTGACCCTCCCGAATGGTTCGCGCCAGGTCGAACTCGCGCTCGCGGCCGAGGAGCGGATGGCGGGCTACCTCTTGCACGTAGCGCCTGAGAAGGACCCGTTCGGTGAGATCCTCGGACATCTTGGTTGACAGGGCGCCCGGCGACCCGTCCTCGTCGCTCTCCTTGTCGACGGCTTCGGAGCGGGGATGATCGTCGGCGCTTCGCCAATCCCCTAAAATGCCGAGAGGCGAGACCGTGTCGGCCACGGCCAACGGGAATTCCCAAGGCGCCTGCTGCTCGACTTCGTGTAGTCCCTGACGCGCCATCATGAACCTCCTTCGTGCTCTTCCACAGTCTGGTCGTAAACGTGTTACGTGGGAAGGCCTTGTTCCTGCTGCCGTTACGGATAGGGGAACCGACGGGCCTTCGCCGTAGCACAAACGGGCTAGGTAACCGCCTGTTTGAACTTCGCCCTCGGGCTCCGACGAACCTGGAGCGTGTTCTCATGCTAGTCCTACGGCGCACAGAGTAAATACTGCCCGGAGGGTATATTGATGGGATAAAGGGTGTATGCGAGAGCTACTGCAGGGGGGTGTACGGACTTCTCCTGGCGTGGGCGAGAGAGCGGGTTGGTACTTCAGTTCAAGCCCCCAGGGACGGGATCTTGGGGGGGTCTTTCCAGGTTTCCCCTCGCCTCCACCTTCTGCCGAAGGATTGCCTCTACCGCAGCGACGATCTCCTCCATGGTGGAGGTGGCTTTGGAGAAGAAGTAGTTCACGCCGTATTGGTAGGCAGCTTCCCGAAACTCCGGGAGATCGTAGTTCGTGAGAATGACGATGACCACCTCGGTGTCACCGTTTCTCACCCGCCTCGTGAGCTCGAGGCCGTTCTGCCCGGGGAGTCTGATATCCACAAACATGAGGTCAGGCCGAAGGCTCTCCATTCTCTCGATGGCCTCCTCGCTGCTCCCGACGTCGTCGACCGCCATCTGAGGAAACCGTGCGGCAAGGATCTCCTTGAGAGAGACTCGAAATGATGGGTTATCCTCTACGATGAGTGTGGTGGCCACTGGCATACTTCCCATGGCGAATAGTTACACCTTTCATGTCTTCTACCCGACGAGCACAGCCCCTAGTGAAGTCTACCTAGCCCGCGACCATGGTCAATAGGGCCGAGGGAGCAGCAGTTAAAAAAATCTCGCCGCATGCGGGAAGCGCAGACGGGACTGACGAAAGAGCTTTACACGGAGCACGGAGAGATTGTATTTTTGGCTATACTCACGCATCGAAACGATTTGCCGGATCATGAAACAAAAACATACCATCGTCATAGCGGATGACCACACCCTGTTCCGGGAGGGCTTGCGGGCACTCCTCTGTGCCCACGAAGACCTGGAAATCCTGGGGGAGGCGGAGAACGGTCAGGAGGCCGTGCGGGCGGTGGGGAAGCACAAGCCCGACCTTCTCCTCATGGACCTCTCCATGCCCAAGATGGGCGGCCTGGAAGCGATCAGGGAGCTAAAACGACAGGAGCCCGGGACCAAAATCCTGGTCCTCACCATCCACGGAACGGAGGAGTTTGTTCTCGAGGCGCTGCATGCGGGCGCGAGCGGCTATGTCCTGAAAGACGCCACCCACGAGGAGCTCGTGCTCGCCATAAGGAGCGTTCTCCGCGAGAAACGGTACCTCAGCCCGGATATCTCCGCCAAGGTGATCGAGGGATATATCGACGGGCGAAAGGCGGTCAAATCAACCTCCTCCTGGGATTCCCTCACCTTGCGAGAGCGCGAGATCCTCAAGCTCATCGCCGAGGGACGCAAGAACAAGGAGATCGCCGATATCCTGTTCATTAGCGCCAAGACCGTGGCCAAGCACCGCGCCAACCTCATGAACAAGCTCGATCTCCACAGCGCTTCGGCCCTTACCGCCTACGCCATGGAACGGGGTCTGCTGTCAAAGTAATCATTCGGCAGGCCAGGAGGCCCCGCTCGGAGCTCCCTTGCCGTTCCCGGATTCGGGGCGAAAAGAGCCGCCGGATAGCTCTCGTCCGCTCCCGCATACTCGCGAGCCCGAATCCCGGTTTTTCCGCCTGATAGTTGAGAACGCTCGCCAGCTCAAACCCTTCACCGTGATCCTTGATCGAAAGTTCCATCGTGCCCTGCCCCTTCCCCAGGTAAACTCGGACCCGGCCGGCCTCGCTATGCTTGGCCACGTTGTTCAGAGCCTCCTGAAGAGTCCAATGGATCACCATCTTAGGTCCTCTCCTCATTCATGGCGAATCCTTGCTCACAGGGACGGCTCCCGTCGTTGCGGGCGAAACTCCACCATCGGAATCGATGCTGAGGCGACGGGCGGGGAGTTTTGAGTAGAAGACAGCAGGAAAGACCTGGTGGTGAAGCGAATCTTCTCGATGCGACAGCCTCCCCGTCCCGGAAAGCATATGGATCCACTAGTGTGGGGTGAAGGGGTAGATCAGACGACAAAAACAGGGGCTTGGCCACCCAGCTAGCCCTGCAATTCCTCCTCCAGGCGGGCCAGGTGGTCGCGGGCGAACTCGATGGTGGGATCGAGCTCGAGGGCCATGCGGTAGAGGAGGACGGCCTCCTGCTTGTGCCCCAGCTCCCTCAGGTTCGAGGCGATGTTGGCATAGTCGATGCCGGAGCCGGGGTCGATCTCGAGCGCCCTCTCGAACTGCTCGATTGAGCGCTGGTGTTCCTTGAGCTTGAAGTAACAGAACCCGAGGAGGTTGTAGATCTCCTTGAGCCCGGGATCAAGGGCCCGCGCCTCTTCGAGGGCGTCGATCGCGCCCGGGTAATCCCCCTGGTCCTTAAGGCAAACGCCGATGTGGGTATGAATGCTGGCCAGGTCTGCGGCGGGAGGTTCCCGTTCCAGGGCCCGCCGGAACTCGGCGAGGGCTTCGCGAGATCTGCCCTCGTACTCGAGCGTCACGCCCAGGAAGAAGTGGAGATCATGCCGTCCCGGGAAGACCTCCATGAGGCGCTCGATCCCCGCAAGGGCCCGGGGCCCGTCTAGGGAGCGGGTGAGGATCTTGGCGGCATGGGAGGGGATGCTCGTGTCTCGGGCCCGGTCCAAGAAGTGGGCGCCCGGGATGATCGCGTAGACCGCCGGCATGCGGAGCTCCGGGTGGGTCACGTCGATGACCAGGACCTTGAGGCCTTGGCGGGAAAGGGCCTCGACGCAGCGCTGGACCTCCAGCCTGAGGTTCAGGTGGCTCAGGTCGGGAAGGGCCTGGATGGGAAGCTTGGGCGCCGGACCGGTGAGGTAGGCGGCCTCCTCGAGGCTTCCGTACTTGGGAAGGGTAGGGCGGTAGGTCGTCCGATTCTGGAAATCCCCGGCGAGCTGGGCCACCTCGGTGAGGGCGCGGACCAGGGATTTCTCCGGGTTCGTGGTGGTCCCGGCGGTGAAGACGATCTCACTCCGCTCCGGGAAAGTGCTGGGGTCCCAGGCGAGGGCGGCAACGGTGGGAATTCCCGTGCCCAGGGAGAAGTCCTTGATATAGAGCTGGATGCCGTGGGCGGCGTACTTCTCCATGAGCATTCGGGCCGCCTCATCGCGAACGCTGAGAGGGTCAATGCTCGGGGTGATGGGCTCCTCGTGGCTGATAATCGAGGAGACGTGGCGCTCCACGACCTCGCAGAGTCCCTGGAGGATCGCCTCCTCCAGGGTGTTTCCAGCGGCGGGGCCGTTGTACTCGTTGATGAGGTAAAACCAGTCGATGGGGATCAGGACCTCTTTGGAGTCGGAGAGGCTCCACGCCCGGGCCCAGCGAAAGGGGAGAGTTCGCAAGACCAGGTCGGCCCGGCCCGGGTCGGTCACCGTGTCGTGGATGGCAAGCCCCAGGAGCTCGGGAGGCAGAGTCTCGCCCGGCGCCTCGGCATAGGTGTAAACCGGGAAGGGGGTTTGCTTCGTGTAGGAAAAGAAGCTGAACCGCTCCACCAGCTCCATGAGCGCGCTCGCCTCGGCCTGAACCGCCGTGCTCCCTTTCCCCATCTGCTTCCTGGTGCCGATGGTGCGGATCGACTCCTGGCCGCAGATGCTGATATAGACCGGGATGTCGAGACGTCTCGTGTCGATCCGCATGGTCTTCTGGAGGATGTCCAGGTTGAGGCCTGCGAGTCTCCGCCGGACCTCGGCAACCGTCTCTTCCGGCGGCCGCGCCTTGTCCTCCCCGTAAGTGTGGCCCTTCATCACGTCGCGTAACTCAACCACCGCATTGTCCCCCCCCATCCCTAGCCCGCATTATGCACGAGACGCCGTAGCGAGATCATGGAGATGGTCGTGCCACCGGGCGACCACAGGGGCTCGGACCTGAGGCGTACTTGTCAGTACGTCGCAAGGTGAGCTTGTCCTGAGCTTGTCGAAGGAACACCCGAGGACGCCCGGAAGGACGGCCATATCCGCGGTCGCAGCAGGTGTTTCGTGCATAATGCGGGCTAATCTGGCTGTAGGATAAAGGTATAGGTGAACCCATGACCGTTGTCAACCGGGGAAGGCCGGGAAGGTCAGGAGCGGGACTGATGGTAATAGAGAGGGCGGATACTGAGCTTGAGGGTCTTGTTCTCGAGGCGAAGGTAGTTATGGGTGGCAAGGGCGGCGATGTTCTTCTGGAAGTCCTCCTCAGGGAGATTCAGAAACTTGGGGACGTAGGTCCGGTAATGAGCGAGCTTCCCGATGGAGTCGAGGTAATACAGGGTGAAGAGGACGAACTTCTGGTGCAGGCTGAGTCGGTGGTCCGTGAGGATGCGGTTCTTAAGACTGTTCGGCAGGCAGAGTGCCGACTTAACCGATGTGGAGACGTCTTTTCCCACGGGCCGGACCTTACGATTCGAGTGAGCCGCATATCTTCATGAACCACTCATATACTATGCAAAAGAATAGGAATTTTCAAATCTTTTTTCAGACGTTGCCGGGCGCGCTGAAGCCTCGAGGCGGGCGCTCCGGCCTCACCCCCCTTTCCCCTTGAGGAGACGCAGAAGCTCCTGTGCCGATCTCCCCCCGAACCATCTGGGGAGCCCTCGGACCCGCAGGAGAGAGCTCAGATCCTGAGGCAACTCCCGGGCCAGCCGAACCAGTACCTCGTTGGTCATGATGCGAAAGGGAGCCCGATTGGTTTTTCGGGCCAGCCGTTCGCGATAGGCGAAGAGCGCCTTGAGGACTTGGAGCGAGCCAGGCGAGAGGGTCTCTGCGCCCGGAAGGCGGAGGTAGCTATTCGGCTGCGGCACCTTTTCCGGCTTGAGGCGGAGTTCCTCCAGACGCCGAAACCGCTCCTGGGCAGCTCCCCAGAGATCCCGCTCCAGGAGCCGGCGATGGAGTCGGTGTCTGAGCTCGATGAGAAAATGGGTATCCTGCTGGGCATAGGAAAGCTGCTCGTCGCTCAGGGGGCGCTTGGCCCAGTTGCACCGCTGGAGCTTCTTGTCGCTCTTCACCCCGAACTCCTCGACGAGAATTCGGGAGAGGGCAAGCTCCTTTCGCCCGAGGAGCCGACAGGCGACGGCGGTATCGAAGAGGGGGCGAACCGAGAGGTGGAAATCTCGCTTGAGACCGATGATATCGTTTTCGGAGGCGTGGAGGATCTTTTCCACCGCCGGATGGGAGAAGAGCGGCGCGAGGGGCGAGAGGTCCCTGAGTGTCACAGCGTCCAGGAGGAAGTCGTTCTGGCTGCAAGAAAGCTGGATCAGGCACACCCGGGGGGTGTAGGCGAAAAAGCTATCGGTTTCCGTGTCGATGGCAAGGTATTTCTCGGCCGCCAATACTCGGGCGATGGCGACCAGATCATCCTGTGTGGTGATGAGCCGCGGGGGATTCATGGTGGCTTTCCTAGCATATTCTCGTGTGCTATAAAAGGGTAAATTCAGTGGGCCCACCATGGGAAGGCAGCGGAAGAAGAAGGCCGCGAAGAAAAGCGCAGCCCCGCGGGCAGAGGCACCGGAGGGTTTTAACACCCCCTTTGCCAACCTTGCGGTGATGCTCAAGGATGCCCGTGCGGACAACAAAGGGCAGGGTGTCGGTATCGAGGGCGACCCCCCGAAAGAAAGTCCGGGCGAGTGTGCCTTTCGCGACCCTGGCCCCGTCGTCCGGGAAGATGAGCGCCTGTTCCGTGAGGCGATGGCGGGGGTGGAACGCATCGAGCGGCCGACGCCCCGGGCCAGGCCGCCCGGCCCCCTTGCCAAGCCGTCTCGGCGGCCGCTCACTGAGGAGGACCTTGAGGCCTACGCCCAACTCGTGGACCTAGTGAGCGGCGAGGGTACCTTCGACATCCAGTACAGCGACGAGTACATGGAGGGAGCCGTAATCGGTATCGATCCGGATCTCCTCCGCAAACTCCGCGAGGGAGAGTTCTCCCATCAGTCCCACCTCGATCTCCACGGCATGACGGCCGACGAGGCCAGGATCGCAGTGGACCGCTTCATCGTGGCCAGCATGCTACGAGGTCTCCGGTGCGTCCTTGTCATTCACGGCCGCGGCCTCAACTCCCGGGACCAGATCCCGGTGCTCAAGCAGCACATGTCTTCCTGGCTGAATCGGGGCCGGCTCAAGCGGCTGGTCCTGGCCTTTGCTACCGCCCGGCCTTGCGACGGCGGGGCGGGCGCCCTCTACGTGCTCCTGCGGAAACCAAGCGTCCGGGGTGCCGGATGGCTGATAGGGCAGGGGTGACCCGCCGTCCCTCACCGTTTCTTGCAGCCTCCTTCTGAACCATACGTTACCACTCGTCTCATCCCGGTCGGGACGCGGGGCCGCCGCGGGCAGGCCTTGGCAGCTGATGGCGTCGGACCGGGGGGTCTACTCTGCAAGGCTGCATAGTCGCGGGATTGATAGTGTAAGGGGAGGCCCGGTCTCTTGGGATCAGCTCTGACCGTTACCTCAGGCGGCTCGGGGCTCGGGAAGATCACGACCTGCTTCGGCGGCGCCTCTGAAGCGGCGGATGACAAAGCGACCGAGATTGGCGGCATCCATCTTTGCCAGGCGGCTCTCCAGCAGGATCAGAGGGATCTCGGCGCGAGCCATGGCCTTGTGCCCCCCGGCGGCGCCGAACCGACCGAAGGCCTTGATCGCCGAAGTCCCCGCGTTCTTCCTGAAGCCGTCATTCCGGATGATGACCACCAGGGTTTTCTGGTAAACGCCGGAAACCACCGTCCAGCCCACCTCCTGACACCTCATGAAGAAATCGGCGACGAGGACGAGTACGTCCGGGGAGTGGACCGACTCTAGGTGAGAGAAAACTTTTCCCTGGATGATCCGCTTGGCCTCGAGGGCCTGCTGGAAGTAACGGAGATCCTTGAGCCCCATGTCGGACATCTCGATCTTGCGGAGGAGGTTCATGTTGGCGTGGGGAAAGAGACGGCGAAAGGCGCCGATGTCCTGGACGGTGCAGACCTCGAAGCCCCGGGTGTCCACCCGGATGGCATAGAGGAGGGCGGTGGCGAGGCCCTTCGACGGCCTGATGTTGGCTGAGCGGAGGTACTCGGTCATCATGGTGGCGGTTGAGCCGTACTCGGGGCGGATATCTACGACGACGGCTTTCACCTCGGTGGTGATGGGATGGTGGTCGATGACCACATCGTAGCGGAGCCCGTTGAAGGCCTCATGATGGTGCGGCTGTCCATCGACCAGGACGAGCTTGGTGAACTCCCTGGGGTCGATCTTCTGGAGCCTCAGGAGCGGGATCTTGAGGAGCCGGACCATGGCCACGTTGTTCAGCCGGTTGATCTCATTGAAGTGCGCGATGGAGACAGACTGGACTCGATGCCAGAGGAGTCGCTTGAAGGCAATGGCGGCAGCCAGAGAGTCGGGATCGGCACTGATGGTGATGAGGACTCGATCCTTCGGGTTGAAGAGGGAGAAGAGCTTCTGGAGGTTTTCGGCGATGGACCGCGGTTTTCTGCCGCGCAGCCTGAGTCGGTGCGGGGACATGCAGGTTCCTCGTCGCTGTTTGCAAGAGATATCCACATGTTGGCAAAACCTGCTCCCTAACAGTGCCACAACCCGTACGGGAGGTCAAGGGGATTTTCTCCCGGCATCCGCCCTCACCGCGAGAAGGCTCCAGGGATGATATTCCTCTATTTCAAAGCCTGTGGGAGCGGCTTCCAGCCGCGATCTGTAGAGACCAAACCTCGAAGAGGGAGCTCCGGGCTTCGCTGTTGACTCGGGAAGGGGCATCTGCTATGTTCTCGTCAAGTCTCGAAAAATTTGATTTCCTGGGGAAGAGGTCTCGTCCATCGGGGAGATCAAGGAAGGTGACTTCGTAAAAAGTCGGCAGGGGAGACGGCACAGTAAAAAGCTCCAGATGCAAGTCGAGCCTTGCGAAATCCCGCTTGCGGGGGCGCGTCCTTCGACAAGCTCAGGATGAACTCACTTGAGAAATGAGGCGTACATAGAAGTACGCTGCAATGACGAAAGATGAAGCGCAACGCCGCAGATGGACTTTTTACGAAGCCGTCGAGGAAGAGTTCGCGACCGAAAGCCAGCCAGAGATAGCACAGGCCGGAAGCCCGTGTACATGGGATGAGGAACGGGCCTAGGCCTCGGAGAAGGATGGACCGATACCTGGATCTCTACCTGGATTACCTCACGGTGGAGCGCGGTCTCGCTGTCAACACCCGCGCCTCCTACAGCGGCGATCTGCAGAGGTTCCACTCCTTCCTCACGGAGCGTGGGCTCAGCTTGTGGGACCAGGTCGGTCCCGCCGAGGTGATGGGATACCTCACCCGACTCCAGGCGCAGGGGATCGGGGCGAGGAGCAGAGCGCGATTGCTCTCCACCCTCCGCGGTTTTTTCAAGTTCCTCGTGCGGGACCATCACCTGGAGGGAAACCCTGTCGCCCACCTCACCTCGCCGCGCCTGCGGCGCCACCTCCCGGATGTGCTCAGCGTCGGGGAGGTGGAGCGGCTCCTGGCCCAGCCCGATCGGTCCACACCCCAGGGACAGCGCGACGCCGCCATGCTGGAGCTTCTCTACGCCACCGGGCTCAGGGTCTCCGAGCTCGTGAGCATCACCCTCGGCCGGGTCAACCTCGAGGTGGGCTTCGTCATCGCCATGGGGAAGGGTTCCAAGGAGCGTATCGTGCCCATGGGAGAGGCAGCAACGGTCGCGCTCCGCGACTACTTGGTGCAGGCCAGAGGCCGGTTCCTGCGGGGCAAGCTCCACGACGCCCTGTTTGTCACCAACCGCGGGGGAGCCATGACCAGGCAGGCCTTCTGGAAGCTGGTGAGGCGCTACACGCTCAAGGCAGGCGTCTACAAACGGATCACGCCCCACACGCTGCGCCATTCCTTCGCCACCCATCTCCTCGAACGGGGTGCGGATCTGCGCTCGGTGCAGATGATGCTGGGACATGCGGATATCAGTACCACCCAGATCTACACCCACGTGGCACGGGAGCGGCTGAAGCGGATACACAAGCTGTATCACCCGAGAGGGTGAACCCTGAGGCGGCGACGCGGGGAATGGGGGACGCGTCTCCGGGTCGTTTGGCAATGCCCGGCTCAGGGACGTTTGGAGAAAGCACCACCTGATGTTTGAGTCGATTTGAGGTGCGCCCCTTGGAGATCATCACTACTCACATCAATGCCGATTTTGACGCCATGGCGTCCATGATCGCCGCCAAGAAGCTCTACCCGGAGGCGGTCATGGTGTTCCCAGGGGCGCAGGAGCACAACCTCAGAGAGTTCTTCGTCGAGTCGACCTTCTACTTCTACGATTTTGCCAAGATCAAGGATGTGGACTTCGATCGGGTCACGCGCCTCGTCCTGGTGGACACCCGGCAGGCAGGGAGGATCGGCCGGTTCAAGGAGCTCGTGGACCGGGGCGGCGTGGACATCCACATCTACGACCACCATCCGAGCTCGGCCGATGATGTGAAGGGAGCGATAGAGGTGGTGAAGCCCGTGGGCGCAACGGTCACCATCCTCACCTGGATCATCAGGGACCGGCACATCGCCCTCACCCCGGACGAGGCGACCATTCTCGCTCTGGGGATCTACGAGGATACGGGCTCCTTCACCTTCTCCTCCACCACCCCGGAGGACTACGAGGCGGCACGGTTCCTCCTCGAGCGCGGCGCGAACCTGAACACCGTGGCGGACATGCTCACCCGGGAGCTCACTGCGGAGCAGGTCTCGCTTCTGAACGATCTTATCCACTCGGCCCGGAGTCACACGATCAACGGCATTCCGGTCTGCATAGCCCGCGCCTCGGTGGACAAGTACATCGGCGATTTCGCGGTGCTCGCCCACAAGCTCATGGATATGGAGAACCTGAATGTCCTCTTTGCCCTCGCCAGGATGGAGGATCGCATATACCTGGTCGCGCGGAGCCGGTTACCGGAGGTGAATGCCGGTGAGATCGCCGCAGCCTTCGGCGGGGGCGGCCACCCGAGTGCCGCCTCGGCGGCCATCAAGGACCTCACCTTGAGCCAGGTGGAGGATCAGCTCTTCCGCTTCCTCCACACCATGGTGAGTCCCACCTACCATGCCCGTGAGATCATGTCCTCGCCGGTCATCACCGTGGCCCCTGAGCTCAGCCTCGAGGAGGCCGCCGACCTCCTCACCCGGTACAACATCAACGCCGCGCCGGTGGTGGAGGAGGGGAAACTGGTGGGGATCCTGTCCCGGCAGGTGATTGACAAGGGCGTCTACCACGGGCTCGAACAGGCACAGGTGCGTGATTTCATGAGCACCGAGTTCAGCACCGTGGGTCCCGACGCCACGCTGGTGGAGATCCAGGAGCACCTGGTTGATCGGCAGCAACGCCTCGTTCCGGTCATGGAGGGGGATGAGGTGGTGGGGGTGGTGACCCGCAAGGACCTCCTCAACATCATGCTCAAGGACGCGACCCGCATCCCCGCCGAGCTCTACGACTCGGCCCACGAAAGCGACAGCAAGCGGCGGAAGAACGTGGCCAACGTCATGGCCGAGCAGTTGCCCCGGCACATCTGTACCCTCCTCCAGGATCTCGGGAAAGTAGCGGAGGGCGCCGGCTACAAGGCCTTCGCCGTGGGCGGCTTTATTCGCGATCTTCTCTTGCGCCGGCCGAACCTGGATATCGATATTGTCGTCGAGGGGGACGGGATCGAGTTCGCCCGGGAGTTCGCCGGACGGCGCGACCTCCGAATCAGGGCTCATAAGAAGTTCGGCACCGCGGTGCTGATCTTTCCCGACGGCTTCAAGATCGACGTGGCCACCGCCCGACTGGAGTACTACCGTTACCCGGCGGCCCTGCCTACGGTGGAGCTGAGCTCGCTCAAGCTCGACCTCTACCGCCGCGATTTCACCATCAACACCCTTGCCGTGGAGCTCAATCCCGGCCGGTTCGGCGTCCTCATCGACTTCTTCGGCGGGCAGCGGGATCTCAAGGAGCGGGCCATCCGGGTGCTCCACAACTTCAGCTTCGTCGAGGACCCGACCCGGGTATTTCGCGCCATCCGCTTCGAGCAGCGCTTCGGCTTCCGCATCGGCAAGCACACCGCCAAGCTCATCGAGAACACGGTGCGCATGAAGCTGCCGGTGAAGCTGAGCGGCCGCCGCCTCACCAACGAGTTGAAGTTGATCTTGAGCGAGGAGGATCCGAGCCCTGCGCTCCGCCGACTCGACGAGTTCGGGCTCCTGTGGTTCGTCCACCCGCAGATTGCCTACGGCCCAGGGATGGATCGGCTGCTGGAGGAGATCCGGGCGGTGCTCGCGTGGCACAGCCTAAGCTTCCTCGGAAACGGCTCGAGCAAGTGGCTGGTCTACCTGCTCGCCCTCTCGGATCCGCTGGATGTGACCGGCCTCCAGGAGCTCTGCCGCCGGCTGGAGTTCAATCCACGCCTCACCGCCTGGATGCTGGAGGGGAGGGCCAGGGCCGTGAACGCCGGCCAGCGGCTCTACCGGGAACCGACTCTGCAGCCGAGCGAAATCTACCATCTCCTCGCGGAGCTCGACGTGGAGTGGCTCCTGTTCATGATGGCCAAGACCCAGCAGGAGGGCACGCGACGGGCCATCAGCTTCTTCTTCCGAAAGCTCAAAGAGGTGCGACCGTCCTTGCGTGGCAAGGACCTGGCGCAGATGGGCGTTCCACCTGGACCCGTGTACCGGGAGATCCTCGATCGGCTCCTGGACGGCCGCCTGAACGGCGAGTTGACAAGCAGGGAGGAGGAGATCCTCTTTGTTCGCAGCCGGTATCCCTCCCTCGTGAAGCTAGGATCGGCTGGCGTCGGCGACGGGTCGGCGCAGAACGCCTGCGAATGCCCTGCGCCGGCGCGCCCCTGAGCAACAGAGGATCTTATCCTGTGGGAGCGGCTTCCAGCCGCGATTGAGTGGGCTGGGGCGGGGAGGTCTGCTCTGCAAAGGCGCATGGTCGCGCCATCGATAGTGGAGAGTGAGGCCCGGCCTTGGAGCGGAGGGGTGCGCAAAGCTCGGGAGGCCGTCTTGACCTCGAGGAGAAGGTAGTGGCTCCGATGCGCTTTGCGCCGCAGACCACCCTGTCTGTACGATCTCGGCTGCTTGGAGCCCGGGCAACTTCCAGCCCACCGGAACGGCATGAACCGAAAAGATAACCCATGACGACACGGGGCGAGGAGTACCAGGTCAGGCTGGAGATTTTCGAGGGGCCCATGGACCTTCTCCTCCACCTCATCCGTAAGAACAGGGTGGACATCTATGACATCCCTATT
>Ga0335070_10004300_pt1 | contig 16630 bp, 11 predicted proteins | sample Lox_Sample_13_FD_206722 | JGI IMG/M metagenome (GOLD analysis project Ga0335070, IMG submission 206722) | Soil microbial communities from Loxahatchee National Wildlife Refuge, Florida, United States - Lox_Sample_1.3 | ecosystem: Environmental > Terrestrial > Soil > Wetlands | place: USA... | reverse complement strand
CGTACTCGATCAAAATCATTAACTCGCACGCAGATGATGTCTCCGGCATCGCCGCACGGTTCGCCGCCCCAGACACCGTTCGTGCAGCCGATCACTGTCTGCCTGAGCCGCACGGTACGCCAATGCGCTGGCGCCTCACCAAACAGTTCGATCATGCGGAATGGATCTGTTCCAGGAGGGCTTGTGTCTGTTGCTCGAGTTCCTGAATCTCGCGATCGATCTCCTCCGCAGAACGCACCGGTTCCGGTTCGAAGAAAACGCGCGCCAACGGGATGGCGTAGCCGACGACCGGTTCTTTCGGCGCAATCCACGCGTCCGGCGCGTGGGGCAGCACCTCGCGGTCAAACCACGCCTTGGTTTGCTGATCGAGCGGAACATCCTCATAATCGCGCAGTGCCGCATCTGGTACGGCGCGGCCTTTGGCGTCGCGGTAGATTTCCGCACTGTCGTCCTGCGTCGAGAACGCTTCGCAGAGGCGGCGCGCCAAGCTGCGTCCGAGTTTCAGGCCGGCGCGTTGAAATGTTGCGGAGAGCGCTTCACCGAATGCGCTTTGATTGCGGTAGATGACACCGGTGTCCATGCCGGCAATGGCCTCGAGCACGGCAGGCTCAACCTTACCTTCAAGCAAGCGAATGTGCTCGGCAGTTGTCTGAAAACTCAAGCGGAGAGGCCGTTCGACGACGATGCGACGATACCCTAATTCCTCAAGGCGCAGAATTCGCGAGTACCGGTCCTGTCGAAACTCACGGTGGATTCCGCAGATCTCGTCAATGCCTGCCGGCGAGATCCGGTTGCGCTTGGCCCCGAGAGACCGGCGCATTTTTTCCGCGAAGCTCACGGCGTTGATGAGTTGCACCTTGCCTTTGCGTTCGGCAGCCTTGCGGTTAGCCAGCAGCCAGATGTATGTGGCGAGACCGGTGTTATAGAAAAGCTGGTCCGGCAGCGCGATCACTGCTTCCAGCCAGTCGTTTTGGATGATCCACCTGCGAATCTCGCTCTCGCCGGAACCGGCGTCTCCGGCGAAAAGCGGCGAGCCGTTGAATACCACCGCGATTCGCGAACCCTCTGGTTTCATCTTCGAGAGCATGTGCTGGAGGAAGAGTAGTGAACCGTCGGTCACACGAGGTAACCCAGCGCCGAAACGTCCGGCGAAACCGCGCCGCTCATGTTCCTCGCGAATTGGCCGCGCCACTTTTTTCCATTCGACGCCGAACGGCGGGTTCGAGAGTATGTAGTCGAAATGGCGACCGGAGAAACCGTCGCTGGTGAAACTGTTGCCGGCGGCGATGTTGTGGATCTCCTGCCCGCGCAGCAACGTGTCGGCCCTGGCGATGGCGAAGGATTCGGGATTGAGTTCCTGGCCGTAACACTGGAGTCGTGCAGCGGGATTGCGTTGGACCACGAATTCACCGGCAGTGGACAGCATGCCGCCGGTACCGCAGGCAGGATCATAGAGCGTCTTACCGTCGCCGGAATCTTCTCCAAACACCAGGCGGACCATGAGATGGATCACCTCACGTGGAGTGAAGTGTTCGCCCGCGGTTTCGTTGGACTGTTCCGCGAATCTCCGGATCAGCTCCTCGAAAATGGTACCCATTTCGTGATTGGAGACCGATTCGGGCTGAAGGTCGATTTCACTGAACCGTTCGATCATAAGAGACAGCAGATCTGAACGTTTCAGCCGCGCGATCTGCGCGTCGAATCCAAAGCACTCGAAAATGTCGCGCACTTCAGATGAAAACCCTCCAATGTAATCCGGCAAACGACCCGGCTGGTGGGCAAGGGCTGGAAATCGGATGCCGGTTGAGTTCGGCAGTGAATCCATGCGCCGCAACACCGTGAATGGCAGAATCACCCTGCCGTATTCCGACTGCTTGTAGTCGCCGCGCAGCAGATCGGCGAGACCCCAGATGAAGCTGACTTTTTCCTGAAAGGAGTTCACGTCAGGTCAGTTCCTAGTGCGCGCACGGTCTCCAATCAGTTCGTTGAGCTTGGCTCTGCAGTCCCGCAGAAATGAGCGGAAGGACGCTTCATTCTGACCCGCCCTGTACAAGTCCATCGCCTCGACAAGTTCCTTTGCGAACTCAATGCCACCCAAAGTTGGGGTATGGCCCCCATTTCTAATCGCCTCCTGCAGTAAGGCTTTATAACGTCCCTTTTAACACTTTGCGCGCTCGAGTCTCGGCTGGGCGCCCACGACCTGAGAGAAGGATTCGGGGTCTGCCATGTACCACCGTTCGATATGCGGATCGGGACACGCCGGCACAATGGGTGCCGGATAAGGCTGCTCTACAGACTGAAGAATCTCGTTGCGAACAGCGTGCCACTGGGTACAATTTCCATCGATCGCGACAACGATTAGCTGCGCAGCTTGGCCGAACCCACTGGTCAGCGCACGGTGGTAGGTCTTAAACTCGTCCAAAGCCCGTCCATGCCCTCCTCGCGACGATACCGAGTGCACCAAAACTCGCGCACCGCCTTCGCTGGCGAGACGTCGCAACACCGACGACAGGAACTCTTCCTGCGCCGCGTCCTCGCTAAATAGATCGACCGTCAGGTTAGGCATCGAGGAGTCCGCGAAGCATAATACCTTCGAACAGGCCGTCCTCGGTTGGTGTCGAAAGTGCCTGCTTCAGTTCCGAGTCCTGGAACAGGGGACCCGGCACCTCAAAGGGCCGAATGTCAGAACCGACCGGCCCTTGGATCACCCTAAAAAGTCCGACGCTCTTGGCACCCTCTTGTTGGCGTCTATAGACTGCGCTGCAGAATAGAGGGGAATGGGTTGTGACGATCACCTGTCGACCCCGCTCGAGTGCCAAGGACGTTAGAAGCTCCGCTATGAGCTCGAGTCGCCGGGGATGAACGCCATTTTCAGGCTCCTCGAAAGCCACAAGCGATCCCCCCCAAGGATTAACTGCTATGGCGCATAGGGCGAGCACCCGTAGAGTCCCTTCGGACACGATCCTGGAGGAATATTCCGTCGCATTTTGACGGATCACGATGTCGAGAGTGCCTCGGCGCTTATCCAAGTCCACGCTGACATCCTCGACACTGGGGATTAGGGTCCGAAGGGTCCTGACCACTGCCCTAAATTCCGTGCTTTGCTCGGCTCTGAGGCGGTAAAGAAATGGGGCGATGTCTTCACCAAGCACTCCTATGTCTTCTACGTCCGCGGGCGTTGTAGCCCTTCGCATGGCAACTCGCGGATCCAAGTAGTAGGTCCGCCACCGAAGCAATTCGTTACGGCAACGCTCTATCCCACGATACTCGACGCCTCCAAGTCGCGGATCAGACAGAAGAGAGTGGTTAAGGCCCATCGGCTCCTGTCGCGGATGCGCCGGTTTGCTCTTCCGTCGAATGCGCAGGTCGCCATCCAAACTCTCGATCAAGGCGTTCCCGCGAGGAGTACCCGTAGTGGTAAGCGCCGCAAGATATTCGTCATCTACCGCAAGGCTACCCGATCTTGGGTCAATTCGAACTCCAACCCTGTACTCGAATGCGTCTCTTTCAAACCTAAGTACAGCATCAATGGATAGTCTGGCAAGGTTCTTGCTCAATAGCTCAGGCAAACCACCCGCTGGAAACGAGAAGGCTTCGATTGGATAGCCTCGAATGGGCTCCTGCAGCGCGTCCGAGAGAGTCCTGCTAGTACCGATCCGAGAAAGAGCCTGCAACGCGTCGAGGAAGTTCGATTTTCCAGCCGCATTTGGGCCAAACAAGACAGCGAGATGGGGGAGCTCAAGGTTCTTGATTTCGTTCAATGACTTGAAGCCGTGAATGCTAATCCGCTCAAGCATGAGTGGTAGTACAGAATCCGTGGCTCAGCATCGTCCTTTAATTAACGCTTCTTTCTATTCCGGTACGCCTTTTCTATAGGATCACGGCAGTCTTCGTCATTGTACCCAAACACCGACGAAGAGCTACTGCCAAGGGACGTATCAAATTTCAAATACCGTTAGGTTCTCATTGCGCGCTCACTTTACTCAAGATCCGGTCCTTGATCCAGTGCTCGTCCCACCATTCGATGGGATTCACCTGCACGCCGTCCACCTGCATGCTGAAGTGCAAATGATCGCCGCCGGCCAGACCGGTCGAGCCGCTGCGGCCGAGCGACTGCCCTTTCTTCACCATGTCGCCCGCTTTAACAGCGAACTCGCTCAAGTGGCCATAGATCGACTGCAGACCGTACCCGTGATCGACCACCACGCAGTTGCCATAGATGCCGAGATTGTCCGCCCAGACGACGCGGCCATCGTTGGCTGCCGGAACCGACACATGCAGCGTCACTGCAAGGTCGAAACCCAGGTGGACCTGCTCGTCGACCTTCTTGCCCTTGTAAATGTAACTGCGCTTATCGGCGAACGCGGACTCGACCGCGGCGTTGGTGAGGGGCAGGAACGGACCCGACCAGAGGAACTTATCCGCGGTCTTGAGCCGCAGGTCCGCGAGCGTCTGGTTATTCTGCCGGCGCAGGTCACCGTTGATCTTCAGAAATCGCGTCAGCAGGTCTCCGGAGCCGCCGGGATCGATCTGGTTCACCACCTTGTCCAAGAAGGCGTCGTCGATCGGCAGATCGCGCGAGCGGAATTTCTTCGGGAACAGCTTGTACCAGAAGCGCGCAGTGGCTTCAGCGCCGGCTGGGTTGCGGGCGAACGCCACCGGCACAACGTCTGCAGCAAGATCCCACGGATACGCAAAAAGCGAAAATCGCTGACTCGGCTGGGAAGCGAGCGGAAAACTGCGGAACGTGTACTTGCTCACTCGGACTCCGGAATCGGTGACATAGCCTGATGGCGTAAACACTACCAGCTCCGAACCGCCCTGATTAATGTAGTGCTGAGCGCCGTCGGCCGATATGCGGGGCGGCTGCGTCACCACTTCGACGTCGGACTCGACCGTGTCGGTGCGGCCCCAAAAGTCGTTCGATTGCGCTTCGATAATCAGCCGCGCCTTGCCGTCGTGCAGCGCCGGCGCCTGTTGTTTGCCCACCTGGAAGGTTTTGAGCTGAGGAGCTTCGTGCCGGCGCCAAAACAGGACCCGGTGCGGCGTCTCCTGAACATCGAAAACGGTGTAGCGTGATCCGCCTTGCTCAATGACGCCGGTAACCCGGCGCACGCCATGCGGATTCTCCATGCGTATGTGGATGGGTGTCTGGTTGCCAATCGCGGTAACCGGGGGGTCTAGTTTCAGCACAGTGCCACCCGATAGCAGGAGCAGCGACAGCGGTACGGCGATCACCAGCACAATGAGGACAACGATCAACAGTCTCACTTTTTCGTCCAGGTATCGATCCAGTCGATGAAATTCTTGTACCAGAAAAGGCTGTTTTGCGGCTTAAGAACCCAGTGGCCTTCGTCGGGAAACACGATGAGGCGCGAGGGGACCTTTTGCAATTGCAGAGCCGTGAATAACTGCAAACCTTGGCCATAGGGAACGCGAAAGTCCAGTTCGCCGTGGATTACGAGGGTCGGGGTGCGAAACTCCTTGACGAAGAGGCTGGGCGACCAGCGTTGGTACATTTCCGGATTGTCCCACGGCATGCCGCCGAACTCCCAGATCGGGAACCACAGCTCTTCGGTCTCAGTCGATTCAGTGCGCAGATCATAGACGCCTGCGTGCGAAATGAGTGCTTTGAATCGCCGCGTATGGCCGAGGATCCAGTCAACCATGTAGCCGCCGTAGGAACCGCCAGCCGCGGCGATGCGTTCGCCATCGACATAAGGGAGCTTGGCAACGTGATCGGTGACCGCCATGTTGTCGTCGTAGGCGCGGCCGCCCCAGTCGCCGTTGATGTCGTCAATGAATTTCTGGCCGTAACCGGTGGAGCCGCGCGGATTGGGCATGGCGACAACGTATCCGGCAGCGGCGAAGACTTGCGCGTTCCAGCGATAGCTCCAGTCCTCGCCCCAGAAACCCTCTGGTCCGCCGTGGATCAACATCAGCGCTGGGTACTTCTTATTCGGCTGAAAACCGGGCGGCTTCACCAGGAAAGCTTGCACGCGCGCATTTTCCGCGCCGTCAACCCAGAATTCTTCCAGGGGCGTAAGCTCATGGGCGCTCAAGATCGCGTCGTTCAGGTGAGTCAGCGGTGTTTCGGTGCCGCCGCCGGAGGCCGCGCGAAAGATTTCGACCGGGCTCGATCCGCTCTGGCGTGTATAGATGATCGTCTTGCCGTCAGGCGTCAACTGCATGTCATCGAGCACACTGTTGCCGCTGAGCGCGATGGGCGCAGCGCCGCCATTGACAGAGATGAACTGAATGTACTGGCGGCCGCGATCCTGCACGGTGAAAAAAATCCGCGACGAATCCGGGAACCACGCGAAACTCTCCACCCAGCGGTCGAGCGTTTCGGTGAGGCTGGTGACCTTTCCTGTGGCCCGTTCGAGCAGCATCAGGCGCCAACGGTCGCTTTCGTAACCGGCGCGGTTCTGGGAACGATATGCGAGATATTTGCCGTCCGGCGAGTATTGCGGCGAATTGTCTGCAGCCGGATTCGTGGTGATTTTCTTCGAAGGCCCACCGGCGATCGGCACCACGTAGAGATCGGTGTTAGTGCTCACCGCCGGCACTTCGTCCGAGTTCATGGCGTAGCAGACTTCCGTGCCATCGGGGGAAATCGCATAGTCTTCGGGCCCTCCCAGCGAAAACGGCGGCACGTCGCGGCTTCCCGGCGTCAAGTCCTTCGCCACCCCTCCACCGGCGGGCACGCTGAGCAGGTGGCTGCGCCGCGGCCCTTGCCACGTAGTCCAGTGGCGATACAACAGCCCGGTGATCATCCGTGCCTTGACCTTGCTGTTTTTCTCCGCTTCTATTTTCTGACGGTTGCAATTGTCGTCGGCTCCGCACTCCGGAAACACTTCGCTGGTGAAAATCAGGTTCTTGCCGTCGTGGGTGTAGAGCACTCCGCCGGCTCCCGTCGCAAGATTCGTGATTTGCTTCGCGTTTGCACCGTCGGCGTCCATGATCCAGATTTGTGACGGGTCGCCGTGATCGGAGACGAATGCAATCCTTTTCGAGTCGGGTGACCAGCGGGGCCGTTCCGCGTCTTCGGCAATCTTGCGCGGCGCTCCGCCCCCGAGCGGGACCATGTAAATCTGCTTGGGCTTGGTGTTCTTCTCGAGATCAACGGTTTGGACAGTAAAGGCAACCCACCGGCCGTCCGGCGAAAGCTGGGGATCGCTGATGCGCGCAAGTTGCATCATCGCGTTTACATCAAAGGGCTGTCTTTGCGCGACCAGAGTGGACGCCAGGAAGAGCCACGGCACGAGCACAAAGGCCCGTGCCATCCGGATGTGCATATAACCCCGATTGTATCGCGGCATGCTAGCATGGATTGCATTCCCCCAGTTGCACAATAAGGATGAGAATTGATTCGCGCAGTCAAAGGAACTCGGGATTTATTGCCTCCATCGACGTCGGTCTGGAACCACGTAGAAGCCGTCGCGCGCCAGATCTTTCGCACGTATAACTACTACGAGATTCGCACTCCCATACTGGAGGAGACGCAATTATTCGCGCGCGGCGTTGGGGAAGAGACCGATATCGTCACCAAAGAGATGTATACGTTCGAGGACCGCGATGGCAGTTCGCTGACGCTGCGACCGGAAGCCACGGCGTCGGTGATGCGCGCCTATATCGAGCACCGGCTCGACCAGCGGCCCGGCGTGCAGAAGCTCTACTACATGGGCCCCATGTTCCGGCGGGAGCGGCCGCAGAAGGGGCGATACCGGCAGTTCTTCCAAATAGGAGCGGAGGCGATCGGTTCGGTGTCGCCGGAGGTGGATGCGGAAGTAATCGAGATGGTGGTCGATCTACTGAAGCGCGTAGGTCTTGAGGGATTCACGCTGCTGCTAAATTCAGTGGGCGATTCCAACTGTCGGCCCGAATACATTAGAGAGCTGCGCCAGGCCCTAGCGAAGGTGGCTCCGCAACTCTGCGAGGATTGTCAAAGGCGAGCGGTCGTGAATCCGCTGCGTGTGCTCGACTGCAAGGTGCCGGAGGACCAGGCTGTCATCGATGAGCTGCCTTCGATCCTCGACCATTTATGCGTGACCTGTAGGCTTGACTTCGACCTAGTGAAGCGGCGCCTTAGCCAGCGCAATATCCAGTTCGAGGTTCGCCCACGTATGGTGCGGGGGCTTGACTACTATGTGAAGACAACGTTTGAGGTAGTGCACGGGGCGCTGGGCGCACAGAATTCAGTACTCGGCGGTGGGCGCTACGACGGTTTGGCTCGGTCGTTGGGCTCAGACCTGGACGCGCCAGGCATCGGCTTTTCAATCGGCGAAGATCGTCTGGTGGCGACTGCGGAAGGCGCTGCAGCAGCACCTGCGCTGGACCTGTTTATAGCTCCTTTGGGTAACGAAGCCCTAGAAGTCGCTGCAGATCTCGCCCATGAACTCCGTGATAGTGGAATTGCAGTCGAGGTTGCGTCGGGCGGGCACCTTGAAAGGAAGCTCAAACGTCTAATGGAACTGGCCAATAAGCTGGGCGCGCGCTATGCGCTGATTATCGGTGAGAACGAGATCGCCTCGGGCCGGTACGCTTTGAAGAATATGGCTTCGGGCGAGCAGGAACAGGTCGCGCGTGAAGAGATCGCGCGACGTCTCCACCCCACCAACTAAACTATGCAGACTGTACCTTTGGACTTTTTGGGCGACTTGCGGCGCACGCATACGTGCGGCGAGATGCGCGCCAAGGATGCGGGCACCCGCGCATTGCTGATGGGCTGGGTGCATCGCCGCCGCGATCTGGGCGGCGTCATTTTCATACATCTGCGCGATCGCGACGGCGTCACGCAGATCGTGTTTCACAACGACGTGGACCCGGAGGTTCACGCCAAGGCGGAAATCCTGCGCTCCGAATACGTGATCGCCGTCGAGGGCAAAGTCGAGCCACGCACGCCGGATACGGTGAATCCGAACCTGGCGACGGGCGAAGTCGAAGTAGTCGCCGACAAGATCTGGATTCTGAATGAATCACGCACCCCGCCCTTCCCCATGGAAGAGAACGTCGATGTCTCCGAGGACACGCGGCTGAAATACCGGTTCGTCGACCTGCGGCGCCCCCACATGCAGCGGAATATCATCCTGCGCTCGCAGATTTCATTCGCAGTGCGGGAGTATCTCACCTCGCGCGGCTTCCTGGAAATCGAGACGCCGTTCATGACGCGTTCGACACCCGAAGGCGCGCGCGATTACCTTGTGCCCAGCCGCGTGCAACCAGGCACTTTCTATGCCTTGCCGCAATCGCCGCAAATTTTCAAGCAGCTCTTGATGGTGAGCGGCTTCGATAAATATTTCCAGATCGTGCGGTGCTTCCGCGATGAGGACACACGCGCCGACCGCCAGGCCGAGTTCACGCAGATCGACCTGGAGATGTCGTTTCCTCAAGAGGAACAGATCTTCGACGTTATCGAGCCAATGGTCCAGAGAATCTGCGCTGTGGCAGGCTACGAAGTAAAGACCCCGTTCCCGCGGCTCACTTACGCGGAAGCCATGCGCGGCTACGGCAGTGACAAACCGGACCGCCGCGTACCGCCCATGCATTCGGTGCAAGACCTGTTCTCCGAAAATGCGCTTAGCGCTCATGGACTGCCCCTGTTGGCGATTCACATCCCGAAAACAGGCGCGCTGAGCCGCAAGGAACGCGACGAACTGAAAGCCTTCGGCACCGAGCGCGGCTTACGTGTATTTGACGACGCCAAGCGGCTGGAGCGCGACTTTCCGGATGCGATGGTGCAAGTCCGCCGGCGAACCGGAGCCGCAGACGACGACCTGTTGGTCCTGGCCTCCTGGGCGGGTGAGCCAACAGGACACCGTCCCGAAGACACCGTGTATCAGGCGTGCGGGCAACTTCGCCTCTTCTCGGCGCAGAAGTACAACGAACGCCACAAGCTTTTGGACCCGAAGCGCCTCGAGTTCCTCTGGGTACTGGAATTTCCGATGTTCGAATGGAATCCGGACGAGAACCGGTGGGAAGCGGCGCACCATCCCTTCACCTCGGTTCACGATCAGGACCTCGACAAACTGACGGCCGACCCGGCGCATTGCCGCGCGAAATCGTACGATCTTGTACTGAACGGTGTGGAACTGGGTTCGGGTTCCATCCGTATTCACCGGCGCGACGTTCAGTCGAAGGTGTTTGCCGCGCTCGGCTTCAGCGACGAGGAGGCGCGGCGCAGATTTGGCTGGCTTCTGGACGCGCTCGAATATGGCGCTCCGCCGCATGGAGGCATCGCACTGGGTCTTGACCGGCTGGTGATGATCCTCGCGGGAGAAAATTCGATCCGCGACGTCATTCCCTTCCCCAAGACCGCACGCGGAACTGACCTGATGTGCGACGCCCCGGCCCCCGTGCCCGAGCGCCAGTTACGCGAGCTGGGCATCTCGTTTCGCAAGCCGCAATGACGGCGGATCCCAGCTAACCAGCGACATGGCTGGACCGCCAGAGGCGCCGCCCGCGCCACGAATCTGCTATCCTCATTGGTTGGAAACGATACGATTCGTCTCCCGGTCGTGAGATCGGGGCCTTCCTGAGGTATCCATATGTCAGGCCACTCAAAGTGGGCGACCATCAAACATAAAAAGGCCGCTCTCGACGCTAAGCGCGGAAAAATGTTTACGCGCATCATCAAGGAAATCACGATCGCCGCGCGCAATGGCGGCGATCCAGACTCCAATCCACGGCTGCGCACGGCGATCCTGGCGGCCAAGGGCGTCAGCATGCCTGCCGACAACATCAAGAAAGCCGTCATGCGCGGTACTGGCGAACTGGAAGGAGGTCAAATCGACGAGGTCGTGTTCGAGGGCTACGGGCCGGGCGGCGCTGCCGTACTCGTCAAAGTTGCCACTGACAATCGCAACCGTACCGTCAGCGAGATTCGTCATGTATTCACGAAGAACGGCGGTAACCTCGGCGAGCAGGGCAGCGTCTCGTGGATGTTCGAACGCAAAAGCCAGATCCTGGTTCCGCAGGAGAAAGCCACCGAAGATCAATTGATGGGCATCGTGCTGGACGCAGGCGCTGATGACCTGCGAGCCGACGGACCCAACTGGGAGATCCTGTCAGCTCCCGAGAGTCACGAGGCCGTGCTGGCGGCAGTCGCCAAGGCGGGTGTCGAAACCGCTCACGCCGAAGTCGCCATGGTTCCCAAGAACCTGATCAAGCTCGAGGGCAAGACAGCCGACGCCATGCTGCGATTGAGCGAGGCTCTTGAGGAGCACGACGACGTGCAGAGCGTCTATTCGAACTTCGACGTGGACGAGAAGACACTGGAGGCGCTGGCTCACTAGATGCGCGTCCTGGGCGTCGATTGCGGAACCGAGCGTACGGGCTACGGCGTAATCGAGAGCGACGGTCACACGCACCGCTTGATTTCGGCGGGAGTGATCCGCACCGACACCAAATCACCGCTCGGAGCCCGCTTGCAGGAAATCTCCCGCCAGTTGCGCGGCGTGATCGCCAGAGATGAGCCTGAGGCGGCCGCGGTCGAAGAAGTTTTTTACTCCACCAACGTCAAAACAGCCTTGAAGCTGGCGCATGTGCGCGGCGTGGCTTTGCTGCTGATCTCGGAAGCCGGCCTGGAGTTGGGCGAGTACTCGCCGCTAGAAATCAAGACCAGCGTGGTCGGCTACGGCCGCGCCGAAAAGCACCAAGTGCAGTTGATGGTGAGGTCGCTGTTGCGGCTCGACGAGCCGATCGCATCGGAAGATGCCTGTGACGCGCTCGCGGTGGCCATGTGCCACGTCACCAGCCGCGCCATGCGCCACAAGCTCGAGGATGCGCGCGCATGAAGTGGGCTCTGGCGCTTGCCGTTCTGCCATTGTTAGCCGGAGATGGTCCGCGGCTGTCCTACTCGAAGTCGTTCCCCGGCAGCTCACCCGCGTATGTGGAAATCGTAGTCGAGCACGACGGCGAGGCCTCGTACAAAGAGGCGCCCGATGATAATCAGCCCCTTAAGTTCCAACTCCCGGAGAGCGAAATAACACAGATTTTCGCCTTGGCGGATAAGCTGGGTCACTTCGGTCACCCCTTGGAGGCCCCCATTAAGGTCGCATTCATGGGGATGAAGACCTTCCGGTTCGAAAACGGCTCCGAAAAGAACGAAGTCAAGTTCAACTATTCCGAAGACACCGACGCACAGGCGCTGCTCGACTGCTTCGAGCGCATTGCCGAAACCGAACAAAATCTCATCAACCTGGAGCGCGCGGCCAAATACGACAAGCTGGGCGTCAATCGTGCGCTGCTGTTGATTCAATCGGCGTACGATCACAAGCGCCTGGTGGCGCCACAGCAGTTGCTGCCCCTTCTCGACCGCATTGCCAAGAACGAAAGCTACATGCACATGGACCGTGAGCGCGCCGCCGGGTTAGGGGACGCAATCCGCGCGTCGAAATGAGGCTCTGGGTCCCGCTCCTGCTCGTTCTTATGACGGCGCTCGTCTGGGCACAGCGGCCCACAGCCGACGCCGAAGACAAGGCGCTGAATGACGCGCTGGCTGAAGCCGGCAACAGCCAGATCGACTTTGTTCGTGCGCTCGAAAATCACCTGGCCCACTATCCCAATTCGCCAAAAAAGCCCGAGATCGAGCGCGCCCTGGTGAAGGCCGCCATCGAACTGAAAGACGACAAGCGCATCGTGCTTTATGGCGAGCGCGTATTGGATCGAGAGCCTGGCGATCCGCAGATCCTGGATCGCGTGGTGCGCGCCTTACTCGCAAACGATGACCGGGACAATTCCCAGCGGGCGCTCCAATACGCCATTCGCTACGTGCAACAGGTGACCAGTCTGCGCGAGCAGGCGCCGCCCGCTCACTTTAGCAAAGGCGACTGGCTGATCGAAGTGGACCGCGGTGTGGCGCGGGCCGTGGTCCTGGAAGCGCGTGCCACCGGCAACCTGGGTAAACACGAAGAGGCCCTGGCGCTTGCTCAAAAGAGCTATCAGGAGTTTCCGACGGCGGAAGGCGCGAGGGAAATTGCGAAATGGCTCATCAAGTTGGGGCGTGAATCGGAGGCCATTCCTCACCTGGCCGATGCATTCACCATTGTCGACGGCCATAATACAGATGCGGCGCGCAGCCAGGAACGTATTCGCATGGGTGAACTCTACAAGAAGTTACACGGTTCGGAAAAGGGTCTCGGCGATTTGATCCTGGAATCGTACGATCGCACCACGGCGCTGCTTGCCGAACAGAAGCTGCTGGCTCGCGCCAGTGATCCCAACAACCAGGTAGCCTCGCTCATGGATTTCACGCTCGACGGCGTGAACGGCGATCAACTGCGCCTGGAATCTCTGAAAGGGAAAACCATCATTTTCGATTTCTGGGCCACCTGGTGTGGCCCCTGCCGCGTACAGCATCCTCTCTATGAGCAGGTGAAGCAGCGTTTCAAGGACGACCCTGGTGTCACCTTCCTTTCGATCAACACCGATGAAGAACGTGAACTGGTGGCCCAGTTTTTGAGAGAGAATCACTGGAGCAACGCCGTCTATTTCGAAAATGGATTGTCCCGGATGCTGAAGATTACCTCCATACCCACGACCATCATCGTGGACAGGCACGGCGAAATCGCCAGCCGGATGAACGGCTTTGCTCCAGAGCGATTTGTGGATCTGCTCACGGAGCGCATCCAGCAAACACTGAAGGATTAGCACGGCTCCCCGAATGAAAAAGCTCCTCGCCCTGAACCGTAGCGAAATCGCCATTCGGATCATGCGCGCGGCCACCGAACTCGGCCTGCGCACCGTCGCCATCTACTCGAAAGAAGATCGGCTGAGCCTGCACCGCTTCAAGGCCGACGAGGCATACGAGATTGGCGAGGGCAAAGGCCCCGTGGAAGCCTATCTCGATGTGGACGGCATCGTTGCGCTTGCGAAAGAAAAGCAAGTGGATGCGATTCACCCCGGCTACGGGTTCCTCGCGGAGAACCCGGCTCTGCCGCGCGCGTGCGAGCTCGCGGGCATCACCTTCGTCGGCCCGGACGCGCGTCTGCTGGAGTTGCTTGGCGATAAGCGAGCGGCGCGGGAACTCGCTCAAAATGCTGGCGTCCCCGTGGTGCCCGGCACTGAGCGGCCGATTACCAGTGCGGACGAGGCACGCACGATGGCGGGTGAAATCGGTTTCCCGCTCATCATCAAAGCCGCGTTCGGCGGCGGGGGCCGCGGCATGCGCGTCGTCGGAAAAGCCGCCGATTTTGCCGGGCGGCTGGAGGAGGCGCGCCGTGAGGCCGGAGCGGCGTTCGGAAACGATGCCGTCTTTCTCGAGCGTTACATCCGCCGTGCGCGCCACGTGGAAGTCCAGGTTCTGGGCGACCGGCACGGCAATGTTCTCCATCTGTTCGAGCGCGATTGCTCGGTGCAGCGGCGCCACCAAAAAGTAGTCGAGGTGGCGCCGGCGCAGGGTCTGGCGGAGGAGATCCGCCGTTCACTCGCCGGCGCCGCCGTCAGGCTCGCCCAAGCCGCGGGCTATTACAATGCGGGCACCGTCGAATTCCTGGTGGACGCCGACACCGGCGAGTGGTACTTCATTGAGGTCAACCCGCGCATTCAGGTGGAGCACACGGTGACCGAGATGGTGACCGGCATTGACCTGGTTCGATGCCAGATTTTGGTCGCCCAGGGCCACCGCTTGTACGAGCCTCCGATCTCGCTGCCGCCGCAGGACAAGATTCCTCTGTACGGCCATGCGCTGCAGTGCCGCATCACCACGGAAGACCCGGGCAACAACTTCGTGCCGGATTACGGCAAGGTACATACGTACCGTTCCCCGGCGGGCTTCGGCATCCGGCTCGACGGCGGCTCGGCGTACAGCGGCGCGATTATCACGCCCTTCTACGATTCGCTGCTCGTCAAAGTGACAGCCTGGGGCCGCGAGTTCGATCAGGCCTGCAAGCGGATGGATCGCTCCCTGCGCGAGTTCCGTGTGCGCGGCGTGAAGACCAACATCCCCTTCCTGGAAAACGTGGTGAACAACCCGCATTTTCAGGCGGGCAATGTCACCACTTCCTTTCTCGACGATCATCCCGAGCTGTTCCGCTTCACGCCGCGGCGCGACCGCGCAACGAAACTGCTCAGTTACCTCGGCGAAGTGATCGTGAACGGCAACCCGGAGGTCGCCGCCAAACCAAAGCCAGAACGCTTCCCCGTTCCCGAGATTCCCCCGCACAATTCTTCGCCGCCTCCGCCCGGCACGCGCCAGTTGCTGGACGAACTCGGTCCCAAAAAGTTCGCGGAGTGGACGCGGGCGCAAAAACGCCTGCTGCTCACCGACACCACCTTCCGCGACGCGCATCAATCGCTGCTGGCGACGCGGGTTCGCACCTACGACATGCTTGCCATCGCGAATTTCAAAGCGCACCGTCTGTCGAATCTTTACAGCATGGAAATGTGGGGTGGGGCGACGTTTGACGTCTCCATGCGCTTCCTGCACGAAGATCCCTGGCAGCGGCTGCGGCGCATGCGCGAGGCGATTCCGAATATCTGCTTCCAGATGCTGCTTCGGGCTTCCAACGCCGTAGGCTACGCGGCGTATCCGGACAACGTCGTGCGCGAGTTCGTCGCGGAGGCGGCGCGGCAGGGCATCGACATCTTCCGCATCTTCGATTCGCTTAACTGGCTGCCCAACATGAAAGTGGCCATGGAAGCCGTGCTCTCGACTGGCAAGGTCTGCGAAGCGGCGATCTGTTATACCGGCGACATCCTCGATCCGAACCGCCAGAAATATTCACTCGAATATTACGTAAACATGGCCAAGGAGCTGGAGCGCATGGGCGCGCATGTGCTTGGCATCAAGGATATGGCCGGCTTGCTCAAGCCGTACGCAGCGGAAAAGCTGATCAAGGCCCTGCGCGATGAAATCGGGATTCCCATTCACTTCCACACTCACGATACCAGCGGCATCAACGCGGCATCCGTCCTGAAAGCGGCGGACGCCGGAGTGGACGTAGCCGATGGCGCCATGGCCTCCATGAGCGGGCAAACCAGCCAGCCGAACCTCAACTCGATGGTCGCAGCGCTTGCGCATACACGCCGCGACACAGGCCTGGATCTCGATGCGCTCAACGTCTGTGCCGACTACTGGGAATATGTGCGCGCGTATTACAAGCCTTTTGACACCGGTCCTCCCAGCGGGACCGCCGAAGTCTACATCCACGAAATGCCCGGCGGCCAGTACACCAACCTGAAGGAACAAGCCGAAGCCATGGGACTCGGCCCTCGTTGGCACGAGATCGCGCGCACTTACGCCGAGGTGAACCTCGCGTTCGGCGACATCGTGAAAGTGACCCCTTCGAGCAAAGTCGTCGGCGACATGGCCATCTTTCTGGTGACGCACGGCACGACCATTCACCAGTTAGAGCGGCTCGGCCCGGATCACCATCTCTCGCTTCCCCATTCTGTGGTCGAAATGTTTTCCGGTGCGCTGGGTACACCCGACGGTGGCTGGCCCAAGAAGTTGCAGCAGGTCATCCTGCAAGGACGCAAACCGGAGCGCGGCCGGCCCAGCGCGCGGCTGAAACCGGTGGACTTTGAAGAAACGGCCCAGGATGTCGAGAAGCGGATCGGCAGGCGGCCCGAGCATGACGAAGTACTGAGCTATCTCATGTACCCCGACGTGTTCGTGAAGTTCGCACGA
>Ga0335070_10004299_pt1 | contig 16635 bp, 18 predicted proteins | sample Lox_Sample_13_FD_206722 | JGI IMG/M metagenome (GOLD analysis project Ga0335070, IMG submission 206722) | Soil microbial communities from Loxahatchee National Wildlife Refuge, Florida, United States - Lox_Sample_1.3 | ecosystem: Environmental > Terrestrial > Soil > Wetlands | place: USA... | reverse complement strand
GCCGGTGGGCCGGAAAGCCGACGTCGTGCGTCCCCAATCCGGCCCAGCGGCGCGGCGGCGCCCGCGTACGGGCGACCGGCCCAAACGTGGGCGCCGGTCCGCCCGCCGTCCTCGGTGCCCTCGACTTTGCTTGGGCGCTGGTCGCCTCCGCCGTCCTGCCCGCCCCCAGGCGAGCCTGGACGCCCGGCCGCGGGATCCCCCCCAACGCAGCTTGCCGAGCGCCGGGCCAGGGCGGGCGGTCCGCGCGGAGCCGGCCCCCTCAGGCCACCCCGACGAGGCGCCAGGGCGTGTCGTCGGTGCCGTCGAGCGCCATCGTCCAGCGCTCGGTGAAGCTCGTCTCGCGGTCCTTCGAGCCGGACAGCACGGCCGCGGTGTCGCGGTCCTCGACGTAGCGCCGCCCGCGCACGTGCACCGCAAGCGTCATGCGCGCGGGCGCGGGCGTCGGGAGGAGCGCGTCGATCTGGACCTGCTCGACCCGGGGGCCGCGCACGACCAGGCGGGTTCGGTGGCTGGCGTCCCCGCCGTAGAGCAGCGCGTCGACGGCCGCGGGTGTCGCGACGGCCTCGAGCGGCCCGTCCGCGCCGTCGACCGCCTCCGCCCAGCCGTCGGCGGCGCGGCGCGCGGCGGCTGCCAGCACGTCCGGCGCGAAGCGCCCGTCGACGAGCGAGAGGTCGAGCGCCTGCGCGCGGGCGTCGGCGGCGAGGTCGACGTCGACGAGCTCGGCGGTCGCGAAGCGCGATCCGCCGCCGTTCGCGTCGGCCACGGCCCCCTCGACGAGCGCGGCGTCGCGCAGGCGCTGCTCGTCGCCCCACGGCGAGGCGACGATCGGGGCGTCGAGGTTGTGCAGACCCTCGCGGTCCTGCTCGATCGAGATCAGGATCCAGCGCCCGTCACGCTTGCCCAGCGTCCAGTACTCGCTGAGCGTCGTGACCGTCGAGCTCTGGCCGGTGTGCGCCATGCGCGCGCCGCCGGGGAGCTCGACGTAGTCCTCGAGCTGCGCGGCCACATGCAGCACGACCCGGTCGTCGGCGTCGTCCTCGCGGTTGACCAGGCCGACGTACTTCACCTGCGGCCCGCTGATGACGCGCACCCGGTTGTGCCAGCCCTTGCGCGCGAAGTCCGCGAGTCGCAGGCGCCACTCGGCGAGCAGGTCGTCGCCGACCATCGTCGCCAGCGTGCGCTCGTCGCGCGCGTCCCACGCGCCCTGGATGGCGTGGAACATCACCGCGGCGTCCTGCGTCACGCGATCGGCCGCGAAGGCGGAGTCGTCCTCGGCCGCCTCGGCCGCCGCCGTGCGCACGCGGCGGTCGCGCTCGTCGAGGCGCGCGCGCATCCGGCGCACCATCAGCCAGGTGGCGACCGTCGTGAACAGGAAAAACCCGACGACCGCGATCACGAGGATGAGCAGCAGGATCCCCCCGCCGCTGCCGCCGCCGATGTAGACGCCTCCGCCTCCCCCGCCGCCGGAGAAGCCCCCGCCGCCGCCCCCGCCGCCACCGAAGCCGGAGGAGCCGCCGCCGGCGGCCGCGAGCTGAAGGAGCGCTGACATCTGGCGCACATCGTCGCAGGACCGGGCGCGCGGCCGGCCCGGCCGCTCCGGCCCGCGGCAGCATCTACGCTGCGGCGATGGCCGAAGAGCCCCTGCCCGACTGGCCCCCCGGCACCGTCACGATCCTCGCGACGGCCGGGCCCGAGCCCTACGCGATCCCGATCTCGACCGCGGTACGGGCCGGCGCGGACCGGGTTCTGCTGGCGCTCGGCGCCGAGCGCGGGTCGCTGTCGCGCCTGCGCGAGCGCGAGCGCGTGGCGCTGACGATCCTCGCCGGCGGTGACGTCGCGTGCACGGCGCACGGCGTCGCGCGCGTCGTGGCGGACCCGCTCGAGGGACTCGACGGCGTGGTCGGCGTCGCGATCGATGTCGAGCGCGTCCAGAGCCACCGCCGGCCGACGTTCGCGATCGACGCCGCGGTCGGCTGGCACTGGACCCACGACGCGGCGCGCGAGCGCGACGCATGCGTGCGCGCGGCCCTCGCCGCGCTCGCACGCTCCGACACACCGCGCGTATAGGGTCCGCGCACCGTGAAGCTCGCGACGTTCATCCCGCCCGGCGGCGGCGACGCCCGCGCCGGCCAGGTCGACGGCGAGCGCATCGTGAGCTTCGCCGAGGGCACCGTGCTCGACCGCCTGACCTCCGGCGACCGCACCCCGGCGAGCGGCGAGGCGTTCGCGCTGGGCGCGGTCACGCTGCTCGCCCCGCACGTCCCGCGCGCGATCTTCGGCATCGGCCTGAACTACCGCTCGCACGCGGCCGAGACGGGCCGTGAGCCCCCGCAGGCGCCGATCGTCTTCATGAAGGCGCCCTCGTCGGTCGCTCCGCCCGGCGGCCCGGTCGTGACGCCCGCGGTCGTGCGCCGCCTCGACTACGAGGGCGAGCTCGCCGTCGTGCTCGGCCCCGGCGGCGCCGTCGCCGGCTACGCGGTCGCCGACGACGTCAGCGCGCGCGACCTGCAGCGCCGCGAGCCGCAGTGGACCCGTGCCAAGGGCGCCGACACGTTCTGCCCGTTCGGGCCGTGGGTCACCACCGCCGACGAGGTCCCCGATCCGGAGAGCCTGATGCTGCGCACCTGGGTCAACGGCGAGCTGCGCCAGGAGGCGTCGACGTCGGACCTCGTCTTCACCATCCCGGAGCTCGTCGCGTTCATCGCCGAGACGATCACGCTGGAGCCCGGCGACCTCATCCTCACCGGGACACCGAGCGGCGTCGGGATGGCCCTGGACCCGCCGGCCTTCCTGGCGCCGGGGGACGTCGTGCGGATCGCGATCGACATGCTGGGGGAGATCGAGCATGCCATCCAGTGACAACGGCGACCGGCCGGCGGCGATCGCGCTGCGCGAGCACCTGGCCGAGCTGGCCGACCTCGGAGCCGTCACGGCGCTGCTCGGATGGGACCGGGAGACGATGATGCCCGAGCGCGGCGCCGCGCCACGCGGCGAGCTCACCGCGACGCTCGAGCGCCTCGCACACGCGCGCGCCGTCGACCCCGTGCTGGGCGAGCTCATCGAGGCGGCGACCGTCGAGGCGCAGGGACCGGGCGCCGAGCCCGACGACGCCCCGATCGCGCGCATCGCCCGACGCGACCGCGACCGCGCCACGCGCATCCCGTCCGAGCTCGTGGTCGCAATCGCGCACGCGACCGCCGAGGCGCTCCCGGCCTGGACCCGGGCACGCGAGGAGTCCGACTTCGCGCTGTTCCGCCCGCACCTCGAGCGCCAGGTCGAGCTGCGCCGCGAGGTCGCCGCCTGCTTTCCCGAGGCCGCCCATCCCTACGACGCGCTGCTCGACGCGTACGAGCCGGGTGCGACGACCGCCAGCCTGCGGGACGTGTTCGCGCGCCTGCGGGCCGGGCTCGTGCCGCTCGTCGAGGCGATCGGCGAGCGTCCCGAGCCTCCGCCGCTCGCCGGCCCGTTCGCGATCGACGGCCAGCGCGCGCTCGCGCTCGAGATGGCGCGCGCCATGGGCTTCGAGGACGACGCGTGGCGGATCGACGACGCGGTGCACCCGTTCGCCCAGGCGGTCGCGCGCACCGACGTGCGCGTCACCGCGCGCTGGGATGAGAGCGACTTCAGCGGCATCTTCGCCGTCTTGCACGAGGTCGGGCACGGCCTGTACGAGGCGGGGATCGACCCGGCGCTGGACCGCACGACGCTTGGGACGGGCGTGTCGTTCGGCGTGCACGAGTCGCAGAGCCGCACCTGGGAGAACCAGGTGGGCCGCTCGCTGGCGTTCTGGGAGCACTGGTACCCCCGCGCGCGGGAGCGGTTCGGCCGGTCGCTGGCGGGCGTCGAGCTTGGGGACTTCCACCGCTCGATCAACATCGTGCACCCGTCGCTGATCCGCGTCGAGGCCGACGAGGCGACCTACGCGCTGCACGTGATCCTGCGCTTCGAGCTGGAGGTGGCCCTGATCGAGGGCACGCTCGCGGTCGCCGACGTCCCGGCGGCCTGGAACGAGCGCATGCGCGACATGCTCGGGATCGAGGTGCCCGACGACCGGCGCGGCTGCCTGCAGGACATCCACTGGAGCTGCGGCGAGCTCGGGTACTTCCCGACGTACGCGTTGGGCAACATCATCGCGGGCCAGCTGTGGGCCGCGGCGCGCGCGCAGCTCCCGGGTCTCGACGCCGCCCTGGCCGCCGGCGACTGCGCGCCGCTGCGCGACTGGCTGCGGCGCAACGTGCACGTCCACGGGCGCCGGCTGGACCCGTCGGAGCTGATCGAGCGCGCGACCGGCAGCGCGCTCGACCCCGACCCGCTGCTGGACTACCTGCGCGAGAAGTACACCGCGCTCTACGACCTGTAGCGCGTCAGTGCGGCTCGAGCACCCGGTCGATGAGGCCGTACTCGACGGCCTGCTCGGCGGTGAAGAAGCGGTCGCGCAGCATGTCCTCGTGCGCCTGCTCGACCGTCTTGCCGGTGTGGTGGGCGTAGAGGCGGTCGATCGTGTCGCGGGTCTTGAGGATCTCGCGCGCGTGGATCTCGATGTCGGTCGACTGGCCCTCGAACCCCGCGGAGGGCTGGTGGATGAGGATGCGGCTGTTGGGCAGCGCCATGCGCTTGCCGGGCGCGCCGGCCGTCAGCAGCAGCGATCCCATCGACATCGCGATCCCGCAGCAGATCGTCGCGACGTCCGGGCGGATGAACTGCATCGTGTCGTAGATCGCCATGCCCGCGTAGATCGAGCCGCCGGGCGAGTTGATGTAGATCGCGATGTCCTTCTCGGGGTCCTGGGACTCCAGGTGCAGGAGCTGGGCGACGATCAGGTTCGCGATCATGTCGTCGACCTGCTGGCCGAGGAAGATGATGCGCTCGCTCAGCAGGCGCGAGTAGATGTCGTACTCGCGCTCGCCGCGCGCGGTCTGCTCGACGACGGTGGGGATCAGCGGCACGTCTCTGACCCTAGCGAACGCGCGCCGGTGCTCAGCGATTGAGCGTTGCCATGCCGGTGCGGTCGTAGCGATCGCCGGCCGCCGACGGCAGCTCGGCGTCGATGCGCCGCAGGTCGGCGGGCGTCAGCTCGACCTGCGCGGCCGCCAGGTTCTCCTCCAGGTAGGTGCGGCGCTTGGTGCCCGGGATCGGCACGATGTCCTCGCCCTGGGCGAGCACCCATGCGAGGGCGAGCTGCCCGCTGGTGCAGCCCTTCTCGGCGGCGAGCTCGGCGACCTTCGCCGCCAGGCGCCGGTTCGCCTCCAGGTTCTCGGGGGCGAAGCGCGGCTGGTAGCGGCGGAAGTCGCCCTCGTCCAGCTCGTCGGGTGAGCTGAAGCGGCCGCTGAGGAAGCCGCGCCCGAGCGGCGAGTAGGCGACGAGCCCGATCCCCAGCTCGCGCAGCGTCGGGAGCACCTCGTCCTCGACATCGCGCGACCACAGCGAGTACTCGGTCTGCACGGCCGCGATCGGGTGCACCGCGTGCGCGCGGCGGATCGTGTCGGCGGAGGCCTCGCTCAGGCCCAGGTGGCGCACCTTGCCCTCGGCGACGAGCTCGGCCAGCGCGCCGACGGTCTCCTCGATCGGTGTCGCCGGGTCGACGCGGTGCTGGTAGTAGAGGTCGACGTGGTCGGTGCCGAGGCGCTGCAGCGAGCCCTCGATCGAGCGGCGCACGTTCTGCGGGCTGCCGTCGACCAGGCGGCGCGTCGGGTCCTCGGGCGTCGGGGCCCAGCGGATGCCGAACTTCGTCGCGAGCACCGCCTCCTCGCGGCGCCCGGCGAGCGCGCGGCCGACGAGCTCCTCGTTCGTGTGCGGCCCGTACATCTCGGCGGTGTCCAGCAACGTGCAGCCGAGCTCCAGCGCGCGCTGGATCGTCGCGATCGCCTCGTCCTCGTCCGTCGTGCCGTAGAAGGCGCTCATGCCCATGCATCCAAGACCGATCGCCGAAACCGTGGGGCCGCGTGAGCCGAGCGTGCGCTGCTGCATGTCCGCACCGTAGCGCGGCAGGTGAGCATCCGATCGGGCGTTCGTGGTGGGATGGTGCGCGTGGCCCCCGCCCACCAGCCCGACGCGCCCGCCGGCCGCGGCATCCCGGCGCTCGACCCGCTGCCGCCGGTCGCGCTCGTCCTGCTCGGCGTGACCTCGATCCAGTTCGGGGCGGCGCTGGCGGCGACGCTCTTCGATCGGCTCGGGCCGGCCGGCACCTCGGCGCTGCGGCTGGGCTTCGCGGCGCTGGTGCTCGTCGCGGTGTGGCGCCCGCATCCGCGAGCGCACAGCCGCGCCGCGCTGCGCCTCGTCGCCGCGTTCGGTCTGGCGCTCGGCGCGATGAACCTCCTCTTCTACGAGGCGTTGGACCGCATCCCGCTCGGCGTCGCCGTCACCGTGGAGTTCCTGGGCCCGATCGGCCTGGCGACGGCGCTCTCACGCCGGCGGCTCGACCACCTGTGGATCGTGCTCGCGGTCTGCGGGGTCGTGCTGCTCGCCTCGCCCGGGTCGGCCGGCGGCATCGACGGGCTCGGCCTGGCGTTCGCCCTCGGCGCCGCCGCGTGCTGGGCGGCCTACATCATGCTCGCCGAGCGCGCGGGGCGGCTCTTCGATCGCGGCGAGGGCCTGGCGATGGCGATGGTCGTCGCGGCGCTCATCCCGCTCGTGCCCGGGATCGCGCAGGCGGGCGGGGCGCTGCTGCGCCCCTGGCTGCTGCTCAGCGGCTTCGCCGTCGCGTTGCTGAGCTCGGTGATCCCCTACTCGCTGGAGACCGAGGCGCTGCGGCGCATGCCCGCGCGCGTCTTCGGCGTGCTGATGTCGCTCGAGCCGGCGGTGGCCGCGCTGGCGGGCTTCATCGTGCTCGGGCAGTCGCTCGGCGCGCGCGAACTGGTCGCCATCGCGCTCGTCGTGGCCGCGAGCGTCGGCGTGACGCGCAGCGCGGCGGTGCCGCGCGTCGAGGCCACGCTCGACGGCTGACGTCCGCCTGCCGGGGGCGCGATCGCGATACTTGCCGGGCCCGTGTTCACGCTGAACCTCCCCAACGCTCTCACCGTCCTGCGGATCCTGCTGGTCCCCGTGCTCGTCGTCGCCCTGCTCGGGACCGGCGGGCAGGCGAGCGACGTGCTGGCCGCCGTGGTGTTCGCGGTCGCCTCGTTCACCGACGCGATCGACGGCTACCTCGCGCGCTCGCGCGACGCGGTCACGACCTTCGGGAAGCTCATGGACCCGGTGGCCGACAAGCTGCTGATCATCGCCGCGCTGCTCTCGCTCGTGTCGCTCGGGCGCCTGGAGGCGTGGGTCGCGATGGTGATCATCGCGCGCGAGTTCGCCGTCACCGTCGCGCGGCTGGCCGCGAAGGGGGAGGGCGTCGTCATCCCCGCCAACCGCTGGGGCAAGGTCAAGACGGCGGTGCAGGTGGTCACGATCTTCCTGCTGATCCTCATCAACCCGTCGCCCGCGTGGGTGACGGCGCTCGTCTACCTGATGGTCGCCGTCACGATCGTGAGCGGGATCGACTACTTCTTCGGGATGCGCCGGCTCCTGCGCGAGGCCGAGGCCCGCCGCGCGCAGGCACGCGGGAGCGGCGCTCGGTGAAGTGGGCGCTCGCGCTCGCGCTGCTCGTCGGTGTCGCCGCCGTCGGGACGGCGGTCTACGTCGTGGTGCACAATCGCGACCCGGTCCCGAACGACATCAGCGCGTGCGTGACGAAGGCGGGGCTCACCGTCGCGCACAACAGCGCCGCGCTCGGCGTCGCGCGCGCCGACGTGGCCCAGGGCGCGCTGCGCCCGGTGCGCCGCTGGGACTTCGGGCGCACCGACGGCGTGCTGCTCCAGCCGCCGGACCGCTCGTACGCGATCCTCGCCCTGTCGAATCCGTCGGCGCCGTCGCTCGGCGGTGACGTCGGGCGGCGCGTCTACGAGCAGCCCAGCGCCTACCCGCTCGTCGCGGTCGAGGACCCGGTGACCGGCCGGCTCGTGCGCTGCGCAAACGCGTCCAGGTAGCGCGGGCCCGCGCCGCGAACGTCCCTGGCGGCCCTCCATAGGCGGCAGCGAGGGACGCTCAGCGTGTGGGGGCTAGCGGCCGGCGGCGTCGAGCCACTCGCGCATCGTCGTGTGGCGGCGCAGGTGCTCGCCGTCGTGCAGCTCGCTGCGCAGCTCGCCCAGCAGGCCGAAGCGCTCGGCGACGACGTTGTGCTGGTGGATCGTCTCGAGGTTCTCCTGGCGCGCCGAGACGAACGTCCCGTCCGCGAGGTGGCCGTAGCGCTCGACGACGCCGCTGATCATCTCGCGCACGCAGTCCTCGACGAAGCGCGGCCGGCGGTGGGCCTTCTCCACGACGGCGCCCTCGTCGGAGCGCTTCATCAGCTCGTAGATCTCGCTCGACATCGAGCCCTCGACGATCTCCAGCAGGTCCTGCGCGAGCACGTCGGTGGGCGCCTCCTCCAGGCACCCGACGTACAGCGTCCCCAGGCCACGCTGGTTGTGCGTCGCGACCGGCACGGCCTCGAGGATGCGCTCGATCTCCTCACCGCTGAAGCCCTCGTCGACCAGGCGCTCGCGCGCGGACGCGGCGACGAGCTCCTGCGCGCACGGACACGCGGTCATGCCCTGGGCGGCGACGCCCACGAGCCGGCGCGTGCCGCGCTCGGAGGCGACCGCGGAGCCGAACAGCGTGTAGATCTCCTGCGTCGGGATCCCGGACACCGGCGCGGGCTTGTGCTCGGGGTAGCGCGCCTCGATCGTGACCTCCGCGCGCAGCGCGTCCTGGCGCTCGCGCACGCACTCGGCGATCTGCTGGGCGAGCAGCTCGGCGCGGATGCGCGTGCCGCCGAAGATCGCCTCGCCGATCGCCTCGTTGACGACCTCCTCGAAGCGCGACATGTGCGCGCCCTTCTGGCGCGGGCCGAGGTCGACGAAGCACTCCAGGCGCGCGTGGTATGCCTGGTCGGCGCCCGGCTCGCCGATGCGGATCACCTTCTCCACGCCGGTCACGCCGACGCGCGAGAGCGAGACGTGGATCGCGGGCGCGCGGTTCTGGACGTCGGGCTCGTGGGTGAGTGCTGAGGGCTCCATGGCGACTCGCTTCGAGAAGGGAACACAGGGTATATGGGCGCGCCCGCGAGCTTGTGCTATCAATCACGCACTCGCGGCTGACGTCCCTCCCGTGTACGAGCGGGAGGACACCATGGCTCAGCCCATCGCGACAGGCGTCGCGGAGCAGGGAGATGTCGGGTCGTACATGAGGGGCACCATGGGAGGGGGCGGTCCAGTGATGGCTCGTCCTGAGAGTCGCGAAGGACCAGGGCATTGACCACGACGAAGAGCGAGGGCCTGCTCGCGGACGAGGCGCCGATCTGGGAGCTGGAGGAGCTCCGCCAGCTCGTCGCCGACGGCCAGGAGCGCGGGTACCTCACGATCGAGCAGGTCACCGCCTGTCTCGAAGAGGTCGACGTCACCAAGGAGCAGGTGCGCGAGCTGCACGCGCACTTCGAGGAGCTCGGCATCGACCTCATGCAGGGGGACGGCTCGGGGCTGGCGGCGCCGTCGCCGCCGACGACGGAGGGCCCGCCCGAGCGCGGCGGGAAGTCCGAGCCGCGCAAGAAGCCCGAGATCGACCTGACGGTCGAGCCGAGCCTCGACTCGCTGCGCCTGTACCTGCGCTCGATCGGGCGCGTGTCGCTGCTGACCGCGGCGCAGGAGGTCGAGCTCGCCAAGCTCATCGAGCGTGGCGACATGCAGGCCAAGCAGCAGATGGTGGAGGCGAACCTGCGGCTCGTCGTCTCGATCGCCAAGGGCTACCTCGGCCGCGGCCTGACGTTCCTGGACCTCATCCAGGAGGGCTCGCTGGGGCTGATCCGCGCGGTCGAGAAGTTCGACTACCGCCGTGGCTACAAGTTCTCGACCTACGCGACCTGGTGGATCCGCCAGGCGGTCACCCGCGCGATCGCCGACAAGGGCCGCACGATCCGCATCCCGGTCCACATGGTCGAGAAGCTCAACAAGGTCGTGCACGTCGAGCGTCAGCTCGTCCAGGCGCTCGGCCGTGAGCCCACGCCGGAGGAGATCGCCGGCGAGCTCGACTGCTCGCCGCGCGAGGTCCGCGACATCCTGCGCATGAGCCAGCAGCCGATCTCGCTGGAGAAGCCGATCGGCGAGGAGGAGGAGTCCGAGCTGGGGGATTTCGTCGAGGACCAGACGGCCGAGTCGCCGTTCGAGCTGGCCTCGGAGAACCTGCGCCGCGAGAACGTGCACCGCGCGCTGCAAGCGCTGCCTCCGCGCGAGCGCGAGGTGATCGAGATGCGCTTCGGGCTCACCGGCGGCCGCCCGCGGACGCTCGAGGAGGTCGGCCGCGCATTCAACGTCACGCGCGAGCGGATCCGCCAGATCGAGAACCACACGCTCAAGAAGCTCGAGTCGCTGCCGGAGGCCCAGCGCCTGCGCGACGCCTGCTGACCGCTGTCTCAGGGGGAGGGACGATGGTGAAGGCCGGTCCGCTCGACCGGCCTTCGCCCTGTTCGCACGCGCTACCATCTGCCCGCGCCCGGGCCCCTGCGCGCGGGCACTCGGAGGGATGTCCGAGTGGTTAAAGGAGACGGGCTGTAAACCCGTTGGCTCTGCCTACGCAGGTTCGAATCCTGCTCCCTCCATGCGCACCGGCGCACCGCCGGCGGCGAGCCAGCATCATTGCTGCGCGTGCGCCGCTCCTTGGTCCAGTTCCTCGCCGCCGCCATGGCCATGCCGGGTGCGGCGCTAGCCGCGCCGGCGCCTGCGCCCCACGTCCTGCGCCTCGTGCCGCAGGTCTCGATCCACGGCGTCGAGCTTGGGATGACGCCGGCCCAGGTGCAGGGCAAACTCGGCCATCCTGACGCCACGCACAAGGGCCGTCAGCCGGGGATCGGCGCCACGATGACGCTCACCTTCGGCCTGACGACCGTCCGCTTCGCGGGCACCAAGCCCAGCTCACAGGCCGTCACGATCACGACGACGAGCCGCCGCGAGCGCACGGCCCGCGGCGTCGGCGTGGGCTCCAGCGAGGCGGTCGTGCACCAGCGCGTCCCCGGCGCGAAATGCCTCGTCGAGTACGGCTACCGCCACTGCGTCGTCGGGACGCAGAAGCCCGGCCAGATCATCACGGACTTCTCGATCGGCGATTCCGGGCGCGTCACCCGGATCTCGCTGGCGCGCGTGCTGGACTGAAGCGGTGGCGCGCGGACGCCCCCTCGCGTGCTATCAACCCCGGCCTCATGCACAAGCTCATCCGTCCCATGTCCCTCGCCGGGGTCGCGGCGCTCGGCGCGCTCGCGGCGACCGGGTGCGGCAGCACGCACCAGAGCGTGGCCGACACCTACGCCCAGAAGGCCCAGCAGGAGCAGAAGAACCCGCCGAAGGTCTCCTCGGTCGCGACGCCCACCGTGAAGGCCGTCGTCGTCAAGCCCAGCGCCGGCGAGGCCGACATCAGCAAGAAGCCGGCGATCCCCAAGCAGACCGGCGCAGCCCCGAAGGCGCTCGTCGCGCAGGACCTCATCGTCGGGAAGGGCACGCCCGCGAAGGCCGGCGACCAGGTGAGCGTCCAGTACGTCGGCGTGCTCTACAACAACGGCAAGGAGTTCGACTCCTCCTGGAAGCGCGGCAAGCCGTTCGGCTTCACGCTCGGTGCCGGCCAGGTCATCCCGGGTTGGGACCAGGGCGTCGTCGGCATGAAGGTCGGCGGGCGCCGCCGGCTCATCATCCCGGCTGACCTCGCCTACGGCGCGCAGGGCCAGCCGCCGACGATCCCGCCGAACTCGGCGCTCATCTTCGACGTCGACCTCAAGAAGGTCACGCCGGCCTCGCAGTAGGCCGCGGCGGGCGCGGAGCCGGACCGCCGGCTCCGCGTCGCCCAGCGCCCGCGTGCGTCTCTCGCGATCCGCTGCTGCAGTCGCGCTTGCGGCGGCTCTGGCGCTCACGACCTCGTCGGCGCACGCATCATCGGACACCGCCGGCGGCGGGCTGCACGTCGATCCCGCCGAGAGCGCCGCGCTCGACCTCACCGGCGCCGGCCTGGGGCAGGAGGCGCGCAGCCTCGTGCTCACGGTCCGCGCCGCCGCGCCGATCGACCCCGCGCAGCTGTCCGGCGCGGGTGGCGGGGAGCTGTGCGCGACCTTCCAGCCGTCCACCGGGGTGGAGCGGCGGCTGTGCCTCACACGCGGCGCCTCCGCGTGGCAGCTGCGTGCGGGGTCGCGGACCGTTGCCGGCAGCGTCGGTCAGCCGACGCCCGAGCGCCTGGCCATCCGCTTCGACCCGGCGGCGCTCGGCCTGACGCCGGGCCCGACGCGCTGGCGCGTCTATGCGCGCGCGGCCGGCTGCCGGCCGGGGCCGACGGCGCCGGCCGGCGGCTGCGTGGATCGCGCACCGGACAGCGGGACCTTCCCCGGGCGCGTGTGGCGCGTGATCGTGACCGGGTGCACGGCGACCGGCCCCACGGAGGTCCGCGGCGGGCCACCGGACAAGCGCATCGCGCTGAGCTTCGACGACGGGCCGGCGACCGACACGCCCGCGTTCGTCGGCGCGCTCACGCGGCTCGGGGTGCCCGCCACGTTCTTCATGATCGGCAGGCAGGTCGCCCAGCTGCCGGCGACCGCGCGGCTCGTGCTCGGCGCCGGCGACGCGATCGGCGACCACAGCTGGGATCACGCGAACCTCGGTGGCGGGGGTCCGGCTGCGACGACCGAGATCGTCCGCACGAACGAGGCGATTCGCCGCGCGACCGGCTACAGGCCCTGCCTGTTCCGCCCCCCGTACGGCGCGACGGGCCCCGACCTCGTCGCCCGCGTGCGCGCGCAGGGCATGACGTCGGTGCTCTGGAACGTCGACCCGTCCGACTGGGCGCGGCCCGGGAGCGCTCAGATCGTCGCGCGCGTCCTCGCACAGACCACCCCGGGGGCGATCGTCATCATGCACGACGGCGGCGGCGATCGCTCGCAGACACTGGCGGCGCTCCCCACGATCGTGCAGCAGCTGCGCGCGCGGGGATTCACCTTCGTGACCGTGCCGCAGCTGCTCGGGTACCGCGAGCAGGTCGTGCTCGCGCGCTGAGCGCCGCGCTACCGGCGCGCACGCAGCAGCGCCGCCGGCGGGGGCGCCAGCAGGCTCGCGGGCGGCCGCGGGACGGCGGTCATCGCGGCGGCGGTCGCACCGCCGTGCGCGCCCTTGACGTACGCGGCGATCCGGTCCTTGGGCACGACGAAGATCCGCCTACCGCTGAGGTAGCGACCCTGAACGGACGAGCTCGGCGGCGGCTGGCGGAAGACGTCGATGTGACGGCCGATGATCGCGCCGCCCGTATCGTCGGCGCGGAACCAGCCATCGCCGTTCAGCGGCTTGTACGCGGGGGCGTAGACGAGGCTTCCCAGCGGGATCAGCTTCGGGTCGACGGCGACGCTGCGGTAGTAGCGCAGGGGCCGCGAGACGCCGGCGGCGAACGTGATGTCCGTCGGCGCCACGTAGTGCTTGCCGACGCCCGCATACCAGCCGCCCTGCGCGAGCGGGAAGGTCACCTGGCCGCTCTTGTTGCGCCAGAACCCCTCGGCGCGCCAGAACGGCGCGAAGATCGAGCCGGCCCCGAAGCGGGCCTGCCTGCCGGCCTGGGTGATCCAGCCGCTCGAGCCGATCGAGTCGATGTGGTAGGGCTGGCCGTCGAGGCCGATCCCCTCGCCCTCCATCGAGATGCCGCGCGCGGAGTACAGCCAGTCGACGCGGCTCTTGCGGGCGAGGCCGGGCGTGGTCACCGGCGCGCCGACGAACCACGACTCCGGGGCGGGGAAGTACTCGGTGATCGTGACTCCCGACAGCCAGGTGGGCCGCTGCAGCGGGCCGCGCCGCGCTGCGAGCGCGGGCGCCGCCGTCACGGCGGCGAGCGCCATCGCCATCGCAGCCACGAGGGCCGGAAGCTTCGTGCGGGTGGGGAGGTCCGGCATGGAAGCTCTGCGGGACGGTATCGGACGCGTGCGCCGGCGACTGAAGCGTCGCGCCCGCGCGGTCAGTCGCCGTCGAGGACGACGATCGGGGCGCCCACCGCTATCTCGCCCCCGGTGAGGATCTCCGCGTTGAGCCCGGCGCGGTGGACGAAGGTGCGCAGGAGCTCCGGTTGCCCGGTCATCTGCCGCAGGTGCGCGCACGGCTCGCACAGCTCGATCCCGCGGCACTCGACCTCGCCGACGCGAAAGCGCCGCCCGACGAGCGGGTTCAGCCGCACGCCGCGTGTGGTCAGCTGGCGGCGGGACTCGCCGGGCGCGAGCGCGATGCCGTGCTCGGAGCGCAGACGCTCGAGCTCCTCGGACTCCACGAGCGTCAGCTGCCGCTCGGGGTCGGCCCCGGGCTCGAAGTAGCGATCGCCGCGCAAGCCGGCGCCCGCGACGGCCTCGACGTGCTCGACCGCGAAGACCGGCGCGCCCTCCTCGGCCGCGAGGTGGATGGCGACGACGCTGGCGTCGGACATCGCCCGAATCTAGCGGTCCGGCGGCAGCGCCGAACCCCCCGATCGGGTGCCGCGCACGCCGCGGAGCTTGCCGTGCGCGCGGCGGCGCATGAGGCTAGGAGTTGTCGGCGCACGCTCCTCGTGCGACGACCGCACCCGGCTGACCCCGGGGGGAGCCAGCGGCGCGGGATGCACACGTCTCCTCCGTGCATCCCGCGCCAACCCCCGGATCGGGGGGTTTCCTCGCGCGCGCGGCCCCCGGTACGCCGCCGCCGGGTCTACCGTGGCACCATGGCCGAGCTCGCGAGCTTCCGTGCCGACGACGCCGACGTCGTCGTTTCGGCGTCGCTTTCCTGCCCGCTCTGCCTGCACGAGAGCCACATCGTCGCGCTCGAGGGCTGCTGCGAGGACGGCCATGCGCGATGCTGTTGCGTGGCATGCGGGCACGAACGCGTCGTCGAGCTGCTCCCCGAGCAGCTGCTGCGCCTGTCGCTGATGGTCGCGACGGCCCGATGACGGCGCAGCCCGGGGCACACATCAAGGCGCTGGACGGGTTCGTCGACGTCCTTGCGAGCATCCCCGACGAGGCGGCGCTCGCCGACGGCGACGGGCTGACCTTCTACGGGCGACTGTGCGCGGCGATCTGCGAGCTGTCGGCCGTCGACCGGGCGGTCATCTTCCGCTACGACGCCGCGCGGCGGAAGGTTCGCGCGGCGGGGGCGCACGGGATCGACATCTCGATCTTCGAGGACGGCTTCTACACCGTCGAGACGCTCGCCGCCGCTCGCCAGGCGCTCGCGGAGGACCACGTCGTGGAGATCACGGGGGGCATCGAGGTCCCCGAGCAGTTCGCGCCACTGATCTCCGAGGCCGGCGTCGTCGTCACGCCGATCGCCGCGGGCGGGCGCTGGATGGGCGTCGTCGTCGCCGACCGCCCCGCCGCCGGGCTCTCGGAGTCCGAGCGCGACATGCTCTGGGTGCTCGGCAAGACCGCGGCGCTCGCCGCGACGGCCCGCATCGCGACCTTCCAGGCGCAGCGCGCCCGCGAGCTCGAGGCGCGCTTGGACATGGCGCGCGAGATCCACGACGGCGTCATCCAGCGCCTCTTCGGCGTGTCACTCGCGCTGTCGGGCGAGGGCGCGCTCGACGAGGAGGCGCGGGCCCGCTGCTCGGAGGAGCTGCAGACGGCGCTCGTGGATCTACGCGTCGCGCTGCAGCGGCCGCTGGGTCGCGAGTCGCGCCCCACGCAGACGACGCTCGCCGACGAGCTGCGGCGGCTGGGGGCCGAGCACCCCGACCTCGGTGTGCTGCTCGAGGACGGCGACCCCGCGGCAGTCCCGGCCGAGCTCGAGCCGCTCGCCCAGTCCGTGCTCACCGAGGCCGTGCGCAACGCGCACCGCCACGCGCGCCCCACGAGCGTGCGCGTGCGGGTCGGTGACGAGGACGGCGCATTCGTGCTGGAGGTGCGCAACGACGGCGTCGGCGAGCGCGCGCGCCGCGTCTCCGGCATGGGCCTGCGCCTCGCCGCGCTCGAGGCGCTCCAGCATGGCGGCATCCTCGAGTTCGGCGAGCGCGCCCCGGGTGAATGGCAGGTGCGGCTGGTGGTGTCCGGTGGCCGCTGAGCGCGACGCGGGCGCGCGCGAGCAGCGGCGCCTGCGGATCCTCATCGTCGACGACCACGACGTCGTCCACTGGGGCTTTCGCGTGATGCTCGGGCAGCTCACCTGGGTCGAGCGCACGCTCAGCGCACGCACCGGCGACCAGGCGGTCGCGCTCGCGACGCGCTACGAGCCGCACGTCGCGCTCGTCGACCTCTTCATCGGGCGCGAGTCCGGTGCCGAGATCACCGAGCGCTTGCGCACGCTCGCCGTGCCGCCGAAGGTCCTGCTGATCTCCGGTGCGGGGCGCATCTCGCCCAGCGCCGCGCGCGCGGCCGGCGCAGCGGGATTCGTGCTCAAGGACTGGCCCGCCGCGGACGTCGCCAACGCCGTGCGCATGGTCGGCATGGGCATGACCGTCTTCCCGCCGCAGGCCCCGCCGGCCGGCCTCGAGCTCACCGCGCGCGAGCGCGAGGTCCTGGAGCTCATTGCCTCCGGCGCGACGAACCGCGAGATCGCCGGCTCGCTGTACCTCTCCCCGCACACGGTCAAGGAGCACACGAGCGGCCTCTACCGCAAGCTCGAGGTCCGCAACCGCGCCGAGGCGGTCCAGCGC
>Ga0335070_10004298_pt1 | contig 16635 bp, 15 predicted proteins | sample Lox_Sample_13_FD_206722 | JGI IMG/M metagenome (GOLD analysis project Ga0335070, IMG submission 206722) | Soil microbial communities from Loxahatchee National Wildlife Refuge, Florida, United States - Lox_Sample_1.3 | ecosystem: Environmental > Terrestrial > Soil > Wetlands | place: USA... | reverse complement strand
CGGCGAGGCCGAAGGTAAGGACCAGGCTCGATCCTTCCTTCACGAACTGGCGGGATTCGCCCTTGTAGTCGATGCCGAATCCGGCCGGCATGGACGCATTCGCGGTCTTTTCCAGGAACGCGACCGCCTGGCCCATCGTGACGCCGGGAGCGAGCGCCGCACTCAAGGTGGCCGCGTTCAGCTGGTTCATCTGGGTCAGCGAGATCGGCCGGACCTCGATATGGACGTTCACCAGGTTCGAGACCGGGATCGGGAATCCATCCGCCGCCATCACGTAATAGCTCGACAGGTCGTCCGGCGTCAGGCGGTCGATGCGCGGCGCCTGCGGAATCACGCGATAGGAGCGGCCCTGGACGCTGATCCGATTGACGTAGCCGTTGGAGACCATGGTGAGCCAGGTCGCGCCAAGATCCGCCATGCTGACGCCATAGGCTCCGGCCTTGTCGCGATCGACGGTGATGACCGCCGTCGGGTTTTCGTACTTGAGATCGACGTCGGTATAGCTGAAGAGGCCGCTGGTGCGCGCCTCCCTCTCGACCCGCTCCATGACCTGGGCGAGGATCTTGTAGTCCTGGGTGGTGCTCAGCACGAACTGCATCGGCAGACCGCCGCCGGAGCCCGGCAGGGGCGGAAGCGAGAATGCCGCCGCCTTGACGCCGACCACCTTGTTCAGGCCGCGCCGCGCCGCGACGAAGGAGTCGGCGAACGACACCGTCCGCTCGTGCCACGGCTTCATCACCGCGACGCTGGTGCCCTGGCGCACGGTGGGCGTGCCGGCGAAGGTGAACCAGTTCGCCACGTCCGGCACCCTGGAGAGCGCGTCGCTCACCTTGTCATGATAGAACTCCTGGTAATCCGGATTGACGCCGGACGGCGCAATGGTCTGCACCATGATGGCGCCCTGGTCCTCCGAGGGCGCCAGTTCGCTCTTGATCATGCCGAACAGCGGGAACAGGCTGGCGAAGACCAGCGCGCCGAAGACCAGCACCAGGATGCGCGCCTTCAGCACCGTGCCGAGCAGACGATGATAGCCGCGATCGAGCTTCTCCAGCGCGTGCTCGATGAAGCGCTGGATCATGCCCGGCTTGCCCGCCGACTTCAGGATCATCGCGCACATGACCGGCGACAGGGTGAGCGCGACGAAGCCCGAAATGAACACCGCTCCCGCGAGGGTCAGGGCAAATTCGCTGAACAGGGCGCCGGAGATGCCCGGCGTGAAGGCGATCGGCGCGTAAACGGCCCCGAGGGTGATGGTCATGGAGATGACCGGCAGGGCGATCTCGCGGGTGCCGGCGATGGCGGCCAGGAACGACGACTTCCCTGACTTCATGTGCCGGTCGACGTTTTCGAGCACCACGATCGCATCGTCGACCACCAGGCCGATCGCCAGCACGATCGCCAGCAGGGTCAGCAGGTTGATCGAGAAGCCGAGCGCCGCCAGGAACACGGCGACGCCGACGATGGAGAGCGGCAGGGCGATGATCGGCACGGCGATGGCCCGCAGCGAGCCGATGAACATGAAGATGACGACCGTGACGATCACCGCCGCCTCGACGATCGTATGCAGGACCTCCTTGATCGACTCCTCGATGAAGATCGTGCTGTCGTAGGCGACCTCCATCTTGAGGCCCTTGGGCAGATTGCGTTCGATCTCCGGCATCAGCGCCTTCAGGCCCTTGGCCACCTCCAGCGGGTTGGCTTCCGGCGTCGCGTCGATGCCGATCATGACCGCGGGCTTGCCGCGGACCTTCGCGACGACGTCGATGTCCTTGGCGCCGAGCGAGATCTCGGCGATGTCCCTGAAGCGCACGATTCCCTTGGGGCCGGTGGCGACGATCACGTCGCCGAAGTCCTCCGGCCGTTCCAATCCGGTCTGCGCGTCGATGTCGAAGCTGTTGTACTCGCCGCGCACCTGGCCGGCGGTGGTCTGGTAGTTGTTGTTGGAGATCGCGTTGCGGACGTCGGTCGCGGTGATCTGGTAGACCGCGAGCTTCTTCGGATCGATCCATACGCGCATCGCGAACTCGCGATCGCCGTAGTACTTGATCTTGCTGACGCCGTTCACGGTCGAGAATTTCGGCTGGACCACGCGCTTGGCGTAGTCGGTGATCTGGGCCCCGGACATCTGGTCGCTGGACAGCGTGAAGTAGATCACCTGGGTGATGTCGCCCGAGCTGATATCGAGCTTCGGGTCCTCGATCTCCTTGGGGAGATCGGCGCGCACCGCCTGGATCTTGGCCAGGATGTTGGACTGCGCGGCGGAGGAGGGATAATTGAGCCGCATGTAGACGGTGATGACCGACGTGCCGGAACGGCTCTCCGAGGTCAGGTAATCGACCCCGTCCGCCGCCGCGATCTGCTCCTGCAGGGGCTGGGTGACGAAGCCCTGCACCAGCTCGGCGGAAGCGCCGGTATAGACCGTCGTGACGGTCACCACGGTGAACTGCATCTTCGGGAACTGACGGATCTGCAACGCGGAAAACGCCGCCAGGCCGGCGATCAGCAACAGGAGGTTGATCGCGATCGCGAAAACGGGCCGCTTGATGAAGACGTCGGTGAAGCGCATTTGCGGGCCTGAGCTCTACTGCAGCGGAACTTGCGTCATTTCCGGCAACGCCTGGCCTTCGACCAGGTTGACCTTGGTGCCGTTCGAAAGCTTGAGCTGCCCCGCGACCACGACCTTCTGCCCCGCCTTCACGCCATCCTCGACGACCACGATGTTGCCGCGGCGGGCGCCGGTCTTCACGGTCGTCTGCTGGACCGTCATGCTCTGCTCGTCCACGACGTAGATGAACTCGCCGTAGAGGTTGAAAGTGACCGCGCTCTGCGGCACGACGACCTTCTTCGAATGGTCCGGCAGCAACACTTCAAGGCTGCCGTACATGCCCGGTAGCAGCTTCAGATCCGAGTTCGGAATCTCGGCCTGGATCGGGATGATGCCGCTGGTGTACTTGACCGAGGGCTCGATCGCCGTGATCTTGCCCTTGAACACGTCGGCCGGATAGGCGTCGAACCGGGCCTCGATCTCCTGGCCGAGCTTTATCTTGGCGTAGTCCTTCTGCCCGATCAGGAACCGCATCCGCATGACCGAGAGATCCTGCAGGCTGACGACCTCGTCGCCCGGCTGGAGGTACTGGCCCTTGTTGACCTTGCGGATGCCGAGCACGCCGCCGAACGGCGCCACCAGCAGCCGGCGCTCGATCGTGGCTTTCAGCGAGACCGCCTGGGCCACCAGCGAATCATACTTGGCCTGGGCCGCGTCGACATCGTACTGGCCGACCGCGCCGGTCACCACCAGCCGCTTCTTGCGGTCGAGATCGACCTTGGCGGCAGGGATCTGCGCCTGGGTCGCCTGCAGGTCGGCATTCTCCTTGCTGGTGTCGAGCTGCACCAGGGGCTGGCCCGCCTTCACCGTCTCGCCGGAATCGAACTTCACATCGGCAACGATGCCGGCTTCCGAACCACTGATGTTGACGCCCTGGAGCGCCTCGGCGATGCCGATGGAGCTGATCTTCTCCTGCCAATCCATCTCCTGCGCCGCCGCAGCGGCGACGTCGATCGCGGGCACCGCAGCTGCCGCCGGCGCTTCGTTCGATTTCGCCTCGTCGGCCATGGCAGGCGAATAGAGCAGCGCAGCGGACCACGCGGCGGACCACAGGGCCGTCGCCGCGCTCAGCAGAAAGCGTCGAACATGCGACATCATCGGTCCCAGCTCAGGAACAATCCGATATTGCCAGGCATGCCGCCCGGATAGTCGAGGACCTGGGCAGTCAGGCGATAGCCGAGCGGCTTCAGCTCGGCGATGTAGAACTCGTATGCCTTCTTGGCGAAGCCCTCGAGGGTGCCGGACCAGTCACTCTCGAGATTGTTGATCTTGCGGCCGTGGTCGTTGCAGTAGGTGGCGGGGAAGGTCAACACCTGGATCTGCCGGTTGCCCGCCTCCGCCGCGCGCCGGATTGCGTTGTTGACCCTCGTGTGCACCTCGGCGTGCAGGTCGCGGGACATGAACGCCTCGCGCAGCTTCGACTGCTCGTCCTCTTCGTCCTTCCGGTGCGCGAGAGCCTGCTTCGCCTTCTCCATCTCGATATCATCGGAGATCTTGCGAAGATCCTCGGGCTTCAACAGACCGGCCATCATCTCTCTCCCTGATACTAGCGGACCGTGTAGCCGCGGCCCTGCATGCATGCGGCGAAGGCCTGGTTGTAGCGGCCGAGATCGGCCGAATACTGGGCCTGTGCCTGGTTGTTCACCTGCGCCTGCTGGCGTCGTTGCTGGTTCTTGCGGATGAGACCCGCGGTGGCGCCGACGCCGGCGCCGATCGCCGCACCCTTCCCGGCATCGCCGCCGATGGCGCCGCCCACCGCGCCGAGTGCCGCGCCCCGTGCCGCGCCGCCGAGGATCGGCGCACCGGTCGGAGCCGCGTTGTAATAGGTCGGCGGCGCCGAACCGGGATAGACGCCGGTCTGCTGCGTCGCCCAGTTCCGGCACGTGCCCTCGTCCTGCGCCTGCTGGTCGGGCGTCTGGCCGGAAGCCGGATAGATGATCGGCGCTTGCTGAGCTTGGACCGCTGGCGCGATGAGAGCGATCAGGCACGCCCCCAGTGCGACTGTTGAACGAACCCTCGTGCTGCGCCGAGCGTTGAGCATCACCATGGCGCCTGCCTCACTGCGATGCCGGCGGATTGTCGGGCAATTTGTAGTGCAGCTTCGGCCAGACGATGATGCCGCCCGCCGTCTCCTGGATCATGTTGCCGTCGCCGAGCACCTGGTCCTGCAGGCCGCTGCGGATGGTGATCGGCCCGCCGCCCTGGATGCCGGCAAAGCGGTCGGTGCCGGCGGTGAAGGTGAAGTCGCCGTTGCACCCGAGCAGATGGACTCCCTTGCAGCTCAGATCGGCATAGATCCGTGCGCCGTCCTTGGCGGAGATGGTGCAGCGGCCTTTACCTTCCTGGGTGCCGTCCTTCAGGTTGAGCGTCAGGATCGCCGGGCAGACCATGAATCCGGCATCGATCGGGCCCTTCTCGGTATCGACGAAGATCATGCCGGTGAAGGAGCCGACGAAGGTCGCCTGGTCCGGCCCGGTCTGGAACACCTGGCCGCGGCCCGCCCAGGAGGCGAAGGCCTTGATCGTCTCGTCGGTCCCGGCGCTCGCCGCGGCGATGGCGAGAACGAGGCCCAGCAGGAAGCCGAAACCTGCTCCGCAGGCGCGCATCCAATTCATCGCTTCATCCTCCGCACAGTCAAGTTTCCAGCCCGCGTCCGATGTCCAATCAGTCGAAGTCGATGTAGACGGCGTCGCCGCCGAGCGAGAGCGCGAGGCCGGTGCGCTTGGCATCGAGCTTCAGCACGACGCCACGGGCATTCTGCAGCCAGAGCTCGCCGGTGCTCGCCGATCCGACCACCGCGCCATAGCGCGCCTGGACATAGCCGCCGGGGAAATCGGCCAGGGTCTTCATGTTGTAGACGACGCCGTAGGCCTCGATCTTCGAGATGCCGAACCCGCCGACGCCGAGGCCGCCGATCGAGAAGCTGTAGGTCTTCCCGCCGGTGACCAATTGGCCGCCGCCCAGGTTGCCGCTGCCGATGAAGGCGATCTGCGTCTGGCTGATGGTGACGGTGCCGCTCTGCACCAGGTCCGCCTCGGCCGCCGCCGGGATCCCCGCCACGGCGAGGCAGGCGGTGCCGACCAGCCAGGTCCGCCTCGACAGGCGGAACGATGATGAGCGATCAGGAGCCTGGGACATCACTCGCGGCCATGAACTCATGCTTCAATTCCTCGGTCAGGTCGGCCACCAGCGTCCGGAACTCGCGGACCCGCTCGGCATCCTTCGGCTGGTTCAGCACCTCGAGGCGGTCGAGCGCCTCGGCGGCCAAGCCGTATTCCTCGCAGAGGGAACGAAACCTGTCGTTCCGCAACGCCAGCCGGGACACTTCCTCGCTCCGGCCCGGGAACAGCTTGTGAACCCTTGCCACATGTGTCGCCGCAGTCGACAAAGCCTTCGGTGCTCCACCCCCGATGTCTCGCCGCGCAACCGACGGCGCACCGGTCGGTCGCTCGGGCAGCGTGGGAGCAAACCGGCGCAGCATGAAGCACGTTACCGTAGCGGGCGCCTCATCCGTGATAACTGACCCCGTCGAAGCTCTTGCTGACGAGCGTGCCCTTTTCTCCGCGCACGATGCCGACGATGTCCGCCAGCGCGCCGATCGCCGCGGTCTTGCCGGTCTTCATCGCAAACTGGCAGGCGGCATCGACTTTGGGACCCATCGATCCCGCCGGGAACTTGAACTGGCCCATGGCGGCCGGGTTCGCCTTGTGGATCGCCCGCTGCTGCGGCGTGCCCCAGCCGGTGAAGACGGCATCGGCATCGGTCGCCATGATCAAGAGGTCGGCATCGAGCTCGCGCGCCAGCAGCTCGGAGCAAAGGTCCTTGTCGATCACCGCCTCGACGCCCATCAGCTTCCGATCGGCGCCCGGCTGGTACATGGTCGGGATGCCGCCGCCGCCGGCGCAGATCACGATCGTGCCGTGGTCGAGCAGCCAGCGGATCGGGCGGATCTCGAAGATGCGCTTCGGCAGGGGCGACGGCACGACCCGGCGCCACTTGTTGCCGTCCTGCTTGAACACCCAGCCCTTTTCCGCCTTGATCTTGTCGGCCTCGGCCTGCTCATAGACCGGGCCGACGAACTTGGTCGGGTTCTTGAAGCCGGGATCGTTGCCGTCGACCTCGACCATGGTCAGCAAGGTTGCGAACGGCACCTCGAAGGGCAGCAGGTTGCCGAGTTCCTGCTCGATCATGTAGCCGATCATGCCCTCGGTCTCGGCGCCGAGCACGTCCAGCGGATAGGCCTCCTCCGGCTTGTAGGCGGCGCCCTGCAACGCGAGCAGCCCGACCTGCGGCCCGTTGCCGTGACTGATCACCAGGTGATGCTCCTTGGCGACCGGCGCCATGGCTTCGGCGGCGACCCGCACGTTCCTGCGCTGCACCTCCGCCGTCATCGGCTCGCCGCGCCTCAGCAGCGCATTGCCGCCGAGGGCCACCACGACACGCATGGCCACTCTCCCTATTCGCCCAGGGTTGCGACGAGGATCGCCTTGATCGTGTGCAGGCGGTTCTCGGCCTGCTCGAAGGCGATGTTCGCCTCGGATTCGAACACCTCGTTGGTCACTTCGAGGCCGTTCGGCATGTTGTAGTCCTTGGCGATCTGCTTCCCGAGCGTCGTCTCGGAGTCATGGAACGCCGGCAGGCAGTGCATGAACTTGACCTGCGGGTTGCCGCTCGCCTTCATCAGCTTGGCGTTCACCTGATAGGGCGTCAGCAGCTTGATGCGCTCCTTCCAGACTTCCTTGGGCTCGCCCATCGAGACCCAGACGTCGGTGTGGATGAAGTCGACGTCCTTCACCGCAGCCTTCGTGTCGCTGGTGATGGTCAGCTTGGCGCCGGATTTCTGCGCGAGGTCCTTGGCGATCTTCTGGTATTCCGCGGCGGGCCAGAGCGACTTCGGGCCGCAGATCCGCACATCCATGCCCATCAGGCAACCGACGATCATCAGCGAATGCCCCATGTTGGAGCGGGTGTCGCCGACATAGGCGTACTTGATCTGGCTGATCGGCTTGTCGCTGTGCTCGCGCATGGTCATGACGTCGGCCAGCATCTGCGTCGGGTGGTATTCGTCGGTCAGGCCGTTGTAGACCGGCACGCCGGCATACTTGGCGAGCTGCTCGACGCCGCCCTGGGCCGAGCCGCGATACTCGATCGCGTCGTACATCCTTCCCAGCACCCGCGCGGTGTCCTTGAAGGATTCCTTGTGCCCGATCTGCGAGCCCGACGGGTCGAGATAGGTCACATGGGCGCCCTGGTCGTGGCAGGCGACCTCGAAGGCGCAGCGGGTGCGGGTCGAGGTCTTCTCGAAGATCAGGCAGATCTCCTTGCCCTTCAGGTGCTCCTGCTCGGTCCGCGCATACTTCGCGCGCTTCAGGTCGCGGGCGAGGTCGAGCAGGTAGCGGAATTCCCGCGGCGTATAGTCCTGAACCGTCAGCAGGGAGCGGTTGCGCAGATTGAAGCTCATACTAGCCTCTCATGTGATGTGTTGGGTTGGGGTTGTCGGCCTCAGTAGGCCGGATCGCGCCAGATCGGACAGGTCATGCAATGGCCGCCGCCGCGACCGCGACCGAGCTCGGCGCCGCGAATCGTGATCACCTCGACGCCCGCCTTGCGCAGCAGGGTGTTGGTGTAGGTGTTGCGGTCATAGGCGACGACGACGCCGGGCTCGAGAGCGACCACGTTGTTGCCGTCGTCCCACTGCTCGCGTTCCGCCTCGTAGACGTCGCCGCCGGTCCCGACGGCGCGGAGCTTGGTGCCGAGCGCCTCGCCGACCACTTCGAGGAGATGCCCCTTCTCGACCCGGACCTCGTGGCCGCCCTCGACGTTCGCCGGGTAGAAGCTGAAGCAGCGGATCTGGTCCACGACCTCCTTGAACAGGGTGACGAGATCCCGGTCGCAGAAGCTGAACACCGTATCGAGGTGCATGGCGGCGCGGCTCTTCGGCATCAGGCAGCCGATGACCCGGGTCGCGGCCTGGTGATGAAAGAGCTCGCGAGCGACCTGGCTGACCGCGCGGTATGTGGTGCGCTCGCCCATGCCGATCAGCACGATGCCCTTGCCGAGCGCCATGACGTCGCCGCCCTCCATCGTCGCGCCGGTGAAGTTCTGGTCGGAATCGCCCCACCAGATCTTGAAGTCGCCGCCCTTGAACTGCGGGTGGAACTTGTAGATCGTGCGCAGGATCAGCGTCTCCGGCCGGCGCGCCGGCCAGAACATCGGGTTGACGGTGACACCGTTGTAGATCCAGCAGGACGGGTCGCGCTGGAACAGCGTGTTCGGGATCGGCGCCAGCACGAACTCGCTCAGCCCGAAGGCGTCGGCCAGGATCTTCTTCATCCGGTGCTCGGGCAGCTCGGCGATGCTGATCCCGCCGATCATGAAGGCGGCGAGCTGCTGGGCCGGCATCTCGTCGAGCCACGGCCGCAGGATCACATTGCCGTGGACCCCGACGCTGCTGTCGGTGATGTTGCGGTCGAGCAGGAACTTGCGGCCGTCATGGGTCGCCAGGGTCTCGGCCAGCAGGTCGTGCAGCTCCAGCACCTCGATGTCGCGCTCCTTCATCTTCAGCGCGAAGTCGTAGTGATCCTTCTGCGCCTCATGGACCCAGATCACGTCGTCGAACAGCAGCTCGTGGCAATTTCCCGGGGTCAACCGAAGATGCGCCAGCGAGGGGCGGCATACCACGACGGTCCGTAGCTTCCCGACCTCCGAGTGAACGCCGAACTCACGCATGATCGATCTCCCTCGGTTTATCTGTCGAAACGATGTCGAAATCAGAGTGGACTGATCTTGCCGGTCCACATCAGCCAGGCCGCGAGCAGCGCCAGGGCGACGATGGCGACAGCGACGAAGACGTCGACGCCGCCGAACATCCGCGCTCCACGCTCCGACCGCGCCTTCGCATAGACGACGATCCCGGGAGCGAACAGCACCGCGCACATCAGCAGGTATTGCAGGCCCGCGGCATAGACCAGCCAGAGGCCGTAGATCGTGGCCACCGCGCCGATCAGCATGTCCCGGCCGCGCCCGGACTCGCCCGCGCGATAGCCCTCGCCGGACGCCGCGAGCTTCAGCGCATAGGCGCCGGAAAGCACATAGGGCGGGAGGATCGCGACCGAAGCGATGAAATAGAAGAACTGATAGGCGCTCTGCGAGAAGTAGCTGACCACGAGGAAGAGCTGGATCATCAGGTTGGTGGCCCAGAGTGCGTTCGACGGCGAGCCGTTGGCGTTCTCCCTGGCGAACCACCGGGGGAACGTGCCGTCCCGGCCGCAGACGAACGGGATCTCGGCGCAGAGCAGCGTCCAGGACAGGAACGCCCCGCCGACCGAGACCACGAGACCGATGCTGATTAGCGAGGCGCCCCAGGGTCCGACGATTGGCTCGAGCACGCCCGCCATCGACGGCACCTTGAGGCCGGCGAGCTCGGGCTGGCTCAACACGCCGGTCGCCAGCAGGCTGACCAGGACATAAAGCGCGAGCGCGCCGATGAAGCCGATGACGGTCGCCCGCCCGACATCCGATCGCCGCGCCGCGCGCGCCGAATAGACGCTGGCGCCCTCGATGCCGATGAACACCCAGAGCGTCACCAGCATGGTGCTCTTCACCTGGTCGAGCACCGCGCCGAGGCCGCCGGTCCCGTCCGCCGCCGCGCTCTGGCCCCAGAAGTTCAGCGTGAACTTGTCCCAGTTGAAGGCGATGATCGCGACCAGCACGAAGACCAGCAACGGCACCAGCTTCGCGACCGTGGTGATCACGTTGACGAAGGCGGCCTGCCGGATTCCCTTCAGCACCAGGAAGTGCACCAGCCAGAGGCAGATCGAGGCGCCGATGATCGACGGGCGATTGTTGCCGCCTTCGAATTGCGGGAAGAAGTACGAGAGCGAGGAGAAGATCGCCACCAGATAGGCGACATTGCCCAGGAAGGCGCTGAGCCAATAGCCCCAGGCGCTGTTGAAGCCGATGAAATCGCCGAATCCCGCCTTCGCGTAGGCGTAAGGACCCGCGTTCAGATCAGGCTTGCGCACTGCCAGGCTCTGATAGACGAAGGCGAGCATGAGCATGCCGATTCCGGTCACGAGCCATCCGATCAGGATGGCGCCGGGAGAGGCCGCCTTGGACATGTCCGACGGCAGATTGAAGACGCCGCCGCCGATCATCGAGCCGACGACCAGAGCGATCAGCGGGATCAGCGTCAGCTTGCCGGAATTATCGTCGCTCGCCTTGGCGGTTACGTCGTGCGTCAGATCTGCCGTCGTCATTGCTTTATCCACCCGTTAGCTGCGCCATTGCCTGACGAAAGCTCGAGCACGGCCGCATTCGTTGCACGGGCCGATGCTCGGCACGATGATTTGGGTCAAAGATCGGCATTCGATCGAACTGAGCATCGGGGACTATCGCAACAGTGCGCAGACGCGAGGACGCGACTGCTCGCCGGCGCCCCGACAGACGAGGCGTTCCGATCCCAAGGACCGGCATAGAATGGCGATGGCCGGCGACGACGCGAGTACGTTACGGTAACGCGCGAAGCCGGTCCGGATGGACCGTTCAACAAGATCAAGGGTGCGCGCGTTGCGGCGAAGCGCCCACGCCCGAAACCTCGCGGACGGCAAGGACAAGTTGATCCGCCACCTCGGTCAGGACGTCGGGAGAAACTTCCCCGCCGACCGCCCGATCGAACGTCCATGCCCGCAGGATCCGGTTGCTCAGTGGCTCCACCATGATCGCCGTGACATGCAGCCGGCCCGTATTCATCTGAACGGAGCCGTAGAGCGCATAGGCGCGGTTAGAGCCTTGGAGGTCGGCCTTGGCTTCCACCGGGCCGGCCGCGCGATTAAACACCGTCACGTCGCGGGACCGTGCCAGCTGCAGCATCAGCTCATACGTGAATGCATGGGCGACGAAGGCACGGTCGGGATTGCCGGTGCTCTCGAAGGGAAGCACCGCGATCGGCAGCGTCTGAGCACCTTCTTCGGCCGTCGAGCTGCCATGCACCTGCTGCCAGACGGCGTAGCCGCCGAACCCCAAGGCCATCCCGACGACAACGCACAGCGCGGCAATGCCCAACGAAGGCACGCGCCGCCGGCGCGCGGGCGACAACCCGATCACCCCAGGGCCTGCCGTACTGATCGAGGCCGGTTCCGGCGCCACCGTTGACGGCGAAGGATCGACGCCGAATTCGAACGTGGGAACGTAGGACCCCTTCGGAATCCCGATCCGGATCGAATCGGACTTGCCCACGGTGAGGTAGTAGTGCTCGAGGGCGCGACGGAGCCGGCTTGCCTCGATCCGCACGATCGGATCGGTCAACGGATCGAAATCATCGCCGCGGTCCAGCGCAGCCAGAGCAATGTTGTAAGCCTTGATCCTCTCCGCGCGGCCCTCCAGCGTCTCCTCGACGATATAGGAGAGGAAGCGCCGGTTGCGATCGGACGTGTTGAAGTCTTTTCGGATGAGCAGTGCTGCGAGATATTCGCGAACCTCCGCCGGACCAGGTGCAGCGGATTGCGGTGTGCTGCCGAGAGTCTGACTGGGTATCATCATGGCGATCGCCCCCAGTTGTGACAGCGCCACCCTAGGCCCCTCCTCCGGGCTCACTTTGATTTACATCACTGCAGGATCGAATTCCCCCAGACCAGCGGATGGAGCGGCGGAGCGGCCATATATTATCGAGACATCACAATGCGTTAAAGACTACCGCCTGGAGCCGTCGAAATTCCTTTGGCAGATAGACTTGCCGCGGGTCAGCAGCCCCGCGCGTCGAGCAGGAGGCAGGGCGTGCTCGGCTAACGAAGCGCGCCTTTGACCTCGACCTGTTTCGCATCCGGGCCGAGGCCACGGGATTATCCTCCCGCCATCTTCCTTGCCCTTCCCCTCTCAGGCGATGTCCAGCACCTGGCCGCCATCGAGCGGTATGACGGCGCCGGTCATCCAGCTCGATTCCGGCGAGACCAGAATCTCGACCCACCGCGCAATTTCGTCGGCGGTCGCGATCCTCCCCAGCGGAACCTGGCCCGCCAACCATTCATAGGCGGCCTTGAGGTCGGTTGCCCAAGTCTGGTGGATCGGCGTGTCCACCGGTCCAAGGGCCAGCGCGTTGACCCGGATCCGATGGGGCGCCAGCTCGCCAGCCAGCGAACGCGAAAGATACTCGAGCGCATGCTTGGTCATGCCATAGACCGACTGGCCCGGACGGAGGATCGTGCCCGAAGACGACGAGATGTTGACGACCGCACCGCCCTGTCGCTGCAGGTGCGGCAGCGCCGCCTGGATCAGCAGGAAGGGCGCCCGGATATTGACCGCCCAATGCTGGTCGAGGATGTCCGCCGTGTACTCCGCCAGGGGCAGGACCTTGATGACCGCGGCGTTGTTCACCAGAGCGTCGACTGTGCCGAACGCGGCGACGGTGCGGTCGACGATCTCTGCCGCCGCGGTGGCGACGGCAAGATCGGCGGGGATCGCCACCGCACGTCCATCCTGTCCTTCGATCTCTCGCGCGACTTGTTCCAGCAATTCCGGCCGGCGGCCGACCAGCGCCACATTCCAACCACCGGCTGCCAGCCGCCGCGCACTGGCGGCGCCGATTCCCGTGCCAGCACCCGTGACGATTGCCGTTCCCATGTCGTTCCCCCTGTTTCCTGGCCCATGACTCCTGAACCGAGGAGATCAAACTGTCCATAGGTTCATAGCCTATTTATCCTTGACCCATCCCGGATGATCAAGTTAACTGGATGACAATTAGAAGCAGGCGATCGGCGTGATCGGCGTCGGAACCGGTCAACAGCGCTGCCCGCCGCAAGAAAAACGAGTCTAACAGGCAGGTCGGGAGGCTGGTCGCAATGCGTCGGTCCAGTGTTCGCGCATGTGCATGTCGGCCGCGGTCATGAACGCGGTCCTCTGCCCCGCGACCCCGCCGCTCGAGCTGCGCGCCGTCTGCGCCCGGGAGGCGCTCGCCTCCTATTCCACCGCCAAGGCCCGGATCGTCGCCTATTGGGACGACGAATGCGCGCGTGACATCAAGAAGCTGCTGACCCATTTCACGCGGGACGCCGAGGTGGTGACTCCCGACGGCGCGGTGCGCGGCCATGCCGCCGTCGCAGCACTCTATCGCAAGAGTTTCGACGCCTATCCCGAACTGACGGTCGAGATGAAGGCGGGCTTTGCCGGCGATGGCGCTCACTGCTTCGAGTACAGCGCCGTGCTGACGGACGCCGGCAGCAATCGCTGGCTGATTGAAGGCATCAACCTGATGCGGCTGAAGGACGGGCTGATCGACAGCCTGCGTTCCTTCGAGGATGCGCCGCGCCGCATGGCAGGCTGAGCGGCGCGACGGGAACGACAACGGAGGGGGACGATGGCAACCACGAGCAACAGCAATCAGGGCGGGTCGAATTTCACCGAATCCGCCGGTAAGGACTACATCGCCGTCACGGACCTGAAGCCCGGCGCCGTCGGGCTGGCCGGCGCGATCATGCAGAACATCACGCATATCGCCCCGGCGATTGCGGCCTTCTTCTTCACCACGACCCTGGTCGGCAACGCCGGTGGGCAGGCGCCGCTGGCCTATCTGGTCGGCCTGATCATCGTGATCCCGCTCGGCGTCTGCTTGATGGAGCTCGCCCGGAAGTTCCCGTCGGCTGGCGGCTACTTCACCTATGTCAGCCGGACCCTCGGGCCCTCGATGGGCTTCCTGACCGGCTGGGTCTTCGTGCTCTATTCGCCGGTGGTCGCGGGACCCTCGCTCGCCGTGCTGGGGCAGATCCTGCAAGATCAGACCGGCCTACCCTGGTGGATCACCGTCGTGATCGGCATCCCGCTGGTGACCTGGGCCGGCTACACGGGCATCTCGTTCTCGATCAAGTTCATCGTTGCGGTCGGTCTCGCCGAGTTCCTGATCGTGCTGGCCCTCGGCCTCACCGGTCTCGCCGATCCCGGCCCGGGCGGCTTCACCTTCGCCACTTTCAGCCCGTCATTCCAGGCGAACGGCGCGGCCACCACGCTCTCCGGATTCTTCATCGTGGTGGTCCTGACCGTACAGGGATTGACCGGCTGGGAGGCGGCGGTGCCGCTGGCGGAAGAGACCGAGAATCCGCGGCGCAACGTCCCGCGGTCGATCATGGCCTCGATCCTGATCATCGGCGTCATGCTGGTGATCGCGCAATGGGGTCAGGTCGTGGGCTGGGGCGTCGATGATCTGCCGAACCTGCTGAAGTCCTCGGTTCCGGCGATCGACATCGCGCACCGGGTCTGGGGCGGCCTGTGGTGGCTGACCCTGGCCGCCATGATCACCTCGGTGCTGGGCGCCAGCCTCGCCTGCCAGAACGTCGCGACCCGCATGTGGTACAGCATGGGCCGCGCCGGCGTGCTGCCGAAGACCTTCGGCGAAGTCCACCCGACCCGCAAGACCCCGACCAACGCCGTCACCGCGCAGCTCATCCTGTCGGTGGTGCTCGGCTTCGGCGGTCCCTGGCTGATGGCGCAGATCGAAGGCAAGCAGGACGGTTGGGGCGATCCCTGGGCGTTCTTCATCTTCCTCATCGCCTACGTCCTGGTGCTCGGCGTGATCTTCGTCTACATCGCCGCCAACGCCGGCGTCACGGTCTACTACTGGACCAAGGCGCGGGACGAGTTCAACGCGGTGAAGCACGTCATCTTCCCGGTCGGCACCAGCCTCGTCCTGCTCTACTCGATCTATGTCGGCTTCGTGCAGTTCGCGCCGGCGGCGCCGAACAACTGGACCCCGCTGGTGGCCGGCATCTGGTTCGCCCTCGGCGTCGTCATCCTCCTGGTGATGAAGGCCATCGGCAAACAGGACTGGCTCACCCGCGCCGCGGCGATCGTCTCCGAGCAGGAAGACACGCTGCACCGGCATCCGCTCTGACGCCGGCGTAAAGAGGGGATGAACGATGGCGATGGAGTTGCCGAAGAAGACGCCGGTCCGTTCGTACAAGACCGACTTCAAGAAGACTGAGTCTCCGCTCTCGGAAGGCGGGCTGTGGCTGAACGGGCGCAAGGACGGCATCGACTGGTGCGACGTCCTGGTGAAGAACGGCGAGGCCTTCGGCGAGGTCTCGCGCAACCAGGTGAAGGAGCTCCGCGCCGAGCAGGCGACGCTCGGTGCGGGCGCCGCGGTGGGCGCCGCGGTCGGCGACTATGACGACCCGACCGCGGTCCTGACCGGCGACTGGGGCAAGGACCAGTACGGCAAGGTTCGGGTGTTCAGCCGCAACCAGAGCAACAAATATTTCCAGGAAGTGCAGATCCGGCTCCGCCACAACATGCGTCCGAAGTTCTGCAGCGGCTACGAGGTGTTCTTCCGGATCCTCGACACCGACGAAGGCTATGCGGAGATCGTCCGCTGGAACGGCCCGGTCGGCGGCTGGACCTCGCTGAAGAAGCTGATCGGCAAGAAGTACGGCGTGAAAGACGGCGACGTCATCGAGGCCTCGATCGTCGGCAACCTCATCACCGGCTATCTCAACGGCCAGGAGATGATCTCAATCGTCGACGACCACATCAAGTCGGGCGCGCCCGGGATCGGCTTTAACTTCGGCGTCGGCACCACCAACGCGGATCATGGTGTCACATCGTTCGAAGTGCACACCTACGACTGATCGATTCGACACATTGACGCGGCGCGGGGCAGGATGCTCCGCGCCACTCTATTTCCAGTCTTCGCTTTTCCGTGGAGGCCCGCCATGAACCGACCCGCCACTACCCGCAAGCTGACCCCGCCCGCGCCGGTAACGCTGGCCGAGTTCGACGCGATGTTCCAGCGCCTCAGCAAGGACAATTGGGGCAAGTGGGGTCCCGACGACGAGCTCGGCACGATGAACTACATCACGCCGGAGAAGATTGCCGCGGCGGCGCGCCTGGTGAAGAAGGGCCGCATCGCCTCCATGACGATTCCGATCAACAAGCAGGCCGGCCCGGACAACCCGAACCCCGCCGTCCACTTCATGTCGCTGATGCACGATATCCCGATCTCGAAGAGCGGACTCTCCTTCGGCATGTGCTATCTCGGCATGATGAGC
>Ga0335070_10004297_pt1 | contig 16636 bp, 12 predicted proteins | sample Lox_Sample_13_FD_206722 | JGI IMG/M metagenome (GOLD analysis project Ga0335070, IMG submission 206722) | Soil microbial communities from Loxahatchee National Wildlife Refuge, Florida, United States - Lox_Sample_1.3 | ecosystem: Environmental > Terrestrial > Soil > Wetlands | place: USA... | reverse complement strand
GCTCTAGAATTAGTTCTTGAAATGTGAGCATGAATTAAGCCTCTGTCGGGCAGATTCTCCGAATTGTAGTCGAATCAAGGGCTGAAATCGACATAGAAACAGTTTTGTATAGCATCAGCAGCCGCTTCAGTCAAGGACGGCGGTCGCCTGGGTTCAGCAACCGGCTCCGATCCTTAATTTGGCGCGGTTTGATTATTCGACTCTGACACCCTATAATGCTGGCACCTTAGCAATCGAAAGAGTCATTCCGGGACGGCAATATTCCATGAGAAAACGCTCATTAGCCCTTCTCGCGTTTTGTAGTTTCCTGGTTTTATCGGTGTGTGAGCCTACGCTTCTATATGGCCGGGATTATCCCGCGGAATTCGAGCGCGGCAAGACGGCCCTTGAAACGGGGCGTATCGACGAGGCCTTGTCAATCTTCTCGCAGCTCATCTCCGCGGACCCTCAAGCCCAATACTATTATTATCGTGGCCTAGCCCTCGGCGCAAAGGCCAAGGATAGCCAGGCGATAGAAGATCTTAATAAAGCGATATCTCTCGATCCGAAGCAAGCGATCTATTACTTCAGACGAGGGATTGCTCTGTTGCGCAACGGGATGCCACAGGAAGCTGTGGACGATTTCACCAAAGCAGTGGACCTGGAACCCGAGCAGTCACAGGTCCTGGGATACAGGGCACGAGCGCTTTTCAAGCTGAATCGCATGCAACAGGCGCTCCAAGACCTTGCTCGATCCATCCAACTGAACCCTAACAATGGGGCACTGTATGCGCTCCGCGGCGACATTCTGTCGGCTTCCGGCGATCATGCAAATGCTGTTAGAGACTATGACAGGGCAATCCAGCTTAGACCGAATGACCCAACCGTATATAATAACCGAGGCATAGCTTTCGCCAATCTTGGCCGAACCCGCGAGGCGTTGGAAGATCTGAACACAGCTATGGACCTTGCGACAGTAATGCCTCTGCCGTCACAGGGACCGAGTAGTTCCGGCAGCCATTGGTAACGGCGAGTCGTACCTGTCCCCACAGAACTCGTGCTTCAGCTGATGATCGTGGAGTCATGAGATGAATGCCGAAACTGATGTCCATTTTGGCCCCGGCTATACCGCATATCTCGGCATGGTTTCGTAGTATGCGGTAAGGGGCCCTCCCGGTCCCCGAAGTGGGCAAACACTAATAGCCCGTGGGTACAACCCACGGTTAAAGCATAAGACGTGGGGACGACCCTGGAGGGGTCGCACAAAATCACAAACGAATGAATTGCACGACGATTCATGTCAAAAGCTTCCGAAATAAAACGTGTTTTCCAAGAACAGGGGCTAGCGCCGAAAAAATGGATGGGCCAGAACCTTCTTGTGGACAAGTCTTATCTGAACGGCATAGTGCGTGCCGCGGGCTTGCATGAAGGAGAAAGCGTCGTCGAAGTAGGCGCGGGCCTTGGCGCATTGACCGAGGCCCTGGTGAAGCAAGGGGCCAGAGTTTGGGCCCTTGAAATCGACTCGGGCTTCTTTCGGCTGCTGACCGAGAAGTTTGGGCAATCCGACAGGGTGACTCTAATCCACGCGGATGCCCTGAAATTCGACTTCCGCTCTCTGGCTGAAAGAATCGGCAAACTGAGGGTAGTGGCAAACCTGCCTTACAATATTTCCAGCCGCTTGATTTTCATGTTCCACGAGAATCGAGAGATCTTTTCCTCCCTATACGTGCTGTTGCAGAAGGAGGTCGCGGAGCGCCTCATTGCTCCACCGGGCACCAAGGACTACGGGGTCCTCACCGTCCTGCTGGGAGTAAGCGCCTCTGTCGAAATACTCTTTCACATTCCGCCCAAGGCATTTGTGCCTGCGCCGGAGGTGGTTTCCACTCTGGTGCACGTGTCTTTTCCGGACCCTCCGCCAATAGAAGTCGCGAACAGCGGGCTGCTTATTCGTCTGGTCAAAGCGTCTTTTGCTGGTCGTCGCAAAACGCTCAGGAACACGCTCCGAAATGCTCCGATTCCCGGACTCACGCCTGAGATACTGGCCGTCGCGGCGAATCAGGCCGACATCGATCTCGCACGCCGCGGAGAAACACTTTCTCCTGAGGAATTTGCCCGGTTTGCAGATGCTATCAGTGCAAGTCTCTCAACACCATGAGTCTCAGCCTGTAGGATTCAGTGGTCCCGCAAGACGCCGGATTCGTGGCCTTTACTCAAGCGATGCGGTTCGCTTCGCTCACCACATCCTACGCGTGATTTCGAGAACCGCTCTGAATAACCTGAGACGCAAACTATCAGCTTCTGAGGAGACAGCACATGCCCAAGATCAAAAAAGAGAAGCCCGATAAATCGAAACTGGACGCTCTTGATATTCGGAACTGGAGCCCATGGGAATGCGAACCCTCGAGCTTTCCGTGGGAATACGATGAAACTGAGACCGCTTACGTCTTCGAGGGGCGTGTCACGGTGGAAACACCGGAGGGTGAAAAGGTCGAGGTGGGACCCGGCGATCTCGTGACCTTTCCCAAGGGCCTGAAATGCAACTGGACCATCCACGAAAAGATAAGAAAGGTTTACAAATTCGGGTAATTATCGATTACAAGGGGCAGACTGTCATTGCGGGGGATAAATGGTAAGACTGGCTTCCAGACTGTCTGCTGGAAATGACCGGCAAGATGCCGGTCCCACTGCAAAGGCCATACCGTAGGGGCGGACGGCGTCCGCCCTCGTTTGGGCGCATGCCATGCGCCCCTACATGAAATTGTTGCGCTTGCGATGACAATGTTTCAACTGCGTAAATGAAGGGGCACTACTGGGAGGGAAGGGGTTGCTACTTCTCCCGGTGATATTCCTGCAGCGAACTTACGCGGAACTTGTCTCCCCTTTTCAGCGCGCGCAGCCCCAATGACAGCGCATTCGCGCCGGCCATCGTCGTGAAATAGGGCACATTGTGATGCAGCGCGGCAAGCCGGATATGATACGAGTCCCGGAATGACTTCTTGTCCGCGGCTGTGTTTATGACCAGCGCAATGTCATTGTGTCCGATGAGGTCCGTTACGTCGGTTGCGCCCTCCTCATGGACCTTTCCCACTTGAGTGCACGGAATGCCCGCGGCCTGCAAAGATGCCGCGGTCCCTTCGGTGCAAACCAACGAAAGCCCGCACTCCTTAAGCCGTCGAGCTACTATTACCGCCTGGGCCTTGTCCTGATCTGCAACGCTCAAAAAGACTTTCCCGTTGGTAGGGATAGGGAAATCCGTGCTGTACTGAGATTTCAGAAATGCCGGACCGAATTCCAGATCGATCCCCATGACCTCGCCGGTGGATTTCATTTCAGGCCCCAGGATGACGTCAACTCCCGGGAACTTTATGAACGGGAAGACAGCTTCCTTAACGCTTACGTGCATTGGACTGATTTCCCGTGTGAATCCGAGTTCGCGCAGTTTTTTTCCGGCCATGACTCTGGCGCCGATCTTGGCCAGAGGCTTGCCAATGGCCTTCGATACGAACGGGACTGTCCGAGACGCCCTGGGATTCACCTCCAGCACAAAGATCTCTCCGTCCTTCAGGGCAAGCTGCAAATTCATGAGGCCCTTGACGTTGAGCTCCATAGCGAGGAGACGCGTTATTCTGCGGATCTCATCCAGGTGATACCGACCCAGACTATACGGAGGCAAAGAGCATGAGGAGTCGCCCGAGTGTATGCCGGCTTCTTCGATATGCTCCATAATTCCGCCGATGACGACTTCTTCACCGTCCGCCACCGCGTCCACATCAATTTCAACCGCGCCGGTCAGATAACCGTCCAAAAGTATGGGATGCTCCGGCGAAGCCTGAACCACGGACGTCAGGTACTCATTGAGATCTTGTTCGGTGTGCACAATCTCCATGGCTCTGCCGCCGAGCACGTAGGACGGCCGTACTACCAGGGGATAGCCGATGCGTCGCGCTACTTCCAAAACCTCGCTGTACGAATGAGCGATGTCGTTTGGGGGCTGATTGAGACCCAACGTGATCAGCATCTCCTTGAACCGCTTACGGTCTTCGGCCCTATCTATCGAGTCAGGAGATGTTCCGATGATCGGGACACCGGCCTCCCAAAGCGGTACAGCCAGTTTCAGGGGCGTTTGGCCACCGAACTGAACTATCACGCCGTCAGGTTTTTCGCGTTGCACAATTGCCAGCACATCTTCTAGAGTGAGCGGCTCAAAATAGAGTCTGTCGGACGTGTCATAGTCCGTGCTGACCGTTTCGGGATTGCAGTTGACCATGATCGTCTCATACCCGTCTTCTTTCAGCGCAAATGCGCCGTGGACGCAGCAATAGTCAAACTCGATCCCCTGCCCTATTCGGTTCGGACCGCCGCCAAGTATAATGATCTTCCGTCTGTCGGTCACCCCGGACTCATCTTCTTCCTCGTACGAAGAATACAGATAGGGTGTATGCGCCTCGAACTCCGCAGCGCAGGTATCCACCCGCTTGAACACCGCCGACACGCCGAGCCGCTCTCTGATGGAGCGAACCTCGTTTTCTGGCTTCCCGATGAGACTGCCCAACCGGATATCGGAGAACCCGTAGGATTTGGCCCGCTTGAGGTTGTATTCTGCGTCCTCGCCCTCCAGAAAGTCTTTGTCCGAGATCTCCAGCTCCATTTCCACTATCTGTTGTATCTGGCGGAGGAACCACGGATCTATGCGGCAAGCCTCGTAGATTTCATCGATCCCGACACCCGATCTGATAGCATCGGCCAGGAACCACAACCGACCGGGAGTCGGTCTTCGAAGGCGTTCCAGTATCTCGGATTTGGAAAGCCCCTGCTGCAAGCGGGGCTCCAGGCCATAAGAATCTATTTCCAGGGAACGTATTGCTTTCTGGAGGGACTCTTTGAACGTCCGGCCTATAGCCATCACCTCGCCGACGGATTTCATCTGGGTGGTCAGGGTATCGTCCGCGGCAGGGAATTTTTCAAATGTGAACCTTGGGATCTTGGTCACCACATAGTCAATGGTAGGCTCGAATGATGCCGGAGTTTTCAAGGTTATGTCGTTGGCTATCTCGTCCAGAGTATAGCCCACGGCTAACTTGGCAGCGATTTTGGCTATGGGAAATCCCGTAGCTTTGGACGCCAATGCGCTGGATCGGCTCACCCGGGGATTCATTTCGATGACCACCACCCGACCGGTGTCGGGATGCACCGCGAACTGGATGTTGGAACCACCTGTGTCAACACCGATCTCCCTGATGATTGCCACTGCTTGATCACGCAGAATTTGATATTCCTTGTCAGTCAAGGTCTGGGCAGGCGCGATAGTAATGGAGTCGCCCGTGTGGACGCCCATAGGGTCGAAGTTCTCGATGGAGCAGATTATGACAACATTGTCTCCGCCGTCGCGCATTACCTCCAACTCGAACTCTTTCCAACCGAGCACCGATTCTTCAACTAAGACGCGGTGGACGGGCGAGATTTCCAATCCCCAGTTTGCAAGTTCGTCGAACTTCTCCTCTGAGAAAGCCACGCTGCCGCCTGTTCCTCCCAAGGTGAAAGACGGCCGGATAACGTTGGGGAAGCCGACCTCGCGGGCAATAGCCCACGCCTGTTCAATGGAATCCGCGTATCCGCTTCTTGGTAGGTCCAGACCGATGTTGCTCATGGCCGCCTTGAACAGGTCTCTGTCTTCCGCCTTTCTTATCGCCTCGATCCCCGCGCCGATGAGTTCCACTCCATATTTCTCAAGAACACCCGCCTCGTAGAGCTCAACTGCCCTATTCAACGCGGTCTGTCCTCCCAGAGTCGGCAGCAGAGCATCCGGACGCTCCTTTTCGATGATAGTGGTCAGGAAATCCAGTTTCAGAGGCTCTATATAGGTTGCATCGGCAAATTCTGGGTCGGTCATTATTGTGGCGGGATTGGAATTTACCAGGACCACCCGGTAGCCTTCTTCCTTCAGGGCCTTGAGCGCCTGAGTGCCGGAATAGTCGAACTCGCAAGCCTGGCCGATAATTATAGGCCCGGACCCGATGAGCAGAATGGATTTAATGTCGCTTCTCTTGGGCATTTCTGAATCTTTTGCCAACCCTTCTCGACGGACTTGTTTGCGCCGGATTTCGGCCCTGCATCCGCGAGACTATAGGGTCCGCCACGGAAAATTTCAAGTGCAACCACGTTTTATCCGCTTCGCGCGTTTTTTGAATTCGGTCTTGAGTGAGTCTGATCACAAAGCGTGGGAACAGTGGTATGGTTGTCAGGAGACCGGGCAACTCCAATAGATCTGAAACTTGTGGATATGAGACAGCTTAAAACCAAGCATGCAGACATTCGGAGCTTTCTGTGGGAATCATGGTCCCTGGGCTGGCCCATGATCATGATGATGTTTTTCCAGTTCTCCATCGGCATAACCGACGTGTATGTGGCCGGTTACATGGGAACTGAGGTCCTGGCCGCGGTGGGGTATGTAGGTCAGCTCTATTGGACCCTGATGATAATGGCAAACGGCATATCGGTCGGCACGGTTTCCATGGTGTCACAGGCTTACGGAGCAAAGTCCCGCGAAGGCGTGAGGAACGTGGCATCTCATTCGCTGGTGCTTGGGATTGCAATTTCCGGTCTGTTGACGGTGCTTGCCCAGGTCTACGCCGCGGATTTAGTGTGGTTGGCAGGCATGCCCCAGGGCATTCAAGATACGGCCGAAGTGTTCATACGCATCTTTTCCCTGGTCCTGGTCCCTACTTACGTAATGATCATATCCGGCGGTGTCCTGCGCTCTTCAGGTAGAATCCGCATAGCCATGACAAACAGCGCGGTAGCTGCCACCGTCAACGTGGTGGCAGAACTGATCCTGGGCTTCGGCTGGGGACCTGTACCGTCCATGGGCTTCAGAGGTATTGCGTGGGGCTCTGCCATTGCGACAACATTGGGGATGTGTCTCAATTTGTTCTATGTCTCTCGGGGTCCAACGGCCGCTTCTTTGACATCTATGATCGGACCGATGGCTCCATGTTTGAAAAATCTTATCAAATTAGGTGCTCCCCCGGCTCTTCAGCAGACTGCCTGGAATGCCGGAACTCTGGTGGTTTATTTCCTTGTGGGACAACTCCACATCGGGCAGATAACTGCCCTGGCGGCCATGACGGCCGGCGTACGTATAGAAGCGCTGATATTTCTTCCCATATTTGCCTTCAACATGGCTTGCGCGGTGCTCACCGGGAATAGACTCGGGGCCGGTGACATAGACGGCGCCCGCTCCGGCGCCAAGGCTGCCGCGCTGCTCTGTCTGGTGATAACTGTTGTGCCCGCGCTTTTGATCTTTTTTTTCGCGTCGGAAATTTCCACATTTCTGGCTTCGGACCCGGAAGTGCTGGCGGAGATGACGCGCTATTTGCGCATAAATATGCTAGGCATGCCGTTCATGGCCGTAGGCGTGACCCTTTCGGGCGCACTTCAGGGAGCGGGAGACACGCTGGGCACCATGAGGATTATATTTACCGGGATGTGGATATTCAGGATACCGCTGATAGTCTCGATGATTCACTTATTTCATACTGACGCAACGGGCGTATGGTGGTCCATGACTGTTTCGATGGTAATAATGTGCGGCTTACTGGCGAATCGGTTCCGTGGAGATACCTGGACAAAAGCGTCAATCGATCAAAAGACCAACACCATGCTATGGGAAGCCTGTTTGGGAAACTCGCCCGCACCGACAGCAGTGTATCTGGATGACGAGCAGATGAAGAAATAATTCTTCGGAATTATTCACTTGGTAAAACCCGAGAGTCTTTGGAGTTGAAGATGGTGATCCGAAGCGAGACGGAGTCCGATGTTGAAATAATTTTTGAGGTCACGAAAGCGGCTTTCGAAAATCATCCATATAGTAAACACACGGAACAATACATAGTCAATGCATTGCGAGCTTCTAATGCGCTCACTATTTCACTGGTGGCGGAGATTGGCGGAAGAGTGGAGGGCCATATAGCTTTCTCTCCCGTAACCGTTTCTGACGGAAGTCATGATTGGTACGGTCTTGGCCCTGTCTCTGTACTGCCGGAATGCCAGAAACGAGGTATCGGAAAGTCGCTCATTCATAAGGGGCTGTCGTTGCTGAAAGCCTTGGGAGCCAAAGGCTGCGTTCTCGTGGGCGACCCCAAATACTATCAACGGTTCGGCTTCGAAGTCCTCCCGGATTTGATTCTGGATGGAGTTCCGCAAGAGAATTTTCTTGCCTTGCCGTTCGATAAGAATAGGCCTCAGGGAATTGTGGTGTTTCACGAAGGTTTTTCTGCAAGCGGCTGACAAGGTGAACGGACACAATTACTCTGCAAATAATCTTGCAAATCGTTATTCAGAGTCGTATATGTACAACATATCTTCGGAACTTCTCATCATCGGTAGGCCAGGCCAACTGTTCAGCAAACGCTGTTAACTCGTGTCGCAAGTATTGGTGAACGATTCTATCGTCTGACGTTATTAAACCAAGCCAGGGGGTAGAGAAATGAAGAAAGCTGTTCTGATGATGGCTCTTGGATTGGCTTTCGCAAGCGCCATTGCGATTCCTGAAACCGCGTCTGCCCAGAACAAGAAGATCGCCATTATTTGGGATACCAAATCCGAGATGGTGAACCGGGTCGTGATGGGCTTCCTAGCGAAGGTGAGAGGTCTTGCTCCTGATCTGGACGTCAAGCAATATCGTCAACTCAAGGACATGAAAGAGGCGGGGGAAGTCTTCCGACAGTGTGAAGACACGATGGACGGCATTGTTTTTCTCCGTTCGTCCGGGGCCCAGTATCTCGCAACGGTCAGTCCCAAGGTCCCCTGCTTTGTGGGCGCCTGTAACAATCCGACGGAGCTGGGCGTTATCAAGAACTTGAACGCCCCCGAAGGAAAAGTCACCGGCGTCACTTACTTTATCCCCTATGCAAAACGCTTTGAGATCATCAAAAGCCTTTTCCCTACTGTCAAAAGTGTCGTCATACTGGTGGAGAAGGGCCACCCCAGCGGTCCAATCGAGGCTCAAGGGACGCGAGAGCAATGTGCGCGCCTCGGAATTACTTATAACGAGGTCGTGGCTTCCGACCTGAATAGCCTCCTTGAAGGGACAAAAAAACTTGCCCCAACAGTGAACCTGATTATCATCAGCAATAACCGGTTGATAATGGATAACATAACTAATCTGCTGCCGATTTTTAATGCAACGAAAACTCCCACCTTTTCATTTGCCGACGCGCCGGTCAAAGCCGGGGTGGTGGCAGGAGTTGCCGCGGATGATATGAAGCTCGGGGGCCTTCTGGCCGAGTCGGTGGTAGACGTGGTCGTCAAGGGCAAATCAATATCACAGGTCCCTGTCAAGATGGACCCGGATCCCAAGATAAGCATAAACGAAGCGATGATGAGAAGTCTAGGCCTGAAATTTCCGGACGCGATCCTTAGAGATGCTGAATTGGTGCGATAGCCGCCAGGTCGCGCGCTGCAGGCGGGCCGAGTGGTATCTGTATGTCAGAAACAGTCGCGCGACGGAGCATTCGGGAAGATCCCTCAGGCCCCTCGTGCCAGCTTAACAAGCCTTCTCCAGAGTATTGCGAAACCGATCGCCAATTTAATTATGAACGTGCCGAAGTCGTTGCCGGATACGACATGCGCGTGAAGATGGAACACCACCTGACCACCCTCGCGGTTTACATTGACAAAAAAGCGATAACCGGATTCTGCGACGCCAAGGTCTTCAGCTATTTTCCGGGCTACGCGGCCCATATGTGAGAGGATGGTATCCCCGTCCGGAATATCGTTCAACGTGGGTAAATGCCGCCGCGGGACTATAAGTATGTGAACGGGCGAAGCCGGATAAGCGTCATGGAAGGCCACCACTTGATCGTCCTCATAGACCCTCTCTGCCGCAACTTTGCCTTCGATGATACGACAAAAAATACAATCATCCATGAAGTTACCCTCACTCCTTGAGACTTCGGGGTTAAGCGCGTGAGGGCGCTTCTCTGGCGAACAGATGGCAGTGCAGGTGAAAAATCACCTGACCTCCTCCGCGATTGACATTGAACAAGACCCTATAGCCGCTTTCGGCCACACCCATCTGCTGAGCAACCTTTTGCGCGGCTTGGCCTATGCGACACAGAATGTCGTCCTCTGAGCTTATGTCATTGAAAGTGGGAATGTGGCGTCGAGGGACAATGAGAATATGCACCGGATATTGCGGATTGGCATCCCAAAACGCGACAACCGTCTCATCCTGATACACAATTTCAGCCGGATTCTTACCCTGGGCGATTCTACAGAAAACACACTCGGCTGAGGCATCACTCATCAGCCCGACCTCCTCCAACCATATCACGCGCAAATGGAAATCCCGGACTGAATCGGGTATCTATCGGCCCGGCACCCCTAGTTGGATTTATCAAACGCTTCAAGAGAAGCCTTCTGTGCCCTGTCACGAGCCCAGGCCTCGATCTTCTGTATTCGTTCCCGCATGGTCCGAGAAAGCGGGACGATATTTCTGAACGCGTTTGCAAGTGTGTGCTCGGAAAGCTCCTCGTTCTTGGAGTTGGCTTCAAACAATGCGGAAATGACTCCCTGTTCAATTTCAGCGCCATTTAATCCTTCGGTCGAGGAAGCGAGATAGTCCAAATCGAAACGGGAAGGGTCCACGTTTCGCTTGCGCATGTGGATGGTAACTATCTGAAGTCTCTCGTCCTTCAATGGGAGGCCCATATAGAACAGCTCGTCGAATCGGCCCTTACGCAGGATCTCGGGAGGAAGTACCTCGACTTCGTTGGCAGTAGCGCCCACAAACACCGGCGCGGTCTTCTCTTGCATCCACGTCAGGAAAAGCGCCAAAACCCTTGCCTCTTTTCCGCCTTCCTTCTTCTGCTGTTGATTGGCAATCCCGGCCTCTATTTCGTCGATCCAGAAAACGCATGGAGCCACGGCTTCGGCCGTCTTGATGGCTTTACGCATCGCCTCTTCGGGAGGTCCCGCGAGGCCGTCATATATTCTACCCATGTCAAGTCTCAGCAGGGGGAGCTTCCAATACGCGGCTATGGCCTTTATGCACAGGCTCTTTCCACAACCGCTGACACCCATCACAAGGATACCTTTCGGCGCAGTCAGACCATGCTTGGCAGCATTGGGATTAAATGCGTCCCCGCGTTCTTCGAGCCACTTCTTGAGGTTGACGAGTCCGCCGATCTCCCATGCTCCTGCTTGCGCGTTCACAAATTCGAGCACGCCGCTCTTCCTGACCAGAGCTTCTTTCTGCTCCACGACTATATCAACAGCACGATCAGTTATTGCCGTGTTGTCCATCAATGCGGCGTGGAACGCATCCTGTGCTTCGTTAGCGGCAAAACCCATCGCGGCCCTTACCATCTTGTCTCTGACGTCTCTCTTAAGAGACTTTCCTAACGCTTCTGCGTCAGGCCTTTCACGTATGCAGGCCGCGAGAATCGTATCTAGTTCCTCGTGGCCAGGTAACGGCACATCCTCGATTTTAAAAATTGAATAAAGCTCCTGAGGCAAGTTCAAATAGGGACAGATGAAAAAGACCTTGTTCCGGCCCGTACGCAAAACTCGAGCGCAATCTTTCAATTGCCGCACGAGTTGCGGGCTCCCATTCAGAAAAAGATGAAGATCCTTGCAGATAAGCAACGAAGGCTCTTTGATTCTCATGAAAGTCCCGAGAGCCACAGAAAGTTCCGTGGTTTTCTCCAGGACTTCTTTTCCGCGAATGAGTCCATGCAAGCAAGACCACATGAACAGACGAAGCGGTCCGCTCGCTGCTTTTTGAGCCGCAGACGCCACAAGCCTTTCCACCCGTTCTTCTTCTTCCGAAATCAGGTAGATGAGAGAGGTCTTGCCGTTAATGAGGTTCAGGATCTTGTCAAGAATCATGAAGCCCGCCTTCCCAAAGTAAAAAATGCCATACTTGGACGGGCTTCACAATAGGAACATGAAATCGCGGCACCAGTTGGCTGTGAAAATCACAAGAAGCGGCGCGACGTACGCAGGGTTTGTCATAGGCTGGAGACAGCCGGCTGTCATGCAGGAATCCGCTCAGTGTAACCGCCCTGAAGGACTTTTCCTTCTTGCGTAATCACCCAGTCGAAGATCTCCTTTTCGCCTATCTTCACTCGGCTCCCCTTTTCGAGATCTTTTCGCAACACGGGCGTGTTCTCGACCTGGCCGGCCACAAATTCTCCTTGCCAAGCATCAAGGGATACCCACATCCACTCGAACTGTCCACCCTGCGCAGGAAAACCTACCTTCACCGCGTGGACGCGCAGGTCAGCGCGACCTGACCCCTGGAAACTCTTTTTAAAAATCGTTAGTTCCTTCTGCGCTCTCTCGTGGGCGCAAAGCATGTTTTCCTTCAAACGAGCCGAGTTGCTTTCATGCTCAAGGGCTGTCCTGTCGGGGCCCGACGGTGAATTCGATGTCAGATAGGCACTGAAGGCTGCCAGGATTTCGCCTGTGGTTTCCATAGCTTGTGGTTCACGATTTGCCGCGTGAGGCACGAGTCTGAAACTGCCCGCCGGAAAGTGTTCTTCTTTATCGCTTGGCTGCTGCTGCACCTCTACAAGAAACGGGGTCCCTGCAATCACAAGCGGGGATCGCATGCTCTTTTGCCGATGTTGGATTGAGAGCAAAGCTTCTGCGGCGAGAGTCATCATCGTTCTGGCAGGAGAAGCCAATTGAGTCGGAACCTCTTCCATTTCCAGGTCCGGCAATCCAAACTTCTGCATGCCATGGGTGTGAATCCAAAGCACGTTCCCTTCATCCACCATTTCAAACTGAACATGTGACTCTATTAAGTGCTGAGTAGGGTTTCCCACCATCTTTTTCCAAGTCTCGGTGCCCCACAAAGTGTGCGATACAGCGTCCTGGACGACGCCCGAGGTCAGAGAGCGAACAGCTTCTATCAACCCCACCATAAAGACAAGATGATCTGTCCCGGCAAAATCTGCGAGACACAATTTCAGTCTGACTATCATTCGCGCATCTTGAAGAACCTTTCGGTCAGTCTCGTCCACTTCTCGGGAATTATGTGGGATGATGTCTTCAGGATATTCGAACAGTTCCAGGACATCACTCTTTCGAATGTATTCGGCAGTCAAAACATCCCTTTGAATGAACAAATCCAAGAGCGCGAGAGAACGCTCCATTTCGTCTCTACTCGAATGATTCTCAGCCAACGCGTATCTGATATGTTCCCATCTCGGGATGTTATTTTCGGGCGTGTAAATCCAATATTCGAGCAATGCATCAATCCGTGGAGATTTTATGGGGCCCGGTCTCCTAATCCCCGACACTTGTCGAGCAGACGGGACAGATCGTGCAATATTCAGGTTGTCGTTACGGGTTTCCACAGCGCGTTCCGTCGCTCCACCGACTGATTCGACGGAAACTTCCTTTCGGACTTTTGCCAGCAACCATTGACCGGGCCGGCTTTCTCTAAATAGTGTCCGGATGCCGGTCCTCGCGCTCCGTATCAACTCACGTCGAACCTGCTTTACCATAGGGTTTCGCGGGTCCAGGTCAGGATGCGAGTCCAGCAGCGCCCGCGCTTGATCCTTCTTATCTATTCCAATCAGTGCCGTCGCCACTCCAGCCACGTCTTCGTCCTCGGCGGCCGAGCCCAGGATCTCCAGTAAGGCGTTTCCCTGGTCAGCTGCATCCTTGAACTTTTTCTGGGCCAATAACGCCCGTAGCAAGCTGCGAAGTATCTCCGGGTCACTCGATGCTTCGTGAAGACTCTTTAGAAGGAATTCTTCAGCCTTCCTGTATTCCCCCACTGCGGCATATCCAATCCCAAGGGCTTTGTTCGTTTCTTGAGTGGCGCCGTAATGACGAACCAGCGATTCCAGAGCGTACACCACCTCAAGACGGGTGTCGCGACCGTTGAGAATGCGCTTGGAAAAGGCTAACATCTTGTGACGGGCCTCCTCCGGAACTGACTCTTCTTGCTGAGGCTTCCATTCTTTGGGGACCTTGGCATTACAGTGCGGACAGTTGAGAAAATTTTCTGAAATGGATAAGAATCTTTCCTCGGATAAAGTTTGGAGGTATCCGCATTCCGGGCATCTGACCTGTAGCATGGGTGCTCCCTGAACTATTCGGCAAAGCTACGTGGCTGTAACTTGTTACAGCCGTTTTCTAGATATGCCTTTCACAAACTGAGCCAAATGTCAAGAAATACTATGCTAATCTCTGACAAGAAAAAGTGCTGCCTGTACGATTCTGCTCGACCATGCAGACCCCGCGGCGGCAGGCTCAGGTGAAAAACGGCTCATGATGTGATCGAAAATCACTAGGTAAGGAACACCAAGAACCAATGTGTGGAATCTGTGGAATAGTTGATTTTGGTCGGCTGACCGACGCTGATGTTGTTAAAGACATGACACAGAGCATGTTGCACCGCGGACCGGATGCCGGAGGGATCCACGGGTACCAGAACTGTGTGTTTGGGCACAGGCGTCTGTCGATAGTGGATCTCTCTGAATCGGCCAATCAGCCCATGATTTCGCAAGATGGCTCGATCGCTCTGGTGTTCAACGGCGAAATATATAATTTCCAGGAAATTCGCGGCCATTTGGAAAGGCTGGGCCATCGATTTCGGACCTCGTCGGATACCGAAGTGATTCTCGAACTGTACTTGGAAAAACGAGAATCCATGCTCAGCGATCTGAACGGGATGTTCAGTCTTGCGATATGGGACGAACGTGAAAAACGCCTTATTCTCGCCCGTGACCGTATGGGCAAGAAGCCGCTTTATTACTATTACGAAGACGGCAGGCTCAGCTTCTCGTCGGAGCTATTTTCTTTGCTTAGAGACCGGTCTGTCCCGAGGGAGCTTTGGGACCAGGCCCTTTTCGAGTACCTGCTTTACGACTTCATCCCCGCTCCTCACACGATCTTTCGGAACGTGAACAAACTCCCTGCCGCGCATGTGGCAATCCTTGACTCGGACGGTTTGCATATCAGCCGTTATTGGGACCCACCAATGCCGGAGGGCACCGCGGATTATCACGCCCAGACCAAAAGGCTTGAGGAGCTGCTTTCCGATTCGGTTAAACGCCGCCTTATCGCTGATGTTCCTTTAGGGTCCTTTCTGAGCGGCGGTTTGGATTCAACTTTCATCACCGCGCTAATGCAAAGGAACAACAGTCAGCGGGTGAAAACTTTCAGCATCTCTTTTCCCGGTACCAGCCACGACGAATCTAAATGGTCCGATCTGGCTTCATCATTCATCAAAACCGAGCACAGATCGTATCCGGTTGAATACGACATCGAGCATGTTTTTTCCTCGCTGGTACGGCATTTTGGAGAGCCGTTCGGTGACTCCTCTGCAATCCCCACGTGGCATCTTTGCGAACATACCCGTAAGCATGTGACCGTTGCGTTGTGCGGCGACGGCGGGGACGAACTCTTCGGCGGGTATGAGCGTTATCTGGCTCGTCGCCTCCAGCTTGCCTATGATTTGACGCCTTTGTCTCTCCGGGAGCACCTTATCGAACCATTCATCAATCGTCTGCCGGCTACCACGGACTACTACGGCACGAGTTTCACAAAGAAGCTCAAACTTTTTGCGGCCGCGTCCCGCCGCATGCGCGAAGACCCTCTTGCTGTCGCTCCCAGGACTTTTTCACGCAACGAGGTGAACCGGATCACGGGAATAGATTACCAGGTGGAAGTAGACCCGGTTATTTCTGCCGCGAGGCAATACGTCGGGCTTGACCCGGTGAGCCACATGATGTTCACGGATATACGCACCTATTTGGCGGAAGACATTCTTACGAAGTCAGACCGTGTGAGCATGGCCCATTCGCTGGAAGTCCGCAGCCCGCTGCTGGATTACCGCATCGTGGAACTCGCCTGCCGGCTTCCTCTAAACTTTAAGATCAGGGCTCTGACCACCAAGAGGATCCTCAGAGACGCGGCTCGCGGATATGTTCCCGGCGCTATTTTGAACAGGTCCAAGTACGGCTTCCAGGTGCCGCTGGGCGAATGGTTCAAAGGACGCCTCAAGCATTGGGCTGCGGAAAGATTATTGGGGCCGAATCACGATCTTTTTGAGAGGACAATGCTGGAACAGCTCTGGAAGGAACATCAGGCAGGACAAGTGGACCATACTCACAAGATCTGGCTGCTCATATTCTTCAACGCATGGCACGAACAAGTTAAGGGCTGGTAGAGAGTCTTAGCGCCCGGTAGGTCCGCCAAGCATTGCCTGTCCGCAACACTTCTTATATTTCTTGCCGCTTCCACACGGGCACAGGTCATTTCTGCCGATTTTGCCTTGAGTTTGGAGGTGTCTCTGAACTCTCCACGTTCTCAATCTCTTGACGTTCTCCTCCATATGGGGATTATAGGTCCAGTTATATCTGAAGATCTCGAAACTCAGACCTGTCCAACCTTGCTCACTGGTGTCGATGGTGAACAAGGTGTACTCATCAAGTTTGTGATGATACTTCAGAATTTGGCTGAGATGTCGCATATTCTCAAGCTTCGTCGCGTCGAAACGCGGGTAAAAGAAAAAGGTCATGGCCGCATTTGCTTGTTTATTACGGACCGAGAAATCGTCAAATTCGGCCTTTTCCCGAGATCGTCCGACAAACTCGATTAACTTATCAATGGTTTCATCTTGTCCTTCTTTGTGAAA
>Ga0335070_10004296_pt1 | contig 16636 bp, 16 predicted proteins | sample Lox_Sample_13_FD_206722 | JGI IMG/M metagenome (GOLD analysis project Ga0335070, IMG submission 206722) | Soil microbial communities from Loxahatchee National Wildlife Refuge, Florida, United States - Lox_Sample_1.3 | ecosystem: Environmental > Terrestrial > Soil > Wetlands | place: USA... | reverse complement strand
GAATTGCAACTCCGCTAGGAATTTTAGGCGCGGTTTTCCATTTGTTTAATCATGCAATATTTAAATCTCTTTTATTCTATAATGCAGGATCGGTCGAGCTGGCAATCGGCACAAGGGATTTAAAAAAGATGGGTAATCTTACAAAAGTTTTGCCTGTAACATCTCAAACATCAATGATTGCATCTCTGTCTATATCAGGCATTCCCCCATTCAATGGATTTTTCAGTAAGCTTATAATAATCATTGCTGCTATGCAGGCAGGTCTTCCTGTTTATGCCGTTTTAGCAATAATCGGCAGTTTGTTGACTCTCGCTTCGTTCATGAAAGTGCAGCGCTACGGCTTCCGCGGCGAAAATCTTATTGAACAGGCAGCGAACAAAATCGGCTGGAGGATGAATACCGCAATGATTATTCTTGCGGCACTTTGTTTATTGACAAGTTTAATGATTGTTCCCGGAATTAAAGAAATAACTCTAGATCCTGTAGTAAAAGTAATAACGGAACATTCACAATATATGCAGCTGGTGCTGGGGAGGTAAAATGAATTTAAAACTCAGAAGCAGATTAATAGTTTTTATTTTTGCTGTGCTTGTTTGGCTGGCTTTAACAGATATAAAAAGCTACCAGGAAATAATTGCAGGATTTATAGCGGCGGTTCTAGTTACCCTTCTGGCAGGTCACTTTCTAATTACAACGGAGAAAAGCAGGAATATTCTTAAAAGACTTTATTACCTCATTATTTACTTATTTCGTTTTGTATGGGAAATGATAAAGGCAAACCTGCACGTAGCTTACATCGTTATACATCCTCTTCTTCCTATTAGACCCGGCATTGTCAAAATAAAAACCGGATTAAATAAAGATTCGGCCTTAACTGTTTTAAGCAATTCAATCACATTAACTCCTGGTACTATGACTGTGGATGTGAACGAGGAAGCAAAGGAATTATACATACATTGGATCGATATAAAAGAAACTGAAGTAGATAAAGCAACAAAACTGATAAGCGAAAATTTTGAAAAAATTTTAAGGGAGATTTTCGAATGAGAGTTGTGAGATGGACAATTGGTCTAATAATCTTTGCAGCATTCTTCTATTTTAACTTCTTTATCTACGATGGCGAACTGTTGTTTAAGCTGATAAATGTAATTCTTTTCAGCAGCTTATTGATTTTACTAAGAGTTATGTTTGGTCCTACGGCTGCCGACAGGGTAGTTGCAGTGGATATTCTAGGGGTATTAATTTTTGGAATGCTTGCACTGATAGGATTATTCTATAATCAATCCTTCTTTATGGATATAGGATTAATCTGGGCTCTGCTGAGTTTTATTGCAACTCTCGCTTTTTCAAAAATCCTGGAAGGGAGGCGGTTAGATGATTGAGACAATAGGAATAATGTTTATTTGCCTCGGTATTTCCTTCGATTTCCTGGGTGTCCTGGGTTTGGTCCGCCTGCCTGATGTTTATAACAGGCTGCAGGCCGCCACTAAGTGTGTAACCTTCGGCTCGATGGGAATTCTGTTCGGAGTCCTTTTAATCCAAGGGTTTAACAACTTCGGATTTAAAGCAATAATCGGAATAGTTTTTATTATTCTTACGTCTCCGACAGCTGCTCATGCAATTGCAAGAGCATCGCATCGAAGCAGGATCCCCTTATGTAAAGAAACTATTATAGATAAGTATGAGGAAGATAAAGAATTGAAGCAAGGAACTGATTTGGTTAAGGAGAAAGAGGAGCTGATAAACTAATTTGTACCATTGAATAACGAATATCGAACACCGAATTATGAATTTCGAATACAATACACCAGATAAGAGTTAGTGTGTTCATTATTCGACATTCGGTTGTAGACTCCGGGGCGACTAAAAAGTAAGAAAGTGTCATTTCGAGGGAATCTTCGACCGAGAAATCTTTTCAAAATACAAGATTTCTCCCTTCGGTCGAAATGACAAACGTACTTATTAGTCAACCCCGAGCGTTCGGAGTTCGATATTAAAAATATAAGAAGTAATAAAGTTGCACAATTTTAAATTGCTGGAGGCATAATGTATCTGCCCAAGATAAGAGAAATAAAAGAAGCGCTGAGCTCATTCTTTACTAAACCATACACGTCGAAATTTCCGAAAGAACCTTTTAAGGCTGCCGAAGAATACAGGGGAAAACCCAGATATGACGGTGTTTTTTGTATCGGCTGCGGCACTTGCGCACAGGTTTGTCCTGCTCAGGCAATAGAGATTATTGATAATAAAGAATTATTAAAACGAACTTTAACGGTAAGCTATTTATCATGTATAAACTGCGGGCAATGCGAGGAAAATTGTATTACCGGCAAGGGAATAAAAATGACAAACGAATACTCCTTTGCCGTTATGGATAAAACTGATCCGAAAAATTTTGAAAGTGTTGAAAAAGAGATTGTACTTTGCGAAATCTGCGGGGAAGTAATTGCTCCTAGGGATCATCTGTTGTGGGTGAAAGAAAGACTAGGAGCCAAAGCTTATGCTCATCCTAATTTTTTACTTGAAGAGCAGAAGGCAATCTTTGAGGCTGCTCCTTCAATCCCAAAATCAAGAATAAGAAGAGAAGACCAGATAAAGGAATTGTGTTCCAAATGCCGGCATAAGGTGGTAGTTGAGGATGAATTTTACACAGTTCACTGAGAAATTAGAAAGATTCAATTCAAGCAGAATAGTTTTCGTCGGATTAGGCAGCGAAACCAGGAAAGACGATTTTGCAGGGATTTTATTTATTCGAAATTTAAATAAGACAAAACTATTCAGTAAATCTGTCTTTATTGAAGCAGGACGAAACCCGGAGAATTACCTGGAAAAAATCCAAAATGCAGATCCTCAATCCGTTGTATTTGCCGATGCCTGCGATTGGGGAGGAGAACCAGGTGAAATAAAATGGCTCAACCCGGGTGAAATCAATTCCATAAGTATAAGCACCCATTCATTTTCAATAAAAATGATTGAGCAATTTTTATCAATGCGTAACCCGATTGAATTTTTCTATTTAGGAATTCAGCCTGTTTCAACCGCACCCGGGAAAGGGATCTCAAATCATATAAAGAATAGTTTAAATAATTTTTTTGATAAAAAATCCGGATTCATTCCGCAAAAGCAGCAAACTAAAGCTGTGAGTCATGAAAAAAAATCCTAAGACAAATCCTTCTTTGGGGCTTCCGTTTCATACGGTTGCAACTCTTAAGGAAAGATTAATTTGGTATATTAATCTAAGATGGATTGCCGTAATTGCCGTTTTAGTATCCGTTCCTCTGGCAGAAAAAATGCTCGGATTCAAATTGGCTTTTAACGAGATAACGGTAATTGCTTCTTTACTTCTCCTGATAAATATTGTCTATTTTTTCTTAATACGATACTTAACATTTAAAAGCGAATACTATGAGCTTGCTTTTGCGGAGATCCAGATAATAATAGATCTGCTGATTATTTCATTGCTAATACACTATTCGGGAGGAATAGGCAACCCGTTTTATTTCCTCTATATTGTTCAGGTAATACTATCCGGAATTCTTTTCCCAGGGGTAATTTTACCATACATAAATGCAGCAGTCGCAGCGCTTCTGTTAACTATGTGGTCCATCCTTGAACATCTGAATTTCGTCGCGAGAATAAATTTGCGCAATGAAGAGATTCCTTTGACTTTATTGATAACTTCATTAGCGGCTTTTTATGTTACAATTTTCGCCGGGGTATATATTATTAATAATTTTATGATGGGATATAGATCGCTTAAATCGGTAATCGATGAAAAAAACCTCCAGCTTGAAAAAGCCATCCAGAATAGAAGCAAAGCATTCAGGTATGCGGCTCATGAATTAAAATCCCCCATGACTGCAATTCAAAGCACTCTTGAAGTAGTAAAAAATTTATTTGCCGGCGAACTGAAACCTGAAGTAAAAGATATGATCTTTAAAGCGGAAAACAGATCCTCCCAGGTCCTGAATATGATAAAAGAAATGATAACAATTACACAGTACAATCTTGGTCTTGAACAGCCTGAATTTATTAAAGTTGAATTTAACGAGTGGCTCTGTAAAATTGTAAATCAGCATGCCGTACATGCATTTAAAAAAAATATTAATTTTAAATATTGTCCATCCAAAAACCGTTTATTTGTTAAGATTGATGCCGGTGGGTTTGAAAAAGTAGTAAGCAATCTTATAAATAACGCAATAAAATATACTCCTGATTCGGGCAGGGTAACGGTTGAAACAATAATCTCTGAGGATAATTATGGATTTAAAGTAACGGATTCCGGCATAGGGATAGCCAAAGAGGATCTAAATAAAATTTTTGATGAGTTTTTCAGGAGCAAGAACGCCAGGGAAATTGAAAGGATCGGCACCGGGCTCGGATTAAATCTCGTTCACCAAATAGTCACCAGATACGACGGCAATATTTATGTGAAAAGTGAGCTCGGAAAAGGAAGTGAGTTTACGGTTGAGATTCCTTATGCATTGGAAGAGGAACTTGAAATCTCGGATGAAAAAAGAGGAATTTTATAATCCCGGATGCTTGATGCTGGATACCGGATACCTGATTCTAGATGCTGGATGCTGGATATTGGATGCTGGATATTGGATGCTGGATATTGGATGCTGGATATTGGATTTTGGTAAAGCGGTTTCGGTAACGAAGCCCGTATCTTTAAGAGATAACGTTTAGCGTAACGTTCTCCGCCTGACGCTTTATCCAAAGGTTCCTTCGGACGATACGGGTTTCGTAACCGATTGTTGCTAAACCATGCTCTAAATATTGGATGCCGGATGATGTTTGATGGATGATGGAAGCAGAGAACGATACTGGATGCTGGATACCGGATTCCGGATAAGAAAGAGAGCAAAGGAGCCGGCATCGAAAACCTTTGAAAATTTCAGATCACCGAAATGCGAGAACCCGCCAAGGCGAAGATACCTTTGATGGAATATATTTTATTTATTCTATAATATTGAGGAAAAATCCTAATGCATTCAACCTTTAAAGTTCAAACTGCCCAAAACAATGCAGCTCCCTTTGTGGTTTCTCTTTCAAAGAACGGATCCCTGCATTCCCCAATACTAGATGGTTTTAAAAGCCTGAGAATGAAATCCGCCCTTATAAATCTTCGACCCGGGGAAAACGTCGGATCACATAATTCAGTTAATAAGGAAGAACTGCTGATAGTGCTGGAAGGAATCGGCGAAGTACATGCAGAAGGATTGGGGAAACAGGAAGTTAAAAAAGATTCCGTCATTTATATCCCGCCTAACAATCAGCATGATGTAAAAAACACCGGCGATATCCCGCTAAGATACATTTATATTACCTCTTTAATCTAGGAGAATTTTATAGGGTATTGCGTTAATTATTCGGCGTTCGACGTTCGGCATTCTGCGGTTTGAGAATAAAAATATCGAATATCGAACACAGAATTATGAATATCGAATACAATCTGCGTATAAGAACTGCGTGCTTATCAGCAGATCCTCGGCAGCAGTTCTCCGGAATGCATATCAACAATTCTTTTTGTCCCGATCTTTGTTTTTAATACAACCGAGCCGGCATTTTCTTCCGTAACTCTACCGATAATCCGGCTTTCTTCACCCAATTCGTTTTTCTTCATTTCGTATAATAATTTTTCAGCTTCGGAAGCAGATACAATTGCAATAAGCTTCCCTTCATTTGCAATATACAATGGATCGAACCCGAGAATTTCGCAGGCGCCTTTAACCTCTTCACTTATCGGAATATTGTCTTCTTCAATTAGCAATCCTATATGACCTTCCTGTGCTATCTCATTTAATGAGCTGGAAACCCCTCCCCTTGTAGGGTCTCTCATGCAATGAATTTCTTTCGCAACCGTCAGCATATTCTTTACAAGCTTATTCAGCGGGGCAGTATCGCTTTTAATATTTGTGCTAAATTCCAACCCTTCACGCTCGGATAAAACCGCAATACCATGTTCGCCTATTTTGCCATTAATAATTATTAAATCACCCGGTCTACATTTTTTGGGGGAGATACCAACGCCTTCCTGCACTAAACCGATGCCGGAGGTATTAATAAAAATTTTATCTCCTTTCCCTCTATCCACAACTTTTGTATCGCCGGTAACTATTTTGACGCCGGCTTTTTCACTGGCTTTTTTCATCGAAAGAATAATCCTCCAGAAATCTTCTAATTGAAATCCCTCCTCGATTATAAATGAAACAGAAACGTAAAGCGGATCCGCACCCGATACTGCCAAATCGTTAATTGTTCCGTTTATTGAAAGCACGCCTATATCTCCGCCGGGGAAAAAAGGCGGCTGTACAACATATGAATCGGTAGTAAATGCAAATTTTTTATTCTCAATTTTAAAAACTGCACTATCGATATGCTCATTTAAGATTTCATTTTGAAATTGCGGAAATATTAACTTATTTAATAATTGATGAGAAAGCGTTCCGCCGCCTCCGTGTGCAAGAAGAATTTTATCATAGTCGCTTTTGGGAATGGGACAGGAGGGATTAAATTCCATCTCATCTTTAGTTAACATAGAGATTGTCCTATTATGTCTGAGTTATATAAATTACATTTAATTTAACACCGCTTGTTCATTATTCGATATTCAGAGTTCGGCATTCGATATTTAAAAAAAATCAATAATAAAAACTGAATGTCGAATATCAAATATCCAGTTATGAATATCGAACAGACTTCGCATATTAAAGTAATGTGTTCATTATTTGCGTAAAAGATTCTGCGGCTCGAAATTAAAAGAACCAGGACTACGAATAATAAAATATCTGATGCCTAACATCGAATGCTGAATATAGAACATACTACCCGAATGACCTTTTATACCTAAAATATGCCGAACAGGCACCCTCTGAAGAGACCATGGGTGCACCGAGAGGATGTTCCGGTATACAATGTTTTCCGAAAGCAGTACAATCAACAGGTTTTTTAATTCCCTGCAGCACCAATCCCGCAATACAAATCTGTGATTCTTCAGCCGTTGAATCTTCAGTCTGAAAAACCTCTTCGGCATCAAATTCCGAATATTCATCTCTTATCTTATAACCGCTCTTCGGGATTAAACCTATGCCTCTCCATTTTCTATCAGATCTTTCAAAAACTTTGTTTAACAAGTTTATGGCCGCAGGATTACCTTCTCTTCTAACTGCTCTTTTATATTGATTTTCGACATTGTATCTTCCCTCTTCTAACTGCTTAACTGCACAAAAAATTCCCTGCAGAATGTCTGCCGGTTCGAAGCCTGTTACTACAATAGGTATTTTAAATTTTTCTGCAATTGGGATATATTCTTCATATCCCATGACAGTACATACATGCCCAGCCGCTAGTAGTGCTTGTATACGGCTTTTACCGGATTCAAGCAATGCTTCGATTGCCGGCGGAATTAAAACATTTGAACAAAGAACTGAAAAGTTTTTTAAACCTCTCCTTTTGGCTTCAATAATTGACATTGCGTTTGCAGGTGCTGTTGTTTCGAAACCGACGGCAAAAAAAACTACATTATGATCCCTGTTCTGTTCAGCGGTTTTTAATGCATCAAGGGGAGAATAAACAATCCTAACACTTGCGCCTTTAGCTTTTATTGACAATAAATCTTCTTTTGAGCCTGGTACCCGAAGCATGTCTCCAAAAGATGTAAATATTGTATCTTCTTTTGAAGCAATATTAATTGCCTTATCAATTAATTCGATTGGGGTGACACAAACAGGACAGCCGGGGCCATGGATTAAAGAAATTTCTTTCGGCAATAGATCTTCAAGATCATACTTTAAAATTGAATGCGTCTGTCCCCCGCATATTTCCATTATTGACCAGGGCTTTTTTGCAGCCGAAAATATTTCTTTAGATAACGACTCTACTGCAGTTCTCTCTCTGTACTCGTCTATATACTTCATTTTATTTAAATAAACCTATTTAATGCAGTTAAGTTTTAAAAGCCTTCCCCTTCGTGGAGATTTTGGGGAGGGCTTTTTTCAATATCTCCAAAGTTTTTTCGGCTTCTTTTTGATCAATTTTATTTAAAGCAAACCCTACATGCACCAAAACATAATCTCCTATTTGAACATCGTCAATCCATTGGATGCAGACATCTTTCTCAATTCCTCCAAAATTCACTTTTGCCATTCTGAGATCAGGATTACTTTCATCTACCGATACTATTTTTCCCGGTACCGCTAAGCACATAAAATTATTCTCCTTTAATATGGCAATCATTGCATCGATATTCGACATTAATTCTGCAGCTTAATAATGAATATCGAACTCCGATAATGAATATTGAAGACACTATGCTAATAACTTTTCAACACTGAACTTCCGTTAGCAGAATTCTCAGCCAACAATGTTGAATTAAATCTTTTTTTCCTTAAACATTCTGCTATTTGTCCGAGTGCTAAACCTCCATCATTCGGGGGAATCCTTTGGGGCCAATAAATTTTGAATCCTTCTTTTTCCAATTTTTCGATTGTTCTTTGGAGTAAAACCGCATTTTGAAAACATCCTCCGCTAAGAATTACTTTCCGGAGATTATTTTTTTTGGCCATAGAATAAATAATTTCCACTAAAGAATTATGGAATTTTGAAGAAATTACCGAAACCGGAATGCTTTTTCTGATATCCTCTACCAACGAATTAAACAGATTCTTCCAATCGATAACGGTTATTGCATCGTCTCGAATTTCAAAAGAATATGATTCCTTTGTGAATTTATCTGCTGCAAATTCAAGCTGCATCGCAGCCTGTCCTTCGAATGATGAGAATTGTTTAAGCATTAAGATCGAGGAAACGGCATCGAAAAGCCTGCCTACGCTTGATGTTAAAGGAGAGTTAATTTTTTTATCGAGCATATTAGTAAGAATTATCAATTCAGTATTTGAAAAGACCTTCGATAAAATATCTATATATTTACTGCCGCAATTCATTCTTGAAATTTCGTAAATTATTCCCAATGCAGAACGTCTTGGCTCTTTAATAGCCGCTTCACCTCCGGGAAGGGGGAATTTTTTAAATTGGCCTATGTGCTTTGTCAGCTCATCATCCGAAAAAAAGAATTCACCACCCCAAATTGTATTATCCGGCCCGAATCCTGTCCCGTCCCAGGAAACTCCCAATGCCTCTCCTCTAACCTGATTCTCAATGCGGCATGCAGCAATATGGGCGATATGATGCTGAATTTTTTCAACGTTTGATCCCGATTGTTCGGCATATTTTGTTGAAATATAACCCGGATGCAAATCGCAGATAATTCTATTAGGATGCATTTCGTAAAGATTCTGAAAATCTTTTATTGTCTTCTTGAATGCATTACTCGACTCTTCGGTTGAAAGATCTCCTATATGCTGACTGATAAAAATGTTTCTATTTTTCTTTAAAGCAATAGAATTCTTTAAGTGTCCGCCGAAAGCAATTATACATTCATTGTCCTCATCTATATCCGGAACAGAAACAGGAAGAGGAGCATAACTCCTTGCCCTTCTTAATATCATTTCCCTGCCTGCAGCAATCCTAACTATAGAATCATCGACATGCCGTACCACAAGACGATTATGTACAATGAAGTAATCTGCTATTCCTTTCAATCTATTTAAAGCTTCATATTCATCGATGCATATCGGTTCTTCCGATAAATTACCGCTTGTGGCTATAACCGGAAAATTCAATTCATTCATAAGAAGATGATGAATGGGTGAATAAGGAAGCATAATTCCTAGATTCGGATTACCGGGGGCGGCGAATTCCGATACGGAATATCCTTCTGAATTTTTTCTGTTAACAATAACGATTGGACATTCGGGAGAAGAAAGTGCATTTTCTTCTGAACCTGAGAGCTCGCAGACTTTCTTTACTATTTCCAATGAAGGAAACATTAAAGCAAAAGGCTTTTCATCCCGGTGCTTCAATTGTCTCAGTCTTTGAACGGCATTATCATTCGAAGCATCGACAAGCAGCTGGAAACCTCCAATCCCTTTTAATGCAACAATTTCCCCGAGCTTTATATATTCTGCCGCCTTTAATAATGCATAATGTTTTTCTTCAATAATTTTTCCTTTTGAGTCCCATAATTTAATCTGCGGACCGCAGATAGGGCAGGCATTCGGCTGAGCGTGAAATCTCCGATTTAAAGGATTATTGTATTCGTCCAGGCACACACCGCACATTTCAAATTTTTTCATCGAAGTATTTGCCCTATCGTACGGAAGACTTTCTATAATCGAAAAGCGGGGTCCGCAATTAGTGCAATTAATAAAAGGATAGAGGTACCTTCGGTCTGCAGGATCGAAAAGCTCTTTTAGACAGTCGGGGCAGGTTGAAATATCGGGAAGAATCAGCGCGGAAATATCTTCTTTCTTTTCAGATCCCCTAATATTAAAACCATCATATCCAACCTGATCGAGGAATAAATGTTCGAGGGAAGTTATTACTGCCAAAGAAGGTTTTTCTTTTTTAATTCTGGTTAAGAAATTGTTAATAAAAAGTTGTTCTCCTTCGGCCTCTACTGTTACACCGGAGGAAGTATTGCAGACATAGCCGTTCAGGTTAAGCTCTTTTGCAAGGCGGAAAATAAAAGGACGGAACCCGACTCCCTGAATGGCTCCCCTTATATCTATATGAATCCTTGTACCCGGCAATTTGATACCCGAAAACCTTAATTAATATTTGATGCTATCCAACGGCACCATTCCTTTATGCCCTCCGTTGATGTGCATGACGTTTTAAATATTTTTAATTCCGGATTAATTGATAAGGCATTTTCAGCTAAAGCTTCCGGGGAACAATTAACATAGGGAAGAAGATCAATCTTATTGATTACAAGTACGGACGCTTTTCTAAACATTGCAGGATATTTAAGGGGTTTGTCATCGCCTTCGGCAACACTTAGTATCACCACCTTCATATTTTCTCCGAGATCATACCCGGCAGGGCAGACAAGATTACCTACATTTTCTATGATCAGCAGTTGAGTATCAAGAGCCTCAATTGCTCTAAATGCGTCCCGTACCAGTGCAGCTTCCAGATGGCATGCACCGTTAGTGACTATCTGAACCACCGGGACTCCATACTTTCCAACTCTCTCAGCATCCAGACCTGTTTGAACGTCGCCTTCGATGACCGATATTTTTATTTCCTTATTTATTATCTCTAAACTTTTTTCAATCAGGCTCGTTTTCCCGGAGCCGGGGGAACTAACCAGATTTAAAGTAAATATATTTTTTTCTTTAAATTTCTTCCTGTTTTCCTCAGCTATTAGATCATTTTTTTCAAGTATTTTTCTTTCTATCGTTATAATGCTCATTAATCCCCCATTAATTATTTATTTCAATCTCTTGTATCTGAAGTTCATCACCGGAAAGAACTTTAATTTTGCTGCTTCCGCAGACAGGACATGCGAAGATATAATCTTCCGAATTCGAGTTTTCTCCGCATTCCGCACACGAAATTGTAACCGGGATATATTTCATTTCGAGCTTTGCGCCCTCCAGCTCGGTACCTTCAACCGAAGCATTGAAGCAGAAGAGAAGAGATTCGGGAAGAATGTTGCTCAGCTTGCCGATCTTGATCCGGATGGTTTTAACATTTGAATTGTTTTCTGTGGTAAGATAACGGCGGACAATTGAAATGATCTCCTCTGCAATCGATAGTTCGTGCATATTGAACCATTAATTGAATTGCTTACGATTCAACCGATAATATACAAATTTTGGTAGAAAGTTTTAACTTCAATTTCTGATTAAAAAAATGAGTTTCCAAAACTTTTTTGCAATATATTTCAGTGCAAAATCAGTTTCTCTACAAAATCTTCGGAATTCATTATGAAAAAATTCCTTACAATGTTGTTTTTTTTATCCCTTCTGCAATTCTTACCTGCTCAAAATTTTACCGGCGAAACTAAAGAACAGCATGATACACGAATGCAGTGGTGGCGCGAAGCCCGCTTCGGGTTGTTTATCCACTGGGGATTGTATTCAATTCCTGCAGGCCAATGGGATACGGTAACAACCTACGGCGAATGGATCCGCAGCCAGGCTCAAATACCGATTGAAGTTTATGATTCGCTGGTCTTTAAATTCAACCCTGTAAAATTTAATGCGGCTGAGTGGGTCAGCATGGCTAAAAATGCCGGGATGAAATATATAGTCATCACTTCGAAGCATCACGACGGCTTCTGCCTCTTCAATTCCAAAGAAACAGACTTCGATGTTATGTCTACTCCATTTAAAAGAGATATTTTAAAAGAGCTTTCAGATGAGTGTCATAAACAAGGAATGAAATTAGGTTTTTATTATTCTATAATGGATTGGCACCATCCTGATTATCTCCCTAAAAGGGATTGGGACAAATTTTCCGGCAATGCAGATTTTGAAAAATATATTAAGTATATGAAGAACCAGCTGAAAGAGCTTCTGACAAATTACGGTGAGATTTCAATCCTCTGGTTCGACGGCGAATGGGAAAGCACATGGAGCGATGAACGAGGACGGGATCTTTATAAATATGTCCGTTCCCTTCAGCCGAATATTTTAATTAATAACAGGGTTTCCAGCAGCAGATCCGGAATGGAAGGATTTACCGCCGAGGGAGGATTCGCGGGAGATTTCGGAACACCGGAACAGCAGGTTCCTGCTACCGGTCTGCCCGGAGTCGACTGGGAATCCTGCATGACAATGAATGATCACTGGGGCTACAATAAAAATGATCATAACTGGAAATCATCTAAAGAAATTATCAGGCTCCTTTCCGATGTCGCATCCAAAGGAGGGAACTATCTCCTTAATGACGGGCCAACTGCCGAAGGAATATTCCCGCCTGAAAGTGTAAGCATTCTTCGGGAAGTAGGAAATTGGCTGAAGGTTAACGGAGATGCAATATACGGCACTAGTGCAAGCCCATTTAAGGATTTAGATTGGGGAAGATGCACGCAGAAAAAAATGGGACATCAAACAAGGTTATATCTTCATATTTTCGATTCTCCTAAAGGCGGAAGGCTTGTTCTGCCAGGAATTTATAATAAACCTGTTGATGCATTTTTTCTTGCGGACAAAAATAAAACCCCTATTAAGATTGAAAGAGTTGAGAATAACTTAATTTTAAATTTGGGAGATAAAATTCAGGATGAAAGGAATACGGTTGCCGTGCTCGATATAGAAGGAAAGCCTGATATCAATGATCCCCCGATAATCAAATTTGATTCGGATATATTCATAGATAAAATCGATATCTCTTTAGAATCCAATCGTTCAAATATAGAAATTCATTATACTGCAGATGGAACAGATCCGAATATTAATTCACCACTTTATAAAGATAAATTTGAATTAAATAACACAGCCACTGTAAAAGCAGCTTGTTTCCGGGGCGGCAAAGCTGTCAGCCGGATTTCCGAGGCATCATTTAAGAAGATTAAACCGATCCCTTCTTTGAAAATTGAAAACACCAAAAACGGAATCCGTTATAAATATTATGAAGGCAAGTGGGAATTACTTCCTGATTTTAATTCTTTAAAAGAAACAGAGGAAGGTATAATTCCAAATATTAGCCTCGAACCGAAGAAATCGCCGAACTATTTCGGATTTGTATATTCAGGATATATCAAAATACCGGAAGACGGGATTTATTCTTTTTACACTGCATCCGATGATGGAAGCAGGCTTTACATTGGAGACACCTTGCTGGTTGATAACGACGGTCAGCACGCAGTTGTTGAAAAAGAAGGTAACATTGCTCTTTCACAAGGATTTCATCCTATACGCATAACCTTTTTTGAAAATGCAGGAGGAGAGGATCTTAAAGTCTATTTTAAGAGATTAGGTGTGGAAAAGGAGCAGGTTCCTGATTCGTCATTGTTTTATGACTGAATAACGGTTGAAGAAATTTATTATTACCTGCAAGCAAGAACAATTAATTAAATAATCTTAGAAATTTTTAAATCCATGGAAATTAAAAACGTCCCCTTCAATGTAATCAGCTGGGAAAATATCTCTCCCGAGGAGCACAAAGGTAAAGAAGGTAAATCAACCTGGAGGGTAGTCAAGCAGGGAAATATAAGAGTAAGAATTGTTGAATATTCTCCGGGCTATTATGCCGATCATTGGTGTGAAAAAGGGCATGTTATTTATGTCCTAGACGGCGAATTCACCTCGGAGCTCCAGGACGGAAGAAAATTTATTTTAAGCAAAGGGATGAGTTACATAGTAGCCGATAATACCGCTCCGCATAGATCATACACTGAAAAGGGAGTAAAGCTTTTCATTGTGGACTAAACAAACCTGACCTTATGAGCTCCGGCAGCACGGATTATTAATCTGTGCCACTGAATAATTTGCTGCTTATTGTTTATTTTTGTTTAATAAGAAATTTTATTTGCAAACAGCTTAGGGGATTTCCCTTCATGAATTTGAAAGCAGCCGGCTCTATTATTTTATTTTTGATTTTTAATTTAAACTTATATTCTTCGGCAAAGGAAGATTCCACCATCACCGCACACAAATCCCCAAGAATCTATAAAACTACAAGGCTTGCAACGGAAAGACCGGTGATAGACGGGAATCTAAACGATCTCTGCTGGCTTACAACAGGCGAATGGGCGGGCAATTACACTCAATGGATCCCAAATGAAGGAGCTCAACCATCTTGTCCTACGGAATTAAAAGTTCTTTATGACGATAAAAATATTTATGTAGCTATAAGGGCATTTGATGATCCTCAAAAGATTATACGCAAAGCGGGAAGACGCGATGAGTTTAACGGCGATTGCGTGGGAATAAATTTCGACAGCTATCATGACCACCGGACCGGCTTTGAATTTAATGTAACTGCGGCCGGGCAGAAAGTTGATCTCCTCTTAACCAACCCGAGCAATCCGGATTACAGCTGGAATGCGGTATGGTATGTAGAAGTGGGTATGGAAGATTCAGCATGGACTGCCGAATATGAAATCCCGCTGAGCCAGCTCCGCTACAGCAGCGATGAAGTGCAGATCTGGGGAATGCACTCCTGGAGATGGATTGACAGGCTGGCCGAGGAGAGCGACTGGGAACCGCAGTCTTCGCAGGGTGCCGGCATACTTTACCAGTTCGGCGAGCTTCACGGAATTAAAGATCTTCCCCCTTCCCGAAGAATAGAAATTATGCCTTATTCCCTCGGCGAGCTTAACACTTTTAAGGCCGAACAGGGGAACCCCTTCGCAGATAAAGGAAGATCCTGGCTCGGCAATGCAGGTCTAGATGCAAAAATAGGCTTATCAACTAACTTCACCTCCGACTTAACGATTAACCCTGACTTTGGGCAGGTCGAGTCGGATCCGTCTGTAATGAACCTTACCGCATTCGAAACATTTTACGAGGAACGCAGGCCTTTCTTTCTGGAAGGAAAAAACATTTTCAGCTTTGATTTTGACGGCAATACTATTTTCTACAGCCGCAGAATAGGTCATTCCCCTTCTTACCAGGTTAAATTGAACAATAATGAATTTATGGACTACCCGGACCAGACTACAATTATCAGCGCCATAAAACTTAGCGGAAAAAGTGCAGAGGGATTATCGGTAGGATTACTGCAGAGTATCACCTCAAATGAAAAAGCAGAGATTAAATCAACCGGAACAGATAAAAACATTTCTGTCGAACCGCTGACCAGCTACACGATTGCGCGGCTTCAGCAGGATTTTAGCGAAGGCAGTACAGTGCTGGGCGGGATACTAACATCTACCAACCGCTTCATTAACGATAGTCATTTAGAATCCATGAACAGGAATGCTTTTACCGGCGGATTAGATTTCCTGCATTATTGGAATGATAAAGAATTTTTTGTCGACGCAATATTTGCAGGCAGTTTTATCAACGGGAGTGCAAAAGCAATCACTGAGCTTCAAAATTCCTCTGCTAGATTTTACAATCGTCCCGATGCTGTTCATTTAGACTTTGACAGCACCAGGACAACTCTCTCTGGACATGGTGCCCGGATAAAAATAGGAAAAGGGAGCAAAGGATTGTGGCGTTATTCCGCTGAATTTAACTGGCGCTCCCCCGGCCTGGATTTAAATGATCTCGGCTTCATGCAAACAGCGGATATATTCAAAGAGAAAGCGATGCTGAGCTATTTTGTCGTGCAGCCTGTTTCAATTTTTAGAACATATACTCTTGAAGCATCTCAAACCAATAATTGGGATTACGGGATCAACTATTTATCATCTGAAGGAAGCTTTAGAATTTATCTTGAATTCCTGAATAACTGGGCCATTAATACTACATTTAATTTTATATCGGAAGCTTTAGATACACGGCTTCTAAGAGGCGGATTTGCGGTGCTCATTCCTCCTGCCTGGTCAAATGATCTGTATTTCCGGACTGATCCTTCTGAAAAAATATATTTTGATTTGACGACTAATGTTACTTTGGGCGCTAATAATAGTACGCATTACTACCTTCTGCAGCCGGGTATTTCGGTAATGCCCTCAAATACTTTGAAGCTATCTATGAGCTTAAATTTTTCTTCAAATATTAATGATCTTCAGTATGTTGATAAACAGTCTCCGGGAGGAGATAATAAATATATTCTTGCAAAAATAGATCAACGGACTCTTGGTTTAACCTTCAGGATAGATTATAATTTT
>Ga0335070_10004295_pt1 | contig 16641 bp, 11 predicted proteins | sample Lox_Sample_13_FD_206722 | JGI IMG/M metagenome (GOLD analysis project Ga0335070, IMG submission 206722) | Soil microbial communities from Loxahatchee National Wildlife Refuge, Florida, United States - Lox_Sample_1.3 | ecosystem: Environmental > Terrestrial > Soil > Wetlands | place: USA... | reverse complement strand
CGGCCAGACGGTCCTGGTATCGGCCGCCACGGGGGCCGTGGGCTGCACGGCCGGGCAGGCGGCCCGCCTCGTGGGCGCACGCGCGATCGGTCTGGCCGGCTCCGATGAAAAGTGCGACTACGCCGTGTGCGAGCTCGGTTACTCGACTTGCATCAACTACCGCGCGGGTGATCTCACGGCCCAGATACACAGCGCCTGCCCAGACGGCGTGGACGTGTATTTCGACAATGTGGGCGGTGAAGTGCTGGCAGCCGTGCTGGGCTGCCTGGCGCCGCATGCGCGGGTGATTCTCTGCGGCATGAGCGAGGCCTACAACCTGGAAGTCCCCCCTCCGGGGCCCTTCCTGGGACCCGTGCTGAGTTCACGGGCCACCCTGCGCGGAATCATGGTGCAGGACCACCTGCATCGCCTGCCTGAGCTGGAGCGCGTCGTCGGCGGCTGGATCCGCTCCGGAGTGTTCCGGTACCGGGAAGACATCACCGAAGGCCTGGCCAGCGCCCCCGAGGCCTTTTGCCGCCTTATGCGCGGGGCCAATTTCGGCAAGGCTCTGGTGCGAGTCGCACCCGAGCACTTGTAGAGGCGGGTAGAGGCGGGCGCCGATCCACCGCGCGAACCGACGAACGACCAGATCAGCGGGCGCGAATCGTCGGACGCGCATCAGCGGGCGCCGATCAGCCGTTCCAGCTCCGGGATGATCTGGAACAGATCGCCCACCAGACCGATATCCGCCACCTCGAAGATCGGCGCTTCGCCGTCCTTGTTGATGGCCACGATGGTGCGCGCGTCCTTGATGCCCGTCAGGTGCTGGATGGCGCCGGAGATGCCGATGGCCATGTACAGCTCGGGCGCGATGATTTTGCCGGTCTGTCCCACCTGCAGCTCGTTGGGTGCGTAACCCGCGTCAACCGCCGCGCGCGAGGCGCCGACGGCCGCTCCAAGTTTGTCTGCAAGGGAGTAGAGGATCTTGAAGCCATCCGCGCTGCCGAGGGCGCGTCCCCCCGAGACAACGCGCGATGCGGTCTGCAGGTCCGGCCGGTCGTTCTTTGCCGCCGATACCGACACGAAACGCGTGTGGGTCGGGAGCTCGGCGCTCACCGATGCCGCCTCGACTGGAGCCGATCCGCCGCCGGCAGTCGCTTCGTACGAGGCCGTGCGCACCGTGCCCGCAATCTTGCGCGCGGGATCGGTCTCCACCGTCACGATGGCATTGCCGGCGTAGATGGGGCGCCGAAAGCGGTTGGCGTTCTCGATGGCCATGATGTCGCTGATCTGGGCGCAGCCCAACAGTGCCGCGACGCGCGGGATCAGGTCCTTGCCGAAGGTGTTCGACGGACCAAAGACATGCGTGGAATCCTTGGCGAGCGCGGCCACCTGCGGGGCCAGCACGGCCGCGAGAGCATGCGCGTTGGCAGGGTTTTCTACCTTGACCACCCGCGTGACACCGGAGAGCTGCGCGGCCTGGGCGGCGACAGCCGAAGAATCCGCGCCGAAGACCGCCACGACGATCTCCGCACCCGCAATCGCTCGGGCGCAGGTAACGCACTTGGCAGTGCTGACATTCAGCCGCGCACCGTCGTGTTCGGCAACGATGAGAACTTTCGCGGACATCAGACCAGCCCCTTCTTTTTCAGCGCCTCGACCAACTCAGCGGCATCCTTCACCCGCACGCCTTTCTGACGCTGCGCCGGAGGTTCGAACTTCACCAGACGCAGCTGCTGCTGCGAATCCACGCCGAGGCCGGCGAGGTTCAGCGTCTCCAGCGGCTTTTTCTTGGCCTTCATGATGTCCGGCAATTTGACATAGCGTGGTTCATTCAGGCGCAGGTCGGTGGTGATCAGCGCCGGCAGATCCACTTCCAGCGTCTCGAGCCCGGCATCCACTTCGCGAGTCACGCGGGCCTTGCCCTCTGACAGTTCGACCTTGGAAGCGAACGTCACCTGGGGGCGGTTCCACAATGCCGCCAGCATGGGGCCGGTCTGGCTGTTGTCGTCATCGATGGCCTGCTTGCCCACGATGACCAGGAAGGGCTGCTCCTTCTCGATCAGCTTCAGGAGTGCACGGGCGGCGACCAGCGGTTCGATGACGCCATCGGCCTGGACGTGGAGGGCGCGGTCAGCTCCCATGGCAAGCGCCGTGCGCAGCTGCTGTTGGCAGTCCGCAGGTCCGATCGTTGCAATGACGACCTCCTCGGCGCCACCCTTTTCCTTGATGCGAAGCGCCTCTTCGAGGGCGATTTCATCGAAGGGATTAATGCTCATCTTGACGCCATCCGTCACGACGCCGGTTCCGTCTGGCTTGACGCGGATGCGCACGTTGTAATCCACAACGCGCTTGATGCCGACCAGGATTCGCTTCATTCCACAGATCTCCGCAAACGCGCGACCGGCCCTTCGGGCACGCGGCCCACCATTATAGCGGGCGACGCAGCCGAATGGACCGGGAGGCAGTCCAGGGGTGCCCTGGCCGGCCTACGTGAGGCGAAAGGGCGGGTTGCGATGCTGCTCGATGAAGGTCTGGCGGATCTTCTGGGCGGCATCGCGCAGTCGGGGAATGAACCGCTCGACGGCCGTCCTGAACGGCACGGCCTTCTCGGCAAAGCGCACCACCACGGCGGCCAGCACCTGATCTTCGACCAGGATGGGCACCGCCATGCTGATCTCATCTGAGACGCGCTTGGCATGCACCGCGCTCGCATAGCCGCGCTGCCGGGTCTCTTCGAGGATCTTGTCCAGTTCGCCGCGGTTCTGCGCGAGCCGGTCCACTTCGCTGCCGGAGCGGCGCAGGATCTCCAGCAACGATTCACGCTGTGCGGCCGGACAGAAGGCCAGATGGGCCCGCCCGGCGGCCGTGACGAGCAGCGGTAGCCGCACCCCGGGGGAGAAGCGCTCGATGGCCAGCGGGCTGCGGTGATCGGTGGTCTCCCTGACCAGCATCTGGGTGCCGGAGAGGGAGGCGAACGCCACCGGCCACATCAGCTCGCGCCCGAGATCGTCCACGCACGGGCGGGCGATCTGGGTCACCCAGGCATCGTCGTCGAAGCCATCCGCCAGGCAATGAACCCGGATCGTCAGTCGATACCGGTCATCGGTCGGATCGCGGTATACATAGCCGGCGTGTGTGAGGGTTTCCAGGATGCGGTAGGTGGTGGTGCGCGGCAGCCGGATCTGGTGGGCGATCTCCGAGACCGTCGAGCCATTGCGCAGGTTGAGAGTGGTGAGCGCATCGAGTCCCCGCACGAGCGCCCGGATGGGACGGGTCGATTCCATGGATCGGCCTTGTAGTGGTATATGAAATTCAAGACGGCAACAGGCCGAGTGTAGAAACTGTGCCCACCGCAGCGCAACGGCTGATCGGCCCGGCGCGCGGTATTCGCACGCACGAAAGGCAGCCTTAATGCTCCGATACGCGGTCCGGCGCTGCGCCGGCATCGTCCCGACACTGTTTGTCATCGTCACGGCCGCGTTTCTCATCGTGCGTCTGGCCCCCGGCGGCCCCTTCGACCAGGAACAGACGCTGGCCCCGCAGGTGCGGGCCAATCTGGAACGCGCGTACGGGCTCGATCGTCCGCTGGCGATCCAGTATCTGCACTATCTGCAGGGCCTGGCGCATGGGGATTTCGGCCCGTCGTTCCGGCAACCGGATTTCACCGTGAGCGAGCTCCTGGCACAGGGATTGCCGGTCAGTCTCACGCTGGGACTGCTCGCGCTGGTTCTGGCACTGGCGCTGGGGTTGGCGCTGGGAATCGCCGGTGCCCTGCGCCGGGGAGGCGGTCTCGATCATCTCGGCAACACCGTGGCCGTGTTGGGACTGGCGCTGCCCGCGTACGTGATCGGACCCCTGCTGGCCCTCACGTTTGGAATCGCTCTGCGTTGGTTGCCCGCGGCAGGTTGGGAGGAAGGCTCGCTCCGCTACCTCGTGTTGCCCGCGGTGACGCTGGCGTTGCCTGTGGCGGCCTCCATCGCGAGATTGTCACGGGCCAGCCTTCTCGACGTGTTGCGTGCCAACTATATCCGTACCGCTCGTGCCCGTGGACTGGGGGAGTGGCGGGTTCTGTGGCGTCACGCGCTGCGTCCGGCACTGCTCCCCGTGGCGAGTTATCTGGGACCAGCCGTGGCGCACGTCGTAACCGGCTCGCTGGTCGTGGAGACCGTATTCGGTTTGCCCGGCACCGGCCGTTACTTCGTGCAAGGCGCCATCAACCGGGATTACACGCTGGTGATGGGGATGGTGGTCGTCTACGGTTCGCTCGTGCTGGTGCTGAATTTCCTCACCGATCTGCTTTACGGCTGGCTCGATCCACGCGTGCGCCATGAATGAAGTCGCGCTCGCGGTGCGTGGCTCCGGTGGCCTGTGGAGTGTCGTCAGCCGCCGGCTGCGCCACAACCGGGCGGTACTTCCTGCCGCCACGCTTGTGGCTCTGATCCTGGTGCTGGCCGTCGTGGGCCCGGCTCTCAGTCCGTATGCCTACGACACACTGGACTGGCAACATCTGGCAGCACCGCCGTTTCATGCGACGGCACACTGGTTGGGCACCGATCGCCTCGGGCGCGACCTGTTCGTGCGAGCCACGAGCGGCGTGCGCATCTCGCTCGTGATTAGCGTGTTGGCCACGGCGGTCAGTCTGTTGGTCGGCGTGGCATGGGGAGCGGTATCGGGTTACGTGGGCGGCCGCGTCGACGGGCTGATGATGCGCTTCGTCGACGTCCTGTATTCCCTGCCGTACCTCTTCATCGTGATCATCCTGACGACGCTGTTCACGCGCGGCAGCCTGCTGGTGCTGTGCGTGTCCATCGGTGCGGTCGGCTGGCTCACGACGGCCCGGATCGTGCGTGCGGAAACGCTTGCACTGAAGAGGCGGGAATTCATCGAGGCCGCGCGCGCCACCGGCCTGAGCACCCCCGCAATCCTGCTGCGACACATCCTGCCCAATCTCGCAGGTCCCGTGGTGGCCTACGCTCTGCTGACACTGCCACAGATGATCCTGTTCGAGAGCTTCCTGAGCTTCCTCGGCCTGGGTGTGCAGGAGCCCCTGGCCAGTCTCGGCAGCCTGATCAACGACGGCGCCCAGGAGATGCAGAGCGCACCCTGGATGCTGCTCGTGCCCGCCACTTTCCTCGTGGCCTTGTTGTTGTGTTTCAACGTCGTCGGCGATGCCGTGCGCGATGCGCTCGACCCGCGTGAGAATTGAGATGGCGCCGGTCAGTATCGCTGCAGCGGATCAGGCACCGGGCGTGCTGTCGATCGAGAACCTGAGTGTCAGCTTCACGACCGCGCACGGTACCGCCGTCGCGGTACGCGAAGTATCGCTGCAGGTAGGCCAGGGCGAGTGCCTCGGTGTGGTCGGCGAGTCCGGCGCCGGCAAGAGCCAACTGTTTCTGGCCGCTCTGGGGCTGCTGCCGGCGAGCGGTCGCGTGAGCGGTCACGCTCGCTTCGCGGGAACCGATCTTATCGGGCTGGCGCCGGCGCGGCTGGACCGTATCCGGGGAGCTGGCATCGGCGTGGTCTTCCAGGATCCGATGACCTCGCTCACGCCTCACGTACGCATAGGGGACCAGATTGCCGAACCACTGGTGCGGCATCGCGGGCTGTCCTGGCGCCTCGCGAGGGCACTGGCCCTGGATCTGCTGAGGCAGGTGCAACTGACCGACCCGGAGCGGCGGTTGTTGCAGTACCCACATGAGTTGTCCGGCGGCATGCGCCAGCGCGTGTTGATCGCCATAGCACTGTCGTGCGACCCGCAGCTATTGATAGCGGACGAACCCACGACCGCACTCGATGTCACGGTGCAGGCGCAGATTCTCTCCCTGTTGCTCGAGCTGAAGCGCTCGCGCGGCATGTCGATGGTCCTGATCACGCACGATCTGGGCGCGGTAGCCGGCGTGGCGGATCGGGTGGCCGTCATGCGCGCGGGACGGATCGTCGAGTCGGACACGGCGCGAGTGATACTGCGGTCACCGCGAGAACCGTACACGCGTGCGCTGCTGGAAGCCCTGCCGCGAATCGATGGACTCTCACTGGCTTCGGCGGCAACGAGCATGGCGCCATCCGATCCTCCAGCGGGTCCGCCAGCTGATTCGCCGAGCGATCTGTCAGGCGGTCCGCCGAGCGATCTGTCAGGTGGTCCGCCAGCATTGCGGATCACGGATGTCCGGGTGCAATTCGACGTGAGCACTGGATGGCTGGGTGCACCTCGAACGCTTCACGCCGTGGACGACGTCAGTCTCGAAGTTCGCAGCGGTGAAGCCGTCGCGGTGGTCGGGGAATCCGGCTCTGGGAAATCCACGCTGGCACGGGCCGCTCTGCAACTCATCCGGCCGCAGTCCGGTCGCGTCCTGTGGCTGGGCACACCCGTGGATGAGCTGTCGCAACGGCAGCTCAGACCCTTGCGCCGCGATCTGCAAGTCATCTTCCAGGATCCACTGGCCAGCCTGGATCCGCGCATGACGGTGGCGCAAATCGTAGCCGAGCCCCTGCACGTGCACCGGCAGGAGCTCGGCGCCGCGGCAGCTGCCGGCGCGGTCGCTGCGGCGCTGCAAAGCGTCGGTCTGGGTCACGAACTCGCGGGTCGATACCCGCACGAGCTCAGCGGCGGCCAATGCCAGAGGGTCGGGATCGCGCGCGCCATGGTTCTGCAGCCGCGGGTACTGGTGTGCGATGAGCCCGTGAGCGCACTGGATGTGACCGTCCAGCAGCAGATCCTGAGAGTGCTCGATGACCTCAAGCGCAACACCGGCCTCGCCCTTCTGTTCATCAGCCACAACCTGGCCGTGGTCAGGCAACTGTGCGAGCGAGTGCTCGTGTTGTATCTGGGCCGGATGATGGAGGAGGGGCCCGTCGGCGACCTATTCACGCAACCGAACCATCCCTACACGCGTGCGTTGCTCGACGCTGTGCCGGTTCCGGATCCCGACGTGCAGCCAGGACGGCTCGTGCATGCGCCTGCGGGAGAGTTACCTTCACCCACAGCGGTGCCGAGCGGTTGCGTTTACAGCACGCGCTGTCCCGTGGCGGCGCCGATCTGTCGCGAGCAACGACCCGGCTGGGATCCGGCCGGCTCTGGCCGCCATGTGGCGTGTCATCGGTGGCGGGAGGTCGCGTCACACTTTGGAGGCGGCCGATGAGTCGCACTCGTGCCGGTGAGGTATCCTGCGGACCATGAAGAACGAACTGAGTGTCCGCCCGAGCGAAAGCCTGCGTCACGTGCGCTACGAGATCCGTGGGCGGCTGGCGCGCCGCGCCCACGAGATGGAGCGCCTGGGGTACGAGATTGTCTCGCTGAACATCGGCAACCCCGGTGCCTTCGGTTTCCGCACACCCGAGACCATGCGGCTGGCGATGATCGAGAATCTGTCGGCGGCGGAAGGGTACTGTCATCAGAAGGGAATCTTTCCGGCGCGCGAAGCCGTCGTAATGCAGCAGCAGGGACGTGGGGTCACCGGAGTCACCGCGGAGGAAGTGTTCATCGGCAACGGCGTGAGCGAGCTCATCGACCTGGTGCTGCGCGCGCTGTTGAACGAAGGGGACGAGGTGATGGTGCCGAGTCCGGACTATCCGCTGTGGACGGCCGCTGTCACTCTCAACGGTGGTCGCGTGGTGCACTATCCATGCCGCCCCGAGAATGACTTCGTGCCCGATCCGGAGGAGGTCGCCTCCCTGGTCACGCCGCGCACCCGGGCGATCGTGATCATCAACCCGAACAATCCGACGGGCGCGGTGTATCCGCGTGCGGTGCTCGAGGCGCTCGCCGGGCTGGCGGAGCGCTCCGGGCTCGTCGTGTTCAGCGACGAGATCTACGACCAGATCCTCTACGACAACGCGCAATTCATTCCGATGGCCACCCTCGTGCACGACACGCTGTGCGCGACGCTTTCCGGTCTCTCCAAGATCTATCGTGCCTGCGGCTATCGTGTGGGTTGGGCGGTGTTCTCAGGTCGTGTGCATGCAGCAGCGGACTACCTGAGCGCTCTGGAATTGCTGAGCTCCCTGCGCCTGTGCAGCAACGTGCCGGCGCAATGGGCGGTGCAGACCGCTCTCGGGGGACATCAGAGCATCCGCGAACTGGTCTCACCTGGGGGGCGGTTGTATGAGTCGCGCCAGACCATCACGGACGCGGTGGGCGCCAGCCGCTTCCTGCAACTGACACCACCGGGCGGGGCGCTGTACGATTTCATCGGCGTGAAAACCGGCGAGCTGCCCCGCTTCGACGACCAGCAGTTCGCACTGGACCTGCTCGAGCAGAAACACGTGTTGATCGCGCCGGGTGTCAGTTTCAACGTGCCGTACCGGACGCATTTCCGCGTCACGAATCTGCCGGATGCGGCCACGTTGCGCGAGGTGTTCGGTCGCATCGACGAGCTGCTCACCGAATACGCTAGCGCGCCGCCGCGGGACGACAGCAATGTCCTCTCGGCGGCGACTAGATTCAAGTGATTGATAGATAGGGACTCTAAAGTTCTGTTTTGATTAGGATTCCATCGGATCTCAGGGAATTGATCCTGCGCGGCGGCACGCTTCTCGTGCCTTCACGCCAGCGGGCCTACGCGGCGCGCCTGGCGCATGCCGCCGAACGACTCCGGGACGGTCAGCGCGTGTGGGCGACGCCGGACATCCTGACCCGGGAGGTCTGGGTGGTGCGCGAGTTCGACCGGCGTGCGCGGGAGGGTAATCGTTCGGCGCCCCGCCTGCTGTCGCCGGCCGAGGACTGGTGGCTCTGGCGTCAATGCACACTGGAGCAGACCCAGGATCAGCAACTGCTGAATCGGACCGGTCTGGGCGAGGCGCTGCGCCACTCGAGTGCACTCGCTGCGGAGTTCGGTATCAACCTGACTCGTGCCGCGGCGGCGGGCTCGGAAGCGCAGTTGCTCGCGAGGGTTGAAGACGCAGTTCAGCGGCGCTGTGCCGCCCTTGGCGTGGCTCGCGTCAACTCAAAGAGCTCAGCCCTCGAAGGGCTGGGTGCAGGTCGCGACATCCTCGCCGCCGGGTTCCTGCCTCGGCCCCCGGGTCTGGATGCCCTGGGTGTGGCGTCGCGGCAGTCGTCACGGGGTACAGGAGCTGAACCTCGGGTTGTCCTGCCGGCCGACGAACAGGACGAGATGGAGGACATCGCGGATTGGTGCCGCCAACGCCTCGGGGCAGATCCCGGGGCGAGACTCCTCGTGTTCATGCCGGGAAGTGTCGGGAGGCGCGAGCGGCTGGCCACGCTCATCCGACAGACCGTCAGTCCTGGCGCCTGGATTGCCAGTAGCGCCGCCGAGCGCGATTCGATCGATGCGCTGGTTGTGATCGAGGGAGGGCTGCCGCTGCCGGAGATCCCAGCCATCCGACACGCACTCGAAAGCCTCCGCTTTCTGGCCGGCTCAGCCCATGAGGCGTTCTCCAGTTTCAGCGAGTGGCTGCGCGCTCCCTACTGGGTCATGCCGGGTATCGAGGCGCGCGCACGCGTTGATCTGTGGCTGCGCGAGGCGGGCCCGTCCCGGTTCAATCACGATCTGCTGTCGCTGCTGGAGCGCCCGGCTGCCCCTTTCCCGGCTTCGATTGCGGTGGACGTCGCGCAACTGCTCAGGCGCGTGCGCAGCGCACATGAGGCGATGCCACGTGGCAACGCCTCGCCACGCGAGTGGTCCGAAAGGTTCCGTGCGGCTCTGCAGGCGTTGGGTTGGCCCGGTTCGCGGCAACTCGACAGTGGCGAACAGCAGACCGTCGTGCGTTTCCACGAACTCCTCGATGAGTTTGGACAACTGGCGGCATCGGTTGGTCCGGTGTCTCGCGGCGAAGCGGTTCAGTGGCTCGCCGCGTTGGCCGCGCGTAATGCCTATCGACCGGCGGACGCGGACGCGGCCGTGATCATCTCATCGGCCTTCGCCGACCCGGTCGTTCTCTACGATGGCATCTGGGTCGCAGGGCTCAATGCGGAGGCCTTTCCGCAACCCGTTCAGCCTGACCCGTTCCTGCCGTACGACTTGCAGCGGGCAGCGGGAATCCCCGCGGCGAGCGCCGATGGACGTCTCGCGGAAGCGCACTCGCTTCTGGCGTCATGGCGCGCGGCGACGGACGATCTGGTTCTGAGCGCGCCGCGGCGCGCGGAGGATCTGGAGCTGCTGCCCAGTCCTTTGCTGGCGCCCTGGCTGGCGCAGACCACCCGAACCCGGGGAGCGCGCTGGCTGGCGGACCGGATGCATCGTGCAGATCGCCGCGAATTCACCGGGGACGAGTTCGGTTCGGTCTGGCCCGCGGCACGCGATCTGCCCGGAGGCACGCGCAGCATCGAGTTGCAGAACACCTGTCCATTCCGCGCCTACGCCGAACTGCGGCTCGGCAGCGCGGAGCTGGGAGCGCCGGAGCCGGGAGTTCGCGCCGACACGCGCGGCCGGCTGCTGCACGCCGCGCTGGAGAGTCTGTGGCAGCGGGTGGGTGACTCCGGCAAGCTCGCGGAACTGTCAGGTGCCGGCCTTCACGCGTGGATCGAAGAGAGTGTGAATGACGCCGTTCAGCGTGTTTTCGGCAGCGACGCAAGCGGTAACGAGGGTCAGGACGCGTCGCTTGATCGCGAACGGCGGCGCGCAGCGCGCCTGATCGGCAGATTGTGTGAGAAGGAACTCGCGCGACTGCCGTTCCGCGTCATTGCCCGCGAGGCCGAGCGCACCGTCGTCCTGGGAGGCTCGCAACTGACGGTGCGAATCGATCGGGTGGATGAGATCGAGGGTGGGGCGCGGGCCATCCTCGACTACAAGAGTGGACGGCGAGTGAGCGCTGACTGGTATGGAGAGCGCCCCTCGCACCCGCAGCTGCTCGTGTACCTGGCTGCCGAAGGCGAGCGCGTAGAGGCGATCGCTACCGTCAACCTGACGGCCCGGGAGGTCTGTTTTGACGGCATCGCACGTTTCTCCGATCTGCTGCCCAGGGTAAAAGTGGCGCAGCTTCCGACCGCGCGGAGCGCGGCTGAGGACGCCGCGGGCGCGTGGCAGCTACGCAGGCGTGAGTGGCTGGCGCTGGTTGAAAAACTGGCAGCCGACTTCATCGCGGGTCGGGCCACGGTGGATCCCAAGAGCGGCGCCTGCCGGAACTGCCACGCCATCAGTCTGTGCCGCATCAGGACGCAGGATGAGGATCCTGCGCTGGATGCGGAAAACGGCATGCCCTATGCAGTCGATGAGTGATCTCGCGATCGATGACGCGGCGGCGCGCGAACGCGCATCCGAGCCCTGGAGGTCCGTCCTGCTACAGGCTCCGGCAGGTTCGGGCAAGACCACCGTACTGACTGAGCGTGTGCTCAGGCTTCTGGCGCAAGTAGAGCAGCCGGAAGATATCCTCGCGATCACGTTCACGCGCAAGGCCGCCGCGGAGATGCGCTCCCGGCTGCTGCGTGCGCTGCGGGGTGAGATCGATGCCAACACGCCCCAAGGCCAGCGCCTGCAGAGCTTTGCGCAGGCCGCTCTGGAGCGTTCCGGTGTTCGCGGCTGGAATCTCCTGCAGGATCCCGGCCGGCTGCGCATCCAGACCATCGATTCATTCAACTATCGACTGGCCAGTCAGCTGACGATCGCGGCGGGCGCGGGTGGCACGCTCTGCCTGTCGGATCGGCCGGTCGAGTTGTACCGCCGAGCCGCACAGAGCGCTCTGGCCGCGGCTCACGAAGATGCCGCTCTCGCCCGCGATGTGGACCTGCTGTTCGAGCGGCTGGACAACAACTGGCGCAACGTCGCCAACCTGCTGGCGGACATGCTCAGGCGACGCGGCCACTGGCTGCGCTATGTACTCTCCCACGAGCCGGACGCGCTGTGTGAGCGCATCGGCCGCAGCCTCGAGGACATGGTCGGGGACCAACTGACCGAAACGCGCAGTCTGTTCTCCGCGGACCTGCTCGCGCAGGCGCAGCGACAGCCCGGTGTGGGTGAACTCGGAACCGAACCCCGCCACCTGCGCGCCTGGAAACGTCTCGCCGAACTGAGCCTCATCAAGTCAGGCGACTGGCGCCGCGCCTTCAATCGCGCGCTCGGTGAGGAGTTCGGTGACAAGTCGCTCTGCGCGGCGCTGCGCGAGCTGATCGACGCCCTCGCGCGCGTGGACTCGATGAAGGAGTCTCTCGAGGAGATCGTGGCGCTGCCGCAGGTCCCTCTCAGCGCGGCGGACAGTGCGGCGATCGCCGCGCTTTCACGGGTGCTGCGGGCGGCTGCGGTGCACCTGCAGGTGCAGTTTGCCGAAGCCGGACGCGTTGACCATACCTACGTGGCCGGGGCCGCCCGCGCAGCCCTCACCGAGGCAGGGCAGCCGACGGATCTGGCCCTGCGGACGGGCCTGGCGTTGCGGCATATCCTGGTGGACGAATTCCAGGACACCTCGCTCGCGCAATTCGATCTGCTCGAGGCGCTCACCGCCGGCTGGGAGCCCGGCGATGGCCGAACGTTGTTCGTGGTGGGCGACCCGATGCAGTCCATCTACCAGTTCCGTGAGGCCGAGGTGGGGCTGTTCCTGCGGGCAAGGGATCACGGTGTGGGGGGTGTTGCGCTCGAACCATTGCGCCTGACTCGCAATTTCCGCTCGGTGCCGGGAGTCGTCGAATGGGTGAATGACACGTTCGCCGCGCGGTTCCCGGCGGCCGATGACTTGCGTGCGAGCGCGGTTGCATTCACGCGCAGCCTGGCATCGCGCACCGAACCAGGCGGCGAAGTGAGCTTGCGTCTGTTTGCGGATACGGACCGCGAGGCAGAGACCGCCAGCATCGTCGAGCGCATCGCGCACCTGCGCGCGAGTGGACCGGAGGACGACATCGCCATCCTCGTGGCCTCTCGCGCACATGCCGCGCCGATCATGACCGCTTTGGAGGATCGTGACATTGAAGCAGTCGGTGTCGATCTCGTGCCGCTGCAGGAACTGCCCATCGTCCGGGATCTCGTTGCGTTGCTCCAGGCGACCGACCACCTTGGCGACCGGACCGCCTGGCTGACCGTGTTGCGGGCTCCCTGGTGCGGGCTGTCGCTCGCGACGCTGACCGCTCTGTCCACCCGGGACGATGCACTGCTCTCGCGGAGCGATTCCCGGTTCGTCTGGGAGACGTTGCACGAGGGGAGCCGTCTTGCCGCCTGCGCACCGGAAGAGCGGGCACGGCTGCTGCGGGTCAGGGATGTGATGGCGGGCGCGCTGGAATCCAGAACCAGTCTGCCGCTGGCGGAATGGCTCGAACGCACGTGGCTGCAGCTCGGGGGGGCAGATGCCTATCCGGGACGCGACCTGCGTCATGCGCGGGCATTCTTCGCCGCGCTGAGCGAGCGTGTGGCGGGCGGCGAATGGCAGGGCGCGCATGACATCGGCAGCTTGCTTGCGGAGTTGTACGCAGAGCCGCTCGCCACGGGGCGCCACCCGGTGCAGATCATGACCATCCATCGCGCCAAGGGCCTGGAGTTCGAGCATGTGTTCCTGCCCTGCCTGGATCGGGATCTGAGCCGCAACGGCGAGCCGCTGCTGCGCTGGCTGGACCTGCCGCGCGCCCAGGGCGAGAGCGATCTGGTGATGTCGCCCGTGCCGGCCATTGGCGCCGAGAGTGGCGGCGATGTGGGCGAGTACCTGAAGAGGCTGATGAACAGAAGATCGGCCAACGAGCAGATCCGCTTGCTGTATGTCGCCGCGACACGGGCCAGGCAGTCGCTGCATCTGTCCGGTGCACCGGTGTTCAACAAGGAGGGCGCGCCCGCACCGCGCGGCCGCACATTGCTCAACAGCCTCTGGCCAGCCTTCGCCGGCAGGCCCGACTCCTGGATTGATGCACGCCAATCCCCGGGTGAGGCGGCGCAAGCGGCTGCAGCGCGGCGAGTGCCGTTCTCCAGACTCAAGTCCGACTGGTCACCGGCCGTGCTCGGCAGCGGGCCACGGCTGGAACGCTTGCCGCTGGCCCGCCAGTCGCTCGAACCCCCGGAATTCAGCTGGGTCGGCGAGACGGCACGGCATGTTGGTACGGTCGTGCACGCTGCGTTGGAGGGCTTCGGGCGGCTCGAACGACTTCCCGAGATGGCCCACATTGACGCGCAACGTGACTACTTCACCCGCGAGTTGCGTCGGCACGGCGTGCCCGAACACGGTCTCGCGCGAGCGACCGAAATCGTTGTGGAGGCACTGCGACGCACCCTGGGTAGCGAGCGTGGGCGCTGGATCTTCGCCGCCAGCCACCGGTCCGCGGCGAGTGAGCTTGCGCTGACCGGACTGGCGAACGGGCGCCTGACCAACGTGATCGTCGATCGGTCCTTCGTGGACGCGGGAGTCCGCTGGGTGATCGATTTCAAGACCAGCCGTCACCAGGGCGGTGGCCTGGAGGAGTTCCTGAGGGAGGAACTGGAGCGCTACCGGCCGCAGCTGCAGACCTACGTGGATCTCGCCAGCGCCCTGGGCCCGGAGCCCGTGCGGGCCGCGCTCTACTTCCCCTTGCTGGAGGCCTTTCGCGAGCTGGCCTGAAGGCACTTCAGAACGAGATCTCCAGCATGAAGGGGCGGCGCCCCTGGGGATCCGGCGAGCCGAGATAGCGGAGGTCATCGGCCAGCTTCTGGCTCGCCGTGGGGCGAGGGGCCACGAGTCCCTGCGCTTCGAAGCCGGGTCCCGGGAGGAGCCGCACTGAGCCTTCCACGGCCAGGGGCCCGCCCAGATCGCGCAGCTGTCCCACGGGAGGACCGCCTCCACCGGGGAAACTCAACGCATAGCTGCCGTACTGCTCGGCGGCACTGCCGGATCCTTCCTGCATATCGTGGACCTCAACGGTTCCCTCCAGCGTGCGGATGGTGTTTGCCTGGAAGCGCAGCAAGGTGATCTGGGCGTTGAGAGTGCCGCGCACGTCGCGAAGATTCGGCGGAAGCTGCGGGATCAATCGCGGGTCGATGGTCAGATTCGCGTGCACATTGCGCGCGGTAACGACTTTGCCAAAGCCTATCTCCACGCTGCCACGCAGGTTGCCGGTGGAGCTTGTCAGCACGATGTCGCCATCGAGCTTCGCGTCGAGCAGCCGCAATGGGTGCAGTTCCCAGGACAGATCGCCGATGGCCTGGCGCCCGGCCACCAGTCCCATACAGCTGCCATTCCAGATCGTGCCTTCAGTCTCCACACAGCCCACATCGTTGGCCGATGCCGCCGCGCCAGGAGGGGACAGGCTGATCGGTGAGGGACTTGATGCTGGCGGAGCGGGTACGACTGGAACGACCCAACTTGCGGGCAACCGAGCGATCACGATAGTGGCGAACGCCACGATTCCAAGGACGATCAGCCAGACGGTGCGCTTCATGAAGGGCCGGTGCGCGTCACAGCGCGCCGTACCGGTGATCCTGCGGTGCGCGTCGCGCACCAGGCCAACTACTGGTTCGTGGGCGTCGCGTTGCGCGCTGGGTCGCAAGCGCGCTCGGGCCTCGGCGATCAGCGCGAGTGCAGTACGATCGCCGCATTGACGATGCCGGGTGTGCCCGTGCTGTCGATGGTGGCACCGTCAACCTGTACTCCGTTCTGCTGCGATAGCCGCGACAGCCAGCCGACCATGGAGTCAAAGGATGCCTTCTCCATGCGCACCTGCAGACCGCCGGCACCGCTTGGATCACTGCCGGCCAGGGAGGAGCCCAGTCCGGACTCGCGCGCCGAGCGGTCCACGACGACCAGGAGGGATTCATGGCTGCCACCACCGGGCTGTACGGGCCCCGCGGAGGCGAGTTCCGGTGCAACGCTACGCATCCACACGAGATCCGCTTGCTTCTTGACGATGCGTTCATGGGCCTGCGCGACGCTGCGGTCCAGGGGCATGATGACGCCCAGGAGCAGCAGCACGGCCGCCGCCGCGCCACCAATGGCGACCATGCGCCGTTCCCGTTCTGACATCGAGCTCAATGAGAGATTCATGGTGGTGTCCGCGTCAGTGGGGCCGGATCTGGATCCGGCCTTCATAGCCGGATCCCACATTGTTGCCGCTGGTCAGCTCCGCATCCCAGCCGTTGCTGCGCAGGGTCTGACTCAACCGGTCGAGGGTGGAAGCATCGGGTGCGGCGATCTTCAGCTCCACCGCGCCCTGCCGGAAACTCATTGCCTTCACGACAGCGCCGGGCGCTGCGCCATGGGCCTGACTGAGTGCTGCCAGGGCGGGCAGCAGTCCGCCACCGCCGCCGCTGCGCACACTGATCAGGCGCTGCTCCATCCTGCGGCGCGCATCGGTGGTGTTCTGCTCACCGGGCATCGCCATCCGGAAGGTCTCGCCGATGGAACTGTCCAGAGAGCGCTCGCTCTTCTTCAGAATGCTGAGTTCCGCGGCCTTTCCGACCACGTGCAGGCCCACGAGGGCCAGCAGCAGAATGGCGGCCACGCGCCAGGCCTCCCAGCCCGCGCCACTGGATTTCGCTATGGCATACGGTCCCTGCAGGAGATTGATCGGCGTGACGACGGGCAGTTGCTGCGCGAACAGCGTCAGCGGGCCGCCGGTCAGCACCTGGACCTTGATTCCGTCGAACTGGCCACGCAGCGCCTCGACCTGCGCCGAATGCTGCTGCCACTCGGCCGCTCCCGTGTAGAGCACCAGCCCACGTACACCTGTGGCGGCCAGCTCCGGAGTGGACTGATGCGCGATCGCGAGCGCATCAGCGAGTGCCTCTACCGGCAGGCTGACGGGTGAGCCCAGCGGCGGCCTCA
>Ga0335070_10004294_pt1 | contig 16643 bp, 14 predicted proteins | sample Lox_Sample_13_FD_206722 | JGI IMG/M metagenome (GOLD analysis project Ga0335070, IMG submission 206722) | Soil microbial communities from Loxahatchee National Wildlife Refuge, Florida, United States - Lox_Sample_1.3 | ecosystem: Environmental > Terrestrial > Soil > Wetlands | place: USA... | reverse complement strand
GGTGATGAAGGAAACCGGCGCGGCCAGGATGAACAAGAGCGGCTCGGGCCCACCTCCGGTTCCCTGAAGCCAGGCCTTGAAATCCCCCTGGAAGAAGAGATTCTCAAATGCAGGACCAACCTTGGTGGAGAGAAAGACGACAAGGCCGATGACAACGAATATGAGCAGGAACTTGGGAACCCCCTGGAGTCTCAGGCTGATCTGGAGCGGAACAAGCTGCCACAAATAGGCGGCGATGAGCAGACCTAAGGGCACCGCCACGAAGGCGAGGATTACCGCGGCGATCCATGTCTCCACCACCGGCGCTAGAACCAGAGCGGCCACGAAGCCAAGGACCACTGAGGGAAGGGAGGCCATCATCTCCATCATGGGCTTCACGACGGACCGGATCCTGGCATGCAAGAACTCGGAGGTGTAGATGGCACCAAGGATGGCCACGGGTACGGCAAAGAGGAGCGAGTAGAACGCCGCCTTGATGGTCCCGAAGATGAGAGGAACGAGGGAGAGCTTCGGCTCGAAGACCTCCGTCGCCGCCGAGGACTGCCAGGTGTACGATGGCTCCCGGTAGCCCTCGTACCAGACCTTGCCGAAAAGGGTCCGCCAGGTCGTCTCCGGATGGGGCACGGAGAACTCCCAGAACCGTGCGTGGCCACTCCCATCCAGGGCGAGAAGGCCGTCGAAGCGCGGGGCGAGGACGATTTCGCTGCTTCCGCTTGCGACGGTTTCCTTTGGAAAACTAAGGATGGTCTTCTGGCTGGTACCGTGGAGGAGCCGCGTCGTTCCCGCGGCATCGACGACGGCGAAGCCTTTTCCCCTGAGGCTCGGATCCACGCGGACTGCGGGTGCGCCACCGGCGGCAAATTCCCGGGTTCGGACAAGCGCCTGACCGTCCCCGCTTCCTGCTCCGGGTTTATCGAGGAGGAAGAAGATGCCGAGGGAACCGTCGGAGCCGCCCAAAACCAGGGAGCGGGTCCCGAGCAGCAGCCCTGCAGCGGTTAGTTCTACCCCGGGAGACAGGGGACGAGCCGTTTCGGCAAGGATAGGGGCGTCGGGATTACTGGTATTGTAACGGTACACAGTCCCACCGCGCTCTACGACGTAGACCTCGTCGGCGCTGTCGGTAAGAAGGACCGACTGAACTTTAGCGCCTTCGGGAAGCGGCGGAAGTTGAATACTCTTCGTCTCCGCCCGCTTCTCTCCGGTGAAGAGGTTCACCTTCGTCTCGGTGAGGTTGAAAGTTACGCCCCCCTGATCATCAACGGCAACGAGCGCCCGCTTCTGCCGTTCCGCCTCACCGCCCTTCCGGTAGTCCATGGCGACGATGGGCCTCCCCGATGGAGAGACCGAGATGGGCTCCTCGAGCTTGAGTTCCGCCGTCAGCTTGCGCAGTTGATTTCCGGGAACGGCGGAGTAGACGGCTCGGCCATCGGTCCGGTCCCGCTCGTCAAGCTTCTTCAGATCCGCAGGGGCTTCCTGGGGCGAGAGAATCTCCGTCTGAAACCGAATCTCGCCGAAACGCACCGTCCCGTCCCCGAAAGCGAGGGCTATTCCACTCCGGTCGATGGTGCTCGCTGCGGTGCTGATCTTCTTTCCCTGGAGATCGAAGGAAGGCGACTCCAGGGGTACACCCGTCCGCGCGTGAAACATCGTCGTCCGACCGTCCTCCGCAAGGCCAAGGACCGCAGTCTTGTACTCGTCCATGCTCAGGCCGAGGATACGACCGGGGAGACCGGCAACGGTATACTCGTGAGCGGCGGTGACCTTGCCGCCGCGGAAGAGGGGCAGGACCTGCCCCACAAGGAAAACCAGGATGCCGAGAACGGCGATGATTACTAGAATGCCCCCGACGGTGATCACGCGATCGGCGATCCGGTCCGCGATGATCACGGAACGCCGCGCTCGCCTCTCTCGCCGCACCGGCGCTGCCAAGGCCTTGCTCCTTACGCCTTCAAGGATCGCCTCACCACTTCCCGCACTTCGTTTCGTGGTGAAAAGCTCTTTCATCGCCGACCTCGAGGGGCAAAACGGGCGGAGCCCCGCGTTTGGGATCCCGCCCGTTCCTCCTCTTGAAGAGTCTTACTTCATGCCGAGCGTCGCAAGGTCCTGGCCGACGACCATACTCGAGACGGGGAAGAACCCGTCTTTGATGACGATCGTCTGGCCCTCCTTCGAGAGGACGTAGTTGAGGAATTCCCGACGCAGGGGGTCGAGAGCCTGATTCGGATTCTTATTCAAGTAGATGTAAAGGAAACGCGCCAGTGGATACTCGCCGCTGTAGGCATATTCGGCGGTGGCGTCGTAGTACTTCCCTTCCGACTTGGCAAGGGGAACGGTCTTCACATCCGCGGTCTTGTACCCCACGCCGGAGTAGCCGATGGCATACTTGTCAGAGGCAACGCCCTGAACCACAGCAGAAGAACCCGGCTGCTCTTTCACCGTGTCCTTGTAGTCGCCGTTGAACAAGGCCACTTCCTTGAAGTAGCCGTAGGTACCGGAGGCCGAGTTACGGCCATAGAGAGAGATAGGCTTGTTGGCCCACTCGCCCGTCAACCCGAGGTCGCCCCAGGTGACGATGTCCTTGGCATACCCTCCCTTCCGGTTCTTGGAGAAGATGGCGTCGACCTGCTGGAGCGTGAGCCCCTTGATCGGGTTATCCTTGTGAACGAAGACGGCGAGAGCGTCCACAGCCACGCTCACACGGGTGGGCTTGTAGCCGAACTTCTTCTCGAAGGCGTCAATCTCGCCGGACTTCATCTCCCTGGACATGGGGCCGAACTGGGCGGTTCCCTCGATGAGGGCGGGCGGCGCGGTCGAGGAACCCTTGCCCTCGACCTCGATCTTCACGCTGGGGTAGAGAGAGCGAAAACCCTCAGACCACATGGTCATGAGGTTGTTCAGGGTGTCGGAGCCGATCGACTTGACATTACCCGAGACGCCACTCACCTTCTTGTACGGGCCAATCTTCGGGTCAACCTCGACAGCCAGAAGCGGCGCTGCCAGGAAGACAGCGAGCGTCAGCGCCAGGATCGGCAGGCTATACTTTCTTGTCATGGCTTGGTTCTCCTTATTGGACGAGGTTTCGCATTCATCCGAGTGCCGGGCCGGACTGGTTTTCAATAACCTTTAAAATATAGTGTCGCGAATGTTACAGTTTGGTTACACGAGTGTGAAGATCAAATGACAGCGTCCTTTCAGCGCGCCACGGCTCCGCGTAGTTCATTCCCGGTGCGCCGCTGCCCCTCGGCCTTACCGTAAAGTCGTGCCGTGCAGGCTGCTGTCTCGTCGGTGGTGGCGTTTCGCGGCACCCTTCATGTTTCCTCGGCGCAACTGATGAATCTCGCAGACACATGACGCCCGCTCTTTGCTTTCGTGGGGAACAGGAGAAGCTTTCCGAGGACCGTCACGAGATCTCGACGCTCACCTCGAGCTAATCAAGATCAGCAGGGTCGATCTCCGGCGCCTCGATGGGGCCTATCATCCACGAGAGCAGCCGCGCCAAGTCGAAAAGCATGAGTGCAAGTCCGCCTGCCGCCGAGATCGCCCATCGGCGGGTGCGGCAGTGCATCGTGGGTAGCCGGCGCCCGGAGGCATGGGTCAGCGTGGACCTAATGAGTGAGGTGTGACTGCTCAAGTTCATCCTCCTTGATCATGGCGATAATCTCCCGCGCCTCCGGCACGGTTAGGAAGACCCTGATGACTTTGTGCTTGTACTCAGCTGAAATCCTTGCGTTCTCTTCGAGGGCAGCGAGATGCCTTTGCAGTTCAGACTTGACGATTCCTAACATAATCCTCCTTTCTGTTACCTCCCGCTTTTTGGTGATGTTGGGCGGCTTGGGTCTGGTACTTGTGAATGCTGACCTCACCGCCCTCTTCCCTCATCGCCTGCCGTGTCAGCGGGTCGGGCGCTGAGGGAGCTGTTAGGGCCAATTGTGACCAAGAATAGTGAAGAGAAAGTGAATTCCAGGTGACATGTTGGTGACGTGCACGAAAGATTCTGCCAACTTTTGTCTTGATTTTGTCCGCCAGTTTGTAGTAGAGGAAATTCATACAGCCTGGGTACCCCGCAAGGGGTAAAAAGGGAATCCCGTGAGAAACGGGAGCGGTCCCGCCGCTGTGATCGGGGACGAAAGCCGCAAGAAGCCACTTTCCTGACCCATCAGGATGGGAAGGCGCGGCGAGTAGGGCGATCCGGAAGCCAGAAGACCTGCCCAGGCCGGGGTTTTGCTGCCACGTGGAATGGCCAGACGAGACCAACAGTAAGGATCAAGGAAACTGGGTGCAATCCTTAAGCTGGACACGGCTTAAGGATTTTTTTTTGGCACCGCTCGCTCACCCTCTACCTCATTCCCCGGGGGGCCGCCGCAGGGCTGGCGGCGGCCCTCTCCGGGCCCCACGCGTCAGTCGATACGGCAGGGACAGGGCCGAGGTAACGTACATATGCAGCGACGATACCCCGAGACCGAGGGGAAAAGGAGATGAAGAAAGGACTGATCGTCTACCTCACCGACAGTGAGACCGTTCCCGACGGCTTCAAACCCGAGGAGGCGATGACCGGCCTAGTGCCGCCGTTCGCTGTGGCGGTTCTCGCCGCTTCGGCTGAGGGATTTTATGGTATCCCGGAGGCGTGGCACCTACTTCTCACTCGTGGCGCCCAGGAGATATCGTGCGTCACAGCCCGGCTGAACGACCTCGGACGGCTGGAGCTATTTGGCCAATCCCTGAGGTTGTGCGGTTGAAGGGCGCAGCTCGTAGAGACCACCGCTTCGGTCATTGATCGCCCGAGGGGCAGAAGAGTACGACTTGCTTTCAGGGGCGCCCGTATTGTCATGGGGATGGTTTGGAGGCTCAATGAAAACCAAAGCTCTCTTGCTTGTGACTCTTTTCAGCTCACTAGCACTTCCGCCTTCAACACCAGCTCAGCAGGCGGAGGAGAAGAAGCTCGAACAGGTGGTGGTCACCGCCAGCCGTTATGAGGAAGCAACGGAGAAAGTTCCGGCGTCGGTGGCGGTCATCACCTCGGAGGATATCCAAGCCACCACGGCCCAGACCGTTCCTGACGTTCTTCGAGACAAGGCGGGCATCGAGGTGCGAGACATCTTGAGTAACGGCCGGACCGCCACGGTGGGTATCAACGGCTGGGGTGGGGAGACGGCGGGCTCCAACACGTTGCTCCTCGTCGATGGGAGAAGGGTCAACAAGATCGATCTGAGCGGAATCGACTGGACCCAGATCCCCCTCGACCGCATCGAGCGGATCGAGGTCGTCCGTGGCGGCGGGGCGGCAGTGCTCTATGGCGACAACGCCGCCGGTGGCGTGGTCAACATCATCACCAAGAAGGGGGCTCCCGGAGTCCACTTCACTGTCGGCGGCAACTTGGGGAGCTACGAAACCCACGGCGGGGAGGCCGGTGTTAGCCTGGGCAACGATTGGGTCAACCTCGCCGCGAACGGGAGTTACAGCAACAGCGACGGCTACCGGCAAAACAACTCTTTCAGGAATAGCTTTGGCGGCGGGACCCTGTCCGTGAACCCCAGCGAGTGGGTCGGCCTGGATGTGAGCGGGGGCATCAAGTCTGACCGGTACGGTCTTCCCGGGTTCCTCCTGCAATCGCAACTAGACAGCGGTGTCTCGAGGCGGGACAGCCTTTTCCCCGATGACGACGCCACCACCAAGGAATACTATCTTCAGTTTACCCCATATCTCGACCTCAAGGACGGGGGTACCCTTCGACTCGGCCTCCTCTATGACAAGAGCGAGGCCCGATCGAACTACCGTGGTTTCTTCTTCACCAACGACAACACGATCGATACCTACGGAGTCACTCCCCAGTACCTTCGGAAAGATCGCTTTCTCGGCCGTCAGAACACCCTCACCCTTGGGCTCGATTATTATCGGTATGATCTCTCCCAGGATGCAGAGTCCTTCGCACCCTTTTTCGAAAGCACCGACGACAACAAGTTCCGCAAGGAGAGCCTCGGCTACTATGCCGACGACACCTTGGAGCTCTTCCCAGATCTCCTCTACGTGTCCCTCGGCTACCGTAGAGAGACGGTGGATTATCATTTCAACAGCCGGCACACTGATGTCAACTCTGGTACGGAAACGCACCTAACTCAGGGGGAGAACAACGACCTTACCGCATGCAGGGCCGGATTGACGCTGACGTACCAACCCAACAGCAAGGCGTTCGTCTCCTACGCCAAGAGTTTCCGTACGGGCCTCGTGGACGAGTATTTCTCGGTGTTCACGGGGGTCAACACGGCCCTGCAGCCTCAGAGGAGCGACCATTACGAACTCGGCGTCCAGCATGCCTTTGCCCCGTGGCTCACCGCAAACATCCTTCTCTTCAGGGTGGACACAAAGGACGAGATCTTCTACGATCCCCTCACCTTTTCAAACACCAACTATCCGCGCACCCGGCGCGAGGGGGTAGAAGTGGGTTTCAACGCCCCGGTGAAGGAATGGCTCACCCTCTTCGGCACGTACACCTACGTCAAGCCTGAGTTGCGCCGCGGCCCCTTCGATGGTAACGACATCCCCGGAGTGGCCACGAACATGGCGAGCGGCGGTTTCAACCTGCGCCTTCTCGAGAATTGGCGCCTCGATGTTCGCGGCCGTTGGATGGGTGAGTACTTTGCCATCAGCGACTGGAACAACGAGGGCAAGAAGGCGGACAGCTGGACCACCGTGGACACCAAGCTCACCTTCCAGTGGAGGGAGTTCGAGGCCTTTGCCGGGGTGAACAACGTCTTCAACGAGAAGTACTCGGATTACGTGGTCTTCAGTAACAGCTCGCAGGAGCTGGCCTTCTATCCCTCACCCGAGCGGAACTTCGTCGCCGGGTTGAGGTATGCTTATTAGATGAACTTTCCTCGAGCAGCGGGAACTGTTCTCCGGACCCTCTGTGTGGCGCTTGTCGCTGCGGTCGCCATGGCGGGAGCGGTGCGCGCCGTCGCTCTGACGGACGAGGCCGGGAGAGAGGTTCGGGTGCCGGATCGAAGTCAGCGCATCGTCTCGTTGGCACCGAGCATCACCGAGATCCTTTTCGCCCTAGGCGCCGGTGGCCGGGTGGTGGGCGTCACCCAGTACAGCAACTACCCCGCGGAGGCGGCGCGCCTGCCCAAAGTGGGTTCCTACATTAACCTCAGCCTCGAGAAGATTCTCGCTCTCCGGCCGGACCTTGTCATCGGCATCCGGGACGGCAATCCCAAGGCTATCATCGACCGGCTTGCCGAGCTGGGAGTGCCGTGCTATATCGTGGATCCCCAAAGCCTGGATGGAGTGGTCACTACGGTCCGGAACATCGGGCGCGCCGTTGGTCGCGAGCAGGCAGCGGACCAGATAGCCGCGCAGATGGCATCCCGCATCCGGGAGGTGGAGCGCCGCGTCGCCGGGCTTGCCACACCCCGAGTCTTCTACCAAATCGGGGTCGAGCCCATTGTCTCGGCAGGTCAAGGCACCTTTCCCAATATCCTGATCGAGACTGCTGGAGGGAAGAACATCGCCGCCGACATGGCGGCGTATCCGCAGCTCAACGTGGAACAGGTTCTGGTTGCCCGGCCTGAAATCATCATCGTCACCTCCATGACCCGCGAGTATGACTTCGAGCGCGTAAGAGCGTTTTGGGGGCGATGGCCCGGCCTGCCTGCAGTGGCTGCGGCGCGCATCTATGTCGTCGATTCTGATCTCATGGACCGCCCTTCCCCGCGCATCGTGGAGGGGCTGGAAACCTTGGCCCGGTTGATCCATCCGCAGAGGTTCAAGTAGGAGAGGATGCGAGTTACACCTGTTCGCATTATGGCCACCTCCATACTCCTTATAGGAGTGTTGGCGGTCGTCTGCCTTGCCTCCCTGACGACCGGACCGGCCAAGTTGCGACCGGGAGCGGTGCTCGCCGAGCTGTTTGGTTCTCCAGGGGCACTCGATGCCATGGAACGAACCATCCTCATGAGAGTTAGACTCCCGCGCGTTCTCCTCGGCGCTCTCGTGGGCGGCACCCTCGCGATTGGCGGTGTGGTGTTTCAAGCGCTCCTGCGGAACCCTCTGGCCGAGCCCTTCGTCCTCGGTGTCATGGGAGGCTCCGCCTTCGGCGCCATCCTTGGAATCCTCGGCGGTTGGGCCTTTTTCCCCGGAGTCACCGGTGTCGCCTTTGCCGGCGGGATCCTCACCATCGCTCTTGTCATCGGAATAGCCGGCGGCCGCACGAGAATCCACACCAACACCCTGCTCCTTGCAGGGGTGATCGTGAACGCCTTCTTCTCGGCAGCGATCATGTTTCTCCTTTCGGTTACCCGGAACCAGGAAATCCACAATGTGCTTCGCTGGCTCATGGGCGATCTCAGCCTCGCCACCTTCAGGGAACTGGTGATCCTCGCCCCCCTCGTCCTGATCGGCTTCACCCTGATCTTTGCCTCCTCCCGCTCCCTCAACTTGATTGTCATGGGTGAGGAGACGGCCATGCACCTAGGGGTTCAGGTAGAACGAGTGAAGAAGGGGCTTCTCGTCCTCGTCTCGCTGGTGGTGAGTGCCGCCGTCGCGCTGAGTGGGATCATCGGTTTCGTCGGGCTCATCATTCCCCATGTGCTCCGCATCCTGGTGGGATCGGATCACCGCCTGCTCCTCCCGGCATCTCTGCTTTTCGGGGCCGGTTTTCTTGTTTTCTGCGACACCGTCGCCCGAGTAGCGACCACTCAGACAGAGCTTCCCGTCGGCGTGATCACCGCACTCGCCGGCGGGCCCTTTTTTATGTATCTCCTGCGACGGAAACAGCGCTAGCATGCACTTGATAGAGGCCCGAGAACTCTCCTTTCGGTACGACCGGGAATGGGTGGTGAGGAACGTGACCTTCACCCTCCAACCGGGCGAGTTTCTCGGCCTCCTCGGTCCCAACGGCTCCGGGAAATCCTCCCTCCTCAAGGTCGTCAACGGCATCCTTCGTCCGCAACAAGGCCAGATCTCCTTCGAGAACCGAGAACTCTCCTCCTGGAGTCGAAGACGGCTCGCCCAGCGCATGGCCATGGTAGCTCAGGAAATCCAACTCGATTTCCCCTTCACCGTGTTGGAGCTCGTGCTCATGGGCCGATATCCTCACCTCGGGGCGCTGGAGTTCGAGAGCGGCCGGGATCTCGCCATCGCCCGGGAGTGCATGGCACGCGTCGAGATCCATGACCTTGAGAATCGGCTGGTAACCAGGCTCAGCGGCGGTGAGCGCCAGCGGGCTCTGGTGGCCCGGGCCCTCTGCCAGCAACCCCGGTGCCTTCTTATGGACGAACCGACCGCCTTTTTGGACTTGCGCCATCAACTGGATCTCTTCACCTTAACCCGCGAGCTCACCGCGCGGCACGGGGTGGGAGCGCTAGTGATCTCCCATGACATCAACCTTGCGGCCCAGTTCTGTGACCGGCTCCTGGTCATGGATAGAGGGAGCCTGGCCGTCCAGGGCACACCGGAAGAGGTCATCCGGCCTGAACACCTCGAGGCGATTTACGGGTGTCGGTTGCAGGTGGATCGGAGCCCTGTCTCCGGCAAGCCCCGCGTCACCCCCGTACCGCAAGAAGAGGCAAAGGAGTACCCTTGATCACCATGGTCCAGAGCGGGGTGGACCGGTCCTATACCGGCGCCTGCGCTGTTCCTTGGTCGCCCGCACCTTAATCATCGAGCAGACCATTGTCTGGGTGCGCCAAAATGAAAGTCATTCTCCTGCAGAGATCCCTCTCGCCTTCCCGCTTTCCCCTTCCGCCTGGGGAGGCGACAATTCTTGCAGGACCGAGTACCCTCCTCTCCTTCGACGGGCCGCCTCACGCCTAATGTAAGGTGGGGCAAGTCCCGGCCGACATTACCGACCGGGTCAGGGCTTGGCAGGTGCGACCTACCCAGTTATGCTCTGCTCGGGAGAATGGGCGACGATGAAGATAGGATGGGATCCAGATGCTGAACAGCTCCTACGGCGGGTCCCCTTCTTCGTTCGGCATCGGGTGCGGAAGAAGGTGGAGGAGGATCTCGCCGCCGCCGGCCGCAGCCGGGTAACCGTCGCTGATCTCGAGGAGAGCAAGAAGCGCCAACTCCAACGGTTGAGCGAAGGGGCGAAGGGATACACGCTGGAGACCTGTTTCGGCAGCAGTGGCTGCCAGAACGCCGTGGTTGCCTCCGCCGAGCTCGTCTCCCGCCTTGAAGAGCTCCTCGAGCGGGCCGATCTTCTTTCCTTTCTCCGTAGTCAGCTTGGAGAAACGCTCAAGCTCCACCACCAGTTCAGGGTCACCCTCGCCGATTGTCCGAATTCCTGCTCCCAGCCGCAGATCAAGGATATCGGCATCATCGGCGAGGTCGAGGTGCAATGCGGGCCGGAGGCGTGCAGCGGCTGCGGCGAGTGTGCGGCTGTTTGTGAAGAATCGGCCCTCACCCTCGAGAATGGTCGTGTCGTGGGACTCGACTACGAGCGTTGCGTCCGGTGCGGCGCCTGCGCCCGAGTTTGTCCGACGGAGGCGCTCAAGACCGGCGGGGGAGGATACCGGGTGCTGGTGGGCGGCAAGCTGGGTCGGCATCCCCAGCTCGCCCGGGAGCTCGCGCAGGGCCTCGATCCGGACCAGGTCATACGATTGGTGTCGCGCATCGTCGAGGTCTACAAGGCTCAGGCACGAAAGGGTGAGCGGCTCGGGTCCGTGATCAACAGGATCGGCTGGGACGATTTCCGGGCCAGGATTCTGTCGGACTCTTCGTCTTGAAACAATCGATTCAAGACGACACGGAGAGGTGGGAAAACTAGAAGGGCAGATCCAGCGGCGTACCCATCCCCTGTCGCCGCGGCGCCCGATCGTTCCGGATCAGGTTTTTCACCAGATGGCCTCTCTCAGGGTCTGCTCCAGAGCGACGGGAGTGAGCCCGAAAATTTCGTAGAAAGGCTTCTCGTCGCACGTGCTCCCCGCGAGGAGCATGGTGAGCTGGTCGTTGGTGAGGGGATAGCCCGGGAAATATTCTAGGACGCTCGTGGCCGCCTTGATGGGCAACACGGGCATGTGGATCTTGACGATCGTCTTCCCCATAACCCGCGCCAGGATGTCCATGATCTCGTTGAAGGTCACCGGGTCAGGGCCGCCCACATCAAGGGTTCGTCCCTGAGCCGCCTCGACTTCCAGAGCCCGAGCAAAACCCTGGGCTACGGTCGTCACATTGACCGGCTGGAACCGGTAGTTGCCGTCGCCGACGATGGGCACTACAAAGGTCTTCACCATCCCCGCGAACATCTTGACCGCCTCACCTCCCCTGCCAAAGATTAGCGACGGGCGGAGAATCGTGTAACGGAGACCGCTCTGGCGGACCAACTCCTCAGCGGCAAACTTGGTGCGGAAGTAAGGCGTGGGACCGTTCTCCCTCGCCCCCAGCGCGCTCATGTGCACCATCTGGGAGACACCCGTCTCTTTAGCCGCGGCGATGACATTGGCGGTTGCCTCGGTATGAAGCCGCTCGAAGGTGATTCCCTTGCTCGGCAAGGCCCGAATGATCCCGACCAAATGGATCACCGCCTCACACCCCTGCATCCCCTGCACAAGATCGGCGGCGCTGGTGACGGTCCCGTAGAATATCTCGACATCTTCTGGCCGCTTGAGCTTGTACTCCGAACGTTGCCGGACCAGGGCTCGCACCTGGTGTCCCCCGTCAAGGAGCGCCTGCAGGACATGGTTACCCACAAAACCCGTGCTGCCGGTAACGAATACCTTCATCGCGGTCTCCTCTCGAGCGCGGAACCGTGAACGCATCAGACGTTCATCCAGAGAGACCCTCTAGAGGCGCTCTGGGTGAAAAGGAAAGATTCCTGTGCTAAGCTAAAAGGTTAGTCATTCTTAATACTCATCATATAATAAGCTCATGGATCAGGCAAGTAAACGCGGAATCGAACCTTGCTGCCTGGTGACTTGACCGCGCCCTGCTCCAAACGTATGCTGATCATCACCTCGGCATCCACTTCTGCGAAAAGGTGTGCCCTTCATGAGCGCATTGCTAGCAAATGTTATTGGGATTGGGATACTCATGATTTCGGTGATGCTCCACGAGGTGGCCCATGGCTACACCGCCCTCCGGCTCGGCGATCCCACGGCACACTATGCGGGACGCCTCACGCTGAACCCCCTGAAGCACATCGATCCCTTCGGAACGGTAATTCTTCCGCTTCTGTTGATTCTGCTCAAGTCCTCGTTTCTCATAGGATGGGCCAAACCGGTCCCGGTGAACCCCGCTCTCCTCCGAGACCCGCAAAGGGGGATGATGCTCGTGAGCGCCGCTGGACCTCTGACTAACCTCGCCCTCGCCCTGGCGGCCGCGCTTCCCCTTCGGGTCCTGCTGTCCTCTCTGCCACCGTGGCTGGTTGATCTCTTCGTTACCTGCTGCATTATCAATATTTTCCTCGCTCTTTTTAATCTGGTGCCGGTGCCGCCGTTGGACGGTTCCAAGTTGGTCGCCTATTTCCTGCCTCCCCGGGTCAGAGCACTGTACGAGAGACTCACCCCGTATGGGCTCGTGATCATCATTGGTCTTCTAGTTCTCGGCCTGTTGGACAAGGTGATTCTTCCCCTGTGTCATCTCATCTTTTCCTTGCTGGTAGGAGGCTGATCCAGGTCGACCCGTCCCTCCACGTCACTGCCTGTCGACCGGAGGTGGCATGAAGAGCAGCGCCCAAACTAATGAACCCCTGTCCGAACGGGAGACCCATCGGAAAGGGGTTCATTACGCCATGGTCACTATCTCGCGGAAATAATCCCGACTATGTCACGCGAGCGGCCGAATACTCAAAGCAGTCGGTTCACATGGCCATCACCGGTCGCCGTTCGCCCATGGGTCCATCTCCAGCCACGAGCTCGGGCCGTCCCTGAGCATCCTCCGTGGCTTGGACGAGAATCCGATAGTAGGTCCGGATGCGATCCACGTAGCGCACCGATTCCGTGCCCCGGGCGTATCCGTGGGGCACGGTCTGGTAGTACCTCTCCTTGCGGAGCAACGGCAGAGTGGAGCGAACATCCTGCCAGAGGTCGGGGTTCTTACCCAGGCGCTTCGCCAGCCGTCTCGCGTCTTCCAGGTGCCCCAATCCCAGGTTATAGGCAGCCAGGGCCATGTAGGTCCGGCCCGGCTCGGAGACCTCCGGGCCCACCCGCCTGTGGAGATGGGCGAAGTAGCGCGCCCCTGCCAAGATGGCTTCAGCCGGGTCGAGTCTACTATTAACCCCAAGATCCTCGGCGGTTTTCTGGGTGAGCATCATGAGCCCCCTCACGCCGCTCAGGCTTTCGGCGTCGGGGTCCCACTGGGATTCCTGATATGCCAGGGCCGCCACCAGCCTCCAATCGAGACCATAGCGCTTCCCGGCCGCTTCGAAGTACCGCCGGTAATCGGGCAGACGCTCCCGTAGCCTCCGATGATAGGTCACGAGATCGACGTAATCAAAGAGGCCGAGATGCCCGTAGTAATGCTGCTTCAGTCGCTGGAGGAAAGCCACGGTCTCCGGACGCTGGAACCAGGAGTGCACCGCCGCCTGGAGTTGCCGGCAGCGCGGGTCCATAGCCCAGGCCAGTTGGGCGCTTTCCGCGAGAGGAAACTCGGCGACGATCTGCGGGTAGTATCGTTGACTCGAGGCCACGATGGTAGAGTCGGCCACGGTAAAGGGAATGATACCCCTCGCCACCATCTCCAGGAGTTCCTCGGTCTCATACCCGGAAACGGAAAACCAGGAGAGCTTCGGATAGCTGGATCTCTGCTCCCGGAGGAGCTCCTCGTAAGGGGTGCCCGCATTGACCCAGACCGACTGACCGATCAACTCGGACGCCGCCCGGGGCGACGGTCCGCCACGGCGGCCCACCACCTGTGGCGTTACTTCCATGTAGGGCGGCCCGAAGGCCAGGTGGGATGTGTACCGTTTGGTAACGGCGAAACCGGCAGCGATGATGTCTGCCTCACCCCGGAGCAACGCGGGCACCATGTCGCGGAAGTTCTCCGTGACCAGCACCGTCAGCTTGACGCCCAGGTGATCGGCAAAGGCCTTGGCCAGTTCGTATTCGAAACCAGCCGGGCCGTACGGGGCTGTGTAGTAGCAGCTACTGTCCTGGCGGGTCAGCACCCGGAGCTCCCCTCTTTCCTTGATGGCCTCCAGGGCGCTCCGCATGCTCACCTGCTGGCAGCCAAAACTTCCAAGGGTTCCCAGAGCGAAGACTACCGGAATGCAGATTTTTGCCGTTCTACCGAGCATATGCCTCCCGAACCGGAGGAGGGTAGCCTCTCAGCAGCGACCAGCGTTCTGCAAGTTGCGTGCAGCGGCCTGGGCGTTGATCAAAAGATCCTCCCCATTCGTGGCCAGCGGAGACCGGTAAAATCAGGCAATTCCGCGGTACGCCGCACCGTCCAGACCTCTTGGGGCGAAACCTGTTCACGAAGATGTCAACTTCTCTCACTGGCACGAAACGTCACCCGGAGCCGAAAATTGCCATCCGTCTCACCCGGGGCCTGGAATATCCCTCCTCATCATCAGCACAGCCGCCGTCCCGCCGGGACGCCGGCTGTGTAAAGAACTAACTCGTTGTATTAACTAAAAAATCTGAGTTCGCAAAACCTGGTGGGTCCCTCTCTCAGTCGCGGCACCGAAGGCCGATTTATTTTGAGCATACCCTAGAAACCAACCATTTGCAAGTTTTCTAGTCATCTATAGAGAATCACGGATAAAAACCGTTTTAGTTGTTCGCCCCGGACCCCTCTCACACAACCAAGAAGGCCCGGGCTGGTGGGTTGAGCCTTCTGCCCCCCGTTGAGTGAGCGTCCGATGCTCCACCCCTCATGGGACGATGACGCAACGATCGGCTGCCCTCCGCTCGTGCATAATGCGGGTTAGGCAAAGGCCCTGTCGTATACCATGGACCGGGGAAACACGCAAGTCCGGGCCGCCGCCGGCAACGGCGCAGCATAATTGACAGGGTTCTTCCGGGGTGAGTAGAATCCGAGCTCTCGTTCACCACCCTTCGCCGTTCGGGCGAGCAATCTCAGGAGGACGCTGCAATGAGAAACTGTATCTTCTGCAAGATCATCCGCGGCGAGATGCCGTCGTCCAGGGTTTTCGAGAACGAGAAGATCCTCGCTTTCCTCGACATCAATCCCGTGAGCAAGGGACACACCCTCGTCATTCCCAAGACTCACTATGCAGGTTTTTCGGAGATTCCTGCCGACATTTTGGCCGAGATGGGAAAAGCTCTCCAAAAGATCGGGCAAGCCGCGAAGACTCACCTCGGAAGCGACGGCTTCAATGTTCTCCTGAACAACGGGCGAGCCGCGGGCCAGCTCATCGATCACGCCCATTTCCACCTGGTGCCGAGAAGCCTGGGGGATGGAGTCATGGGATGGCCAAAGGCCAGGCCCTACCCCGCCGGGGAGGCGGAAAGGGTGAGGTCGAAGCTGGCAAACGCTGTGTCGTAGATTCTTGCGGCTGTGGGACGGCAGCTACCCCGCCTGATACCGTTCGGGGAGGGTGAGAATGGCCTTTCCCTCTTCTTTCTTCCCGCGTTTGAGACATCCGGTTCCATAAATTCGGCACTTGTCTCGAAGAGCCGCCCAGGTCCACTCGCGCTGCTCAGGCGAGAGCCTGCCACTCCGGAGCAACTTCTCTAGGGCCCTGATGCGGTACCGGTCGATGCCGGGCGTGGCGGAGAGCTGGTCAGGATGGCCGCCGCGCTTAATTACCATGGGTTCCGGGAGGAGATATACGGGGTATTCCGCCGCGACCCGTAGCCAAAGATCGTAGTCTTCCGCCATAGGGAGCGTCTCATCGAAATAGCCCGCCCGGTCAAACAACTCGCGGCGGATCATGACCGCCGACGGGCTCACCAAACAGAGCTCCAGGCTTCGCTGAAAGATATCCCCCGAGGGTTTCCGGTGGCGACTCTTCGGATTGAGACGTCGGCCCTTTCGCACCCAGATCTCTTCCGTCTGGCAGATCATCGCCTCCGGATGCTCTGTCATGAACCTCGTCTGAATTTCGAGCTTTCCCCGGAGCCAGAGGTCGTCCGAATCCAGGAAAGCGATAAGCGGCGCCCGAGACAGGGCCACGCCGCGGTTGCGGCTCGCACTCACCCCGGACCGGGGCTGGCGGTGGTACTGCACCGCGGCGCTGAAGCGGTGGAGGCGCGACGGGGTGTCATCCGTCGAGCCGTCGTCGACAACGATGAGCTGAAGGTCCACCCCTTCCTGGGCAAGGACGGACTCCACCGCCTCCACCACCATAGCGGCACGGTTGAAGGTGGGAATTACGACTGAGACCTCCGGAACCATTTAGCCACCGTTGAAGGCAAAGCGGTAAAAGAGAGCCAGGGCCCCAGCGAGGTAGAAGTTGGTCTCCACCATGGCCTCGAACCTCAGGCTGTCGTGACGCATCCGCTGGCGCTGGTACACGAGCAGGTATGCCCCGGCGTAAAGGCAGCAAAAGAGCAGGAGATAGCTGAATCTCGTGGCGAGGCCGAGAGCGGGGCCCGCCGCCAGGAGTACACCCAGGAGGCCAACCAGATAGGCAAGCAGTCTTCGCGTTCGCTTCTCGCCAAGGACAATGGGGATCGTCTCCTTGCCCACGAAACGATCTCCCTGGATATCGACGAGGTCGAACATGGCCGAGCGAACGAAAACGA
>Ga0335070_10004293_pt1 | contig 16646 bp, 8 predicted proteins | sample Lox_Sample_13_FD_206722 | JGI IMG/M metagenome (GOLD analysis project Ga0335070, IMG submission 206722) | Soil microbial communities from Loxahatchee National Wildlife Refuge, Florida, United States - Lox_Sample_1.3 | ecosystem: Environmental > Terrestrial > Soil > Wetlands | place: USA: Florida... | reverse complement strand
CGTCCACGCGACCACCGCGTGCGCGAACTGCCACGTCGGCGGCAACTACACCACCGTCCCGACGACGTGCGCCGGATGTCACACGAAGGACTACCAGGGTGCGACCACGCCGGTGAACCACGCGGGTCTGCCGACGACGTGCGACTCGTGCCACAACTTCGCCGACGCCTCCTGGACGCTCGCGTCATCGTTCAACCACGCGGCGTACTTCGCGCTCGCGGGGGCGCACGCGACGACCGCGTGCGCGAACTGCCACACCAACGGCAACTACACGAGCGTCCCCACCACGCCGTGCTACGCCTGCCACGCGAAGGACTACCAGGGCGCCGTCAGCCCGATCAACCACATCGCGGCGGGGTTCCCCACCACGTGCGACTCCTGCCACAAGTTCTCCGACACCTCGTGGACGCAGGGCGTGTTCAACCACACCTGGTTCCCGACGAACCACGGCGGGGCGGGCGGCGTGTGCTCCACCTGTCACACGAACTCCGCGAACTACACCGTCTTCTCGTGCACGACCGGGTGCCACCCGCAGAGCGAGACGAACTCGGACCACCGCGGCGTCTCCGGCTACGTCTACAACTCCACCGCGTGCTACTCGTGCCACCCCAACGGTCGCGGCGGCGGATGAGGACTCGGAGGAACGAATGACGTGTCGATTCCGCGCGGCATCGGCCGCGCTGGCCACTGCACTGTGCTGCGGCGCGGCGGCCGAGGCCCAGACGCAGACACCGGCCTGGGGGCGCTTCGCGCTCTTCCTGCAAGGCTCCCGCCAGGTGCAGGACACCGGCCTCTCGACGAACATGTCGGACGTGATCGGGAACCTCACGATCCGGTCGGCGAGCAACGACGACGGCGGGTTCGAGTACGCGATCGACGCGCGGGGCGCCAACTACACCGGGGCGTTCGAGCAGCGGGAGGTGTCGGTCTACGACGCGTACGTGGGGTACCGCGCCGCGGGGGGCGGGTTCGGCCTGCGCCTCGGCCAGATGTGGCTCAACGACCTCGGCTCGCTCGGCTCCGTCGCCGGCGCGCTTGTCGAGTACCGCGCCCACGAGCAGTCCGCCGCCGGCCGGTTCAGGCTGGGGCTGTTCGCGGGCGCTGAGCCAGACACCTTCCAGGCCGGCCTCGTGAACGGAGTGCGGAAGACCGGAGGCTACGTCGCCCTCGACGGCGACCTCGGGCGCAGGCACGTCTTGGGGTTCGTGACGATCAAGAACCAGGGGTTGACCGAGCGCGAGGTCGCCACGACGCTCAACTTCGTCCCGGTCGGCCGCCGCTTCTTCCTGTACCAGGCCGCGGAGTACGACCTCAAGGGGCCCGGCGGGACGGCGAACAAGGGCCTCAACTACATGTTCGTGAACTTGCGCTGGGCGCCGACGGACGTGTTCGACTTCCAGGGCACCTACCACCACGGACTGTCGGTGGACGCCCGCACGATCACGAACGACGAGCTGCAGGGCAAGCCGGTCGACCCCCGCCTGGTCACCGGCTTCCTGTTCGAGTCGGCCGGCGGCCGCCTTACGGTCAACCTGCTCCGGCGCCTCCGCGTGTGGGCCGGGTACTACAACGACCGCAACAACGTGGACTCGTCCGCCACCGGCCGTGTCAGCGCGGGGCTGTGGGCCGGCAACATCCTCGGAAGCGGCCTCGACCTGATGGTCTCGGACAACCGGTGGAACCGCACCGGCAGCCGCTTCGACTCCTGGTACACCTCGCTCGGCGCGAGCCTCAGCCGCGCCGTCTACCTCTCGGTGGACTACACCACGTCGCTCTCGATCCTCTCGTTCACGAGCACCGGCGGCGTGGTGGTCGAATCGCGTCCCGAGACGAAGCGCTACTCGTTCTCCTCGACGATCAACGTCAGCCGCGCCCTCTCGCTGCTGCTCACCGCCGAGCGGTTCCTCGAGGACACCGGACACGAGGACCGAGCAATGGCCGGCTTCGTCCTCCGCTTCTAGCGTCTCCGATAGCGGACCGTCTGCGTTGTCGGACTTCGGCGGTTCGGATCCTCACATAGCCTCCGGCTATGCTCCGGTCCGACCACCTCGTCCTCCTAGCATCCGGCCCACTCTCGGAGGTGCGGCTACACGCGTCGCGCCTCGGCCCTGCCAATCTCGCCGGGCCGGCAGGCCACGCCAACGGGGGCCGGCCACGATCGGGGCCGGTCGGCGAGGCGCGCCCGTGCGGGCCCGCGGCGGAGTGCGTGTAGCCGCGCGGCCGCCGTTGGGCCTATGGTAAGGCGCACGAGGCGGGAGGAGCGGAGCGTACCCGGAGGGTACGTGAGCATCCGATCCGCCGAGCGCAACGCCGGGCGAGGAGCGGCTTCGCCGCGACGAGCAGGGGGCACGGGGGGTCAAGAGCGGCCGGGCGGGTGGCGGAGCGGCCGCGGGACCCCCCGCCCGGATAGATGGTCCGACGCCGGCCGCGCAGGGCCTCAGTACTCTTCCAGGTACTGCGCGCGCTCCCACTCGTGGACCGTGCAGATATACCTATGCCACTCCTCCCGCTTGTTCCGCAGGAAGTTCGAGATGATGTGTCCGCCGAGCGCGGCGCACACGACCTTGTCGCGCTCGAGGTTGTCGAGCGCCTCCGACAGGTTCGCCGGTAGCTCCTTGATGCGGAGGCGCCGCTTCTCGCGCTCCGACATCTCGAAGATGTTGCGGTTGACGGGCTCGCCGCAGTCGAGGCCGCGCTCGATCCCGTCGAGCCCGCTCGCCAGCATGACCGCGAGTGCGAGGTACGGGTTGCACGACGGGTCGGGGACGCGCACCTCGCACCGCGTGCCGGTCCCCCGCCGTGCGGGCACCCGCACCAGCGGCGAGCGGTTCTTCTCCGACCACGCGACGTTGATCGGCGCCTCATGACCCGGAACCAGCCGCTTGAACGAGTTCACGAGCGGGTTGGTCACGGCGACGAACGCGCGCGCGTGGTCGAGGATGCCGCCGATGTAGCCGCGCGCGACCTTCGAGAGTTGGTGCTTCCCCTTGGCGTCGAAGAAGACGTTGTTCCCCTTGCGGTCGAACAGGCTCTGGTGCGTGTGCATCCCGGAGCCGTTGACGCCGTAGATCGGCTTCGGCATGAACGTCGCGTGCAGGCCGTGGTCCATCGCGACCTTCTTGACCACGAAGCGGAACGTCACGATGTGGTCGGCGGTCGTGACCGCGTCGGCGTACTTGAAGTCGATCTCGTGCTGGCCGGGGGCCACCTCGTGGTGCGCGGCCTCGACCTCGAACCCCATGCGCTCGAGCACCTCGACGATGTCGCGGCGCGCCTCCTCGCCCAGGTCCACGGGCGTCAGGTCGAAGTAGCCGCCGACGTCGTGCGTGCTGTGGTTCGGCCTCCCGTTCGGGTCGCGCTGGAAGAGGAAGAACTCGGCCTCGGGCCCGGCCATCATCGTCCACCCGCGCTTGGAGGCACGCTCGACGACGCGCTTGAGCGCGAGGCGCGGGCACCCGTCGAACGGTGTGTCGTCGGTGTTGTAGACGTCGCAGACGAGGCGCGCGACCTTCCCGTACGGGGTCGGCCACGGGTACACGGCGAACGTCGCCGGGTCGGGCTTGAGCAGCATGTCCGACTCCTCGATCCGGGTGAACCCCTCGATCGACGAGCCGTCGAACATGATCTGGCCGTCGAGGGCCTTCTCGAACTGGGTCGCGGGCACCTCGACGTTCTTGATGACGCCGTCGATGTCGGTGAAGGCGAGCCGCAGGAAGCGGACTCCCTCCTTCTTGCACAACTCGAGCACCTGCTTCTTGTCCATTCGTCCTCCGGTAGCCCCTGGCGGAGTTTCACCGCAGGGCATTCTCAAGTCAAGGGATCGTTCTGAGGTGTGCGGGGCGGGGGGGATTGGCTCAGCCGGCCTTGCGCACCCACGCTTCCTCGGGCTGCAGCGCCTCGTGCCCGGCAGGGTGGATCTTGCGGTAGACGTTCGTAGGTGAGAGCCGGACGCCGTCCACAGTCAGGAGGCGCTCGACCGGGATCCCGAACAGCCGCGCGTTCTCCTCGAGACACGGCGAGATCAGCCTCCAGTCGGCGTCGGCCAGGCTCGCGAACTCGCCGCCGTTGAGCTGGTCGGCCGCGACGCGCCCGTGGGGGTCGCGGACGTAGATGGCGCCGCCGGACGCGAGCGAGAACAGGTTCCCGCCCGGGTACGGCGTCGGCAGGTCCGTGATCGCGCCGTCCTCGTCGAACGCGACGCCGTTGAGCACCACGAATCCCCCTCCCGCGAGGGGGTCGCCGGCCATGAACGACTCTGCCAGGTAGTCGAGGCACGTGCCGTTGATCACGACCTGCGGCTTGCCGACGGCGTTGATCAGCGGCCTCCCGGCCGCGTTGCCGAGGACGTAGGCGCGGCCGCCCTTGGCGGCGTACCCGAACGTCTGCCCGACGTCGCCGTGGACGACCAGCGCGCCGTCCTTCATGATCTGCGCGAGCTGGTCCTGGCCCGAGGCGTGGACGGCGATCGTGGCGCCGTCGATGCCGGACCCGAGGTAGTCGCCCGGCGATCCGTACACGTCGATCCGCACCGCGGACGCGTCCGGGCCGAGGCCGCACCCGATGAAGCGGTGGCCGCGCGTGTGGGCGACCAGGAATCGGCGGAACCCGCGCGCCGCCGCGTCCACGATCCGGCGCGCGAGGGAGTCCGGTCCCTCCTGCGGGAAGCCGCGCGCATCCATCACCAGCGTGACCGCCGGGTCGCCGGCCTCCGGCAGCGGAACGGAAGACTCGGCCCATGCGAACCCGGCCGTGGCGCCCCGTAGTTGCCGGACCCGCGCGATCACCCGCGCGAGGCTCTCGTCCGCGAGCGACACGACCGCGCTGCGCTTGAGCCTCCCGGTCGGGACGCGCCGGTCGATGAGCAGCGTCAGTGCCCCGATCGCCGTGCGCGCACCCGCGGCGTCGCCAGTGAGCCCCTCCACCGCCGCGAGGTACCGGCGCACGTCGCCGTACCCCCACGTCGGCAGGTGGCGGACCGCGTGCGCGAACGCCGCGTCGGGCCCCTCGTCGGCGGGAACGGCCGCATCCAGGGCGACGGGGGCGAGCCCGCCCGCCGAGGGGACCAGCTTCTCCGGGTCGGGCTCGATGGCGTGGCCAAACTTGTCGGTGCAGACGAGCTCGCGCCGGCCGCCGGCGTCGCGGACCGTGAAGATGAACGCGCCGCCGTCGGTGTGCGAGCCGCCGCGGGCGTTCCAGTAAAGGTCGGCGCGCCGCCAGAAGCGCGCGTCCTCGCCGGCCAGGCTCTCCAGGGCCGCGTCGATCCCCTGCTTCTCGGACGCGGCGAACCCGACGGCCTCCTCCCCGCGCTGGAGCGCGAACACCTGCGGCCTCAGCATCGAGGTGTCGGTGATCCCGATCAGGCGGCACGCCCGCTCGCGCCGCTGCGCCTGGGCGATCAGGAAGAACCACGGCCCGTCCGGCGACCCGTGCATGTGAACCGTCTGCAGCATCCGGTACAGCCGCTGCTTCTCCGGCGGTAGCAGCGTGAAGTCGCGCTCCGTCGTCGGCGCCATCGCCTCGATGACGTGCTCGAGCGGGTACCCGTACTGCCGGTGCAGCAGGTCGAACACCAGCACCGCCACCTCGGTGTCGGTGAGGAAGAGCGGGTGCAGGCGCCGCTGCGCGAGGTAGCTCGAGATCGAGGCGTAGTTGGCGAAGTCGCCGTTGTGCACGAGCGCCTCGTGCATCCCGGTGAACGGGTGCGCACCGCCCGGGTGCCACACCCGGCCCTTCGTCGGGTACCGGTGGTGGCCGATCCACACGTGGGCGGTGAACCGCTCGAGGCCGTACGCGCGGATCACGTCGTCGCCGTACCCGACGAGCTTGAGGACGAGGAGGTCTCTCCCGTGCGACAGCACGAACGCGCGCGTCTCGCCGGTCGAGGCGTACAGCGCCCGGTTGAGCGCGAAGCTGTTCTGGTAGACGATCTCGTCGTCGACCTCGTCGGGGTCGGCGTCCGCGAGGCCGTGCGCGGCCGCGAACGCGTCCCGGACCGCGGGCCGCACGCGCACCAGGTAGCACGCCACCTCCGGCGGCGCGACCTCGAGGCCGATCGCGCGGAAGTCGGCGGGCGCGGGGATCGTGAGCGCGCGGTCCACGGCGAACGTCGGCTCCACGAACTCTTTCTCGACGCGGCTCCGCGCGTCCGCGTCCAGGAGGGCGACGGCGAGCAGGTAGTCGCTGGCCAGCGTCTCCCCGTCCGTGCCGAAGAACGCGGGGTCGAGCCCGACGGCGGCGATCCCGCCCCCCTTGCCGTTTCCGCGGTTGCGCATCTGGACGAGCGCCTGGAGGAGGTGGCGTCCCGCGACCGGCACGCTGGCGGCGATCCCGATCACGCCGCACCCGCCCTCCGCCTCCTCGACGCGCGCGGTCGCCGGCGGCGGTCCGCCCAGCGAGCGGCGCGACTCGATGAGCGCCCTGACGAGGTCCTCGCGGTTCATCGCCCGTCCTCCCGCCCGCGGTAGACGAGGAGGTCCGTCCGCCCGCGCAGCTCGCGCACGCTCGCCAGGCCCAGCCGGCGGAGGATCTCCTCGAGCTGGAGCTGGAACGAGCGGTACAGGTTGCCGAGTCTCTCGGCACCCCACTCGGGGTCCACGAACTGCGAGAGCTCGGGGTCCGTGGTGGTGAGGCCGTACGGGCAGCCGCGGCCGCGCTCGCAGTTCGAGCAGCGCGTGCACCCGAGCGCGACGAGCTCGGCGGTCCCCAGGATCACGCCGTCGGCGCCGAGCGCGATCGCCTTGGCGATGTCGTGGGCGGTGCGGATCCCGCCGGACGCCATCAGCGTCACCTCGTCCCGAATCCCCTCCTGCACGAGGAAGCGGTGCACGCGGGGGATCGCGAGCTCGATCGGCATCGCGATGTTCTTCTTGGCGATCTCGGGCGCGGCGCCGGTGCCGCCGTACGAGCCGTCGATCTGGATGATGTGCGCGCCGGCGTAGTACGACCCCACCGCCACCATGTCCACGTCGGTCGGCGTCGAGACCTTGACGGACACGAGCGCGCCGGGGTTGACGGTCTTGATCCAGTCGATGTGCTTCTTGTGGTCCTCGACCGAGTACACCGAGTGGAACGGGAATGGCGAGAACAGCGACACCCACGGGACGCTCTCGCGCATCTGCGCCACGACCGTCGTGGCCTTGTCGCCGAGCAGGTGGCCGCCGAGACCCGGCTTCGCCCCCTGGGCGTACTTGAACTCCACGATCGGCGCGGCCTGGATCGTCTCCTCGCGCACCCCGAACATCCCGGTGGCCACCTGCGTGATCACGTGGCCGGCCAGCGGCAGCAGCGACGCCGGGTACCCGCCCTCGCCGGTGGAGGTGAACGTGCGCCAGTTGCGGGCGTTCATCGCGCGCGACAGCATCACCTGCTCCGAGACGGAGCCGAACGACATCCCGCCGCCGTACCACGGCACGGGGATCTCGACCCGGCGGTCGTACGGGCGCCGGTTGAGCGCGATCGAGGTGTCCACCGGCGCGCGCTCCGGCAGCCGCATTCGGGGCGGCCGCTCGGCGAAGCTCAGGCGGTCGAACCCCCCGTTGGAGCGGCCGACGCGGTGCTCGAGCCCGTTCTCCGGCGGCGCGCCGGCGCCCGCCTGCCGCCACGTCGCGAGGATCAGGTCGGCCGGCCAGCGGGCGTCGCCGAGTGCGGGCGGCGTGCCGAACGCGAGCGTCGGCAGCACCGCGAACCCGCGCCGCATCGCGCTCCGGTGCTTGGCGACGACCTTCTGTTCGACGGTGGCGTCCGCCGCCCACGGGTGGTGCTCCCTCGTCGCCACGACCGCCGGCGCTCCCCGCGCTTCGTCTCGTGTCGTTTCGAACGACGAACCACGAACCACGGCCAACGGTAGTTCGCCGAACGCCTCGCGCTCGAGGTCGCGCTGGAACATGCACCGCCCGAGCTCGCCGCGCAGGCGGCGCACCTCGCGCAGACCCATCGCGCCCATCACCTCGAGGAGCTGGTCGCGCCACGACCCCGCGAGGTTGGTGAGCCGCTGCACGCCCCACGCGAGCGGGAGGCGCGGCAGCCGCACCCGGGCGGTCTCCCGGTCGAGGGCGTCGCCCTCGAAGCGCGCCTGCAGCGCCGCGAGCGGGGCGGTGTCGAGCGCGACCGCGTCGAGCCCGCAGATGATCGCCTTGGGGACATGCTCCGCGAGCACGACGCCCCCGCTCCCGATCAGCGTGACCTCCTCCCGGACGCCGGCGTCCACCAGCGCCCGGTGGACCTCCTGGATCCGGTCGGCGACGAACCCCGCACCCGTCGTCCCGTGGTACCCGGCCGTCAGGTGCAGCACCCGGACCCCGGCGCGCACGAGCGTCTCGACGTCCGCCTCAAACCCGACCCTCACGCCGACGACGGCGTCGGGGAGGCGCCGCGTCAGCTCGGCGAACGCGGCCCCGTCCCACCCATCGAGGAACACCACTCGGGGCGCCTCCGGGAGCGCCGTGATCGCGGCCACCTCTGCGGGCGCGACGAGCGGCGCGACGTGAGCGCCGGCCAGCCCGTGCCGCACCGCAGCGGGGAGCGGCACGACCGCGAGCGTGCCGACGCGCTCGGCGGCACCGGCGAGGACCGCCAGCAGCGGCCGGGACTCGGCCGCGCGCGGCGGCGCGTCGAAGACGAACGGCACCGGCAGCGAGATCACGTGCGGCAGAGCGCCGACGGCGTCGCCGCGCCCGTCGAGGCGCAGGAACGACGGCTTCGCCCCGATGTCCACCGCGGTCGAGATGAACTCGCGGCCGTGGATCCCGTCGCGCGTCGGCCGGACGATCTCCGACATGTCGGTCCACATCCCGTCCCACCCGTCGCCGCCGAACTCGCCGCGGTACCCGGCGCCCCGCACCGGCACGTGGCCGACGCCGGCCTCGTAGTTGATCGTGTCCACCCAGTCGGGCCTCAGGTACCGGTCGCCGAGCTCGGCGCGCCTCGGGTTCGGGACGATCGTGATGAACTCCGGGTACTGCGTCGAGCAGCGCAGGCACCCCACGCACTTCGAGTGGATCGGGGCCAGCCCGCCGACCGGGCGGCCGTAGACGCCGTACACGCACGGCCGCGAGAGCGCGACCTTCATCGGGGTGCGCGGGTCGAGCGCCTCGCGGAGGACCATCGCCAGGAGCCTGTGCTTCTTGACCCTCACCCGGAACCTGGACGGATGGCTTGCGATCTCCGGCGCCGGTCGGACCGCGATGTGGTAGCGCTCGTACGCCGGGGTCGCGGCCGGGCGCCGCCGCAGGGCGGGCGACTCGTCTGCGGTGCCGGACGCCGGTTCCGCTTCGATCGGCTCGACCGGTCTCGCTTCCGCCATCTGCTGCACCCCTTCCGGACCCCGTGCCGGGGTTCCACGGTTCCCGAGATTCCACCTGTCAAATCGGTACGGCCGCTACGCCGGACTGCGTACGCCGCCTTGCGCGTACAACACATTCTCCACACCATAGGCGTCCGTGTCAAGCGATTTCGTGCAAGTCGCCACGTGAAATCGTGTCATTTTGCACATTCTGCTGTGACAGTCACGCGGACACCATCGCTCAGACTCCCGCTGTCTACCGGCTAACCGCTTGACGGGGATACTTGTGCGCGACGGAACCTGACCGCCGGTCCGCGCTCAGGCAGTCCAGGCGATCAGCCGGCCGGCGAGCCTGTCCGCCAGCGGGGCGACGAGCGCACCGATCTCGGACGCGGGGAGCGGCGGCAGGTGCGCCAGCACGAGGTGGTCGCAGCGGAGCGCCGGCGCGACCTCGAGCCAGTCCTTGAGGTGGGCGTGCTTCGCGAGGCGCGCCGCCACGCGCCGGTTGCGCTCGAGGAACGTGCACTCGACGACCGCGATCCGCGCGTCCAGCAGCGCCGGGTCGGCGGCGAACGGCGCCGTGCTGCCGTCCGCGGCGTACACGAGGTCGGGACGCCTCCGCCTCGGCCGCCGCAGCGACCACCCGAGGGCGGGCACGCCGTGGTCGAGGGCGAACGCGGTCGCGCTCCCGCGCGGGAGCGCGACGGTTTCGCCGGGCGACGCCCCGACGATCACGTCCTCGAGGCGTAGCCGCTTGCGCACCGACTCCATCCCGGGCATCACCGCGAGCGCCTGCCGGAGCGCCGCGGCGACCGGCTCGGGAGCCACCAGCGTCGTCGGACTCCCGCGGTGGAAGCGGGCCCGCACGTTGAGGTACGCCAGCACGCCCGAGAGGTGGTCGAGGTGGCCGTGCGAGAGCAGCACCGTGGGTTGCTCGGCCATCGTGGGGCTCATCCGCCCGACGTCGAGCGCCACGCCCAGCGCCGGCACCGCGAACGCCGTCGCGCGCGCCGCCACCGAGGTACCGCGCAGCGTCAGCCCCGCGAGTCGCATCTCGAGCTCGGGCCCGTACGCCCCGCCCGCCCCGCGCGGAAATCGGACCTCGGCCACGCCCCGATTCTAGCGGGTTACAATGCCTCTCCCGCGGATCCGCAGTGCGGTCGGCGTCGGTTTGCGGGCGCGAACGCGCGGCCCGGTTCTGGGAGGTCATCATGTGCGGCATCTTCGGCATCGTCTGCGCGACCGAGCGCCCTCTCGGCGAGACCCTCACCTCCGCGGCGAAGCGCCTCGCCTACCGCGGCTACGACTCCGTGGGGGCGGCGACCGTCGAGGCGGGCGGCCGCATCGACCTGCGCAAGGACGTGGGCCGCGTCCAGGAGGTCGCCGACAAGCTGCGCTTCGCCGAGCTCGCCGGGACGAGGGGGATCGCGCAGCTCCGCTGGGCGACGTTCGGCGCGCCCTCGATCCCGAACGCGCAGCCGCACCTCGACTCCGAGGGCACGATGGTCGGCGCCCACAACGGCAACGTCGTCAACAACGCCGAGCTCCGGCGCGAGTTCATCGCGGAGGGGATGACGGTGCGCGGCACCAACGACGGCGAGTCGTGCGTCCACGCGGTGGAGCGCCACGTCCGGCGCGGCCTTGCGCTCCCGGACGCCGTGCGCGCCGCGTACAACGACCTCGCGGGCGACTTCGCGTTCGTGGTCACCGACCGCGAGCACAACCGGCTGGTCGCCGTGAAGAAGGGGTCCGGCCTGGTCGTCGGCGTCGGCCCCGACTTCACCTGCTGCTCCTCGGACCTGCCCTCGATCCTGCCGTTGACGCGCAAGGTGATCCCGGTCGAGGACGGCGAGATGGTGGTGCTCGAGCCCAACCGCGTCCGCCTCTTCCACGTCGCGGACGGCAGCAAGGTGATCCGCCCCGCCAAGGAGGTGAGCGAGGGGATGGGCTCCCCCGAGAAGGGCGGGTACGCGCACTTCATGCTCAAGGAGATCCACGAGCAGCCCGCCGTCGCCCGCGAGCTGCTCCACCTCCTCGAAGCGTCCGAGTACCTCCCGCGCATGGTCGACACGCTGCGCAGCGCCGAGCGGCTGTTCCTCGTCGGGTCGGGCTCCTCGTACCACGCGTGCGTGCTGGGGGCGACGTTCTGGGCGCGCCTCGCCGGCGCGGTCGCCGTGCCGGTCCTGCCGCAGCAGTTCATCGAGCAGTACGGCCCCGCGCTGCGCCCCGGCGACGTCGCGCTCTACGTCTCCCAGAGCGGCGAGACCAAGGACGTCCTCAACGCGCTCAACTTCGCGACGCCGAAGGGCGTGCTTCCGCTCGGCCTCGTGAACGTGCTGGGCTCGACGCTCACCCGCAAGGTGCACGTGTACCTCCCGCTCGCGTGCGGCTGGGAGATCTCGGTCCCCGCGACCAAGACGTACACGAACCAGGTGATCGCGCTCATCGCGCTCGCGGCCGCGGTCGGCGGGCAGCCGGTCGAGGAGCTCGACGCGGCGCCGCAGTGGCTCGAGCGGGCGATCGCCCGTACCGACGAGGCGATGGCGAAGCTCGCGCAGCAGTTCGTCGCCTGCGACCGGCTCTTCATCCTCGGGTACGGCCTCGGGCACGGCGTCGCGCTCGAGGGCGCGCTCAAGTGCAAGGAGGTCACCGGCCTCCCGTGTGAGGGGATGTTCTCCTCCGAGTTCAAGCACGGCCCGCTCGCGATGGTCGAGGAGGACACGCCGGTGTTCTTCACCGCGCCGCCCTCCGGAGCGGAGATGCTCACCAACCACGTCACCGAGGTCACCGCGCGCGCCGGCCACGCCACCGTGCTCGCCGCGCCCAACCGGGCGCTGCAGCACGAGGCGTCGCACTTCGTCCCGCTCCCGGTCGGCTCCGACCTCGAGTACGCGATCGTCGGCGCGGTGCCGTTCCAGCTCCTCGGCTATCACCTCGCGGTCGCCAAGGGGATGGACCCGGACTATCCGAGGAACCTGTCGAAGACGCTGACGGTGGACTGAAGAGACCGTGGGTCGTGGGTGGTGGGTCGTGGGTCGGCCCCCACCCAGCCCGTTGAAAGTCGAAAGTCCAAAGTCGAAAGTACGACAGAGACGGCTGACAGCTCACAGCTGACAGCTCTCCCCCACCCACCACCCGGCAAAGAGACAAAGCGAACACCACACGACGGCGTCCCCGAAAGGGGCGAATCGGGTCTAGACTTGCGGCATGATTCTGCAAAGTGCGTTGGTGGTGCTGGCTGCGTCCGCGTTCCAGGCGCCCGCCCCCGAGCCGGCGAAGACCTCCGTCCTCCCCCTCGACTGCGGTCTCACAGAAGAGCAGGTCCTCCGCGCGCTGATCCCGGATTATGAAGCCAAGGTCACCAGGTTCCGGAATGCCGACCTTGACGACCGCCTGGACTACCGTTTCGAACCGAAGATCAACACGGTCGTGGAGACCAGCTTCGGATGGCCTGACAAGCACCTGATGGTCATGACGGTCAACTCCTCGGTGGGTCAGTGCGAGGACTGCCACGAGCAGGTCGTGGGCGTGATCGACCTACCGAGCAAGAAAGTCCTCTGGTGGGAGGAGAGGGCAGGCACGCCACTGGGATCACCGATTCGCTTGTTGCTGGACGGCGACGGCGGGCCCGCCTTCTCGGTTCAGGAGTACCACTCCTCGACGAGCTGGGGCGAAGAGACCAGCGAGGTTCTATTCGGGCCTCGCTTCGGGCCTGACGGAGCCCTTCGGTGCGACCTCCTCTGGGAGAGCCTGATCGACTTCGAGGTTCAGGGCAATCAGCCCGGAGGCGGCTACGAGGGCTGCGGTCAACTCCGCGGCCCCGACAAGACAGGCACCTTCATGTATGAGCGGCGGATCTTCCTCGGTAAACCCACCGATGATGTTGTCGAACCCGACGGTGGGGGCGGTCCACCGCCCGGCAAAGCTGTCTCCCGAGAACACGATGTACCTTGCATGGCGGCAGGTGAAGTCGCGTCGGGAGCGGTCGAGATTCGACGCACGGAAACGTGGAGGCCCGCGGGCGGAAGCCACAAGTTGGTCCTCGATCGCGTCGCGGTTCAGAGAATCGACCACTCGGAAACAAAGGACTTCCCGCTCAACTTGCCAGTCCGAACGCAGAGGCTCCTCCTAGGGCCGAGAAGGGTAGCCGTGTCTCGCGGCGCCGACGGGGAACGCTCCGTCAACTCCCCTGACACGAGGCTCAGGGCCTTCGCCGACCCAGAGACCTCGCCATTGGCCCAGTCGCTGCGAATAGCCGACTCCAAGGGCAAGATCAGGAGGACGATTCCTCTCGTCGGCACCTTCGCTAAGACAGTGTATGCCGTTGGCTGGAGCGCAGACAGCCAGCGCCTCTTTGCGGTCGTGGGCTTCGCGCGGGACGAGGCCGCGCTCCTGTCTTTCTCTGTCAAGAGCACAAACGACTACTGGGAGGATCTCCTCGCGGGTACCCAGAAGGTGTGGACGGACGGCTTCGTCCTCGAGCCGCACTTGGCAAGCAGAAAGCCAGCGAGAAAAGCCACGGACCGCTAGGCAGGGGCAGTCGCTCCACCGCCGCAGCGATGTTGATGTGGAGCACGCCCGCCAGGAGTGCTCTCTGAGAGCTCACTGGAGCCCAGAGGTGCACGCGCGGAGGGCGCGCTCCACAGGCACGGGGCCCCCGATGAGCGATCGGCCCGGCCGGTTGTGCGGACCGCGCCGGCGGTATGATCGGCGAGCACTGGAGGCGGACATGAGGCGAACGTTGGTCGTGGCGGCGATTGCGGTCGGCGTTGGCGTGCTGTGCGCGGCGCACGTCGGGGCGGCGCCGACGGTGAAGGCGCTCGTGGGCGGGACGCTGGTGGACGGGACCGGCGCGGCGCCGGTGAAGGACGCCGTGATCGTCATTGAAGGTGACCGGATCGCGTGTGCGGGAACGCGCGCCGTGTGCCCGGTGCCGGCTGGCGCCGAGGTGCTCGACGTCAAGGGCTCGTGGGTGACGCCCGGCCTGATCGACGCGCACGTGCACTTCGCGCAGACGGGGTGGGCGGACGGCCGTCCCGACTCGCTCGACCTGCGCGACCGCTACCGCTACGAGCAGGTGCAGGCCGGGCTGCGCAACCACCCCGAGCGGTTCTTCCGCTCGTACCTGTGCTCGGGCGTGACAGCGGTTTTCGACGTCGGCGGCTACCCGTGGAGCTGGGACCTGCGGGCCAAGACCGGTACGAACCCGGACGCGCCGCACGTCGCCGCCGCGGGGCCGCTGCTCTCGACTGCGGACTTCTGGCTCAACGTCCCGGCGGAGCGCCAGTTCATCTACCTCGCCGACGAGAAGGCCGCGCGCGAGGGCGTGCGCTACCTCGCCGCCAACGGGGCAGACGCGGTCAAGGTGTGGTTCATCATGGTCAGGACCCGCCCCTTCGAGGAGATGGCGGCGGCCGTGCGGGCAGCAGGCGACGAGGCGAGGAAGCTCGGGCTGCGGCTGATCGTGCACGCGACCGGGCTGAAGGAGGCGAAGGAGGCGCTGCGCGCCGGCGCCGCGATGCTGGTCCACAGCGTGGACGACCTCCCGGTGGACGACGAGTTCATCGCGATCGCGAAGGCGAACGGCACGATCTACTGCCCCACCCTCACGGTGGTGGGTGGCTACCTTCGCATGTACGAGGCGGCGGAGACGCACACGCCGCCGACCGTGGACGACCCGAACGGGTGCGTCGACGCCGTGACGCGCGCGCACCTCGCCGAGACCGCCGCTCTGAAGCTCGACGAGACCATGCTCAAGCAGCGGCTCGACCGCATGCGCGCCCGCGTCGCGGCCGGGACGCCGGTCATGGCGGACAACCTGAAGCGCGTGCTCGCCGCCGGGATCCCGATCGCGATGGGCACCGACGCCGGCAACCCGCTCACGCTCCACGGCCCCGCGGTGTACGCCGAAATGGAGGCGATGCAGGCGGACGGGATGACGCCGATGCAGGTGGTGGTCGCCTCGACGCAGACGGCCGCGCTCGCGCTCGGCGCCGCCGGGAAGGACCTCGGGACGGTGCAACCCGGCAAGGTCGCCGACCTCCTGGTCGTCGGCGCCGACCCGACCGCCGACGTCGCCGCCATGCGGAAGGTGCGCCTCGTGGTGCGGGCGGGCGTGGAGCATCGCGTCTCGGAGCTGGCAGCCGCTCGCTGATCAGCCGCGTCCGACTCCGGCCCGGCGAGCGTGCGCGGCGGCGAGGCGGGCCTGTGGGCCGCTTGCGCCCTGTCCTCGTCCGGTCTAGATTGTGTCCAACTGCTGCACTTCGAACGGGAGGAGCGCCATGCGCCACGACGACCTCGGTGTCTCGTTGCTCCTACGCCCCCTCTGGCTGGCCGTGGCCGCGTTCGCGGGGCTCGCCGCCGTGTGCGCCGCGCCGGCCGCCGGCGCCGACGAGGCGCAGGAACGGGGGCTCGCGCTCCTCGCGAGGGCCGCGCAGCTCGAGCACCTCCGCTCGCCCGAGACCGGCCCGTTCCGCCTGCGCGTCACGGTCAAGCTGCTCGGCCTGGTGGACGGCGCGCGCGAGGGGCAGTACCTGCTCGTCGCGGCGTCGCCGGACCAGTGGTTCGAGACCACGAGGTTCCCGGGGTACATGGAGGCCACCGGGCTCTCGGACGGCCAGCGGTGGCGCAAGCGCAACGTCATCGACAAGCCGTACCGGTTCCACGAGGCGTCGCGGCTGCTCGACGTGGCGGCGCACCTACGGCTTCCCCCCGACGCAGTCGTCAAGCGCGTCGTTCAGAGGACCGTCGCGGGGCGGCCAGCGTTCTGCGTCGACGCGTCCCCGACGTCCGACCTGTGGCAGAAGGACATGGTCGGCAAGGCCGCGATCAGCGAGGTCGCCCGCTCGAAGGACAGCGAGGTCGCGCTCTGCTTCGACGGCGACACCGGCGCGCTGCTGTCGGCGTCGTACGGCGGGAGCCTGCCGCGTTTCGAGTACGAGGGGTTGATCACACTCGGTGCCAAGGCCTACCCGAAGACGTTGCGCTGCTACGAGGGGAAGGAGCTCGCGGTCGAGGCCACGGTCGAGGAGCTGGTCGCGCAGCAGACCCTCGAGGCCGAGGGCAGCTACGCGGCGCCCGCCGGTTCGGAGAAGTGGCCGGCCTGCGCGGCGCCCGACCCGCCGAGACTCGTGGTCAAGAAGGAGGCGGAGGACGACACCTACGCCCGGGTCCAGCGGCAGTACGGGACGGTGATCGCGCTCGTCGAGGTCGGGACCGACGGCACGATCCACGACCTCGCGTTCGTCCAGGCGCGCGGGGTGCTGCACGACAGCGTGAAGCAGGCGGTGAAGAACTGGCGCTACCAGCCCGCGACGTGCAACGGCGTGCCGGTGCCTGCGGAGCTGTACCTCGCGTCCACGTGCAG
>Ga0335070_10004292_pt1 | contig 16647 bp, 16 predicted proteins | sample Lox_Sample_13_FD_206722 | JGI IMG/M metagenome (GOLD analysis project Ga0335070, IMG submission 206722) | Soil microbial communities from Loxahatchee National Wildlife Refuge, Florida, United States - Lox_Sample_1.3 | ecosystem: Environmental > Terrestrial > Soil > Wetlands | place: USA... | reverse complement strand
AGGGTCGGGGCCCTGGCATGGAAGCGGGTCTCCGGATCGGGAACCTGGTTTGTGACGGCGATATCCGCTGGAGCAGCGGTCGAGGAACGGGCTGCCGACGGTCTTCTCGTCAGCGCCGCCCCTGCCCGGCCAAGGCTAGCATGGCGCCGATCCAGACCTGCTTGAGATCGAGATCGGCCTGCTCGGCCCCGGCGATCAGGCGCGTGACCTTTTCCCACAGGGCCAGCCATTGATCAAGCCCGCGGGCCCCGGCCAGACGGCCCAGAATCTGGGCCTCTTCGGGCGGAATTCCAGGGTCCGGACGGCCCAGAGAGGCGGTCCGCAGGAGCCGCGCCATCCAGCCTTCGAGCAGATCGGCCGCGGTACGGAAGCTCTGCCCCTCGCGGTCGCGGGCGAGGCGGTCGGCGAAATCATGCAAGGCGGGAATATCGAGATCGGGCAGGCGGGCGAGCTGCTCGCCCAATTCGCGGTAGAGCTCGAGCCCGCTTTCCTCGGCGAGCGCCAGGGCCCGGCCGATGCTGCCCTGGGCCAGCCAGACCAGCAGCGCCTGGTCGGCCGGGTCGAGCTCGGGGCGGTAGCGCGCCAGCAATGCCCGGACCTGAGCATCGGCCAAAGGCTTGAGCGCGAGGCGGCGGCAGCGCGACAGGATCGTCGGCAGGAGCCGGCCCGGCGCATGGCTCACCAACAGCAGCACGGAGCGCCGTGGCGGCTCCTCCAGCACTTTCAGCACGGCATTGGCGGCGTTGCGGTTCATGTCCTCGGCACAGTCGACGATGACGACGCGCCAGCCGCCCTCCGCCGGCGTCAAATGCAGGAACTGGCCGATATCGCGGACATCGCCGATGACGATTTCGCTGCGGCGCTTTTTCTTCTTTTCGTCCCAGCCGCGCTCGACGGTGATGAGATCGGCATGGCCGCCGCTGGCGACGCGCCGAAACACGGGGTGGCTGGGATCGAGCCGCAATCCCGGGGCCGCGGGCGCAGTCGTTCCGAAGAGCCCCGGCGCCTCGGCATTCGGCCCCCCGGCCGCGAGCAGATGGCGCGCGAACCGGAACGCCAGTGTCGCCTTGCCGATGCCGCGCGGGCCCGTGATCAGCCAGCCATGGGCAAGCCGCCCCGACGCCACCGCGTTCGCCAGCAACATCTCGGCCTCTTCATGACCGATGAGGTCGGGATTGTCGCGCGGCGCGGGCCAGGCCTGTTCGGGTTCGTCGCTCATGACAGCCGCGCCAGCTCCGCCGAGAATTTCTCGGCGATCGCGGTACGCAGCCTGGTTTGCACCGCCTCGAGGCTCGCGGTCGCGTCGATGACGCGGCAGCGCTGCGGGTCCTCGGCCGCGATCGCGAGAAATCCTTGGCGCAGCCTTTCATGAAAGGCCAGCGCCATCTCCTCATAGCGGGTCTCGGGTCCCCGCCTGGCACCGGCGCGCTTGAGGCCCTGCGCCACCGGCAGATCGAGGACCAGGGTCAGGTCCGGGCGCTGCGAGCCGACGACGGCCCCTTCCAGCGCCGCGATCAGGCCGCGATCCACGCCATGACCATAGCCCTGATAGGCCAAGGTCGAATCCGCGAAACGATCCGACAGCACCCATTGCCCGGCCGCCAAGGCCGGCCGGATGACGCGCTCGAGATGATCGCGTCTCGCTGCGAAATGCAGCAGCGTTTCGGTGATCGGATCCCAGCGATCGGCCGAGCCTTGCACCAGGAGCTTGCGGATTTCCTCCGCGCCCGGCGAGCCGCCGGGCTCGCGCGTCAGCAGGACCTTGCGCCCTTGGGTTTCGAGCCAGGCTGCCAGACGTTTGGCCTGCGTGGATTTCCCCGCCCCCTCGCCGCCTTCGAGCGTGATGAAGCGGCCGCGCGCCATTCCCGCTCCGATCGCCCCGATCAGGCGCCGGCGCCGATGAAATGCTTCAGCGCCGCCACCATGCGCCCGAAGAAGCCCAGCTTCCGCACTTCCTTGCCGGCGACGAGCGGCACTTCCATGTCGGCAATGCCGGGCGCGGAAATCACCACTTTGCCGACCTCCTGCCCGGCCGCGATCGGCGCCGGGATCGGTCCGTCGAACACCGCCTTGGCGGTGAGCTGGTCATGGGTAGCGCGCGGCAGGGTCACCAGCAGATCCTTGCCCACGGCGAGCGGGACCGTCGCATCTTGCCCCAGCCAGACCGGCGCATCGGCCAGCACGGAGCCGGCCTTGGCGACGGTGTAGTTGTCGAACTCGCGATAGGCCCAATCGAGCACCTTCGCGGATTCGTCGGAGCGCTCCTGCATGCTGTTGGTGCCGATCAGCACCGCGATGACGCGCCGGCCGTCGCGCTTGGCCGACACCGCCACGCTGTAGCCGGAGATGCTCAGATGGCCGGTCTTGAGCCCGTCCACCGTCGGATCCTTGTAGAGCAGCGGATTGCGGTTGCCCTGCTTGATGCCGTTGAAGACGAACTCCTTCTCCGAGAAATAGTGATAGTACTCGGGGAAATCGGCGATCAGATGATGCGCCAGCCAGGCGACATCATGGGCCGTCATGAGCTGCCTCGGGTCTTCGAGCCCGTGCGGATTGTCGAAATGGCTTTGGGTGAGCCCGATCTCCTTCGCCTTGTCGTTCATCCTTTCGACGAAGGTCGCCTCGGTACCGGCGAGACCTTCCGCCACCACGAGACAGGCATCGTTGCCGGACTGCACGATGATGCCGCGGATCAGATCCTCGACCTTGATCTGGTCGCCGATGCCGACGAACATCGTCGAGCCCTCATTGAGGGCCCAGGCCTCCTTGGAGACCGGGAAGGTGTCGTCGAGCTTGACCTCGCCTTTCTTCAGCGCGTCGAACAGCAGATAGACCGTCATCAGCTTGCTCAGCGATGCCGGCTGAATCTGCGTCTCTGCGTTCTTGTCGAGGAGCACGGCGCCGGTGTCGAAATCGAGGACATAGGCCTCGGTCGCCGTCGTATCGATGGACTCGGCCCAGGCCGCCGGAGCACAGAGCGGCGACACAACCAAAGAGGCGAAGGCCGCCAGCGCGACCAGACGAAGAGCAGCGCGTTTCATCTCGATCCCAATCATCCAGGTTCCTCTCCCGGCAGAACGAACATAACGCCGCGCGGGAGCCGGCGTCGATCCATAAGAGCCGCCCAATCGGGCGATTTCACGGCGAAGCCCGTCTCAGTCGACGACGATGCGCGCCTCCGTATGACCGGAATGCACCAGCTTGTCGAGCAGGCGGTCGGCCTCCGACACGGAGGCGATCGGCCCCAACCGCACGCGATAGAACTGCTGATTGCCACGCATGACGGGCGTCATGGTCGCCGGTCCCAAATGCGACAGCTCGGCGGTGAGCTTCTGCGCATTGGCGAGCTGCGTGAAGGCCCCGGCCTGAATGAAGATCTTCGTCGGCTTGACGGCGGTCTGGGTGACCCGACCATCCGGATCGGCCGCGGCCACCGCGTGCGTCGTCGGCGCTGGCGTGGCGGCGCCGCTGCTGGCGGCAGGTGCCGTCGCGACCGCGCCGGATGAACTGCTGGCCGGCGCGGTCGAACCGGTCGCCGGCAGCGGCTGCGCCGTCACCGCCATGGTGGGCGCAGCGCTGGGTGCCGCCGGCTGCGGCTGATCCGCGGGCACGCCGCTGCCGCCGGTGAGCGCCGCCGCCAAGGCCATGCTTTCATCGCCAAGGACTTGGACGCGGACCTTCGCCGTGCCGTTCTGATGGAATCCCAGGAGCTGCGCGGCGCGGCGCGACACATCGATGATGCGGCCATTCACGAAGGGGCCGCGATCATTGATGCGCAGCTTGAGGGAGCGCCCGTTCTCCAGATTGGTCACCTGGACGATGGTCGGCAGCGGCAATGTCTTGTGCGCGGCCGTCAGCCCGTTCTGATCGTAGATCTCACCGCTCGCCGTGGGCTTGCCGTTGAAGTCCGGACCATACCAGGAGGCGATCCCGGTCTCGTCATAGCCGTAGTCCACCTTCGGGTAATACCAGACCCCCTCGACCTGGTAGGGCTGGCCGATCTTATAGGCAGCCGGCGCCTCGTTCGGCTTGGTCAGCACCTTGGAGGAATTGACGACCAGCTCGGTCTCCGAGCAGCCGCCCAGAAACAATGCGGCCGCCACCCCTAGCATCGCCGAGACGCGAGCGAACCGCTGCATTTTGTGGATCGAGCCCCTTTAGCCCCTAGACCTAGTAAGCTAACCTTGCTCGATCCGGTCGGCAAGAGTGCCGACCGCCGTGGCGAAGTAGGTCGAGCGGTTCCAGTTCATGATGGCCTTGTAATTCCCATAGACCAGGAAGGCGGGGCCCGTCGTGTCGTCCGGGCGGACCAGGGACGCATTGAGCTTATGGATGACAGGCAGTTCACCGCCATCCGCGCGCCTCAATCCCAGCTTTCGCCATTCCTCGAGCGACTTCTCGATGTCGAGCGAGACCAGTTTGCTGTCGAGCTGCGCCGGCAGTTTGACTTCCCGGCCCCAAGTCTCGTTGCTGTTCCATTTGTTGCTCGCCAGATAGTTCGCGATCGAGCCGAACACGTCGGCGGTCGAATTCCAGATGTCGCGCTTGCCGTCGCCGTCAGCATCCACGGCGAAGCGCAGATAGCTCGACGGCATGAACTGGCATTGACCCATGGCGCCGGCCCAGGAGCCCAGCATGTTGCCGGCGCTCACATCGTGATGCTCGAGGATCTCGAGCGCGTTCAACAGCTCCTTGCGGAAGAACTCAGCCCGCCTGCCCTCATAGGCGAGCGTCGCCAGCGCCTCGACGATGCGGTAGTCGCCCTGTTGGGCGCCGTAATTGCTCTCGATGCCCCAGAGCGACACGATGAAACGCGGCTGCACGCCGTAAAGCCCGCCGATCCGTTTCAGCAAGACCTGATGCTGCAGAAAAAGATCGCGGCCGGCCTTGACCCGGTTGTCGTTGACGACGCGCGCCAGGTAATCCACGAAGGTCATCGTGCCTTCGGGCTGCTTCTGATCGAGCGCGACCACATCGTAATTGTAGGCGACGTTGTTGAGGGCCTCGTCGAGCGTCGCAGCCGAGACGCCGCGCGCCGCCGCTTCTTCGCGCACGCCCTGAAGCCAGGCGCCGAACTGGGTGATATCCACATCGGCGACCGCCTTGCGCGGCCCCAGCGTCAAAACCGGCACGATCGCGAGCGCGGAGCTGCCGCCGGCGATCGCGCGCAAGATCCGGCGGCGCGAAACACCCGTTTGTCCCCGCATGGCGACCACCCCTTCAGGCAAGACCAGACTCTCCATTGTTTGTGCCATGGCCGACCAGAGTCGGCCAAGAAAGCCGGGGCGGCTGCGACTCGCCGTCGCCGCCGCGGTTCAGGGCGCCGGCAGCAGCGTATCGGTCGCTCCCTGAATCCGATAGGCGAGTAACCCTAACCATTCGTGAAGCGCCACCGACAAATCCGAAATTCCCGCCGCCAGTGCCAGCGGCCGCAACGGTTCGCCCTTGCCTTCGGTTCGATAATCCACCGGATAGGGAATGACCTGCCAGCCTAAGCGCCGAAAGCAGCCCACGGCGCGGGGCATATGCCAAGCCGAGGTGATCAAGACCCAGTTGCCTTGCGCCTGCGCGCCCAAGAGCGCCGTCAGGGCGGTGGCATTCTCCCGCGTGGTCCGTGCCGCCCCCTCGATGGCGAGTTGGCCCGGCGGAACGCCGAGATCGAGCAGCAGCCGCTCGGCATAACGCGCCTCCGGTTCCTGATCGGGCCAGATCGAGTTGCTGCCCCCGGAGAAGATCAATCTGGCCTCGGGATGGGCGCGCGCCAGGGCGACCGCCGCCGTCAATCGCTCGGCGGAATCATTGAGGACCGGCTGGCCGCGCGCCACAGAGGCCTCGCCATCGAGAGCGCCGCCGAGCACCACAATGCCATCGATATGATCGGGCAGGCTTGCCGGCGCCGGGAACCGGTTTTCGAGCGGCAGAAGCAGCCAGGGACCCACCGGCAGGATGGCCAGCGTCAAGCTCAGCAGCGCAGCCAGCAACAGGAGGCCGCGCCCGCCGCGCCCGCGCCGGCGGAAGGAGCCGAGCAACGCACCCAGCAGCAGCAGGATGAGCCAGATGCCCGGATCGGTGATCCAGCCCAGAAACTTGCCGAGAAAGAAACTCACCGATGCGGATCCTTCACCGCGGGGCCGGGCTCATGGTTCGGAAGGCGGCGGCGCCAGACGCTCGACGCAGAGCGCGTAGCGCGACCAGGAGAAGAAGCGGACCGGATCGCCCATCGAGGCGGTCGCGGCGCAGCCCGCATCGACCTGGGCCGGCACCTGCCAGCCCCGAACCCGGGCCGCGGCGGTATATTCCTCTCGACGGCAATCGAGCAGGACCGCTTGGTCATAGGACGCCGTTCCGGTGCCGGCCAGCTGAACGCAGTAGTTCTCCGATCGTGTCTCCCGCGAAAGCGCCGGCGCCTGCGCCGGTTGGGCGGCACAACCGGCGACCCCCGCCGCCAGGAACAGCGGCAGGCCGCGATGCAAAAGTCCCGGGGCCCGCGCTCGGGTCAGTCGGATACCTGATCGACGACATAGCCGGTCGCGGCTCCCACGCCGGCGCCGACCGCAGCCCCCACGCCGATGCCGAGCCCGCCGGTCAGGGCGCCGACACCGGCGCCCACGCCAGCCCCGATCACCGACCCGCTCAGAACGCGCTGCTCGGTCGAATCCATGTTGGCGCAACCGCCCAAGCCCAAGAGAGTCGCAACCGCCAGGGTCGCCGCGATTCTCCTCATGGCTGAATCTCCTTCACTGTGGCACGCCGGCGACTCGGGGCCGGCCGGCTTCGGAGGCGGGGATTATCGAGTCGGCCAAGACTCTGTCAAGAATCAAGGTGATAGGCACGATTCCTGATCGCAGCGTTGAGGTCGAAATGCGTGCAAAGGATTCACGCGGCGCGTGAAATTCGCGAATCCTGCCCGTGGCTTGATCCTCGGGCGGGGTTTGCCGGGAGTGCCGGTCATGATATGCGAGCCAGGTCGTGTGGCGTCGGCGCGGGAGAGCGGAAGGAGTCGACCATGGCAGGCGTGCAAGGGCGTACAGCCCTGGTAACCGGCGCGGGAAGCGCCGACGGCATCGGCTTCGCCACGGCACGGTTGCTTCGCGCCGCGGGCGCGAGGGTCGTCATCAGTTCGACCACCAAGCGCATCTTCGAACGGCTGGAGGAGCTGCCGGGCGGCCCGCAAGACAAAGCCGCCTTCGTCTGCGACCTGACCGATCGGAGTGCCGCGGCGGCGCTGGTGAGGAACGCCGAGGCGGCGTTGGGGCCGCTCTCGATCCTCGTCAATAACGCCGGCATGGCCCAAACCGGCGTCCAGGAGCGCGCCTCCTACTTTCACGAAATCGACGACGCCGAATGGGATCGCGCCATCGCTATCAGCCTGACCACCTGTTTCACTGTCACCCGGGCGGCGATTGTCGGCATGATGCAGCGGAACTATGGGCGCATCGTCAACATGTCCTCGGTCACCGGTCCGGTCGTGACCAATCATCATTCTTCCGGTTACTCCGCCGCCAAAGCCGGGATGCTCGGCCTCACGCGGGCGATCGCGATCGAGGTCGGAAGCAAGGGGATCACGGTCAATGCCGTCGGACCCGGCTGGATCAAGACGAGCTCCAGCAGCCAGCAGGAAATCATCGCCGGCAAGCATACGCCGATCGGCCGGTCCGGCACCGCGGACGAAGTCGGTCATGTCTGCGTCTTTCTGGCTTCCGAAGAGGCGAGCTACATCACCGGCCAATTGATCGTGGTCGATGGCGGCAACACGATCCAGGAGTATAAGGGTCCGGCCGAGGGTTATTACTGACGTGCCGGCAACACACAGCCAGCGACCGTGACAAAGGATTCAGCCGCATGAGCTGGCACGACAAGACCGTTTTGATCACGGGCGGGTCCGGCGGCATGGGACGGGCCATCGCCGCCCGGTTCCTGGCCGAGGGCGCCAACATCGCGGCCGCGGACATCGATGCCAGGCGACTGGGCGACCTTGAGCGCGACATGAAGGCGGGCGGGCGCTTTCTCGCGGTTCCCACCGATGTGACCCGCGTGACCGATTGCGAATGCATGGTGCGATCGACCCTCGATCGTTTCGGCGGCCTCGACCTGCTCGTGAATGCCGCCGGCGTGTGGGTCGAAGGCCCCTGCGACCAGGCGAGCGAAGCGGAATGGGACCGCACCCTCGACATCAATCTCAAGGGCACCTTCTTCGCCTGCCGCCATGCGATCCCGGCGCTGGAAAGGACCTCCGGCACCATCCTCAATATCGCGTCGGATGCAGGCCTCATCGGCAATGCGGGTGCCGCCATCTACTGCGCCTCCAAGGGCGGCGTGGTGCTCCTGACCAAAGCCTTGGCGCGCGAGCTGGCGCCGCGCGGGATCCGCGTCAACGCGATCTGTCCCTGCGATGTCGAGACGCCGATGATCAAGTTCCAAGCCGAGACCTATGGCGGCGGCAATCCCAAGGCTTATCTCGACCGGCTGCTCTCGATCTATCCGCAAGGGGCGCGGGCACGTTTCGTGCGCCCGGAGGAGGTCGCCGAATTCGTGTTCCAGATCGCCTCGCCCAAGCTCGCGCCCATCACGGGGGCGGCCCTGTCCATCGACTTTGGCACCACCGCGGGTCTCTAAAGCGATGAAAAACGCAGATTCATATCCCGACGAACCGCTGGCCGTCTCGGCGCCCTTGGCGCGCGAGATCGCCCCCAGCCATTGCCATGTCGATCCGAGGAGCGGCGAGAGCTGCGCCTGGTATCACGGCTTCTGGCAATATCTCCGCCTGTTCGACTTCATCACCACGCCACGCGACCATGCCGAATTCTATCGCGCGGCTTTAGGGCCCGCGCTCGAAGCCGGCCTGCAGCGCGTGCTGATATCCGGGACGGCCGACTACGCGCTGCTCCATTGTCTGCGCTGGATATTCGACAAGCAGGGCGCGAAGCCCGCGATCACGGTGCTCGATCTCTGCCCCACGCCGCTGCGCCTCAATGAATGGTATGCGGCGCGCCATGGGCTCGCCGTGCGCGCTATCAGGAGCGACATTCTGGCCTTCGATCACGCCTCGCCGTTCGATCTCATCTGCACCCACTCTTTTCTCGGCCGCTTCGCACCGCCCGACCGGCCGAAGCTGATCGCGCGCTGGCATGCGCTGCTGCGGCCGGGCGGGCGCGTCGTCACGGTCAACCGGATCCGGCCGGAAGCGCCCGAGCGCGTCGGCTTCACGGCGGAGCAGGCGCAAGGCCTGCGCGAACGCGTGCTCGCGGCGGCCCGCGCCGCGGGCGATCGCATCGACGTGTCGCCCGAGGTCATCGCGCAGATGGCGGACGCCTATGCCGGCGCCAAGCAGAAGACCAACCCCGTCCGTTCCGTGGCCGAGCTGGAGGCGCTTTTCCAGCAAGGCGGCTTCCGCCTGGAGCAGATCGTGGTGGCGCCGGTCGGTCCCCGCGGCGAACAGGCGCCCCAGGGACCCACCATGTCGGGTGGCGCGCAATACGCGCAGATCGTGGCGATCCGGGTCTGACGGGCGGCGTCAGCGTGCCGCCGGCCCGTCGACCTCGCTGATGAAGTTCTCGAGCTTGCCGGCGGCGCTCATCGGGATCTCGTCGACATAGACGAACTCGATCTCGAAGGCGGCGGGTAGCCGCGTGAGGATATGGGCGCGCAAGCCCGCCTCCTCCCCGGGCGTCAGAGGACGCTCGACCGCGAGGCGCGCCTGCAGCCGTTGCAGCGTCTTCTGCACGAACTGGTGCTGGCGAATGGGCGCGATCTCGCGGAACCGCCGCGAGCCGAAGGAGGGCCAGTATCGCCCGCCATCGGGTGTCGTCAGCATGTTGCGCACGCGTCCCTGCACCCGGTCCAGAACCGGCAAACCGCGGCCGCAAGGACAAGCCGCGCCGACCTTCGCATAATCCCCGATCGCGTAGCGCAGCAGCGGCATGGCAAAATTATAGAGCGGCGTCACCACGACCCGCCCGACTTCGCCCGTCCTGCAGGGCCGCCCTTGCTCGTCCAGTACCTCCAGCATGACGGTCTCGCTCTGCACATGGAGGTGGTCCTCGTGCTCGGGGCATTGCAGGGCGAGGTAGCCGATCTCTTTGCAGGAATAGATGTCGGCGATCGAAACGCCCCAGACCTCGCGCGCGAGCGCCCGCGTTTCCGGCGGCAACAGTTCGGCGATCGACAGCACTTGGCGCAGGTTGGAAGGCCTCACGCCTGCGCTGCGGCAATGCTCCAGGAGAGCCGCGAGGTTCGATGGATAGGTGAGAAGGTAATGCGGATTGTTGCGCAGGAGCCATTCGGCCTGCTGCTGCACCGATGCCAGAAGGCTCAACCGGGCCGCGGGCCCGGTCGCGAAGGGATAGGTCCGGTAATCGCCCCACCGCTTCAAATGCTCGCCGTCGGGCGGTGGCGCGATGCTGTTCTCCTCGAACTTGCGAATGGCCGCAAAGATGCCGGAAAAGTCCCGTTGCTGCCAAAGCGCCTCGCGCAGCCCCACCGCCCGGAACCAGTCCTGCGCCAGGTCGGTGCTCCGGATTCGGACCGGCTGGCCGGTGGAGCCCGAGGTCCGGATCTCGTGGCTTCGCCCGTGGCGCGGCGGCAGGGCGCTCGACAGCAATTGTTTGCCGGCCGCCTGCAGCTCGGACCGGGTCAGGATTGGAAGCCGCAGCCAGTTCTCTTCGGCCATGGCCGTGCGGCGCCCAAAGCCTGCTGCTTTCAGCCGCTCGGCATAAAACGGCACCGTGGCCGCCGCGTGCAGGAGCAGCGTCGACAACTGCCGGAGTTGCCTCTCGCGCAAGGCATCGGGCGTCCACCATTGGCTCTCATGCAACTGGCGTTGCATGCGATACATCGCTTGCGCCAGCGGCGTCGCGGCCGGCGGCAGTTGCAAGGGAGCTCTTGCGGCGGCGTTCAGGGCCATACCAGAGGTCCGTGAGGCTGCGGCATGCCCAGAAGCTCGATGAAACACAGCGCCGCGGCAAGGGCGATTCCGGCACCGATCAGCGTGGTCCGCCAGGCACCACCGCGCCATCTGACGTAAGCGCCCACATAGAGCGGCAGGCCGACAATGAAGCCCAATAGCCAAACCAGGGGCACGGCCGCCACGAGGCCCAGCATCGCCCGGAGCGCCGCCGCGACCGGAAGCGCGGAGGCAGGTTCGATCGAACCCTGACCCTCGCCGACATCGCGTTGACGCCGGCGCTCGGCCCATCGTTGCCTCAAGCGCCATGCGCAGAGCCCTGCCGTCGCCAGCCCCAGGCCGACCGGAAAGCCCAGCACGCGCAGTCCGTGGTGATAGAGGACGGGATCCAGGATCAGCGCCAAAAGAATGAGGACCATGATCAAGCCTGGAAACAGAAGCTCGCCGTCGCGCATGGCCCCTCTCAGCGCCGCCGGACCAGTATCTGCACGGCCGGGCGCCAGAACATGCCCGCCACGAGCAGCAGAGCGATTGCCAGCGTGGTCGGCCGCAACAGAAATCCCGCGCCATAAGCCTGCATCGAGATCGAAAAATAGGTCTCGATCAAGCGGCCCAGCACGAAGCCCAGGACCAGCGCGGCACGCGCATAGCCGAGCCCCTGCATGATCAGCCCGAGCCCGCCGAACAGGAAGGCGACGCCGACATCCATGAAGCTGCCATCGACCGCGTAAACACCCAGCAGAACGATTGCCAGTAACACCGGCGCCAGAACGCGACCTGGGACGGCGCTCACCAGGACCAGGGGCCGCGCCAAAGCCAGCATCGCCACCGCCGACACGAGATTGGCCGCCGCCAAGGTCAGGGTCAGGCCGACCGCGAGATCCATGTGGGTCTTGAGGAAGCGGGCGCCCGGCTCGAGCCCCAACAGTTGAAACGCCCCCAGCAGGAGCACCATGCCGGAGCTGCCGGGTATGCCCAGCGCCAGGGTCGGCACCAGGGCGCCGCCCTCCTTCGCATTGTTCGCCGCCTCCGGCGCGATCACGCCCTCGATCGCCCCTTGCCCGAATTCGTCGGCGTTGGCGGCCGCGTGCTTGGCGGTGCCATAGGCGATGAAAGAGGCAGCCTCGCCGCCGACCCCGGGCGTGATTCCGACCAGCACGCCCAACAGCGACGAACGCAACGTCAGGGCCCAGTGGCGCAACGGTGCCAGGATGCCGTCGAGGATTTGGCGGGCCGGCAGGGTGCTATCGGTCCGGTGGATTCCGATCGCCTGGCCTGGCAAGGCCAGGCGCACCAGCTCCGGCACGGCGAACAGGCCCGTGATCACCGGCACCGCACGAAAGCCATCGAGCAGATAGTCGCTGCCGAACCAGAAGCGCGGCACGCCGGTGGTCTGCTGATAGCCGACCATGGCGAGACAGAGCCCGAGCCCCCCGGCAATGAGCCCCTTTGTCATGCTGCCCTTGCCGAGTATGGCAAGGCAGGCGACGCCGGCAAGTGCTAGCAGAAATGTCTCCGGAGACCCGAGCAGGAATACGACCGGCTGCAGCACCGGGAGCAGCAGCCCCAGCGCGAGCGCGCCGATCACGCCGCCGATCGCCGAGGCCGACAGGGCGGCGGCGATGGCATAAGCGGCGCGTCCTTGCCGGGCCAGGGGCTGGCCGTCGATCAGAGTCGCCGCCGAAGGCGGTGCGCCCGGCACGCCGAACAGGACCGCGGTAACGGAACCGCCATTGTAAATGACGGCATGAACCGAGAGCAGGAAGGCCAGGCCCGGCATGGGATCCATGCCTTGCACCAGCGGCAGCAACAGCGCCAGCGCGGTCACGCCGCCGATGCCGGGCAGCAGGCCGAAGAACAGGCCGAGCGACATGCCGGCGAGGATGGCCAGCATCACGTCCCAGCGCAGGAACGCGATCGCACCATCGGCGAAGAGCTCCAATCCGCTCATCGAGTCCGGCCGCCCCGCATATCCCGACCGCCCCTACTCGCCGGCCAGCAGCGTCTTGAGCGTTTCGCGATGGGCGGCGTCGACGTCGGTCAGGAGATCGAGCGCGCGTTCACGGACGAAATCCGGTGTTTGATAAGCCAACAGGCGGCCGGCCGCTTCGGCTTCCGCCAGCACCGCGGGATCGGTCAGGACCTTGCGGAATGCATCCTGCAAGAACGCGGTCCGGTCGGCGGGCAGGTCGGGAGGGCCCAGCACAGTCCGCGAGGCTTCGGCGGTCCGCAGGCAATAATCCATCCACCAGCCGGCATCCGCCGACAGCGTGGCCTGCTCGAACACCGTCGGCAGGTCCGGAAACAGGCGCGAGCGTTCGCGGCCGATGGCGGCGATCGGCAGCATCTGGCCCTCTTGGGCATAGCTGTGCGCCGAGCTGGCGGTGACGATGATCCCGTCCACCTCGCCGCGCATGGCGGCGAGCGCCGCCTCGTTCGAGCCCTTGTAGCCGGTGATGAGGTTGGACGGGATCGCAAGCGCGTGGGTGAAGAACCAAATCCACAACCCCTGGCCGGAGGAGCGGCCCGACGCGGCCCATTTGACGGGATGATCGGCGCCGACCAGCTCGGCCAGCTTGCGGAACGAAGAGCGCGGGCTCAGCATCACGATCGGCGTATCCGCGCCGAGGCCCGCAATCCAGGTGACGCGCTGGAGATCGAAGCTGGCGCCCTCCTGCTCGAGCAGCTGGGCCAGCGCCGCGCCTGAACCGGACACGATCATCACGGACAGACCGTCCGGCTCCGAATCGTAGAGCTGATTGAGGGCCAGCAGTCCGCCCGCGCCGGGGCGGTTCTCCACGACCACCTCGCCTCCCAGGGCGGCGGCCAGATGCGGCGCCAGCATGCGCGCATAGCTGTCATAGCCGCCGCCGGCGCCGGAGCCCACCACCAGATGAAGCGTGCGGCCGCGATAGAAATCGGCAGCGCTGTCGGCTCGGCCCTGGGACGGAAATCCGGCAAACCCCGTCGCGGCCACAGCGGCTACGACGAGCAGCCACGCCGCCACTCTGCGGCGTCCTGCATTGACGATCTTAACCATGACTGCCCTCTGCCCCCTTGGACTCGCATTCTAGACGGATGGCACCGACGAGTCATGGGCCGGACTACGGGGCGGAAAGCGGCAACAAGCTTCTTGGGGCGCGGAGCCAGATGGGATCGCCCGAGAAGCATGGGTTGATTCCGGAATGTAATCCTGCTGAGCTCGGTCATCTCTCCGGCCACTGAGTCGGCGAGATTGCAGGGACGGCTGCATTCCGAAACCGTGGGGGGCCATCCGGCATTGGGGGCCGAGAGTGACGATCGTCTTCGATCGCGACTCTCGGAATAGGGGCCGATTATCATGAAACATGTTCTTCTGCGCACGACCGCAATGGTCGGCGCCGGGCTCATCGCGAGCCATGCCCAAGCGGCGCAGGGCATTCAGTTGGGCCTGGGCGGCTATTACGAGGCAGCGGCCGGCCTGATCTTCTCGCAGAGCGACAATAACGGAGAGCCCGGTCACAACACGCGCGATGTCGTTTTCCGTCAGGACGTCGAGGTCCACTTCAAGGGCGAGACGACGCTGGACAATGGCCTGACGATCGGCGCGCGCGTCGAAATGGAAGGCCAGCAGTCCAACGATCAGATCGACGAGGTCTGGGCGTATTTCAAGGGCGGCTGGGGCGAGATCCGCTTTGGCGACGATGACGATGCGCCCAGACATCTGCACTATCTGATCCCGAGCGCTTCGGAGCTGTTCGGCGTCGACACGCCCGACTTCGAATTCTCCAATGACCACGGCAACGGTTTCAGCAATGGCGCGTTCCAGACCAACAGCACCATGCTGAACATCTCGGGCGATGCCACGAAGATCATCTACTTCAGCCCGACCTTCGCCGGCTTCTCCTTCGCGGCGTCGTTCGCGCCGGATCGCCGTGGCGAGGACAGCTATTCCTACTGGTCGGGCCCGGGCGGAACGACCTTCAGCAACAACACCCATCAGGTTCAGAACGTCTTCGGGGCGGCGCTGAACTTCGACCATGACTTCAACGGCGTCGGCCTCGCCGCCGGCGTCGGTTTTGCCGAGGCCCAGTGGGAGTCGAAGGGCAATGACGGTGTGAAGGCCCTCGGTAACGTGGATACGACCTGGGGCGTCGACGGCCATTTGATCGTCAGCTTCTCGGGCTTCACGATCGGCGGCGCCGGCCTGTTCCGCGACAACTGGCAGAGCGCCAGCGGCGCGGATTATTGGGTAGCCGGTTTCGGCGGTACCTACAACTGGGATGCTTGGACCGTGGGCCTCGCTTACTCGCACGGCGATTACGAGTATGCGGGGAGCGCCGGCTCGTCCGACACGATCGACATCGTCGAGTTGACGGGCAGTTACGATCTCGGCCGGGGGATTTCGCTGGATGCCATGGCCGGCTACAACACGATGAACGCCGGCGGCGGCACGGGCCACCAGGACGACAACACCTGGGAAGCGGGCGTGGGCTTCTACATCGGGTTCTAACCCGGGAAATCCGCGCAGATCGAAGGCCTCAGACCGGCGCCTAGTCGCATTCGAAGCCGAAAAACCGCGCGAGCCGCCCGCTTCCGAAGCCCCGGCCGCCCGCGACAATCGGTTCATTGCAACGCTGCGGTCCCAAGGGCCTATGGCAGCGCCACCCAGGATCAAAGCGCTAGGCGGGGGACGGATGTCGAGCTGGTTTTTGCTGCCGACCGCGATCGGATTCGAAGTCGCAGGCACCACCTGCATGAAGCTGTCGCACGGCTTCACCCGGCTCTGGCCGTCGATCGGCATCTATGCGTTCTTTGCGCTGGCACTCCTGTTTTTGACGCTCGCTCTCAAGCGCCTGGATGTCGGGCTGCTTTACGCGGTCTGGTCAGGCGTCGGTACTCTCGCCATCGTGATCATCGGCGTGGCCGTATTCGGCGAGAGCATGAGCCCCCTGAAGGCGCTCTTCATCGCGCTCATTCTGGTTGGCGTCATCGGCCTGAAAATCCTCGGCTCTTCTGCGGGCTGAGGCTCCCGGCCGCGGGCCTGCAAGCCCTTCCCGGCCGCCCCATCCCTGGATCAGGGACCGGCCGTCAAGCCGCCGCAGGCCGCTTGACCGGTCCCCCCGCCGACCTATCATCTCGCCGGCGCGACGGCCCTTCGGCCGTCGCCGCGGCCCCAAGGGAATTACAGTTCGACCGGGCGTCGGCAGCGAGACAATGGGACGACCGCCCGGGTGTGTTTGCCTAGCCAAATACAAACAAAACCCGAGGAGACTCTCATGTTGTTCGAACAAGGGATCGCTCGCAGAAGGTTGCTGCGGGAAAGCATCGTCGGTGCCGCGGCTCTGCCGCTCGTCGCCCGCCTGTCGCCACAAGCCTTGGCGGCGACCAAAGGCACCGTCCAGTTCGCGGATATCGGCGTCGGCGATCCCGGCGGCGATTGGTCGAAATACACGGCGGCATCGGGCTGGGGCGTCAATCTCGTCGCCTTCGGCAACGCGCCCTCCGCCATTCTCAATGTCCTGATCGCGGGCGGCGGTCAGGGCACTTACGACATCATCAATATCGTCGGCGGCATGCAGAAGCCGCTGGTCGAGAACAATCTGATCGACGAGATCGACACCGGCAAGATGCCGAACTGGGCCAAGGACAGCTTTGTGCAGAAGTTCCTGGCGCCGGGCACGCCCGGCTTCGATTTCATCGGGTATAACAACAAGATCTACGGCGTGCCGACCGTGATCCAGGGTGACTCCTTCGCCTATCTT
>Ga0335070_10004291_pt1 | contig 16648 bp, 13 predicted proteins | sample Lox_Sample_13_FD_206722 | JGI IMG/M metagenome (GOLD analysis project Ga0335070, IMG submission 206722) | Soil microbial communities from Loxahatchee National Wildlife Refuge, Florida, United States - Lox_Sample_1.3 | ecosystem: Environmental > Terrestrial > Soil > Wetlands | place: USA... | reverse complement strand
TAATGTTATGTTTTCTTCAGGATAAACACGAATCCAAGAACAAAAGATAATTCGCAATATCTGTTCAGCAGCCTCATCTGGAATTTCTCGCCCCAAATAATCTTCAAAATTTGAGGTATTCAGGACTTCACCACCTCTACCAGAAATGAGTTTGACCGAATTTGTTCGAACATAATGCGTCAAAAACCTGATTAAAAGCCATTCAAGGGGAATTTGTAGTCTTAGGGAAGGATAATCTTCAAACAAATCCTTATTTGCCCCAAGTAGAGTCGACCAATTGTCCTGCTTATTTAATGGGTTCTCGGCTGACACGCCGTAATCAACAAGGCCTCGAGAAAAAGCACGATCGCCATTTATTTTAGTAATAGACAACTTATAAATCCTATCCGATAGGATGATATGTTTAGGGAAATTTTGCATTTGGTTTTGCTTTTGAATAAATTATTTATTAACAATAAGTAAGAAAGCCATGATTATTATTTCTAGAATAATCAATATTTAACGTTTGTCAATCCAAATTTCTCTTGACTTAGCCTTTAAATTATTGCTAAATATAATTCCTGAATATAGTTGCGTAGGGGGTGTCCAATCGGATGCCCTATCCTGGACTAGGTAAACAATTTGTAGCGTTGCCATTCCTATGGCAACGGTTTAATCGTCCTCACGGGAGTGAGGACGCTACATAGTTTGGATGCGGGCGGAGGTGAACTCCGCCCCTACGCGGTTTCGGGGCATCGACTTGGGTTCGATGAATCGAACCCCTACATAGGAATGTAGGGGCTTGATTTATCAAGCCCACGGACAGTTATGCAGGTTTAATCTGAGGTTTTATGGCTGGGGAATATCCGAAGTTCAGAAAAGATTTAATCATTAGCCAGCAGGAATTCGAGGGGAAGACCTACTACGTCATAAAAGACCCGATTACTAGGAAATTCTTCCGGCTGAAAGAGCCGGAATATTTTATTACTCAGAATTTAGACGGGGAGAAGTCCAATCAGCAGATAATCGAGGAATTTGAGAAAAAGTTCCAGATAAAGTTGGATTCATCGACTCTGGAGAAATTCCTCACCCGCTTAGAGAAATTGGGTTTTTTAGAAGGCGAAATCTCGCAGAGGGAGCTTTCTAAATTACAGTATGAAGCAGAAAAGAAAAAGAGTCTCCTCAGGAAAATTCTCTTCATAAAAATCAAAGCTTTTGACCCGGATAAATTCTTAGATAAACTGCTTAAAAAGTTCAGATTCGTCTATTCCAGGGGATTTCTGGTTTTTTCCCTCGCTCTGATTTTTCTGGCTCTTATTGTAACCATCTCCAATTTGGAAGATGCAGGTTACAGCCTAAAAAAGCTTTTTACTCTGACCACTATTGTAAAGCTCTGGCTGGCGATTTTTTTGATTGCTCTGGTGCACGAGTTAGGGCATGCTCTGACCTGTAAGTATTTTGGCGGGGAAGTCCACGAGATGGGATTTCTGCTGATCTATTTCCAGCCTGCGTTTTTCACCAATGTTTCAGATGCCTGGCTGTTCAAGGAGAAAAGGAAAAAACTTCTGGTTTCTTGGGCAGGAATATATATCCATCTTTTTCTCTGGGCTTGTGTCACCCTTCTCTGGAGGATAACCGATTTAGAGACCCAGCTCAACTCATTTCTTTTCGTGGTAATGATTGCCTCCGGTGTTCTAATCATCTTCAACTTCAATCCCCTAATAAAATTGGATGGATACTATTTATTATCTGACTGGCTGGAGATACCAAATCTTCGAAAAAAAGCTTTTGGGTATTTAGGTTCGGTTCTCAAGAATAAAATTCTCAAGCTCGGTGAAAATGTTCCACAAGTCTCTCCTCGCGAGAAAAAAGTTTTCCCCTGGTATGGAACCCTGTCGGTTGTTTATTCTTTCATCCTGATCCTTTATTTCTTCCTGAAGGTGGGGAATTTTCTGGTGTCCCGGTATCAGGGTTATGGATTTGCCTTGTTTTTGGTAATTCTTTATTTTATCTTTCAACAGCCGGTTAAAATACTTTTGGCTGGAGGGTTTCATCTTTTCCTGATCAAAAAAGAAGGACTTATGAAGCCGAGGAAGATCTTCATCTATGGCGGGGCAGTTGTCTTAGTCCTGATTTTGCTGTTTGTCGTCAAGCTGGATTTGAAGATCAGCCAGGAGTGCGAATTTGCCGCACTGGATACTTATACCTTAATCGAAGCCTCAGGTGACGGTTTCCTGAATGAGCAGCTCTACCAGGAAGATAAGGAGGAGAAAAGACAGCTTAACGTCTTAAAGCTGGCTTCTTCAGACTATGGTATGGTCTACCTGGAGCCTATGGTGAAGGAGGGGCAGAGGGTGAAGGAAGGGGATGTGATAGTCCGCATTCTCTCGAGAGAAACTGCCGGAAATCTGGAAGAAACCGAAGCCGCTGTGAACAAAGAGAAGGCAAACTTAGAGCTTATGAAAAGGGGTGGCAGGCCAGAGGAAATAGAACAGGCAAAAGAGGAGGTAAAAAAAGCCGAATCCGAGCTTCAAACCAGCACTGAAGAGCTGGGACGCTTCCGCGAGCTTTATAGCAAGCAGCTCATCTCCAAAGAAGATATGGACAAAAAGGAATCGGAAAATGCAGTCTTAAGCTCAGAGTTAGGGATTGCCCAGAATAATCTGAAGATACTCCAGAAAGGGGCTACTGAGGAGGAAATAAGGGTATCCGAGGCAGAGATTTCCCGCCTGGAAGCCAAAGCCAAGTTCTACAAAGATCAGCTGACAGCCTCAGATTTAAAATCCCCCATCTCCGGGATCGTTACCCATTTGCGTCCCGCTGAAAATCTCTTGAGAATTGCCAATTACGATACCATGCGCGTTCTGGTCCCGGTCTCGGAAAAGGATATGGATATTGTCAAGTTGGACCAGAAGGTCAAAGCCAAGGTCAGAAGCTTTCCTTTCAAAACCTTCTCTGGAGCAGTCACCAGAATATCTCACCAGGGTGAAGAATACAAGAATAAAGAGGTTTTCATGATCACCAGCAAAATAGATAATTCCGACCTTCTCTTGAAGCCGGGTATGACCGGACAGGCAAAAATCTACTGTGGCAAAAGAAGCATCGCCTACCTGCTTTTTCGTAGAATAACCCGCTGGATCAGAGTCGAGGTCTGGTCCTGGTTCTAAAAAAAATCAAAAAAAAGTCCTTGACAAAGGGGGACTTGCCAATATATTTAGTCAATTTGGCGTAGGAGATAACAAAAGGGTAAGCAATTCCTCATACATAAATAAACTATCCCAATGGCAAACTATATCTATAAGTACGAGATTATAAACAACAACTGGAATCGACCACCGCCGTAAGAATTAACGGGTTCGAAATTTTTTTCATTTGAAAAGTAAACCAAAATAACTTTAATCTTAAGAAAGGAAAAATAAAATGGCAAAATACAAACTCCTCGGGATAAGCCTACTGCTTATTCTGGGAATAGTCCTCATAAGCTCCTGCGCCAAGCCACCGGATAAGGAAATGCAGGCAGCCAGAGATGCAGTCTCCGCCGCCATGAATGCGGAAGCCAATATGTATGTACCAGAGCTTTTCACTCCTGCACAGGATTCTTTGACCCAGGCAGAGACCTTTGTCACCGAGAAGAAATACGGAGATGCCAAGAGACTGGCTCTCTTTGCCAAGAGCTGGGCTGATTCTGCCGCGGCTATGGCTGGCACCAGGAAAGATGAGATGAAAGCCTCTGCGGAAAGCGCAGTCAAAGCGGCTTCGGACAAGCTGGATGCCTTCAAGAAGATGAAGCTCACTGCCAAAATGAAAACAGAAGTGAAGACCTGGGAAGGCGCCCTGGATCAGGCCAAGAAAGCCTTGGATGCCGGAAATTACAAGCAAGCCTCTGATATGGCTGCACAGCTCAGCAGCACGGTTACTGCAGCTGAAGAGACCATGAAGAAACCGGCACCGGCAGCAAAGAAGCCAGCAGGAATGAAAAAGAAATAAAAGGTATTTCATTCTAAATTTACGGAGGCAAGAAAATGCCTAAGGCAAAAAAGAAAAAAGGCGGTTGCAAAACCAAAAAGCCCTGCTAAGATAGAAAACAGAAGCTGTCTTAGAAAAAAGAGTATACTTGCAGAGATCAGTCCCGCTTAAAGCGGGACTGATTTTTTTTGGGCAAATAAATTTTATTATTGCATTTTAAAATAGAATAATTCATATTAAAAAACCATTTTAAGTTTAAAGGAGGTGGAAGATGCTCATAATACCAAAACAGGTCTTCCTCACCAAAGGCGTGGGAAGACATACGGAAAAGCTTTCCAGTTTCGAACTGGCTTTAAGGAATGCCGGGATCGCACGCTTTAATATCGTAAGCGTATCCTCCATTTTCCCGCCGGAATGCAAGCTAATACCCAGGGCTCAGGGTCAAAAGAAACTCCAGGATGGACAGATTATCTTCTGTGTGATGAGCCGTAACTCGACTAACGAGCCCAACCGTCTGGTTTCTGCCTCAGTTGGGCTGGCCATACCCAAGGAGAAAAAATATTACGGGTTCCTTTCCGAGCACTCGGCTTTCGGCCAGACCGAGAAAAAAGCCGGGGATTACGCCGAGGATCTGGCTGCCTCGATGCTGGCTACAACCCTGGGACTGGATTTCGACGTGGATAAAAACTATGATATGAGAAAGGAGATCTGGAAGATCTCCGGCAAAATAGTCCGAACCATGAACATCACCCAGTCGGCTGAAGGGGACAAAAACGGTCTCTGGACCACGGTAATAGCTGCAGCCATCTTCATCACCCAGACCGAGCTGAAAAAACCGGTCTGAGAGAACCTTTAAGGAGGTATTCTTAAGATGGACGAATTTTTAAAGTATCCTACCCGTCCCTTAGAAATAGAAAAAATTAAAGATGTTGCCCAGCTTCTGGAAAAGATGAGCGGGATTTCCTTTCAGGGCAGAAATCTATCCACTGCCTTGTCCGTGTGGAAGGAGATGCTCAAAAAAAATGTCGTCATTTTCCTGGGCTTATCCGGGGCTATGATTCCTGCAGGCTTAAGGGAGATATTTGTCTATCTCATAAAGAATAGACTGATCGACTGTCTGGTTTCCACTGGAGCCAATCTTTTTCACGACCTGCACGAGAGCCTGGGAAGATACCATTACCTGGGTGACCATCAGATGAGCGACCTAAGATTGAGGAAAGCCGGCATCGACCGGATCTACGACACTTACGCCTCAGAAGCTGAGTTCAGGCAGACGGACGAATATATCAAGGAGTTTTCCAGCTCATTTTTCGATCAGGAAAAAAGCTACTCCACCCGCGAATTTTTCTACTCCCTGGGAAAGGTCCTTTCCAGGACAAAAAAGAGGGAGGGGATAATCAGCGCAGCTTATTCATCCGGAGTTCCGGTCTTCTGCCCGGCAATAGGGGATTCTTCCTACGGGATAGCACTGGTCGAGGTGGGCAAGAGAACCGGCAAAAGGTTCCAGTTTGACGTTATCAAGGATGCAGAGGAGATCTCCAATTTAGTCCTCTGGGCAAAATCCACTGGTGTGATCTACATCGGAGGCGGGACCCCCAAGAATTTCATCCAGCAGGCCGAGGTCATTGCCTCTCTTCAGAGGGAAAGCAACAAGTGCGGCCACGAATATGCCATTCAGATAGTGGTTGATGCCCCGCACTGGGGAGGTCTTTCCGGGTGCACTTTTGCCGAAGCTCAATCTTGGGGGAAAATTCATCCCAAGGCCAAAACTATTACGGTTCATTCAGATGCCACCATAGCTCTGCCGTTTTTGGCAGGGGCACTTTCTCAGGGATCAAAAAGTTTAATTCGCATGAGAAAAAAACCAGAATTCAGATTCGGGAAAGAACTTTTGATGAAGAGGTAAGAGGATTGCCAGATAAAAAATTTTTCCTTCCGGATAATTTCTTAGGAATTCCAGAGCCTTTCTCAACTTACCAGAAATCCAAATTCGTCATCCTGCCTGTTCCTTATGAACAGACTACTACCTACAAAGCCGGGACCAAAGAAGGACCTCAGGCTATAATCACCGCTTCCAAACAGGTAGAGCTTTTCGATGAGGAATTAGAATCAGAGCCCTATAAGACTGGAATCCATACCCTGGAGGAGTTAGAAGCTACCTCCAGAGGACCTGAAGAGATGATACAAAGAATCTATCTGACTGGCAGGAAGCTTCTTAAAGATAGGAAAGTTGTCGTGATGTTGGGTGGGGAGCATACCATTTCCATAGGGATGATTAAAGCTTATAAAGAGAAATATAAAAATCTTGCAGTCCTGCAGCTGGATGCTCATGCAGATTTAAGACAGAGTAAACAGGGAAGCAAGTTCAGTCATGCCTGCACAATGAGGAGAGTCCGGGAGCTTGCTCCCGCGATTCAAGTCGGAATAAGAAATATAAGTTCAGAGGAGTATAATTGGGTCAAGAGAAATAAAATTCACCTTTTTTACGCCTCGGGAAAAGACCAAAGGTCAGTTGACCAGATCATAGATTCACTCCCGGAAGATGTTTATCTGACCTTTGATCTGGATTTTCTTGATCCCTCGATTATGCCTTCTGTGGGAACTCCGGAGCCTGGAGGCTATCTGTGGTATGAGACTCTGGATTTTCTGAGAATCTTGACTCAGAAGAAAAAAATAGTTGGATTCGACATAGTGGAGCTCTGTCCCCAGCCAGGGAATATTGCCCCGGATTTTCTGGCAGCTAAGCTCATCTATAAACTTATTGGTTATATCAAAAAACAACAGTAAGAAGTAAGACGAAAGACGGGAAAGAGAAAAAAATGAAGTGGTGGGAAAAGTTTTTTGACGAGTATTATCCGAAGTTCTATGCCCCTTTAGAGGCTCGGACCTCCAGAGATATCGATGGAGTTGTCAAGATGCTGGGGCTTAAGCCAAAGCAGAAGATCTTGGACTTATGCTGCGGGTATGGTAGGCATTGTCTGGAATTAGCCCGCAGAGGATACAGGGTAACTGGTTATGACCTGTCCTCCTACTTTCTGGAGAGGGCAAAAAAAGATGCTGGCACATTGAAGCTCAAAGTCAAGTTTGTTCAGGGAGATATGCGGAAACTACCTTTCAAAGGCGAATTTGATGCGGCGATTAATCTTTTTACCTCTTTCGGTTTTTTCCAGGATGAAAAAGAAGACCTGCAGGTCTTAAAGGGGGTGAATCGCTCTTTAAAAAAGGGAGGAGTCTTTCTCCTGGACACCATCAACCGGGAATTTGTTTTAAAAGGTCTCCAGAGAAGAAGATGGTATCCCAGAGAGGGGTTTTTCGCTTTGGAGGAGACCATTTTCGACCCTTTTACCAGCCGGCTGGAAAATACCCGCACTTTGGTTTTCGAAAAACGTCCTAAAAGGGAATATTTTTTCTCTGTTCGGCTTTATACTCTCACCGAGATGATCTCGAATTTGAAAAAGACAGGTTTTTCGACTGAACGAATTTTTGGGGACTTCGATCTGACCGAATATTCTCTTCAGAGTCCTCGCATGATACTACTTGCCAAAAAAGTAAACTAAAAGGCGCTTCCACCCCAATTTTTTCTTCGATTTAACGTTTTTATTTATTGGATTTCAATATAAGAGATCAGAATATGTCTAATCCAAAGCTTTTGTACCTAGCAAACAGGTCGGAAAGTTTTTCCAACCTTGGCCAGCAATTATCAGAAGGCAAAAAGCACTTGGTTTTATCCGGGCTGGTAGGATCAGGAAAATCTTTTCTTTTGTCTTACCTGAAGAAAAGGCTAGAGGTTCCCATCCTGGTTCTGACCTATCATCCGGATGTGGCGACAAAGATTCTTGAGGACCTTCAATCCTTTTTGGGAGAAGAAGAGGTTTTGTTTTTCCCCTCCAGGGAAATCCTGCCCTATGAGCTGGAAGTTCCTTATTCCGAGGTTCTGGGTGCCAGACTCTCCTGCTTATATGAGCTTTTGTTCCAGACAAAAAAAATAGTGGTGACCCATATCCGGGCAGTCATGGAAAAGACCATCCCTCCTGATGAACTCAAAAGCAAAATCGTCCAGTTAAAAATAGGTGAGGAACTTGAGATAGACGATTTGGTGAAGAAGATTTTGGGCTTGGGGTTCAAAAGATCTTCACAGGTCGAGGAGGTAGGTACTTATAGCCAGAGAGGCGGGATCATAGACTTTTTTCCCTATACTACAGAAAATCCTCTTAGGATAGAATTCATAGGCAACCAGATCGAATCGATAAGGGAGTTTTCTGTTTTCAACCAGAGAACCATTACCAGAAAAGATGAGGCTATAATTTTGCCCAAAAGGGAGTTTTATTTAAGCGACGAAGAACTGGAAAAATATTTCCGGGGGCTGGATGATGAAAAAGCCCAAAACTTGAGGAATAGAGTCAATCTATATCAGGAAATTCCGGGACTGGAATGGATGGCACCCCTGTTCAAGCTTCCCCAGGCAGAACTTTTCGATTATCTGCCTAAAGAAACCCTCTGTTTTCTGGATGAGCCGGAGTTGGTCGAGAGAGAAATAGGGCAAATCTGGGAAGAAGCAGAAAAACGGTATCAAGAAGCAAACTTAAGAGGAGAATTAGTGCCGAAACCGGAAACTTTTTTGAGGGAGGAAACCTCTTTTGAAAAACGGATAAGAAAATTCCCGCGGCTGGAAAATCATTACCTGAAAAAGGAAAATCCGGATTTCGATCTGGGAATGACTGAACCGGAAAGTCTGCTCTCGGATTTTACCCATCTGAAAAAGAGTCTTGAAGTGGAGGAGAATGGAAGCAGAAGTGTTTATATAACCTGCGAGAACTCAGGCCAGAGAGACAGACTGGAAGAGCTTCTGGAAAAAGATGCCAGGAAGGTCACTTTCCTGTTGCTTAACTTAAGCTCAGGTTTTGTCTTCCCGGAGCTGAGATTAACCCTGCTGCCGGAGCACCAGCTTTTCAGGCGCTACTTTAGAAGAAGGAGAAAGAGAAAATTCCAGGAAGGAATGCCGATTTCGGCATATACCAGCCTTTCCGCAGGAGATTTTGTGGTGCACATCGATTTCGGCATAGGACGGTATGCCGGACTGGAAACCCTTTCCATAGACGAGAAGAAAAGGGATTGTCTGCTTCTCATCTATAAAGACGGGGATAAGTTATATGTTCCAGTAGAGGAATTTAACCGGATCCAGAAATATATCGGAAAAGATGGTGAGCCAACCCTTTCCAAGTTAGGATCTCCTTCCTGGGAGAAAACCAAAGAAAAGACCAAGGAAGTTCTAAAGGAAATGGCTGAAGAGCTGATCCAGCTTTATGCTGAAAGAAAGGCAAAACCAGGGTATGCATTCACCTCAGACACCACGTGGCAGAAAGAATTAGAGTCCTCCTTCATCTACGAGGAGACTCCTGATCAGATCGAGGCTATAGAGGCAATCAAAAAAGATATGGAAAAACCTGTTCCGATGGATCGTCTGGTATGCGGAGACGTGGGTTATGGCAAGACCGAGGTTGCCCTGAGAGCAGCATTCAAATGTGTGATGGATGGAAAACAGGTGGCAGTCCTTGTTCCCACCACGATTTTAGCCCAGCAGCACCATACCACTTTCACCGAGAGGCTAAAGGACTATCCGGTTAAGGTCGAAGTCTTATCCCGTTTCAAATCTCCCAAAGAGCAAAAGCAGATAATCGAGTCTGCGGAGAAGGGAAAAGTGGATATACTGATCGGAACGCACCGGCTACTGCAAAAAGATATCCAGCTCAAAGACTTAGGTCTACTGATAATCGATGAAGAGCAGAGATTCGGGGTTGCACATAAGGAAAAGCTCAAAAGATTTAAAAAATCAGTCGACGTTTTGACCCTGACAGCCACGCCGATTCCAAGGACTTTGCAGCTTTCCCTGTTAGGGGCAAGAGATATGTCCATAATCAATACCCCGCCCAAGGATAGACTGCCCATCCAGACAAGCATATCCCGGTTCGACAAGGAGTTAATTTCAGAGGCAATCCTGCGAGAAGCTGACCGGGGAGGGCAGGTCTATTTCGTGCACAACCGGATCGAATCCATCAATTCTATTTATAATCTGCTGAGAAAACTTCTTCCGGAGCTCAGAATAACAGTTGCCCATGGCCAGATGGAGGAGAAAGTTCTGGAGAAAATCATGCTGCAATTCCTCGAAGGCAAATACGATTGCCTTTTGTGCACCAATATCATCGAGTCAGGTCTGGACCTGCCTAATGTCAACACCATCCTGATTAACCGTGCAGACAGATTCGGATTAGCTGAGCTTTACCAGCTAAAAGGAAGAGTGGGCAGGTCTAACCGAAAAGCCTATGCCTATCTTTTAGTCCCGGATTTTGGAGACCTTGCTCCCGAGGCGCGGAAAAGGCTTTCCGCCATTCAGCAGTATACCCAGTTAGGCTCGGGCTTCTATCTGGCCTTAAGAGACTTAGAGATCAGAGGAGCGGGAAATATCCTGGGTCCCCAGCAGCACGGATTCATAGAGGAGATCGGATTCGACCTGTATTGCCGGCTTCTGGAAGAGGCAGTAAAAGAAATAAAAGGGGAAGAGGTCAAGAAAGTCAATCAGACGAAATTAGAGATAGATTTAGACCTTTTCATTCCCCCGCAGTATATAGAAGATAGTCAGCAGAGGATGGAGATCTACAAAAAGCTCTCGGATATAAAAAAGAAAGAAGAACTGGCTGATTTGAAAGCAGAACTCCTAGACCGGTTTGGACCTTTGCCCGAAGAAGCCCAAAATCTTTTGGAGATATCAGAGGTCAAGCTTTTATGTCAGGCAAAGGAGGTCTTCAGACTTTCCTTAAGAGGGGGGCGGCTGAGGATAGAATTTGATCCGGATAAAAAAGTGGGAAAGGAAGAGATCAGGAAATACAGGGAAGGGCTGGCTTACCCCCTGGAATTTTCCGCTGAGGAGTATTTGAGAATGGAGTTAATTTTAGAATCAGATGAAAATCGGATGCAGCAGATAAAAAAGGTGTTGCAAAAGTTGTAAAATTCATTATAATAAATGTTTAAAATGAGATTAAACCAACTTTATAAGGAGGAATGGTGAGAAAAAGAATTGCAGTATTTGCCCTGGTGGTTCTCGGATTGGTGTGGGGAAATGGCTGTGGGTCAAAACAGGACCAGATGGTGGCTCAGGTGGGAAAAGACAGGATCACTACAGGAAGAGTAGTCACTGACTTTGTGACTATGAAAAAGGGAGCCCAGGTTCAGATAACCTCTACTCTCCCCCTGCAGGAACAGGTAAAGCAGTTTGTAGACCAGGAAGTCGACGGGAGACTTCAGATTCAGGCAGCTTATGAAAAAGGATTTGATAAAGACCCTCAGATAGCAAGCCGGATAGATCAGGAAAAAGATCGGCTTCTTTTGAACCAGCTATTTCAGAAAGAGATTCTGAGCAAAGCCAAAGTCACGGATGCGGACGTTCAAGATTTCTACAATAAATTAAGCGAGAGGATCAAGGTCAGGCACATACTGGTCAAAACCAAAAAAGAGGCTGACCAGATCTACCAGGACCTCAAAAAAGGGGCAAGTTTCGACTCTTTAGCCCGGGAAAAATCGATTGATCCGAGCACCAAGGAGAAAGGCGGCGATCTGGGCTCTATCACCTGGAATGCCATGCTGGGTTTAAGCCCGTTCAAAGAGGCTGCCTTCAAGTTGAAACCCCAGGAGATCTCCCGTCCGGTTAAGACCATTGCCGGGTGGCATGTGATCAAGTTGGAGGAGAAAACCAAGGAGACCCAGAAGCCATTTGCCGAGGAGAAAGACCGTCTGAAAATGAGCCTGGAGATGATGAGGCAGCAGGAAGCAGCCCTGAACTATGTCTACGGTATAATGGAGAACTCCAATATCCAGATGGTTGGAACAACTTTAAAGATGCTGGACGAAAAAACTAAGGAATTAGCAGCAAAAGACACACTTCAGACCCAGGCCCAGGGAACCAGCATTTTCCCAGACCAGCTCACAGCAGAGGAACGAGCTCTGCCGGTGGTAAAATATAAAGGTGGAGAGCTGAAAGTGGATGATTTCCTCGCCTTCTATAACCGTCTGCCTTTTTACCAGAGACCGCCTTTGACCGATGAGGATAATCTGAAAAATGCAGTTTTCAATTACGTTCTCGCTCCAGAGCTTCTAAAAAAGGAAGCCCAGCGCAAGGGGATCGATAAAAGCCAAGAATACAAAGACAGACTGAATCAGGTAAAAGAAGGAGCAATGGCTGAGAAATTCAGGAACGAGGTGATCTGGAAAGACCTGACTGTGGATTCGACTGACCTGGAGCTTTTCTACGAAAGGAATAAGGACAAATACATTGCTCCGGCACAGGCACATGTCCTGGAAATTATGGTCAAAACCGAAGGGGAGGCTCAAAATATCCTGAAACAGTTGCGGGCAGGAGCTGATTTTAAAAAACTGGCCCAGGAAAATACCATCCGAACATATGCAAAAAACAATGGCGGCGATCTCGGCTTCATTACTAAAAGTAACTATCCGGAGCTTTTCGATGCGGCGTTCCAGCTCAAAAAGGGACAGCTCGGCGGCCCGATTCATCAGCTGCAGAGCCCTGCCGGCGAAGGGTATTCGGTTATCAAACTGGTCGAAAAAACTGATCAGAGACAGAGGACTTTAAAGGAAGTCGAACCGCAGATCCAGAGTGCTGCCACCTTCGAGAAGAAAAATGCGATTTATCAGCAATGGTTAGCTCAGGCCAGGTCAAAGACCGAGATCAAGATCGATCAGAACGGGCTGCAGGCTGCAGTGAAAATGATCGAGGAAGAGCTTCCTCAGGAGAAAAAAGCATGAAGAAAACCTATTTTCTGCTGATCTTTTCCCTCTGCTTATTGACTATTTCCGCCTGCCAGAACTCAACCAAGGGAAAACAGGGGAAGATCCTGGCTAAGGTCGATGGCGAAGGACTGTCCGAAGAAGGATTAAATGCCGAGCTTGCCTTAGCCTATGACGACAGCATCCCGGCCGGAGCAAAAACAGAATACCTGAACCGCTGGATCGACAATCAACTTTTGTATGAGGAAGCTAAAAAAAGAGGTCTGGATAAACTCCCCGAAGTTCAGATCAGAGCCAAACAGGCGGCCAAAGACGTAATCGTTTTGAGCCTGTTAAATGATCAGATAGCTAAAAACATTCAGGTCTCGGATGACGAGGCCAGAAGGTTTTATGACCAGAATAAAGATTTCTTCAAAAGGGATCAGGAGGAGATCAGAGCCAGCCATATCCTTTTCTCCAGCCAGGCTCAAGCTGATTCTGCTTCTGCCCGCTTGAAAAAAGGGGAGAATTTCGAGGTCTTAGCCCGGAAATTATCCCTGGACTCCCTGACCAGAAATAGCGGGGGAGATATAGGCTATTTCAGTCTTTCCAATACTGACTCAACCGTTGCCAAAGTCGCATCTGGACTAAAAATCGGTATGGTCTCTTCGCCCTTTAAGACCGTAATGGGTTACCATATCCTGAAAGTGACTGACAGAAAACCCAAAGGAAGCATCAGGGAGTTCGATGAAGTCAAGCCGCTTTTGGTCAACCAGTTGCTTCAGAATAAAAGAAATCAGGCGATCTCCAGCCTGGTGGAAGAGCTGCAGAAGAAGGCAAAAATAGAAAAATTCGGGTGGGCTGCAGATTCACAGACTACCCGGTAACTACATTCGAAGAAAATGAAAATTGTAAAGAGCGCATTTTTACTCAGTCTATTTCTATTTTTATTCCACTCGACTGTTCCAGCCCAGGATACTCTGGACTATGTGGTGGCTGTAGTTGGTAAAGATATAATCTTGAACTCCGAGCTTAAGCTCCAGACGGAAATCTATCTCACCCAGACCGGGCAAAAGATAAACTCTCAGCAGGAATTAGACCAGCTGAAAAAAAACCTGCTGGAGCAGATGATAAACGACCGGCTTCTTCTGGCTCAGGCACAAAAAGACACCCTTTTGAAAGTCAGCGACAAGGAGATCGACCAGACCCTGGAGAGCCAGTTGAGCAAGATCAAAACCCAGTTCCCGTCTGAGGAAGCTTTCCAGAATGAGCTGAAAGCTGAAGGAATTACCGAAGCCGAACTCAGGAGAACCTACCGGGGGCAGATCCAGGAACAGCTTTTGAGGGACAGGCTGATCTCCTCCCGGCTGTCCAAGATCAATATCTCCTCGCGGGAAGTCAAAGAATTTTACGAACAATATGGGGACAGTCTGCCTGAGCAGCCGGAGTCTGCTAAACTGAGCCAGATTTTTTTCAAAATAGAGCCCAGCCAGAAAACCATCGATTCGCTGAAAAGCCTTACCCAGACGATCCTTGGGAGAGCCAAAGCCGGAGAGGATTTTTCGGAGCTGGCAAAGAAGTACTCTGAGGATCCCAGTGCCAAGGAGGGTGGGGATCTGGGCTTTCTGAAAAGAGGGGAGATACTTCCGGAATTTGAAGAGAAAGCTTTTTCCCTAAGCCCGGGAGAAATAAGCGACGTAGTGCAAACTCCCCTGGGTTTTCACATAATCAAGCTGGACGAAAAAAAAGAGGATCAGATACATGTTCATCATATCCTGATCAAAATCCAGCCTTCGCCTGCTGATTCAGCCAGGGTTTTGAACTTGGCAGATTCGGTGTATCAGAAACTGAAAGGCGGGGCTGATTTCGTTCAGATGGTCAAAGATTATTCCCAGGACGAGGACTCCAAGAAAAAAGGTGGAGAGCTGGACTGGCTGCCTTTGGCCCAGCTGCCACCAGAGTTGAAGGACAAAATCTCCCACGCGGAAATCGGGCAGATAGTCCCTCCGGTCAGCAATGAGGACGGCGTGTATATCCTCAAGGTTCTGGATAAGAAAAAACAGAGGAAGTTAAGCCTGGTAGAAGATTATGATACGGTCAAGGAGATGGCCAGAAGAAAAAAAGCCAGCGACGAGATCATGAAATGGATAAATGTTCTTAAAGAGAAAACCTACGTGGAGGAAAGGATATAAACCAGACTTGCGTATAGACCAGTTTCTTTCCGAGTCCCGGCTGATAAAAAGGAGAACCCAGGCTAAGTTAGCCTGCGACAAGGGCCTAATTTTTCTGGACGGAATCGAGGCAAAACCGGGAAAAGAGGTCAAACCCGGACAGAGGCTCATTCTAAACCTGGCCAGCAAGAAAACAGAATTAGAGATACTGCAGCTACCGGCAAAAAACCTCAGGAAAGAAGAGGCTAAAAATCTCTACCGGATAATAAAAGAGGAAATAAAAAAAGAAAACCTATTCGAGTAAAATAAAATTAGTAGCCCCAGGCTGCCCTCAGCCTGGGGTTTTTTTATTCTGCGATATCCCTGAATTGAGAACTACCAGGCAATTTCTGGTTGAAAAAAACATTGCACCAGCCGATAATAGTATTATAAAAGGTAAGTCTGATAATTCCGAAACCGAAGAGAAGATATGAGCTATAACTTTAAAACCAGAAAAGTTTTGATCGTGGAAGATAACCCCAATATGTCCAGCCTTCTTTCGGATATCCTGTTGCAGTGCTTTGACCTTCAGAGTGAAATGGCACAGGATGGGCAGGAGGCTTTAGATATATTAAAAGATAAGACCTTTGACCTGGTGATAACTGATTTAATGATGCCAAAGATTGATGGTAAAGAACTTTTAAAGACCGTTAAGCAGAATTTCCCTCACCTTCCGGTGGTGCTTATCACCGGTTATGAGGCGGAATTCAATCCTGAAGAGGAACCCAAGCCGGATGGATTTCTGTTGAAGCCTTTCAAAGTTCAGCAGATTGATGAAGTTTTAAAACGCCTTCAGAAAGCGTAGGGGCGTCCAATTGGACGCTCAAACCGCGGGTGGAGACAAGCTCCACCCCTACGCGATATCTTCTTGTCGATAGATAACCTTATTTTAAATCCTCTAAGACCTTCAGAAGCTCGCTATTTTCTCTCTGTTGGGGAATGTCGTAAACCTGAACGTAGCGAACGATCCCTTCTTTATCGATTATTACTGTTGCCCGGTTGGTTATGCCGAGGTCAGCCAAATACAACCCGTATTTAGAAGCGACTGCTCCTTTGGGGTGGAAGTCAGACAAAAGCGGATATTTGATCTGCAATTTCTCGGCAAAAGCTTTATGCGACCAGATATTATCAACGCTAAGTCCGAAAACCTGGGCATTCAGATTCTCAAATCTTTTCAAATCATTGACAAAGCAGACATTCTCCTTTGAGCATACCGGGCTAAAATCCGCCACATAAAAGGCTAAAACCACATTCTTACCTTTGAAATCTGACAACTTGTATTCCTTATCATCATGCCCCTTCAGAATGAAATCCGGTGCTTTCTCTACTGGTTTTATAGGCATATATCTCCCTTCATTTACATAACAATGAATATCATCCCTAATAAGTTGTCCTAAATATCCGGGAAAAATCTGGCATCCTGCCAGTAAGCCTCTTTGAGATATTGCTGCTGGGTGATCAGAACTTTGAGATGCTCCTGCTCCCAGCCTACAAGATAGGAGAAAAGATCTTTGACCTCCTTATCATCACTCTGTTCGCCTGCTTTTCGATAAAATTCTATTGAGTTCTTCTCCAGAAGCGCTCCTATGGATAGGGCTGACATCTCGAAGTGCATATCCTTGATTCTCTTCTTGAAATCCTCAGAGAAGATGGGGCTGGGGCTTTCCGATTTGAAGAACTCAACTTTCTTATCTATGAACTCTATGCCTCCGGTTTTT
>Ga0335070_10004290_pt1 | contig 16648 bp, 11 predicted proteins | sample Lox_Sample_13_FD_206722 | JGI IMG/M metagenome (GOLD analysis project Ga0335070, IMG submission 206722) | Soil microbial communities from Loxahatchee National Wildlife Refuge, Florida, United States - Lox_Sample_1.3 | ecosystem: Environmental > Terrestrial > Soil > Wetlands | place: USA... | reverse complement strand
AGTCTTACCATGATCTATGTGCCCTATCGTCCCCACATTCACGTGGGGCTTCGTCCGCTCAAACTTCGCCTTGCCCATGGACTCCTCCAGATTGCTTAGACTCGGCCACCACCTTTTCCGTAACTGAGTGGGGCGCAGGTTCATAATGAGAAAATTGCATGGTAAATGTGGCGCGGCCTTGTGTAAGGCTCCTTAGATCAGTAGCATAACCGAACATTCGCGCCAGCGGAACTCGAACACCAACCGTCTGAATCCCGGATCGGCTTTCCATACCAAGTATCTTGCCACGACGAGCCGTGAGATCTCCAAGCACATCTCCCAGGAACTCACCCGGAGACACCACTTCCACATCCATAATCGGTTCCAGTAAAATCGGCGCTGCCTTCCGGCACGCCTCCTTGAAGGCCATGTATCCCGCCGTGCGGAAGGCCATCTCCGATGAGTCTACTTCATGAAACTTGCCGTCGGATAAAGTCACTTTAATGTCCACAACGGGGTACCCGGCCAGGATACCTGACTCCATAGCAGTGCGGATACCTTCATGCACCGGCTGAATAAACTCCCTGGGAATCGCTCCACCGGTGATCTTGTCAATGAATTCCAATACTTTCCCGTCGCGGGCAGGCTCAACCTCCAGGACCACTTCGGCGAACTGACCTTTGCCGCCGGTCTGTTTGACATGTCTATAATGTTGAGTGATCGGCTTGGTCACAGTCTCGCGGTAAGCCACTTGCGGTTCTCCCACGCGGGCATCCACTTGAAATTCTCTCAGAAGCCGATCAACGACTATTTCGAGATGAAGCTCACCCATTCCCGAGAGAATGGTCTGACCCGTTTCATGGTCTACGCGGACCTTAAGGGAGGGATCTTCTCGTAACAGGCGAGCGAGCGCTGCGGAAAGTTTATCCACATCATCACGGGACTTCGATTCCAGCGCTACTGAAATCACGGGCTCGGGGATATCCATTGATTCCAACAGGACGGGATGGTCCTCATCAGCGAGCGTGTCACCGGTCTTGGTGTGCTTTAGTCCCACAGCGGCAATTATGTCGCCAGCGTTGGCTTCCTTTACGTCCTCCCTTTGATTGGAGTGCATCTTGACAAGACGGCCGATCCGCTCTTTCTTGCCGGCTGTCACATTATAGACCGCGGACCCCGAGGCCAGCTTGCCCGAATAGACCCGCAGGAAGGTCAGGGTCCCCGTATACGGATCATTCATGACTTTGAACGCCAGGGCAGAGAATGGCCCATCCACCGCCCGGTGAACAGGCCGGCCTTTTTCGTCCTTACCCTCTATCGGGGGAATATCGACCGGAGATGGTAGAAAATCAACCACTGCATCCAGAAGTTGCTGTATTCCTTTATTTTTAAACGCGGAGCCCACAAGCACAGGGGTTATTTTCAGATCGATCGTCCCTTTGCGTATTGCCCCGTAGATTTTGTTCGCGGGTATGTCGGTATCGCCTTCCAAATAGCTTTCCAGCAGATCATCATCCAGTTCGCAGACGCTTTCAAGAAGTTGACGCCTGAACGCAAGCGCTTCTTCCTTAATTTCTCGCGGGACCTCGGAAACTTCGAACCTGGTCCCCATTGAATCTTCATCAAATGTAATCAATTTCATGGAGATCAGATCTATTACCCCATGAAAACGGTCCTCGATCCCAAGCGGAATCTGGAGGAGAATGGGGTTGGCTTGAAGTCGCGATTTCATCATATCAATGACTCTGAGGTGGTCTGCTCCTGAGCGATCCATCTTATTGACAAAGGCCACCCTGGGAATTTGATAACGATCAGCCTGCTTCCATACCGTTTCGGACTGGGGCTCTACGCCTCCCACGGCACAAAAAACGGCGACCGCTCCGTCGAGTACTCGCAGAGATCTTTCCACCTCGATGGTGAAATCCACATGCCCAGGTGTGTCGATTATGTTTATCCTGTGCTTTCTCCATTGGCACGTTGTGGCCGCGGACGTGATGGTAATCCCGCGTTCCTGTTCCTGTTCCATCCAGTCCATGATAGCTGTTCCTTCATGAACTTCCCCTATGCGATGCGAAACGCCCGAGTAAAAAAGAATACGTTCCGTGGTGGTAGTTTTTCCCGCATCGATGTGCGCCATGATCCCAATATTGCGGGTGCTTGATAAAATGTCTCCTTTCATGGGTTAGTCTCTCAGAATAGCTTGCTACCACCTATAATGGGCGAACGCCTTGTTGGCTTCGGCCATTTTGTGTGTATCTTCTTTCTTCTTTATCGCGCTCCCTTTGCTGGCAGCGGCGTCCATGAACTCGCCCGCGAGTTTCTCTTGCATACTCTTTTCCCCGCGAGCCCGCGCATACTGTATCAACCATCTGATAGCCAAGGATTGGCGCCTTTCGGGACGAATTTCCACAGGTACCTGATAGGTGCTTCCGCCAACGCGTCGCGAACGAACTTCCAGTACGGGTTTCACGTTCTCTACAGCCTTTTCAAACAGCCTAAGCGGATCTTCATTGGTCCTTTTGGCCATGATGTCGAAAGCGCTGTAGAGCGTGCTTTCCGCGACGGACTTCTTGCCTTCCCACATAATGCTGTTGACAAATTTCGCAACCAGCTTGCTGTGAAATTTGGGATCGGGCAAAATGTCCCGCTTGGCAACTCTTCCTTTTCTCGGCATAGTTTCTTGCTCCCGTCAGCCGGGCATCACATCCCGGTTTGCTCACTGACTTTTTCAGAACAAGCTCCTCCAACAGGTTTCCGGATTGGTAAGGTTCAGAAGGCAACGCAGACCATTGGTCCGCTCTATGACCCGAAAGCCGATTTTCCTTCCGGACCTACCCCGTCGCGAGCGACGGATCCTCCAGACCCGCTGGAGTGGTTAATCCCCGAACACTGCTATATGCACTTGACCGGACAGTGCGTTCCCGCTGGTTTTTCGGCAATATCTCCCCGGAACGAGCAGGCGGCATGAGCGGCGAGGATTATTTCGGTCTTTTCGTCCCGTACTTGGATCTTCCCTTCTTTCGGTCCTGCACGCCGAAGGCGTCCTGAGTGCCCCTTATGATATGGTAACGAACACCGGGCAAATCTTTGACGCGCCCACCCCGAATTAGGACAACCGAATGTTCCTGCAGGTTGTGACCGATACCAGGGATATAGGAGGTTACTTCGTACCCGTTCGTAAGACGCACCCTAGCTACCTTCCGCAACGCAGAGTTAGGTTTTTTGGGTGTAGTGGTATAAACCCTTACACATACCCCTCGACGCTGGGGACAGTTGGTCAGAGCCGGGGCGGATGTTTTTTTCCGGGGTCTTTCGCGTCCTTTTCTGACCAGTTGATTAATGGTCGGCATACGCCGTTACCTCCAATGTGTATCCAGATACTTTCATCAAATCTAAGACTTTTTGTCAAGACCTTTTTCAACAGAATCTAAGGCCGGAGACGTGAGCTCCGGCCCATTAGCCCCCTACCGAATTGTCAAAACCTTCCCGGCAAAAATTTTCGTCGGAAAAATCAGATCCTCAAAGTTAGCGAAATCTTCGGCTTTATTTTATCCTTCCATTGCCTGCTTTTTTTCTTCACGGGGTATTGAGGCCGCCGCTTCTTCCATTGCAGCATGGTCCAATCTCAGATTCTTATATCGGCTCAAACCTGTTCCTGCCGGAATAAGTCGGCCCATAATCACATTCTCTTTAAGACCCCGCAAAAAGTCTATTTTGCCTGAAATCGAAGCCTCGGTAAGTACTTTGGTGGTTTCTTGAAAGCTCGCTGCGCTGATAAATGAATCCGTCGAAAGTGATGCCTTGGTAATTCCCAGCAGAAGCGGCTCGCCGACTGCAGGAGTCCCTTTTGCCTGCATAACGCGCATGTTCTCTTCTTGGAACACCGCTCGATCGATTTGCTCACCTACCAAGAAATCGGTGTCGCCGACCTCCTTCACTCGGACTCGCCGCAACATCTGTCTGACGATGACTTCAATGTGTTTGTCATTGATTTTGACACCTTGTAGCCGATAAACCTCTTGCACTTCGTCGACCAGGTATCGTGCGAGTTCCTTTTCTCCTTTGATTCCCAAGAGGTCGTGCGGATTTGTCGAGCCCTCCATCAGAGGTTCCCCGGCCTGTACCCAGTCACCCGAGTGCACCGAGATGTGTTTCCCTTTGGGAATAAGATACTCTTTCGGGTCGCCAACCTCCGGGGTAACGACCACCTTCCGTTTACCTTTAGTATCCTTTCCGAAGCTTACCAGTCCGTCTATCTCAGAGATGATCGCGAACTCCTTGGGTTTGCGCGCCTCGAACAGTTCCGCCACACGCGGGAGCCCTCCGGTGATATCTTTGGTCTTTGTAGTCTCACGTGGTATCTTGGCTATAACGTCACCTGCGTGGACTTCCTCACCTTCCTTAACCATTATATTGGCACCCACAGGCAGCAGGTATCTAGCTTCCGAGTCGCTTATCTTGATAGTTTTGCCGTGCTCATCTTTTATGGACACTCTGGGCCGGAGTTCGGTATCTTTGTCCTTGTATTCCACGATCACTTTGCGAGACAAGCCCGTTACTTCATCGAGCTGCTCACTCATGGTAAGGCCTTCGATCACGTCCCCGAATTTTACTCGTCCCGACACCTCAGTGATGATAGGAATCGTGTAGGGATCCCATTCGGACAGAAGGGTCTCTCGGTTGACCACCTCATCGTTTCGCACCCTCAATCTGGCGCCGTAAATCAGCTTGTTGCGTTCGCGCTCACGACCTTTATCATCGGTAACGGCTATTGCGCCGTTTCGATTCATGACTACCAGCTCGCCTTCTCGATTGGTTACGGTCTTGAGATCGACGAACTTGATTCTACCCTCGTTTCGGGAGAAGAGTTCCGACGAGCCGGAGCCCAACCACTCCAGGAGGACCTGGCCTTCGGATTCTATCCTGTCGCCCTCTTGAACTTTGACGTTCATGTAGTCCATGACGGGATATCGTTCATATAGACGGAAGCGTAAGGTTGAGCCTCTGGTGGCCCTAAGTTGAAAAATACCTCCTCGCTTTTCAGCTTCGGTCATGCGGGAGGGTCCTTCAACAGTCTCAAAAATGAAACTGTTGGGGGCTATCCTGTCGCCATGCTTGACAACCAGGCGGTGCCCTTCGGGGCTGTTGAATTTATGTTTGTTTCCATCATCATCGACGATCGTAAACGTCTTGCGGTCCGGCGCTATTTCGATTTTTCCACCGATCCGCTCGGCTTGATGTATCGTGTGGTTGGGGCCATCGTAGAGAAAGGAATTTTCCCTCAGAGTCTGTCCCTCTTCTACAAGCCATTTTTTCACCTCAGAATTATCCAGAGGGAATTCCTCCCAGACCAAAAGCGCTTTGACCTTATCTCTTTCCTTCTCGAAAGAGACCCTTCCTCTCTTGCGTGCGGAAATAATGTTGCGCTTCAGTGAGGCTGTTCCACCGATGTGGAACGTGCGCATAGTGAGCTGAGTTCCGGGTTCTCCGATGGATTGCGCCGCTATGATACCCACAGCCTCGCCTATATTCACCATCCTGCCATGCGCAAGGTCCCGACCGTAGCAAAGGCTGCAGATCCCTCTCTTGGCCCTGCATGTCAGAACCGAGCGAATCTTGACCCTGTCAATACCTGCATCTTGAATCTTTTCTCTGTGTTCCTCAGTTATTTCTTCATTGGCCTTGACAATCATCTCTCCTGTGAACGGATGTTCCACGTCTTCCATCGCGACACGTCCCAGAACTCGGTCCGCCACGTGCTCGATGATTTCTCCGCCTTCTTCGAGAGAGGCCATTTCGATTCCATCAAGGGTCCCACAGTCAAGTTCTCTAATAATGCAGTCCTGGGCCACATCCACCAAGCGCCTCGTAAGATAGCCTGAGTTTGCAGTCTTCAGGGCCGTGTCAGCCAAACCTTTTCGAGCGCCGTGAGTGGAAATGAAATACTGCAAGACCGTAAGGCCTTCCCTGAAATTCGCTTCAATAGGCGTCTCAATAATTTCGCCGGTCGGCTTGGCCATTAAACCTCGCATTCCTGCGAGTTGGCGGATCTGCTGCGTGCTGCCCCGGGCGCCGGAGTCGGCCATCATGTAAATAGGATTGAAGCTCTCAACCTTTTTCTCCGTCCCGTCCGACAACTTTACGGTCATAGTTCGGAGCCCGTTCATCATCCTTTCCGAGATGTCTTCATTTGCGCGGGCCCAGATGTCGATGACCTTGTTGTAGCGCTCACCGTCGGTAATGAGGCCTTCCTTATATTGGTTCTGGATTTCAAGAACCTCTTCTCTGGCCTTTTCGATAATTTCCTGCTTGGACTCGGGCATCCTGATATCGTCCACGCAAATGGAGATACCCGCCTTGGTTGCATAGTAGTAACCCAAGTCTTTAAGACGATCGGCCAAGATCACGGTCTTCTTCTCACCGCACCTGCGGTAGGCTTCATCAATCAAATTGGCCAGCTCTTTCTTTTTCATTACCCTATTGATCACGCTGAACGGGATCTCTTCCGGAACGATCTCACGCAGAATCACCCGGCCCACTGTGGTCTGAATCTTTTCGCCCTCTTCGTCTCGCACCACAATCTTTTCGTGCAAATCCACCACGTTGGAATCGTATGCTACGCGAGCCTCAGAAGCGTCGGAAAAAATCCTGGCTTCCGTTTCGAGGCTTTTGGGGTCAGCCGATTCTCTCGTCAAGTAGTAAAGACCCAGCACGATGTCCTGTGTCGGGACTATGATCGGCTTCCCGTGAGCCGGAGACAGAATATTATTGGTGCTCATCATCAAAACGCGTGCTTCCACCTGCGCTTCGATGGACAAGGGGACATGGACGGCCATTTGGTCTCCATCAAAATCCGCGTTGAAAGCAGTGCAAACTAATGGGTGGAGTTGTATGGCCTTACCTTCGATAAGCACCGGCTCGAAGGCTTGTATGCCAAGCCTGTGAAGTGTGGGAGCGCGGTTCAGAAGCACCGGATATTCTTTTACAACGTCTTCCAGAATATCCCAGACCTCAGGGGTTTCTTTTTCGACGAGCTTCTTGGCGCTCTTAATTGTCGTTACGTAGCCTCGCTCTTCCAGTTTGTTGTAAATGAAAGGTTTGAAGAGTTCGAGAGCCATCCTTTTGGGAAGTCCGCATTGGTGTAAACGGAGGTCCGGCCCAACCACGATCACGGACCGACCCGAATAATCCACTCGCTTTCCGAGAAGATTCTGACGGAAGCGGCCCTGTTTGCCTTTGAGCATATCTGACAGTGATTTTAGCGGCCGTTTGTTGGGACCGGTAATCACCCGACCCCGCCGGCCGTTATCGAAAAGAACATCAACTGCTTCCTGCAGCATTCTTTTCTCGTTCCGCAGGATGATTTCCGGCGCATTGAGCTCTTTGAGGCGTTTCAGTCGATTATTACGGTTGATGACTCTGCGATAGAGGTCATTAAGGTCGGAGGTGGCGAAGCGACCTCCATCCAGCGGGACCAGCGGCCTAAGATCGGGCGGTATGACCGGGACTGTGGTCAGAATCATCCACGCGGGATTTTGCCACTGCTGTAATTTGCCTAGTTCCTCGGGCGCCATCATACGGGAGCGAGCCATCCGATCGATCACATTGCTGATCTCGACAAACGCCAACTGCTTACGCACTTCCCAGTCGTGGGTTTCTTCCCATTTGGCCTGGATTTCGCGCGAGACCTTCAGCAATTCTTCGATGAAACGGCCCATTTCTCCTTCAGGATTCACCTTCTGGTACATGTCTGTGAGTTCGGCCACGAGCACATCAGGTTCGATCCCCTTAAGGGATTCGAGAACCCGCAGTCTTTTTGCCAGCTTTTTCCGCTTGGCCTCCGACGCGGAGTCCTTCATTTCTTCCCGTAGCCTAATGCTCTCGGAAACCAGATCCAGCTTTTCAAGCATGTCGCGAACGGCTTCGCCTCCCATACGGGCTTCAAAGGAACCTACACCGTACTTCTCGATGGTCTGCCGGTACTTTTCCTCATTTATGAGGGTCCCCACTTCCAAATCGGTTCGTCCCGCTGATACCACGAGGTAAGACTCGAAGTACAGGACGCGCTCCACTTCTTTCAGAGTCAGATCCAACAAAGTCCCAATCCTGCTGGGAAGACTCTTCAGAAACCAGATATGTGCGACTGGAGTAGCCAATTCAATGTGACCCATACGTTCTCTGCGCACCTTGGACTGGATCACTTCGACACCGCATTTTTCACATATGATGCCCCGGTGCTTCATCCGCTTGTATTTTCCGCAATTGCACTCATAATCCTTCACGGGTCCGAATATTTTGGCACAAAAGAGCCCGTCCCGTTCGGGCTTAAAGGTCCGATAATTTATAGTCTCCGGTTTCTTAACCTCTCCATGCGACCACGAACGGATCTTTTCCGGGGAGGCCAGAGAGATTCTTACGGCACTGAAATTCAAAGGATCTTTGGGCTTCTCGAAAAAACTGAAGTATATGTCTTCCAAGGTTTCCCTCCTTGAATGGGGTTAGTCGGGACTTTCGCCCGTGAGAGTTAGGGAACGCTATCTGTGCAGTTTATAAAGGTCCATGCACATTACTCGATCTTCGACAACAGAGAACTCCGGAATCCATCTCCTCTCGCGCTGCGCGGCTTATCCGGCTGCCACTGATTCGCTCTCCAGAAGCTCCATGTCCAGACCAAGGGATTTAATTTCCTTAACCAGGACGTTAAAGGATTCCGGCAAGCCAGGTTCAAGAACATTCGTTCCTTTTACGATGCTTTCATACATTCGCGTACGGCCGGTAACGTCGTCCGACTTGACCGTCAGAAACTCTTGTAGTGAATAAGCGGCGCCGTACGATTCCATAGCCCAGACCTCCATCTCGCCGAGACGCTGACCGCCGAATTGTGCTTTTCCTCCCAACGGCTGCTGAGTCACAAGCGAGTAAGGTCCAATGGCCCTGGCATGTATCTTGTCATCCACCAGGTGATGCAATTTCATCATGTAGATGATGCCCACGGTTACGTTAGTGTCGAAAGCCTCACCGGTGCGGCCGTCGTAGAGTCTCGTCTGGCCTGTAGCCGGAAAACCCGCCTCTTTCAGAATACTCTTGATTTCGGGTTCTCTGGCGCCGTCGAAAACCGGTGTGGCTATGGGAACGCCGGGAGAGAGGGCACTCACAAAACTCTTGACCTGGTCCTCGTCCATTTCTTTGATAATGCTTTGGATTTTCTTTTTCCGTTCCGGTTCATGGCTCTCGAAGATGGACAAGAGCCGCTGCCTTAACTTGTCCACGGAATAATTGTCTTCAAGCATACGGTTTAAGGCCTCGCCGAGACCTCGCGCGGCCCAACCCAGGTGAGTTTCCAGGATCTGGCCCACATTCATTCGTGATGGGACCCCCAGCGGGTTCAGGACAATTTCCACCGCGGTCCCGTCCTCGAAATACGGCATGTCTTCCTCGGGAAGGATCCTGGATAGTACCCCTTTGTTCCCATGGCGTCCCGCCATTTTATCGCCCACCGAGAGCTTCCGTTTAATGGCGATGTACACTTTTACCAGTTTAATGACACCCGGCGGCAGCTCGTCCCCTTTCTTGAGGCGACTGATCCGCTCGTCGTAATGCATCTTCCAGAAATGTTTCTGGTCGCTCAAGCGTTCAAGAATTCTTACGACTTCATCTTCAGTCGTGGTATCGCCTTTCAATGAAATCTCACGAAGTAATTCCAATGGAACCACGTCCATTGTTTGATTGGTAATAGTGTGGCCTTTTTTCACATATTCTTTACTCTTGGAAGGATCAGAAAGGGCGGCTGCCACAACTTTTCCGGCGAGCATGCCTCGGATTCTCTCGCGGGCCCCTTCCTCGACGATGCGCATTTCATCGTCTCGGTCTTTGGACAACTTGGCAATCTCCTCGTTTTCAATGGAGATGGTCCTGCTGTCCTTTTCAGTACCCTTGCGGGAGAATATTCGGGCCCCAATAATCGTGCCCTCGACGCCGGGAGGAACTCTCAGAGAGGTATCGCGCACGTCCCCGGCCTTTTCTCCAAAAATGGCCCGCAGGAGTTTTTCCTCAGGGCTGAGTTGGTTTTCGCCTTTGGGCGTGATTTTGCCGACCAGGATGTCTCCTGGTTTTACCTCCGCGCCGATGCGGATCACACCGGATTCATCTAAATTGCGGAGAGCTTCTTCACCGACATTGGGGATGTCTCTGGTGATTTCTTCCTTGCCCAGCTTCGTATCGCGGGCCATGACTTCGAATTCTTCGATATGGATAGACGTAAAGATGTCCTCGCGAACCACTTTTTCGCTTACCAATATCGAATCTTCGTAGTTGTACCCGCCCCAGGGCATAAAGGCCACCAGCACGTTCCTTCCCAGTGCCAGCTCGCCTTTGTCCGTAGCCGGGCCGTCGGCTATCACCTGTCCTTTCAGGACCATGTCGCCTTTCTTTACTATCGGTCGCTGATTGATGCAGGTGTTCTGATTGGACCTCTGATATTTGATCAGGTTGTATATATCTACTCCGGGGTCCAAGTCGCCGGCACTGAGATCAGTGGCCTTCAACACCACCCTCGTGGCATCGACTGAATCCACGATCCCATCACGCTTAGCAAGAATAGTCACGCCCGAATCGGTTGCTACTATCCTCTCCATGCCGGTCCCGACCAGTGGGGCTTCCGTTGTGAGCAACGGAACCGCTTGCCGCTGCATGTTGGAGCCCATAAGCGCCCTATTCGCGTCATCATTCTCCAGAAATGGAATCAACGAAGCCGCGACCGAGACAAGCTGATTGGGAGAAACGTCCATCAAGTCCGCTTCGGAAGTCGGGACCAGTGCGAATTCACCTTCTCTATGCCGGACTGAAACAAGATCGGACGCGAGGGTACCGTCTGATGCAATCGGGGCATTGGCTTGCACGATCACGTGGTTCTCTTCGTCAAGAGCAGTAAGGAATTCGATCTGTTTCCCGACTTTCTTCTCCATTACGGGTCGATATGGGGTTTCGATAAATCCGAATTCGTTTACCCGAGCATATGTTGACAGGGATACAATGAGCCCGATATTTGGACCTTCCGGGGTTTCTATCGGGCAGATGCGGCCGTAATGCGTCGGATGGACGTCCCGCACTTCGAATCCGGCCCTCTCACGGGTCAAACCGCCGGGGCCAAGCGCGGATAATCGTCGCTTATGAGTTATTTCGCTAAGAGGATTGGTCTGATCCATGAACTGTGACAGTTGCGACGCGCCGAAGAATTCTTTGACAACTGCGCTGACGGGCTTGGCGTTGATCAGATCGTGGGGCATTAGAGTTTCCACGTCTTGCAGACTCATACGCTCTTTTATCGCCCGTTCCATCCGCACAAGACCTATCCTGTACTGGTTCTCCAGCAATTCGCCCACCGACCTAACGCGACGATTTCCCATATGATCGATATCATCAATCACACGTTTGGGTCTGCCTTCCTTTAATTCCAGGAGATATTTGACTGACAGCATGATGTCTTCGGACCGGAGGGTCCTCATGGACAGGGGCGCCTCTTCTATGGAAATCCCAAGTTTCCGGTTAAGTTTCAATCGACCGACTCGGGACAGGTCATAGTATTCATTTCTAAAGAAGAGATTGTTGAAGAATGTATTTCCGATCTCCACAGTGGCCGGATTTGAAGGTCTTAATCGGCGGTAAATTTCAATTCTCGCGTTGAGAGTCTCGTTGCCGGTAGTGTCATCAGGATGTTGCTTGCGGTAATCCTCAATTATTCTGTTCGGCCGATCATCTACCTTGTCTTCCAGCAGCGTGTCCCTCAGGGCCGAGGAGACAATCCGTTCTTCGATGAAGAGTGCATCGAAGCTATCAATATTATGTTTCTTCAGATTTTCCAGGAATTCATCAATTTCTCCCGGGCCGATCTCCTTGTTACAGGTCTCCAAGACCTCACCGGTAGCCTCATCTACGATGTCACGTGCGAGGACTTTGCCTGCAAGCTCTTCCTTCTTCATGACAAGAGGAGCGATGTTTCTGTCGGCAACACGCCTCAGGGCCCCACGTGTCACCTTCTTGTTCTTTCTGACGAGAATATCTTCCGTGCCCTCTATGTAAATGTCGGCCGGCGCGGCTGTTCCGACGAGTAGTTTCAGGTCCAGCTTTCGACGTAAACCGTCGGGCGTTATCGAGATAGTTTGTCTGTCGTAAAAGTAATTCAAGATCTCTTCACTCGAATAGCCCAAAGCCTTGAGGAACACCGTAACCGGGAGTTTTCGCCTCCGGTCGATCCTTACGTAAAGCCGATCTTTCGGATCGAATTCGAAATCGATCCAGGATCCCCTCAGCGGTATGATACGTGCGGAGTAGAGCAGCTTACCGCTGGCATGGGTCTTCCCTTTATCGTGATCGAAGAAGATCCCCGGCGATCGGTGCAATTGTGAGACGATCACTCGTTCGGTCCCGTTGATTATGAACGTCCCGTTCTCGGTCATTATGGGGATTTCTCCGAAATAGACTTCTTGTTCCTTGACGTCACGAATTGTCCTGGAGCTGGTATCCGGATCCACATCCCAGACAATAAGTTGTACGGTAATCTTTAACGGAACCGCGTACGTAACCCCTTTTTGAAGGCATTCCTCGACGTTATACTTCTCTTCTCCGAGCGCATATTTGATAAACTCCAGGGAGGAGGTATCGGAGAAATCTTTTATGGGGAACACGGACCGGAATACTCCCTGCAAGCCGATGTCTTCGCGCGTCTCCGGCGGGATGTCAGCCTGCAAGAATCTTTCGTAAGACTGTTTTTGGATCTCAATTAGGTTCGGAATGCCTGCGATTTGCGGAATACGTGCAAAATTCTTCCTGAGCCTCTGAGAGTGCACGGAAAAAGGACTCATTTTCTCCCTCTGGCAATTAGTGATCTTGAAAGGCGGGTGACTATTGAAGTGTTCCGGATGCACCGGGCGCGCAAATGGTCCGCGTGCGGACCCATGCTACGCCCGATGACTTGCCTGATTCGCGAGCGGATCGTTAAACGATCTCCACTGTGGCGCCAACCTCTTCGAGAGCGGCCTTAGCTTTTTCCGCCTCGTCTTTGGAGATTCCCTGTTTTACCGGCTTAGGAACACCTTCCACCAGCTCTTTGGCTTCCTTGAGACCCAGGTCTGTCAAAGATCGTACCACCTTGATGACCTGGATTTTCTTGTCACCGAAATCTTTCAAGACCACGTCGAATTCGGTTTTTTCCTCAGCCGGGGCTGCTTCTCCACCGGCCGCCGCCGCTCCGGGAGCGGCTACGGCCACGGGCGCCGCTGCAGAGACCCCGAACTCTTCTTCCAACTCTTTGACAAGTCGGCTCAATTCGAGCACCGACATATTGCGGATGAATTCCTTCACATCCTCTTTAGTTACTTCTGCCATAATGCCTCCTCGATTCGCTGTTTCTAACGGGTTTTAGACGGCGGCTGATCCGGACGATGCGCCCTTCTGCTCCTCAATGGCTTTAAGCACATTGAGAAAGGACCTGGGAACTGCTGCCAACGTGTTGACAAACGAGCCTACAGGAGCCTTCATGGTTCCCAACACTCGAGCGAGAAGTTCTTCCTTGGACGGGAGTGTTGACAGTGTCTCCATTTCGGACGGATCCACCAGTTTCCCGTCAAGGACTCCACGGACAAGGATCAGGTTGGGATGCGCCTTGGCAAAATCGACCAGGACCTTGGCCATCGCCTTCACATTGTCGTCCGCGTCGGTCCATGCCGCCGCGCGAGGCCCTACAAGATCCGGTCCGAGAATCGCCACATCAGTGTCCTGATAAGCCAGCCGTACCAAGGTGTTTTTTAAGACTTTGTAATTAACACCCCGGTTGCGCAGCTCAGATCGGAGAGTGTTCGTTTCCGCGACACTTAGCCCTTGAAAATTGGTCAGGAAAAGAGCTTTTGCCGACTGAAACTGTCCGCTCAGCCAATCTACTCGTTTCTCTTTCTCTTTTCTGTTCAAGCGAGATTTCCCCTTTCAATCGGAGGGAAAACAGCGAATCGAGAACTACCGGTTAGAAATGGTCTTTCAACCCCTTTCCGGCCCACGTCTAAGCGGGTCTCGATTAAGTGCCCACGGCACACCTGCTGTCTCCGACCGGCCATTTAACATAGATTTTTGGGAAGCTTCCCTTGTGCTTCCTCCTTATCGTAAAAGAATTCCTTGAGTTAACAGATTACTGCTTCACAATGTTTCTGATTTCCTGAGGATCAAGCTTAAGTCCGGGTCCCATAGTCGTAGAAACTGAGACACCACGAATATAGACACCTTTGGCAGCGGCTGGTTTCAAGCGGATTATGGTTTCCATGAGAGCTTTGAGATTATCCGCCAATTTCTCCTTTCCAAAGGAGACCCGTCCCACCGATGCGTGAACTATACCCGCCTTCTCTACTTTAAACTCGACCTTGCCCCCCTTTAACTCATTAACAGCCCTGCCGACATCAAAGGTTACGGTACCTACTTTGGGATTGGGCATCATGCCTCTTGGCCCGAGGATTTTGCCCAACTTGCCGACCAGCCCCATCATGTCGGGTGTAGCTACTGCTTTGTCAAAATCGAGCCAGCCATCTTGGATTTTCTTGGCCAGGTCTTCGGAACCTACGTAATCAGCTCCGGCGTCGGTGGCTTCTTTCTCTTTTTCACCTTTGGCGAATACCAGTACTCGGACCGTCTTGCCGGTTCCGTGAGGTAGCACACAAGTGCCCCGAACCATCTGGTCCGCGTGCCGAGGATCTACACCCAATCTCACTGCCACGTCAACAGATTCCTCAAATTTTGCGTAGGCGGCGGAAAGCAAAGTCTCCAAGCCCTCTCCAATGGCGTATTTTTTTGTCCGGTCTATCGCTGCCCTTGCTTCTCTCTTTTTTTTGCTTATGGAAGGCATGGCGTTCCTCTAATCGATCTCAATTCCAAGACTACGAGCCGAACCCATAATGGTCTGCACCGCGCCTTGCAGATCTTTGGCATTTAAATCGGGCATCTTCAACTTCGCTATTTCTTCAATCTGGGCTTTGGTAAGCCGTGCCACCTTATTTCGATTCGGTTCCGGCGAGCCCTTTTCCAACCCGGCCGCCTTCTTGAGAAGATATGAAGCAGGTGGGGTTTTCAGCACGAAGCTGAACGAGCGGTCCGCATAAATAGTTATATGCACAGGGATTATAACCCCTGCCTGGGACTGAGTCTGAGCATTGAAGGCTTTGCAGAACTCCATTATATTCACGCCGTGTTGCCCTAAAGCAGGGCCTACGGGAGGTGACGGCTTGGCTTCGCCACCAGGAATCTGGAGTTTTACGGTAGCCATAATCTTCTTTGCCATGTAGATTCTCCCAAAACTGCAAGGGAACGCCTCTAGGACATGTTTGCTCTGTGGTTCCCTATCTCGTTTTTGGTCCTTTCATGTTTAATTTTTCGTCACCTGTATGAAATCCAGTTCCACGGGTGTCGGCCTGCCGAATATGCTTACCAGAACCCTGAGTTTGCCCTTGTCGGGCCTCACTTCCTCAACCGTTCCATTAAAGTTGATGAAAGGTCCATCGACGACACGCACCGAATCACCTTTTTCGAAAGAATACTTTGGCCGAGGTTTTTCCTGGCCTTCTGCCATCTGGGTCTTTATCTTTTCCACATCCTCGTCCGGGATCACGGCCGGCTCCTGACGAGAACCGATGAAACCGGTGACTTTGGGCGTGCTCTTCACCACATGCCAGGTTTCATCGTCGAGTTCCATGCGAACCAGAATGTAGCCCGGGAAAAATTTCCTGTTGGACGTCTTTTTCTCACCTTTAACGAGTTCCACTACTGATTCTGAAGGAATCAGTACATCAGTAATTTTGTCGTCAAGACCCAGGCCACGAACTTTTTCTTCAAGTGCGACCTTGACTCTGTTTTCGTATCCGGAATATGTGTGGACCACGTACCATCTCAGAGCCACCGACAGCCCTCCTTGCGTGCCGACAACCATTGAGGGACTAACCCCTATTTCAACAGCAATTGCACTATGCGGGCCAACGCCCAATCGCTAAATCCAAGATAAAGAGCCAAGATTACGGTAAGAACGAGCACTACGACGGTCGAACCCACTGTCTCCTGCCTGGTCGGGAATGTCACCTTCTGAAGTTCGACCTTCACTTCCCGGAAAAACTGGGCGACCTGTCTGAAAAAGTCGGTTACATTACCTAATGTATCTTGAACAGCCATAATTCATTCTGCCGAAATCGTCCGAAGCAACACTGATTCGGTTCCAAGGTTTGGCAGGCCAGAAGGGATTCGAACCCCCAACCCCCGGTTTTGGAGACCGGTGCTCTAGCCGTTGAGCTACTGGCCTACCGTGCGTTGTCACAAGAAGCCATCTTCACTTGGTCTCGCGGTGCGGCGTATGGTGGCGGCAAAACTTACAATACTTGTTAAATTGTAATTTATCCGGCGTCTTCTTCTTGTTTTTCGTTGTCGTATAATTCCTGCGCTTACATTCACTGCAAGCCAGGATCACAATGTCTCTCATAGAATGCCTCCGATGCCTCTTCGGCTCTTAGGCCCGTTTCACGAAAACAGCTATCAACATTTCACAGGTTATTCGATGATATCGGAGATGACTCCAGCTCCGACGGTTCGGCCGCCTTCCCTGATGGCGAACCTCAGTTCCTTTTCCATGGCGATGGGCGTGATCAGG
>Ga0335070_10004289_pt1 | contig 16648 bp, 9 predicted proteins | sample Lox_Sample_13_FD_206722 | JGI IMG/M metagenome (GOLD analysis project Ga0335070, IMG submission 206722) | Soil microbial communities from Loxahatchee National Wildlife Refuge, Florida, United States - Lox_Sample_1.3 | ecosystem: Environmental > Terrestrial > Soil > Wetlands | place: USA: Florida... | reverse complement strand
GGCAGTGCTGATCGTGTTTCGAGGTCCCGACGCTTATGTCAGCCCGTCCTTGTATGCAACCAAAAGGGAGACCGGCAAGGTGGTGCCTACCTGGAACTACGCAATGGTTCAGGCTCGAGGCAAGGCCAGGATCCGCGACCAGAGCGACTGGCTCACCCCTCAGCTGAACGCCCTGACAACTGCACGCGAAGCGGCGCGCGCGCAGCCCTGGTCGGTCGCTGATGCGCCACCCGACTATATTGAGGCGCAGAAGAGAGCCATCGTCGGAATCGAGATTGAGATCGCAGTGCTCGAAGGCAAATGGAAGGTGAGTCAAAACCAGCCGGAAGCCAATCGCCGCTCGGTCGCAGCGGGATTCAGCACGGACGAGAGGACCCGGGAGATGGCGGACCTGGTGCGGACCTATGGAAAGCTCGAATAGCTCTTAGCCGGTGGTCATCAGCGCCTGTGGCGCTGCTACGCGATTCCGTCCCGAGCGCTTGGCGTGATTCCTCGCCACCCATCCGTGCGTCACAGGTCGCCGCGTCGTGGTCAGTACGTACATCTCCAGAGTAAGCTGAGCGTCAAGGGAAGACCGCGTATGCACAGCGCCGCTCGGCGAGTCCACCCTTTTCCGAGTGGCGGAGGGAGTCATGCCGTACGAGATTAAGGAGCTCAGGGAGCTTTCAGCCGTCGATGTCAGGCTTTGGGGCAAGGTGGACGCGGCTGAGATCCGCTCCTTGGCAGCGGCGGTAATGGAATTGGCGGAGACATCCGGACTGCGGCGAGCGCTGGTGGACTGTCGCAACTATCTCGGCGGTGCCGGGTTTCGCGAGGTGCTCTCTCTCACGAGGGATGTAACGGATCGACCCGTCAGCGAACGCGGGCGCGAAGCAATCATTGCGCCGACGGACCCGTACGCGACTGCGGACCTGACATTCTACGTTCACACAGCCAACAGCTTTGGGACGACCGCTCGGATGTTCTCCTCCAGAGAGGCAGCGGTTGACTGGCTTACGGAGGAACGCTCGCACTGACCCGGACCAATCCCGCCCTCGTCTCAACGAAACGCCACTACCACGCAGGCGGTCAGAACCAACAACACTGCCGCCTGCAGCCGATAATTTCGCCACAGCGGCACGGACCTGAGACCTGCGCTCTCCGCCCGAAAATATTCCGCTGTCCATGTGAGACCCTTGCCCTGCGCGGAGCCGCCGCCTGTCCAGCGGCTCACCGCGACGAGTACCGACAGGTCGATGAGCAGCAGGAGCGGTGCGACGTAGAGGAAGTGTACGTGCACCCATTGGAACACGACGTTGACGAGGAAGAGGGCGAACCCGCAGGTCGTCCCGACCAGCATGGTCGCGGCGGCCCCCGCCGCATTCGCCCCGCGCCAGAAGAGCCCGCCGAGGAACAGCGCCACCACGGGAGGCACCGCGTAGGCAAGCGTTGCCTGCAGGTACTGCCACAGCGACCGGAAGGTCTCGAGGTGCGGCGCCCACAGTAGCGCCACCAGCAGCAGACCGGCGGTGGTGAGACGCCCGATGCGCACCATCTGCAGGTCCGACAGCGACGGAGCGGCAGGCCGGATGATGTCCATGGTGAGCAGCGCAGAGGCGGAGTTCAGCGTGGAAGCGACGGCGGCCATGGTGGCCGCCGCAAAGCTCGCCGCGACCACGCCCAGGAGGCCCGTCGGCAGCAGATCGAACATCAGTGCGGGATAAACCAGGTCGGCCCGTGGCAGATGGGGGAAGAGCAGGATCGCGCAGGTGCCCGGCAGGACCATCAGGAACAAAATGGGGAGCTTGAGCGCCCCGGCAAACAGGGCGCCCGCGCGCCCGTCCTCGAGCGAGCGCGCCGAGAGAACCCGCTGGACGATGAACTGATTGGTGCACCAGTAGTAGAAGCCGAGCACCGGTATTCCGAACAGCAGCCCCGGCCAGGGGACGCCGGCATCGCCGATCGGGCGGATCAGAGACAACTTATCCGGAGAGACACCGCTCATTACCGCATGCCACCCGCCGGCGCGCGCGAAAGCCGCGCACGCAATCACGCTTGCCCCGACGAACAGCACCGCCGCCTGCACGGTCTCGGTGTAGATGACCGCACGCAGACCGCCGAGCAGCGTGTACAGCCCCGCCGCGCCCGCCAGTACACAGGCCGTCAACCAGAGCGGGGAGGCGGGGAACAGCACCTGGATGACGAGCGAGCCGCTGTAGAGTGCAGCGGCGGCATCCACGGTGATGTTCAGGAACAGGGTGAGGACGGCGAAGTAGAGCCGGGCGCGCGCGTCATAACGGCGTTCGAGAAACTCCGGCATCGTGTAGACACGGCTGGCGAGCACGAACGGCAGCAGGAACAGACAGAAGAACACCAGCACCACCGCCGCCGACCATTCGTAGTCGTAGACGGAGATGCCCGTCATGTAGGCGAAGCCGGCGAGCCCGATCAGGGCGGTCGAGGAGATGTTGGAAGCGAGCATCGCCAGGCCGATCGACAGCCAGCGCGAGCCGCGCGAGGCGAGGAAGTAATCCTCGGGATGAGTCTGGCGACGCGAGGCCCAGGCACCCAGCACGACCAGTGCCGGGACGTACGCGGCCACGAGCGCGCTGTCCCACCAGGCCGGCCCCGTCGCCGTCGGTCCGTTCACCCCATTCCCCGGTCGCGCGGGTGCGTCCCGCTGCCTCAATCTTCACCCAAGCGGCCGGTGCGTGAAAATGGCCTGCGACTGCCAGAATTGACAGCGCTGACATTTGACTCTCTAATGCGGCCTGCGAGGGGGCCGAAAAATGCCAGCAGGCGCAGGACGAGACCACGACAGCGGCCGTGCCGCTTTGCGGTGCCGGTTCCACACCGCGGGTGTGCACGGCACGCTGGCGTGCCTGATCCTGGGAGCCTGGACAGCGGGTGCGCAGGCGTCACCGCTCGCCGAAGACGCTACGGTCCATCCCGCGCTTTGGCCGGCCCGCGCGGCGCCGCCGCTGCAACCAGCGACCGAAGCCTTCGTGAGTGCGCTGCTTGCGCGCATGACCCTCGAGGAGAAGGTCGCGCAGATGGTGCAGGCCGACGTCGCCTCGCTCACGGCCGCGGATCTCCTGACCTACAAGCTCGGCTCGGTGCTGGCCGGCGGCGGTGCGGCCCCGAGCGGAGATGTGCGCGCCGGTGCACGTGCCTGGCTCGATCTGTCGGACGCGCTATACCGGGCGGCGATGCAGCCCGCCACGACGGCCCATGCCCCGATCCCCATTCTCTTCGGCGTCGATGCGGTCCATGGCCATGCCAAGATCCGCGGCGCCACCATCTTTCCGCACAACATCGGGCTCGGCGCGGCGCACGATGCCGAGCTCGTCGAGCGAATTGGCGCCGCGACCGCCGAGGAGGTGGCGACCACCGGCATCGATTGGACGTTCGCGCCGACGGTCGCCGTCGCGCGCGACCTGCGCTGGGGGCGCTCCTACGAGAGCTACTCCGACGACCCGGCGCAGGTGGCGGCGTACGCGGCCGCCATGGTGCGCGGGCTCCAGGGCGAGCGCAGTCGTGGGACGTTCATGGCGCCCGGCCACACGCTCTCGTCGGTGAAGCATTTTCTCGGCGACGGCGGCACGTTCGACGGGCGTGACCAGGGCGACAACCGCGCGCCCGAGAGCGTCCTGATGCGGGTGCATGCCGCCGGCTATACGGCGGCGATCGACGCCGGCGCCCTCATCGTCATGGCGTCCTTCTCCGGCTGGCAGGGCGTGAAGATGCATGCCAACGCGGACCTGCTCACCAAGATCCTCAAGGGGCGGTTCGGTTTCCAGGGCTTCGTCGTCGGGGACTGGAATGCGCAGGAGGAGGTGCCGGGATGCACCAAGTTCAGCTGTGCCGCCGCGATCGACGCCGGCCTCGACATGTTCATGGCACCCGACGGCTGGAAGCAGGTCTACGAGAACACGCTCGCGCAAGCGCGCTCGGGGCAGATTCCGCCGGAGCGCATCGACGATGCCGTACGCCGGATCCTGCGGGTGAAGGCACTGGCCGGCCTCTTCACCCGACCGGCACCGAGGGAACGTGCGGATGCCGGCCATTTTGAGCTGCTGGGAAGCGCACCGCACCGCGCGCTGGCGCGCGCCGCGGTACGCGAGTCGCTGGTGCTGCTCAAGAACGAGCACCACACCCTGCCGCTCCCGGCAGGCGCGAACATTCTGGTCGCCGGCGAGGGCGCCGATCGCATCGGCATGCAATGCGGCGGGTGGACCGTCGACTGGCAGGGCGATCACAACCACAACGAGGATTTCCCCGGCGCCACTTCCATCTTCGAGGGCATCCGAGCAGCGGTCGCCAGCGCGGGTGGCACCGCTACGCTGAGCCCCGACGGCCACTTCAGCGCCAGGCCCGACGCCGCCATCGTCGTCTTCGGCGAGCAGCCGTACGCGGAATACGAAGGCGATCGGGAGGTACTCGATTTCTCCGGCCAGGACTCGCGGCCGCTCGAGCTGCTGCGAGCGCTGCAGCGCCAAGGGATCCCGACGATCGCCGTCTTCCTCTCGGGCCGACCACTCTGGGTGAACCCCGAGATCAATGCGGCGGACGCGTTCGTCGCGGCCTGGTTGCCGGGGAGCGAAGGGGCAGGTATCGCCGATGTGCTCCTGCGCGGAGCGAACGGCGGGGAAGGGCACGATTTCGTGGGCCGCTTGAGCTTCCCCTGGCCGCGCACCGCCATGCCGGTGACTTACGATGATGAGGATCGCACCCGTGGCGCGCTTTTTGCGCGCGGTTACGGCCTGAGCTACGCGCATGCCAAACAGGTGGGCCGCCTGTCCGAGAACCCGCAGATCCCAGCCGACCGCGGCAACCGCGACTCCCTCTTTCAGGCAGGCCACCCGACGGCGCCGTGGTCGTTGTTCGTGGCGGATAAGCTGGCGCAGGTGCGGGCCACCGGTGGCGAGCAGGGAAGCCCGGGCGGCGCCGTACGCGTGGCGGTGCGCGATTCGCTGCTCACGGTCGCCTGGAGTGGCGCGAGCCGCGGTGACTTCTGGATCGGCGGCCGGCCCGTCGACCTGCGCACCGCCGCACTGCGCGGCGATGCCGTACAGGCGCGCTTTCGTATCGACCGGCCGCCCTCCGGGACCGTGAAGCTCGGCGTGCGCTGCGGGGCGACCTCGCAGGCCGCGGACACCGGTTGCGCCCTGGCAGCCGGGGCGCTGCTCGATGCCACTCAGGCACTCAGCTCCGTTCGGGGAGGGAAGTGGGCAACGCTCTCCCTGCCGCTGGTCTGCTTCAGCGACCGCGGCGCCGAGCTCACGAGCGTCGCGGCTCCGTTTGCGATCCGCTCCGAGAGCGAGCTCGGGATCAGTTTCGCCACGATCCGGCTGGTCCGTGCCGGGATCGGGCAGTGCGGCGCGGGAGTTCAGGTAAAATGACAGCGTTGACATTTTGGCGCCGAGAGGCGTACCTTTGAGTCGCGGCTTCCCGCCGAACGGGTTGGAAGCACGATAGTCTGGAAACAGAGTGTTTAGCTGAGGGGGTAAACACCGTGTCTAGCGCCAAGAAGAGCGCGTCCTGGGCGCCGCCCGGACGTACCGACACCCGTAGAATTGACAGCGCTGTACATCGTTGAGGCTTCTTGCCCGGCCTGAGGCGATCACCTTAGCGTCGGGCAAGCGCCTGCCGAATGTCCATGCACAGGGGGATCCGAAACCGGAGTGAGGCATCGTGCCAGGGCGCGAGGCCCGGGGCCGGCTCGCGCACGGGTCGTCCCCTCATCGCGTACTGAATATCCGAGGATCTGGGGGACTCACAAATGTCGCACCGAATACAGAAACGCGCGCGTCGTGCTTCACGGGCAGCCCGTGCCGCGACGCCCTTGCCCATCATCTTCTGCTGCGCGACCGCGGCGGCGCAACAGGCGGCGAGTACGCCGCCCACGGGAGCACCGCAGGCATCCGAGCTGCAGGAGATCGTGGTCACCGGGTACCGCGCATCGGTGCAGACGGCACTCGATGCGAAGCGCGAGGCGATCCAGCCGATCGAGACGATCACCGCGGAAGACATCGGCAAGATGCCGGACCAGAACGTCGCCGAGTCGCTCCAGCGACTGCCTGGCGTCTCGATCAATCGCGCCGGCGGCAAGGGCACGCAGGTGCTGATCGACGGCTTGCAGAACAATCTCATCACGCTGAACGGCGAGGTGCTGCTGACCGGCCGCGAGATCTATTCCTCGGGCGAAGGCTCGGGCGGCGCCGGCAACATCCAGTACGCCTCCCTCGAAGGCATTCCGAGCGAGCAGATCGGCGGAGTCGACGTCATCAAGAATCCGACCGCAAAGGATCGTGAAGGCGGTCTTGGCGGCATCATTGACCTGAAGACCCGTTCGCCACTCGCGCAGAACATGGGCGTCAATCTGAGCGGTTATCTGCGTGGCACCAAGGCCGAGAACCAGGACGGCGGTGTGACCCCGGTCGCGGCCCTGGTCGCCGGCTACAAGTTCAACGACGGCTTCGCCATCACGGCCAGCGTGTCGTACGACGATCAGAAGACCCATACCAAGGAGTTCCAGGACCAGAACCGCAGCCAATGGCTGATTACGAACACGGCCACGGTCGGCTCCTACGTGGGCAGTCCGATCGCCAGCACCAACACCACGCTGCCGAACGGACAGACCTATATCGATCCGCAGCTGGCGTACTTCAGCGACATCAACGACGAGATCAAGGGCAAGGGCGCTACCTTCGGCGCCGAATGGCGTTGGAACGACAACATCTCGAGCACCTTCAACTGGTTCTACATCGGCGAGGACGAGACCACTCTGACCTACTCCAACAAGGCATGGTTCTCCGGCGGCAGCGGCGAGACCAACCAGCCGGGGGCGCCGGCGTCCTTCCCTGGCATCGACCCTTCGCAGCCGTACACGATCGACGGCAACGGCGTCATCCAGTCGGCCACGATGATGGCCAACGGCGCCGAGACCGCGACGCTCTACGAGGCGAACAACACCAAGGCCAACAATTTCCAGTTCGACACCAGGTTCGACGGCGGCAAGGTGAAGGGCGATTTCGGGCTGTTCTACGCCAAGGCGAGCGGTGACTACGAGGCCGATCAGGCCGACGTGGAGCATGGCTTCTACGGCGCCTTCAACGGCCCTGCGTCCATCCAGCCGACGGCGCCGGGGTGCAACAACGGCGCCAACAGCTGCGCCAACGGCAACCACGGCTACGCCTTCATCTATAACAACGGCGGCACCTCCGGCCTGCCGACGGTCAGTTATCCGAACAACTTCGGCTACTCGGACGTGCTCTCGAATCCCGCCTACACGCTGTTCAAGTCGAACTGGGCGTGGGCCAACAAGGTCGAGGAGAAGAACTGGGCCGTCAAGGGCAACGTGTACTTCCGGCCGCACGACGCGCTCGACGTGACGGCGGGAGTGCGCTACGAGCAGCGCGAAGTCGACTACATCCACGGCCGTTACCTGATCGACGGCGTGAATCCCTATGGCGTCGGCGGCGTCGGGGCCGGGACCGCCGCCGGCAATTGCTGCATCAGTCCGGCGAGCGGCACCTGGATCTACTACTCCGATCCCGGCTACGCGACCATTCCCTATTCGACGCCGCAGACCAACGCTAACCTGCTGATGACGGTCAACAACTTCGGCTCCGGGCCGATCGCGGTAAAGAACCCCTGGACCGGCGGCATGACCAACCCGTCCACCTACCTCAACACCCTGTGGAATCAGGCCGGGATAGCCAACAACACCGAGCAGTTCTTCGTCGATGCGCTGAATTCCTACGACGTCACCAACAAGACCACGGCCGCCTACATCATGGGCGACGCCGGCGACAGCTACTATCACGCCAACTTCGGCGTGCGGGTCGCGCACAACCAGCTCAACGTCTCCGGCGGTCAGACCAACCCCAACGGCTCGACCTTCGTCGGCACCGCCTCCTGGAACGGCGTCAACGCCAACGACCTGCCGTTCGAGAGCAGCCGCTCGTACACCGACGTGCTGCCGACCTTCAACTTCGTGCTGAATCTCACCGATGAGCAGAAGCTGCGCCTCGGCGCGGCGCGCGTGGTATCGCCGCAGAACCTCAACGACCTCGGCCGCGGCCTGTCGTACAACTTCACGCGCGCCGCACCCTCGGATTGCCCGGGCGGCGGCGTGTGTTTCAAGTTCGCGCAGGGCACGGCGGGCAACGCCAGCCTCGATCCGTTCCGCGCCACGCAGATGAACCTGTCGTGGGAAGACTACTTTGCGCCGAGCGGATTGGTGAGCGTGGGCGGCTTCTACAAGCAGGTGGACAACTTCGTCACCCAGGCGAACGTGGCCACCTCGGTCCCGGACGGCACCATCAACGGCGCCACGACCGGCAACGTGGCGACACTCGTCAACGGCGGCTCCGGCAAGGTGTACGGCCTCGAGCTCGGCGCGCAGTACGCCTTCGCCAACGGCTTCGGCGTCCAGGCGAACTACACCCACGCCGACTCCTCCTCGACACAGACCAGTTCCTTCGCCACCAATCTGCCGATCCCGGGCGTACCGACCAACTCCTTCAATCTGATCGGCTACTACGAGCACGCCGGCTTCTCGGCGCGCGTGGCGTACGCCTGGCGCGACGTGTCGGTGAACTCGAACTTCGTCGGCTCGTCGTTCACCTTCCAGGACATCAACGGCAATCCCAAGACCTACACGATCTACCAGGCGCCGTACGGCCAGGTGGACGCGCAGCTGGGCTACGATTTCGGCGATCACTTCGGCATCGTGCTGCAGGGGGTGAATCTGACGGACGCCAAGCAGCACACCTACCTGCAGTGGCCAAACGAGCCCTTTACCTATGACGACAACGGCCGCCGTCTGTTCTTCGGCGTCAAGGCGAAGTTATAGGCGACCCAGCCACAGGCACGCCGGGCTGACTGCCCGGGGCGGCGCGGCGTTTCACCGCGCCGCTGCGCCTGTGTAGAGTACCGCTCGATATGCCAGAGAACGGAGCGGCGACATCCCCGACAGCCGGGGCCGGCGCGGCGGACCAGCGGCGCATCCGCAGCGTCGCGATCGTCGGCGGCGGCACGGCCGGCTGGCTGGCCGCCAGCATGCTGGCGCGCGCTCTGCCCGGTACCGGCATCGTCATCAGCGTGATCGAATCGGCGGAGATCGGCACGGTCGGCGTCGGCGAAGCGACCATTCCGCCCATCATCGACATGCTGCGCTTCCTGCGCATCGATGAACGGGACTTCCTCCAGCACACCAACGCGACCTTCAAGCTCGGCATCAAGTTCATCGACTGGCGCGGGCCCGGGCACAGCTACTGGCATCCGTTTGGCACTTTCGGCGCCCCGATCAACCGCCGGCCCTTCTACCACTGCTGGCAGCGGGCGCGCGCGGCCGGCCTCGAGCTGCGCTTCAATGACTTCAGCCCCTGCGCCGCGCTCGGCGATGCAGGCAGGTTCCGTTTTCCCGACACTCAGCCCGACGCGCCGGCCGCCGGCTTGCGCTATGCGCTGCATTTCGACGCCACCCTGGTGGCGAAGTACCTGCGCAGTTACGCCGAGCGCCTCGGCGTTACGCGACTCGAGCGCACCGTCGCCGGCGCCACGCGCCGCGAGGACGGTGGCATCGATGCGCTGCGCTTCAGTGACGGCTCGCAGCTGCAGGCAGATCTCTATATCGATTGCAGCGGCTTCCGCGGCGTACTGATCGAGCAGACGCTGGCAACCGGCTATGTCGACTGGAGCGCGCTGCTTCCCTGCGATCGCGCGGTGGCGTTTCCGAGCGCAGTGCTCAGCGCCCGTCCGCCCTACACACAGTCCCTGGCGCGCAGCGCCGGCTGGCACTGGCGCATACCGCTGCAACACCGCACCGGCAACGGCTACGTGTACTCGAGCGCCTACCTGAGCGAGCAGCAGGCCCTCGAGGATCTCACCACCACGGTGGGCGCGCCACCGCAGGCCGAGCCGCGCTTCCTGCGCTTCGTGACCGGCCGGCGCAAGCTCCTGTGGAATCGCAACTGTCTGGCGCTCGGCCTGGCATCCGGATTCCTCGAGCCGCTCGAGTCGACCAGCATCCACCTGGTGACGAGCGGTGTGTATCACCTGCTCGAGCATTTTCCGGACCGGAACTTCGATCAGGCCAACATCGATCTGTACAACTCCCGGGTGATCGAGGAAGTGGAGGCGGTCCGCGATTTCATCGTGCTGCACTACTGTCTCGCCGGGCGCGACGACGGCCCGTTCTGGAGTTACTGCCGCTCGATGGCGCTCCCCGACACCCTGCGCGAGCGTATCGAGCTCTACCGCGGCACGGGGCGGATTCGCGTGCGCGCGGGCGAGCTGTTCACGGACCTGAGCTGGTTCTACATCCTCGAAGGCCTGGGAGTGAGCCCGGGGAGCTACGATCCGCTCATGGACGTGATCGAGCTCGGGCAGCTGCGCGAGATTCTCGCCTCGCTGCGCGCTACGACCGCGGCGCTCGCCGGGGCGGCGGCCCCCCACGACAGTTACTTCCCGGCGCGCTCTCCCGGGGAGCGCACCGCGGCCGCTGGCGCGTGAGATGCGCGAGCTGAATCCCGGGCGTAACGACCCTTGCCCGTGCGGGAGTGAGCGCAGATACAAGTCCTGCTGCGGCCGACTCGCCGAGCCGCCCCTCGCCCTGCAAACCGATACCAGCGCCGAGCCGCGCGCCGCGGAGCTCGCACGCTTGAGCGGCCTCATGGACGGCGCCCACTACGCCGAGCTCGAAGCGGCCACCGGGACGCTCCTCGAGCAGCACCCGCGGTCTGCCTTGCTTTGGCAGCTGCTCGGCCTGGCCCACACCCGCCAGAACAAGGATCCGCGGCACGCCCTCGCGATGGCGGTGCAGTGTGCGCCGCAGGACGCGGTGGCGCACCTCAACCTCGCCAACGCGCTCGGACGCTGCGGGCAGCTCGCGGAGGCGGCCGCGAGCTACCGGCGGGCGCTCGAGGCTGATCCCGAGTTCGCCGAGGCGCACAACAATCTCGGCGAGCTGTGCTTGGAGCTCGGCCGCACCGGCGAGGCGCTGGCGAGTTGCCAGGAGGCGCTGCGCATCCGGCCGGACTTTGCCGAAGCTCATCAGAATGCGGGCAAGGCGCTGGTGCGTCTCGGCCGCTTCGACGAGGCGGCGCGCAGCTGCCGCCACGCCCTCGCGATCAACCCGGAATACGCCGAGGCATATAACACTCTCGGTAGCGCGCAGCTCGCCCTGGCTGCTCCGTCGGACGCGATCGAGAGCTTTGGGCGGGCGGTCGCAATCAAGCCTGCGTTTGCCGAGGCGCACGCGAATCTTGCACGCGCCCTGCGTGGCAGTGGACGCCTCGCGGATGCGGTGGCCGGATTTCGGCGCGCGCTCGAGCTCAAGCCGGATCTGGTTCTGGCGCACACCGAGCTCGCGACGGCCTTGAGACTGCAGCGCCGCAGCGAGGAAGCCGAGCAGAGTTGCCGCCGGGCGCTGCTGCTCGATCCCCAGTGCGCCGCGGCGGTGGTCGTCCTGGCGGAGCTGCGCGCCGACGCCGGTCAGTTTGCCGAAGCCGAGGAGCTGTTCTGCCGCGCCTTGAGGCTCGATCCGGCCTCCCCGGAGGCCTGGGCCGGGCTGGCGCGCGTGCGCCGGATGACCCCGGCCGATCGGGAGTGGCTGGCGGCGATGCAGCGCCTCGTCGAGCAGGGAATGCCGCCGCAGCGCGAGCTCTTGCTCCGCTACGCCATCGGCAAGCATCTCGATGACCTCGGCGACTTCAGCGGCGCCTTCGACAACTATCGATCCGCGAACCAGTTGGCCAAGAGCTGCGGGCTGGTGCACGTCCCCGGTGCGCTGTCGAGGACCGTGGACCTGATCATCCGCGCCTATGACGGGCAGTGGGTCGGGCGGCAGCGTCCGGCGCTGCCTCGAGCGGCGCGCCCCGTGTTCATCATCGGCATGCTGCGCTCCGGCACGAGTCTGGCCGAGCAGATCCTGGCGTCGCATCCGCAGATCTACGGCGCCGGCGAGCTGACGTTCTGGAGCGAAACCGCGGCCGCGGCGCTCACGGAGGCGGGGGGCGCGGACGTGCGGGCGCTGCGGATGAGCGAGGCCGCGCTCGCGGACTGCGCGGATCGCTACCTGAAGATGCTGCGCGAACTGGCGCCCGATGCCCTGCGGGTGGTGGACAAGCTGCCGACAAATTTCCTCCACCTTGGCCTGATCGCCACGGGGTTGCCGGGCGCCCGGATCATTCACCTGGTGCGCCACCCGATCGACACCTGTCTGTCGATCTACTTCCAGCACTTCGAGGCGGCCAACACCTACGCCAACGATCTCACCGACCTGGCGCACTACTACCGGGAGTATCGCCGGCTCATGCAGCACTGGCGCACGGTGCTGCCGCCCGGGACCATCCTCGAAGTGCCCTACGAGGGACTCGTCGGGGACCTGCCGGCCTGGACCCGCAGGATGCTGGACTTCGTCGGAGTGTCCTGGGACGAGCGCTGTCTCGACTTCGACCGGACGGTACGGCCCGTCGTCACCGCCAGCAAGTGGCAGGTACGGCAGAAGCTGTACGGATCGTCGGTGGGGCGCTGGCGGCGTTACGAGTCCTTTGTCGGGCCTCTCATGCCGCTCGCGGAGCTGCACGAGTGAGCACCGCGCATCGACCCGCGGCAGCGGCGTCAGCTGCGCTCGCGCGGCAGCAACAGCCGGCTTGTCACCGTTGTCAGTCGATTGACCGACTCAGCCCCGCAGCGCATGCTTTCGCGCAGGACAGCTGTCGCTGCGCGCACAGACCCGAATCGCAATGAAGGATCTCCGGCCGCCCTCGGTCACCATCCAGCAGGTCGCCGATCTGGCTGAGGTCTCGTCGAAAACCGTGTCGCGCGTCCTCAACGAGGAGCCGGCGGTGCGCGAGGCAACTCGCAACCGGATCCTCAAGGCCATGGAGACGCTCGATTACCGGCCGAACCTCAACGCGCGCGGCCTGGCCGGGGACCGCTCGTTCCTGATCGGCCTGTTCTGCGACAAGCCGGGCGACTACCTGAGCGAGTTCCAGGCGGGCGCGGTCCAGCGCTGTCGGGAATCGGCCTTTCATCTCATGGTCGAGCCGTGGGACAGCACCAGTCCCGACGTCGGCCGGCAGGTGAATACGCTGCTGCGGCAGCTGCGCCTCGAGGGGGTCATCCTGCTGCCCCCGCTCAGCGACCACCCGGTGATTCTGAGCAAGCTGGCCGATGCGGCCATTCCCACGGTGCGCATCGCGCCCAAGCGCGAGCCGAGCGACTCACCGTCGGTCGGCATCGACGATCGCACGGCGGCGCGCCGCATGACCGCGCACTTGCTCGATCTCGGGCATCGTGCCATCGGCTTCATTCGTGGGCGCCCCGAACACGGCGCGACGGAGCAGCGCTACCTCGGTTTCACCGACGAGATGCGCGCCCGCGGCGTGCCCGTCAAGCAACAGTGGGTTCAGACCGGAAACTTCGTCTTCGAGGACGGGCTCGCCTGCGCCGAGCGCATGCTGGATGGCGCCAGCCGGCCGACGGCCGTGTTCGCCAGCAACGACGACATGGCGGCCGCCGTGATCTGTGCCGCGCGCCAGCGCGGCCTCGAGCTGCCGCGGCAACTCTCGGTGGTCGGCTTCGACGACGCGCCGGTCGCCACCATGGTGTGGCCGCAGCTCACCACGATCCGTCAACCGGTGAGAGAGATGGCCCGGGTCGCCACCGAGCTCATCATCCGGCACTCACCGCGCCGTCGCGGCTGGCCCCAGCCGATTCCGCGTCACCAGCTCAACTTCGAGCTGATTCTGCGCAACTCCACCGCGCCGGCGCACTCATAGGCCCCAGGCGCTCCGCGCGCCTTCAATGCAGGGGCCGGGCCGCAGCTCCCAGGATCGGTCCCGCGCCGCGCGACTGAACCAGTACCGCGACGTCGGTGGCATCCGAGGGCAGGGAGGCGGCACTCACCTGATAGCTCTGGCTCGCGCCCTTCCACTCCCCGAGCGTGCGCATGCTGCGCACGATGTTGAATTCCTCGAGATTCTTGCCGGCGTTCTCGCCGCGGCCGACGTTGGTCGAGGCGTGGCGCAGGTAGGTTACCAGTACGACGTCGCTCGCGCGCTCGCCCGCTTTCTCGCCGACATCGACCTTCACCTGACCGTCGCTGACGGCAAGTGTCAGCGGCACCGCCTCACGGGGCTCCTTGAGGGCCTGCACGATGCTGCCGGTATCGATCGCGTCCTTGCGTCCATCGAGAACGAACTGCGGCGTGAACACCGAGGAGCGGTGGAAGGCGCGCGCGTAGACGTTCTGGCGCTCGACCGCCTGATGGAAGGCGAAGTGGTCGCGCCATCCGGAGCTGTCCCAGTAGTCGACGTGGAAGGCGAGCGCCAGGACGTCGGGCCGCTCGCTGAGCTGGCCGAGGTAGGCATCTGCCGGCGGGCAGGAGCTGCAGCCCTGCGCGGTGAAGAGCTCGACTACCAAGGGGCGCGGGGTGGCGTCCGCGTACGCTGCCGTACACGCGAGCGCCCAGCCCGCCATCAGGCATATCCGTAGTCCGAGTTTCGTGAGCACAGTATTCATCGGGCATTCTCCTTTCCCCGGGGGCTAGACTCTAAACCCTTCGGGGGAGCGGTACCGCCTCCGGGAACCGTAGCGCCGACCGGCGGCCACCCGCGCCACGACCGCGTTGCAGTAAAATCAACCGGTACCCAAGGATGTCCCGGTGCAGCCCGCATGAGTCATTTTGATCTGACCCCGCCCAGCGCATCGCAGCGTAAGTCCATCACGGAGCGCCTGACGGATCAGGAGCGGCACGTGTTGCTCGAGCACGGCACCGAGGCCGCCTTCTGCGGCGTGTTCCTCGATAACCACCAGGACGGGGTCTACACCTGTCGTTTCTGCGGCTTGCCGTTGTTCAGGTCCAGCGCGAAGTTCGACTCGGGTACGGGCTGGCCGAGCTTCTTCGAGCCGTACGCGGCGGCGCATATTCGCCGGGTGCGCGACACGAGCTACGGCATGATCCGGGTGGAGGAGGTCTGTGCCCGCTGCGGCAGCCACCTCGGGCACGTTTTTCCCGACGGCCCGCCGCCGACCGGCGAGCGTCACTGCCTCAACTCGGTGTCGCTGTCTTTCACCGAGCGCGGGCGGGCACTGCCGAACGTGCTCGGACGCGGCCCACCGGAGGGTGAGGCAGCAGCCTAGCCCCGCTTTGCGAGCGCGGCGGCGAGCCGTGCGTCGTGTCCGTAAATGTCGTCGTAGAAATGCACCTCGTTGCCGGGGTACGCCACCGCAGTGCCGTAGAGGATGTAGACCGGCACCGGCTTGGCCAGTCGCACGTTCGTATTGTCCGGACCCGAGTCCATCGCCTTTTGCGCCCGTTCCACCGACCAGCCCGCGTTGTTCCGCAGCGCCCAGGCCGCTAGCTCGGCCGGCTTCTCTACGCGGATACACCCGGAGCTGAAGTCACGCCGGGTGCGCGCGAACAGCTCGGTCGAGGGCGTGCTGTGCAGATACACCTGATACTCGTTGGGGAACATGAGTTTCACCAAGCCGAGCGCATTATTCGGTCCGGGCTTCTGGCGCACCGTGAGCTTGCCGGCGCGCAATTGCGCCAGCTGCTCGTCGGTGACGGTGCCCGAGCCGATGACCTTGCCGTCGTGGGTGATGATCTCGAACCCCTTCTTCGCGACATACTCGCGGTCGCGCTGGATCGCGGGCAGGGTCGAGCGACGCAGGATGCCGGACGGCACGGTCCAGTAGGGCCGGAAGACGACGTAAGTCATGTCGCGCGTGAAGACCGGCGTCTGGCTGCGCATCGCCTTGCCCGCCATCACGCGCATGCTGAGAGCCGCCTCGTTCGCCTCGTTCAGGGCGCGCAGGTGAAAGTCGGGAATGTTCACGACGATCGGTGGCGCCGAGAACTCCTCCGGCAGCCATCGCCATCGCTCGAGCGTGAGCTGCAGCTGCCGCACGCGCTCAGCGAGCGGGACGTTGAGCTGCTTCACGGTGGATGGACCCAGCCGTCCGTCGGCATCGAGTCCGTGCCGTCCCTGGAAGCGCTTCACGCCCTCGACCAGCGCGCCTTCGTACAGTTGGGGGGCGGGAGCCGCCGCGCTCGCGCCGGGCAGGTCGCCCAGCAGCGTGAGCAGGCGCGTGAGGCGCGCGAGTCCCGCATACGGCTGGCCCGGCTCGATGGGCTTGGCAGGTACCGGGAGCTTCTCGCCATCGTCCTGCCGCGCGAGGTCGACGTAGCGCACCAGCGCGGCTTCCGCACGCCGATAACCCGGGAAGGGCGGCTCCACACTGGCAACCACCGCCGCCGTGTCCGTCGCGGCGACGAGCCGCGTGCGCAGGAATTGCGCGAGGTCGTATTTCTTCTGCTCGACCGACAGCTCGAACTCGACGTGCTTCGGGTTGATGCGGCCGATGCGCAGATCCGAGATCAGACGCATGGCGTTGACCGTGAGCGCAACGTCGAACGTCGCCACCTCCGTGTCCGACTGCTGCAGTTGCTGCCGCCGTGCGTCCCAGCGCGAGGCATCGTAATCCTCGGCCACGAGGCCCTTCTGCCACGCGCTCTGGAAAGCCTGGATCATCGCCAGCGCCTGCGGAGTGGGCGTCTTGCCCTGAACCCATGCCGGGGCGTAAGCGCCCGCCGCGTAAAATTCCTTGACGCTCGGTTGGTAGTCGCGAAAGGCCGGGCGAGCCATCCCAG
>Ga0335070_10004288_pt1 | contig 16649 bp, 15 predicted proteins | sample Lox_Sample_13_FD_206722 | JGI IMG/M metagenome (GOLD analysis project Ga0335070, IMG submission 206722) | Soil microbial communities from Loxahatchee National Wildlife Refuge, Florida, United States - Lox_Sample_1.3 | ecosystem: Environmental > Terrestrial > Soil > Wetlands | place: USA... | reverse complement strand
TAGTAGTATTGATCCGCTTTTTACCCCACAGCTCGGGAGTCGACGCCACGATGCGCAAGGTCTATCGGTTGTTGCTGGCGACCGTTTTATTCGCCACGCTTACCTCTATTTCATTCGCACAAGATAAAACTCCAACTGCAGAAGAACTCAAAAGCAAGGCATGGATGAACAAGAGTCTCTCGCCGGATGAGCGCGCCAACCTCGTCCTGAAGGAGATGACGCTCGACGAGAAGATCGACCTGATTCACGGACAGGGGATGCCGGGATGGGGAACTCCCATGCCGAATGCCGCGCTCGGCAACGGCGGTGCTGGATTCGTGCTGGGAGTGCCGCGGCTGGGAATTCCGATCATCCAGATGAGCGACGCAGCATACGGCGTGCGCAACAGCGCCGACAACGGACGTTACTCGACGGCGCTGCCGTCACCGCTGGCGTCGGCCTCGAGTTGGGATCCGCAGGCCGCGTGTGAATACGGCGCACTGATTGGTCGAGAACTCCGGGCGCAGGGCTACAACATGACGCTGGGCGGAGGCGTGAATATCACCCGCGAGCCGCGGAATGGGCGGACGTTTGAATACATGGGTGAAGATCCAATATTGGCTGGCACGCTGGTTGGGAATCGCATCAAGTGTGAGGGCGCGCAGCATGTGATCAGTGACATCAAGCACTACGCGTTGAACGATCAGGAGAGCGGACGATCGGAAGTGGACGTGAAGATCGGCAAGCGAGCGGCTCGGGAGTCGGATCTGCTGGCCTTTGAGATCGGCATCGAGATCGGGCAGCCGGGAGCGGTGATGTGCTCCTACAACCTGGTGAACGGAACGTATTCCTGCCAGAACAAGTACCTGCTCACGGAACTGTTGAAGGGCGACTGGAAATTCCCGAATTTCGTGGTCTCCGATTGGGGCGCGACGCACAGCCTGGAAGCGTCATCGGCGGCCGGTCTCGACAACGAGGAACCAGACCCGAACTTCTACGGCACGAAATTTAAGCAAGCTGTCGAGGCGGGGAAGATTCCGATGTCGGAACTCGACGATCACGTGCGGCGTGTTTTGCGCGCGGAATTCGCGTTGGGGTTAGTCGATAATCCGACGAAGAAAGCGGTTATCGACGTGGAAGCGGGCTTTGAAACTTCTCGGACGATCGCCGAGCACAGCATCGTGTTGCTACAGAACAAGAACAACGTGCTGCCGCTGGATCGCAATGCGCTGCATTCCGTGGCAATCATCGGCGAAAAGGCGGACTTCGGCATGACCTCGGGTGGAGGCTCGGCGCAAGTGGATGCACCGGGGCCTCCGGCGGGATGGCAGGCGCATGTATGGTTTCCGACTTCGCCGTTGAAGGCAGTGAAGGCAAAGGCTCCGAACGCGACTGTTAAGTTTGATTCGGGCGCCGATCCTGCATTAGCAGCGGCGCTGGCGAAGAAGTCGGACGTGGCGATCGTGTTCGTACATCAGTGGATCAGCGAGGGAATGGATCTAAAGAGCCTCTCGCTTCCGGACAATCAGGATGCGCTGATCGAGCAGGTGGCGGCGGCGAATCCGCGGACGATCGTTGTGATCGAAAGCGGAACGGCGATCACGATGCCGTGGGTGGACAAAGTCCCGGGCATCCTGGAAGCGTGGTACGCGGGCAACAAGGGTGCGGATGCGGTGGCCAATATCTTGTTCGGGGATGTGAATCCTTCGGCGAAGCTGCCGATGACCTTCCCCAAGAGCGAAGCCGATCTGCCGCATCCAATCGTGGCGGTGCCACCTCCCGGAAGCAAGGGCGATGACAATCAGAAAGACCCGGGCAATGCGCACGCAACGTTCTCGGTTGATTACACGGAGGGCGTTGAGGTCGGGTACAAGTGGTATGACGCGCAGCATAAGCAAGTGCTGTTCCCGTTTGGGCACGGATTGTCGTACACGACGTATGGGTATAGCGATCTGAAGGTGAATCCCGGGCAGCAGAGCACTGTAACGTTTACGCTAAAGAACACTGGCAGCCGCGCAGGCGACGAGATCGCAGAAGTCTATGCGGGATTGCCGGATGCGGCGCAGGAGCCGCCGAAGCGGCTGGTGGGCTGGAACAACGTTCACCTGGAGCCGGGAGAAAGCAAGGAAGTAACGGTGACGGTTCCGCAGAAATACCTGTCGATCTTCGATGAGGGAACGAATGCCTGGAAGCTGCTGCCGGGCAGCTACACGTTCATGGTCGGCGGATCGTCGCAGGATTTGCCGCTGAAGGCATCGGCGAACTACTAGTAAGTAGATTGAAGAGGAACATCCCACATCTGCCGCCGATTAGCAGATGTGGGTTTTCTATTTGGCGGGGGCGCCGGTGTCTTTTTCCACGCGCACGACGGTGCATTTCACGGTTTTGCCGTGAGCGTTCTTTATTTCCGCTTTGTTGCCATCGATCTGATACTTGATGTTGTCGCCGACAACGTAGTCCGCCGCGTTGATTTTCTTGTCGTAGGGAGTGCGGCAGGTGTAGTTATTGCCATCGGTGACAAAGACCAGGTCGTAGATCTGGTTCTTCTGCTTCTTATCGGTGGTGCCTTCCGGCTGAAGGTCCTTGAGGACCGTGGTTCCTTTTTGTTTACTGCCGGCGTGGAGCGCGACAGAGCAAGCCAGCACGAGTATTAGGGAAGAAATCTTCCATGTGCGCATGGGTGAGGCTCCAGAACGTGAGTCAGGAACAATATAAGGTTGAGCAGCATCCTGAGAAACTGAAAGAAGTACTAGGTTCATAAGTGTTCTTGGTTACTGCTTGGTGGAGTTCAGCTGCCGCCTGAGGCGACGTGAGAGGTTCAGGGACAGCGATCGATAGAAGCGCGAACCGAGATGGGGATAGAGATCAAAGAGTTGCTGCAGCTTGGCCCATTCGATAGCGAGGGCTTCGACGTCGGTTTCGGCGATCACAGAGGCGCTGGCGATGGTACCTTCGAGAAACGACATCTCTCCACAGATATCGCCTTCGGTCACTTGGGCGAGTTTAACGCCCGGGTTGGACTCGATGCGCGCCTTGCCGCTCAGGATGATGAAGACATGACGAGGCTGCCGTCCGGCGTGAATGATTGTGTCGCCTTTGGCGAATGGAATCTGCCGGGACTTGTCGGCTACCAGGGCCCAGTCATTAGGCGCGAGGTACTCGAGTTGCTTTCTGGCCGCGAGCAAGGCGCGATGTGGTGGTTCCACAGGCTTGCTGATTGTCGAAGCGCCTACCATAGCTGATCTATTGATACTCGCGACCAGCCGGTCTCTAAAAGATCACAGGGGGACATGACCGGTGGTCAGTAAAGTTTCTGCGTAACACTGACGATTGAATCACGAATCGATGAAGGCTGGCTTGGTCGTGGCCGGGTAACGAAAGCGTTGGCGGTTCCAGGTCTGCCGGGTGGAGGCTCTCTCACTGAGTAGACGGAACTTTCTTGTGGAGCCCGGTGACTTTAGTGAGGTGATCACAATACCTATGTGATGAGTATCACCGAGGCTTTGGACATTGCGGGAGTACGTTAGATGGCGTACGACGGCGATGGCCGCCGGTTTATTAGCTGAGGAGAAGCGCAATCATGGCCTATGTAATCACGAATACCTGCACGAAAGATGTCCTCTGTGTCGATGCGTGCCCAACGGACTGCATCCATCCGCGGAAGGACGAACCCCAGTTTGAGACGGCGCCGCAGTTGTACGTGGACTTCGATAATTGCATCGATTGCGGAGCGTGCGTCGGAGTCTGCCCGACCAACTCCATTTATGTGAAAGAGGAGTTGCCGGCGGAGTTGTCGAACTTTGTGGAAGAGAACCAGAAGTACTACACGAACGCATAAATAAAGCCGGAGCCGCAACCATCTCCTCCTCCGCGGTTTCGGTATCTGGTTCTCGCGCAACGATCGGATCTCTCCGACTCCCCTGATCCGGTCGTTGCGTTGCTTCAAACCAGTACCCAGTGCCCAATACCCAGTATCCGGTACCCAGTACCCAGTACTCAGTACTCAGTACCGGATACCCAGTATTCAGTAGCCGATCCCGGGTCACTTCCTTAAATCTTCCCAATCCCAACTGGACCTTGTTCTGCGCTTCTATATCCGGCTGAGGCCGCCTGTATGAGCGAGATGGACGACATCATTAAAGAGTTCTTAGTAGAGAGCTCCGACAACCTGGACCAGCTCGACGCTGGACTTGTGGAATTGGAAAAGGACCCGTCATCGCCGGAGCTGTTGGGAAGCATCTTCCGTGCCATCCACACGGTAAAGGGGACGAGTGGAGTTTTAGGATTCCCCAAACTGGAGGCGGTGGCTCATGGGGGTGAGAACCTGCTGAGCAAGATGCGCGACGGCAAGCTGCGACTGAACACGGAGATCGTCACCGGACTGCTGCAGATAGTGGACGCGATTCGCGAAATCCTGCGATCGGTGGACGCGACGGGCGCGGAGGGGGACGGTGATTACCAGGCGGTGATCCGCACATTGGCAGAACTGCTGGAGCGGGAAACGGCCAAGGCGAACCACGAGGAAGATGGGGAGCCGAAGCTTCTGGGACAAATCCTGTCGGAAAACCTGGATGTTCCCGAAGATGCCATCGACGAGGCACTTGCGAAGCAGAATGCGGGAGATCTGCGGCGAATCGGGGAGATCCTGGTGGAGCAAGGGACGGTTTCTCCGGGCGCGGTGCTCGATGCGTTGAAGACACAGGCTGTGGACGCGGGATCGCAGGTATCGGCGAGCAACATTCGCGTCGACGTGGCGCTGCTCGACAAGCTGATGAACCTGGTGGGCGAACTGGTGTTGGCGCGCAATCAGATCCTGCAATTCACGGCATCGCAGAAAGATGCCACTTTCGTGGGCACAGCGCAGCGGTTGAACCTGATCACGACCGAGTTACAGGAAGGCGTGATGAAGACGCGCATGCAACCCATCGGGAACGTGTGGAGCAAGTTTCCGCGCGTCGTGCGCGACCTGTCGGTGCAGTTCGGAAAGCAGGTGCGGATCGAAATGGAAGGCAGCGAGACCGAACTCGACAAGACCATCATTGAGGCCATCAAGGATCCGCTCACCCATATCATCCGCAACTCTATCGACCACGGACTGGAAATGCCGGAAGCGCGTGTGCAAGTGGGAAAGCCCGCTGAGGGCACGCTCACGTTGCGGGCGTTCCACGAAGGAGGGCAGGTCAACATCGAGATTTCCGACGATGGTAAGGGGATCGACGTGGAGCGGGTGAAACAGAAAGCCGTAGAGCGCGGTCAACTCACTCTCGAGCAGGCAGCGCGCCTGTCCGAGCGCGAGGCGCTCGATTTGATTTTTCTTCCCGGTGTTTCGACTGCGCAACAGGTGACGAATATCTCTGGGCGCGGGGTTGGGATGGACGTAGTCAAGACGAACATCGAGAAGATCGGCGGGACTGTTGATGTGCATACCGTGCCGAAACAGGGCACGACGCTGAAGATCAAGATTCCGTTAACGCTGGCGATCATCCCGGCCCTAATCGCAACTGCGGGCGGCGAGCGCTTCGCGATTCCGCAGGTGAGCCTGTTGGAACTGGTGCGCCTGGAAGGCGATCAGGCGGAGAGGGGGATCGAGAACATTCAAGGGGCTCCGGTGTACCGCTTGCGAGGGCATCTGCTGCCGCTCGTCTACCTCAACCAGCAACTCGGGCTTTCCCGGAGCGCTGGCGATGAGATCGCGAACATCGTCGTGCTGCAGGCCGATGAGCACCAGTTCGGGCTCGTCGTAGACGAGATCAACGACACGGAAGAGATCGTGGTGAAACCGTTGAGCAAGCAGCTGAAAGGTATCGGTTGTTTTGCCGGGGCCACGATCATGGGCGATGGCAGGGTGGCCCTCATTCTCGACGTTCTCGGGATCGCGCAAAAGGCGAACGTCGTCACGGAGGTGCGCGACCGTACGGCTGTCGACGCAGGCCCGCGGCATACCGACGTGGTTGCGGGACGCGATGCTTGGCTGGTGTTCACGGTCGGCGGCGGCAGGCGGATGGCGATTCCGCTGGCGATTGTGTCGCGCCTGGAAGAGTTCGAGCGCGAGCGGGTGGAACGATCGGGAACGCAGATGGTGGTGCAATATCGCGGGGCGATTATGCCGCTGATCGACATTGCGGAACGGATCAGCAGCGACAGCGCAGGCGCCGGGAGAGAAAAGTTACAGGTGGTGGTGTATTCGGTTGCGGGACGGAGCGTCGGATTGGTCGTGGAGCAGATCGTGGATGTCGTCGAACAAGCGGTCGTAGTGGAGCACAAGGAACAGGACGGGATGTTGCTGGGATCGGCGGTCATCCAGGAACGAGTTACCGACCTGCTCAATCTTGACGCACTGGCGAAGGCAACTACCGGGCAGGAGATGAGGGCATGAGCGAGAGTCGGCAATTCTGCACGTTTTATCTCGAAGGGCTGTTCTTTGGGGTCGAGGTGGACAAGGTGCAGGAGGTCATCCGGCACCAGCAGACGACTCCGGTGCCGCTTGCTCCCGACGTGATCGGCGGGTTGATCAATCTCCGCGGACAGATTGTGGCGGCGATTGATCTGCGGAGAAGGCTGGAACTGCCGGCACGACCGGCCGGACAGGCACCGATGAATGTGGTGGTGCGCAGCGACGATGGTGCCGTGAGCCTGTTGGTCGATGAAATCGGAGACGTAGTGGAAGTGGAAGAACAGGATTTCGAACGTCCGCCGGAGACCTTGCGCGGGGTCGGGCGTGAGTTGATACGCGGCGCTTTCAAGATGAAGGAACGGCTGTTGTTGCTGCTGGATACGGAGCAGGCGTTAAGGGCGGCGTAAGAATTCGAGAATCGGGATTCAAGTTCAGGACAGAGGAGCGAACCAAATGCTGAGTGAGAGGAAACTAGGAACGAAGCTGGTCGGAGCGTTTCTGATCGTAGCTGCAATCTGCGCGGCTGTGGGCCTTTACGGAGCGATGAAGCTGCAATCCACGAGCGCCGCATACGCGGCGGGCTGGAAAACGAATACCGACAATATGAATGCAGTAGCGGAGTTGCGATCCGGTTTTCTCCAGGTGCGAGTGCAAACCAACCGCTTGGTTGCGCTCGACAGTCAGGATCGCCGTGAGGAACTCATCCGCGAACTTAACGGTGCGCGGGCGCAGATGCAACAGGCGAGTGCTAACTACAAGAAAACGTTCGCCACTGACGACCCCAGGTTTGTGGATCAGGACCGCCAGCTTTTTTCTGAGGTGGAGAAGAAAACTGCCGAATACGAGCAGATCGTCGATAGTGCTGTGGCGAGCTTACGAGCGAATCGGCACGAGGAAGCTGTGCGTGCTTTGCAGGGGGGGGCCGGCATCAGTTCTGCGCTGTCTGACGCCGTGGAGAAACTGACCGATCTGAACGTGAAGATGGGTGACCAGGTAACCGAAGACCTCTCGTCGTCGGAGAGTACTTCGTTCACGGCCTGTTTGATCGTCGCGTGCGCGGGCGTCCTATTGGCCATTGTGCTCGGAATCGTTTTGACCAGAATGATTTGCCGGCCGATGCGCGGGATAATGCAGGCTGCCGAACGCATTGCTCTTGGCGACCTGAATCAGTCGATCGACTACACCTCCGGAGACGAAGTCGGCCAACTGGCGGAGGCGTTCCGCAAGATCGTCGCCATGCTGAAGGATCGGGCCGCTGCCGCAGGGAAAATCTCTGCTGGTGACTTGAACGTGAACATAAGCGCGGCGTCGGAACACGACACCCTCGGGAAAGCCCTGGCCAGTGTGAACGCCACCCTGAAGCATCTCATGGACGAGATGGCGCACATGGCCCGCGAGCACGACCTTGGGGATATCGACGTGATGATTCCTGCCAAGGACTTCGCAGGCGCCTATGCCAAGGTGGCCGAAGGTATTAATGGAATGGTCGGAGGGCACATCCAGGTAAAGAAGAAGGCCATGGCGTGCATCGCCGAATTCGGCCGTGGCAACTTCGAAGCGCCGCTGGAGAAGTTCCCCGGCAAAAAGGCGTTTATCAACAACACGATCGAGCAACTGCGAACGAACCTGAAGAACCTGATGGCTGAAATGGCACACATGGCGAGAGAGCACGATGCCGGCGACATCGACGTGATGATCCCGGCGAAGGAATTCCAGGGCGATTTCCACAAGGTAGCGCAGGGAATTAACGATATGGTTGCCGGGCACATCCAGGTGAAGAAGAAGGCGATGGCGTGCGTGGCGGAGTTTGGCCGAGGCAATTTCGAAGCCCCGCTGGAGAAGTTCCCGGGCAAGAAGGCGTTCATCAACGAAACCATCGAGCAGGTGCGAGAAAATCTGAAGGCCCTGATCGCCGATGCCGACATGCTGGTACAAGCGGCGGCGGAAGGCCGGCTGACCACGCGCGCGGATGGCTCAAAGCACCACGGTGATTTCCGGAAGATTGTCCAGGGTATCAACCAGACCCTGGATGGAGTGATCGGTCCGATGAACGTGGCGATTACGGCGCTTGATGCTTTTGCCAAGGGGGAGGCTCCGGAAAAAGTGGTGGATAACTACCGCGGCGATTTCCTGCGGTTGAAAGACAGTATCAACCAAGTCACTGAGATCGTGAAAGCTCGCAACCAAGCGGTGCAGCACCTTCTCGATTCGGCTATGGCCGGAGAACTCGATGCCCGCGCAGACATATCCCGCTTCACCGGGGGTAATGCACGGCTGATCGGAGGCATCAATCAGTTGTTGGAAGCGATCGTACGTCCGCTGCGGGATTTCGCGGCCGTGCTCGACAAATTGGCTACCGGGAATCTCACGGTGGAAGTCACAGAGAGCCATCGCGGCGAGTTCGACAAGCTCAAGAAGTCGATCAACACGGTGGCGATCCAGGTGCGTCAGGCGATGCGGCAGATCGGGATGAGTTCGAGCGGACTGGTTACGTCGGCAGAGGAGCTCAACAAGGTCAGTCAGCAGATGAGCGCCAGCGCCGATGAGACTTCCGCCCAGGCGAATGTGGTTTCGGCAGCATCGGACCAGGTCTCCAAGAACATCCAGACAGTTGCGACCGGTGCCGACGAAATGGGCGCCAGCATCAAGGAAATCGCCAAGAACACAGCTGAGGCGACCAAGGTAGCACTGGCTGCGGTGAAAACGGCGGAAGCGACGAACCAGACGATCGGCAAACTTGGACAGTCGTCGGCGGAGATCGGCCAGGTCATCAAGGTCATCACCTCAATTGCGCAGCAAACCAATCTGCTGGCCTTGAATGCGACGATCGAAGCGGCGCGGGCCGGGGAAGCAGGCAAGGGCTTCGCGGTCGTAGCGAACGAAGTGAAGGAACTGGCGAAAGAGACGGCGAAGGCGACCGAGGACATCGGCCGCAAAATCGAGGCGATCCAGGGCGACACCAAAGGCGCGGTGTCCGCGATTGCCGAGATCAGCGAAGTCATTCACCAGATTTCCGATATTCAGAACACGATTGCCAGCGCTGTCGAGGAACAGAGTGCGACCACAAACGAGATCGGCCGCAATCTCTCCGAAGCGGCAAAAGGCGCAATCGATATCACGAAGAACATCACCGGAGTAGCTGAAGCGGCGCGGAGTACCACGGGAGGTGCCGTCGATACGCAAAAGTCAGCGCAGGCGCTCGAGCGCATGGCGGCCGAACTGCAGGAACTGGTGTCGCAGTTCAAGTACGAGGACGACGGTGCTGCCACTCCACGGCGGGCGCCCGCAGCCACTTCACACGGACGCACCAACGGCAAGTACGTAGCGCCGGAACCGGCGTTCGCCGAAGTGGTCCACTGAGTCTCGATATGAGGGCGGCACAGGTTTGCCGCCCTCTCTAATCCCACCCACAGTTCTGCCGAAGTAGAGAACAGGAACCGATCTGTGGTTCCGGAAAGGCACAGCCGTGCGGGCATTGATTGTCGATGATTCTTCCACCATGCGGTCAGTGTTGCGGATGACGCTGCGCAGAGCAGGTTTTGAAACGCTGGAAGCAGGGAATGGCGCCGAAGCGGTGGAGCGACTTGCGGTAGCCGGAGCGGTCGATCTGGCCCTGGTCGATTGGAACATGCCGCGCATGAATGGATTCGAGTTTCTCTGCGCGGTGCGTGCGAATCATGAGTACGACCCTATGAAAATCGTAATGGTCACCACCGAGACCGAACTGGCGCAGGTTCAGAATGCATTACGGTGTGGCGCCAACGAGTACCTGATGAAACCGTTCACCCCTGATTCGGTGATTGAGAAGCTGCAAATTCTGGGATTGGGGCCACAAACCGTATGAAGCCCATTCGCGTGCTGGTGGTGGACGACTCCGTGGTGGTGCGGCGCATGGTGCGGGGCGCGTTAGCCATGGACTCCTCGATTGAGATCTGTGGGGTGGCGGCAAATGGACGCATCGCGCTGGCCATGATCGATCAGTGTTCACCGGATATTCTGACACTCGACATCGAAATGCCGGAAATGGATGGCTTGGAAGTATTGCGACATCTGCGGGGGAAGCATGCACAACTGCCGGTGATCATGTTCAGTACCTTGACGCAGCGCGGGGCGGTAGCCACTCTCGACGCTCTTGCGCTTGGGGCACGCGACTACGTAGCCAAGCCTGCAAACGTGGGCAGTGTGACCAATTCGATCGAAGCGATTCGCAAGGAATTGCTGCCGAAGATCAAGGCTCTGTGTGGGGTAACGCTCTCGCTACCGACACACCATGTTTCCAGCACAAGACCTCTTTACGCGACACCGGCTGCCCGCATTCCGGTGCCGCAACCGATCGAGATCGTCGCGATTGGCACCTCGACGGGAGGCCCGAATGCGCTGACCGAGGTTTTGCCACAACTGCCGAGAGATCTTCCAGCCGCGGTGGTAATCGTGCAGCACATGCCTCCGACATTCACGCGATTCCTGGCGGAACGACTGAATGGGCAATGTCAGCTTCCAGTCTCCGAGGCTATCGACGACCAGCTCTTGCGACCGGGCAAAGTGGTGATTGCTCAGGGCGACCTGCACATGATTGTGGAGCAGCGAGGGGTCAACGTGCATGTGCGGACGTTGCGCACGGTCCCGGAGAACTCATGTCGTCCGGCAGTGGATGTTCTGTTCCGTTCGGTGGCGGAGGTCTATGGCTCTCGCGCCCTCGGATTGGTAATGACGGGAATGGGGCAGGACGGTCTGCGCGGAGCCGAGCGGTTGATCGATGCCGGGGCCAAGGTGTTGGCGCAAGATGAGGCAACTTCGGTGGTATGGGGCATGCCAGGGTTTGTCGCTCATGCTGGGCTGGCAGAAAAGATACTTCCCTTGCCGGAAATCGCCGGTGAGATTGTGCGGCGGGTCCGCGAAAGCCATCGCAGGCAAAACATTCCCAAGAGTCAAAACTATGTCCATCAGTTCCGTTGATTTCGATTACCTCCGCCGACTGATGGCCGAGCACACGGCGATCGTGCTTGACCCGGGCAAGGAGTACATCGCCGAATCGCGTTTGGCCCAACTGATGGCGCAGGAAGGTTTTCCTTCGCTGGGCGAACTGATCCAGACGCTTCGCAGCAAGTCGTTCGAGGGATTGCATCGGCGAGTGGTCAACGCCATGACCAACAACGAGACCTGGTTTTTCCGAGACCTGCTGCCGTTTCAGGCGCTCCGTATGGAAGTTCTTCCCGCGCTCATGACCGCGCGCGCGGCCGATCGCAAATTGAGCATCTGGTGCGCGGCATGTTCGAGTGGTCAGGAGCCCTACAGCATTGCCATGTTGTTGCGAGAGAACTTTCCGGAGTGGCGGAACTGGAAGTTCGAGATTTTAGCCACCGACATATCGGCAAGCATTCTCGATCGTGCCCAGAAGGGGCGTTATTCCCAGTTGGAAGTGAATCGTGGTCTACCGGCAACGTTGCTGACGAGATATTTCACCCGGGACGGCTTGAATTGGGTGATCGCGGAAGACCTGCGCCAGATGGTGGAGTTCCGGCAATTCAATTTGGCAGAATCGAGGCAATTTCCTTTCGCAGACATTATCTTCCTGCGGAATGTGATGATCTATTTCAACGTGGAAATGAAGAAAACGATTCTGGCGCGAGTTCGTGACGCCCTACGGCCCGACGGTTGTCTTTTCCTTGGGGGCGCGGAAAGTACGTTCAATCTCGATGACCGTTTTGAACGCGTGCAGTATGAGACTACGGGTTATTACCGGCTACGGACATAGGTGAATCATGTTTATCGGACCAGACGATGTAAGGGAAATGACGAGCCAGATTTGGGGTGGGATGCTGCAGATCGAAATGAACTCAATGTCAGGCGATCCCGGCAAACTGGGCGGAATCGGGGCATGCGTGCAGATTACCGGAGCCTGGGAGGGTGCGGTACGAGTCGATTGCGACCAGCGACTGGCGCAATTGGCAACGTCGCGGTTTCTTGGCGTCACTCCCGAAGAGGTGGTGATCGAGCAGATGCGCGACGCGATGGGAGAACTGGCGAACATGAGCGCGGGGACGGTAAAGCCATTGCTGCCGCCGCCGTGTCAGCTTTCGCTTCCCACGGTTGCGGACGGATCTGACTATAACTTTACCGTACCGCAAGGTGAGGTGGTGCTGACTTCCTCGTTCGAGTACGAAGGTTTGCCGATGAAGATTACGATCTTGCAACGTAAGCAATGACTGGGGCGGGCAGGGAGTCCGCCTTGGGGAAACCCCATTGGGTATTCCGGCATCTCTGACGGGTGGCAGCTCCCGACGGAGATTCTGCCGGAAAAGGAAGCCGATGGCGGAACTTACCGCACTCCTTCGTAAGGAACTACAGCAGATTGAGCAGCGCATCCGGGAGCTTGGGCAGCGCAAACAGGCCCTTGAGAACCTGCTGCGAGCGTACCGTCCTGGAAGCGGACCGATGATGAATTCGAAATTGCTGCACATGCCGTCGATTACGGTGGCTGAGCCTCTATCAACTCTGGACATGGCTCAACGAGTGCTGGAAAGACAGGGCGAGATGAAAGCGGAAGACATCATGGAAGCGATCCGGCAGGAGTTTGGGGTGAAGCCGGCGCACACGCTGCCACAGATGCTGTATATACGAGCGCGATCAAAAAAGCGGTTTTATCGAACTGCCGATGGACGTTTTGGACTGATCGAAAACGGCAAGCGCCGCCGGCATGGCGAGAAAAGCGTGGCGTAAGAAAAAGTGCCGGACCCGGCTGGCCGCCTCCCCCAAGAACAGCCAGCCGGTTTCCGTCCGGCACACTCGAAGAACCTAGATCCCACCCACTGAGCGCAGACGCGTCAGCGTGTCACCTTCCATCCGACGGCGAAAGATCCAGCGCGCTACAAGCACGCCAATCGCCATGTAAATCGGTCGCCACATAAGTCCCCACCCGCCAATCTCACCCGTTGGACATTGTCCAAACGGACGTGATTGATGCGCTGACTGTACCGCCGTAAGTACAGGGTGTAAATGTAGCGGCGGTAATGTACTGGGGTTACTTTTGTTAGCTCCACGGGATGGTTTTGCCGCTTACCCGCCGTGCGTCGGACCGCCAGTTGGGAGTCGCCAAACGGCGCTGAAGCGGAGCCACGTAATTGCCGATTTTCTCAATGCTGGCTTTCGTCGCCCGCATTCCTATGAGAGTCCTGGTCGCCGAGCACGAGCCCATGTGGCTGGAATTCCTTTGTCCTCGTCTGCAACTTCGCGAAATGCAGCCGGTACGAGTTGTCACAGGGGAAAAAGCGTGGTCGGTTCTCGAGGAAAAAGATGCGCCGCGGTTGGCGATCATCGACCGCAGGATCCCGTCTCTCGACGCCATGGAGATTTGCCGCCGACTGCGGAGGCGCGGGGATCCGTTCTATACCTACGTGGTTTTGTTGTTGCCGAATGCCCACAGAACTGAAGAATTGCTGGCGTTGGAGGCGGGTGCGGATGATTGTTTGCCTAAGCCGTTTGGCGAAGAGGAGTTGATGGCAAGGCTGGAAATCGCCGAACGTGTTCTGGACGTCGACAAGCGTCTGACGAAAATCACCAGCCAGTGGCGGCAGATGCTGGATGCCCTCCCTTTTGGAGTTGCGGCGGTGGACGGCAATGGAATTCTGAGAAGGATGAACAGGACTTTTGCGCGGCAGATGGGATACTCCAGTATCCATGCGCTGTTGGGCCAATCTTTGACGTATCTGTTCCAGTCAAAGCTTGATCTGCACGGGTTTCTACAAGAGGTCCGCATGATTGAGCCATTCGACAATGTAGAAGTGAGGTGCCGCGGCGGAAAGGGCTTAGCACCCGCAGTTCGCGTTTGGGGGCGGCCATTGCCGGAAAACGATGAAGCCGTGTACGAGATCATCGTGCAGGAGTTGCGCTGAGAGGAACCTCTGACTAGCGGCCGTAAAGACCCATAATCTCCGTTTCAGCCAAGACCCGTCCTTTCCTTGCCGCGTCCAGCTGCGAGCGATTTGCTCCTGATTTCAGATCCAGGCTGGCATCCAGGGCAAAGAGCCTGAAGAGGTAACGGTGGGGTTTTCCGGGTGGGGGACACGGGCCGTCGTAGCCTAGCTTGTGAAAGTCGTTTTGACCTTGTCGGGCGCGACCGTCCATTTCTTTCGTCTTCGGAACTCCTTCGTTAAGGTGATTGGCTGTGCCGGGGATGTTCCACACCAGCCAATGGGTCCAGGTGCCTGCGGGAGCGTCAGGGTCGTCGACGATGAGCACGAAGGATTTGGTTCCCCGGGGAGCACCGAACCAACTCAGTTGCGGGGAAACGTCCTCTCCGTCACAAGTGAACTTCTTAGGAATAGTGCGGCCAACGAGGAACGAAGTTGTCGAGACTTGGAAGCCCATAGTCCCACCTCCATTTGTGCTCTGGGCAAATAAGCCCGTGCTCGTTCCGACAAGGCATGCGAGCAGCAGAACGAGAAGGTGCACAACACTCCGGTTCATTCGGCTATTGTCCGCTGACAGCCCAGATCGTTCCAGTGCCAGTTCGGTAAATCACACAGGCAGCCAACGCACGTCACCATGAGTACGGACGTGGCTGAACCATCGCGGCACAGGCATTGCGAACTGCTTGAAAACACGTAGGTTCGGCGTTTTGTCCGGAGCGGGCAATTTGGTTCATTTGGCGTGTCACATCTGGGTGTGAGACGAATCACAGAGAATTCGCACACGGCGACGGACACTAACATCGTGACAAAGATCACATTTTCATAATTCCCCACGATCGTGTCACAGGGGGTTGTGCCGTGTTATCACCATATGGTCTGGATATCATAGAAAGCTGTTTTACCTGCAAACTACGGGCCGACCGCTTGTTCTGCGATCTTCCGACGGGAGCGTTGCAAGCGTTCGAGTCCATCAAGTATGCCACCGCGTATCCCAAGGGAGCCGTCCTGTTTGTCGAAGGGCAGGCGCCGCGTGGGATCTATGTCCTTTGTAAAGGGCGGGTTAAGCTGTCGATCTGTTCCACCGACGGAAAAACTTTGATTCTGAAAGTGGCCGAACCTGGCGAAGTGCTGGGCCTAAGCGCGACCGTTTCAGGAAAAGCGTATGAGCTCACCGCCGAAACCCTCGATCCATGTCAGGTGAACTTCGTGAAGCGCGAAGATTTCCTGCGTTTTCTGCGCGAACACGCCGATGCGTGCTTCCGCGTGGCCGAGCAGTTAAGCGACAAGTACAACGCGGCGTGCCATGAAATCCGTTCGCTCGGACTGTCGCACTCCGCCGCCGAGAAACTGGCGAAGCTGCTGTTGGAGTGGAGCGCGAAAAATGGGGAACAGAGCAAGGTTGAGCCGCGGCTCAAACTGGCGCTGACTCACGAAGAAATTGCGCAGATGATCGGCACGTCGCGCGAGACGGTAACGAGGCTGTTTGCCGACCTGAAGAAGCGGCAGATCGTGATGTCGAAGGGCTCGACCCTCCTGATCAGGAATAAAGCTGCGCTGAAGTCGATTGCCAGCGCGTCGTAAGTTTCATTCGGGTCCGGATCGACCGCAGTGGTGCGTTTCGCTTCCTCGACGAAGAGGCCATCACGGTAATTGGTGACTGGAGTCACTGTCTCTTTCGAACAAGGAGAGCGATAACAGCGCATATGGAGAGCGCAACGCACAATCGTAGCTGTTTCCACTGCGAGTTACGTCCGGACCGCGTTCTTTGCGACCTTCCGGCCGACGCCCTCCTCGCTTTCGACGGTATCAAATCCCTCTGTACCGCGTCCCGAGGAGAGGCCCTGTTTCACGAGGGACGTCCCCCCCGCGGGATCTTCTTGCTCTGTGAAGGTCGAGCGAAATTGTCGGTCTGTTCGGAACACGGCAAACGACTGATGCTGCGCATTGCAGGACCGGGTGAGGTACTTGGGCTCAGCGCCACCATGTCAGGCAAGCCCTACGAACTAACTGCCGAAGTCATGGATAATGCGCAGGTCGCATTCATTAAGCGAAAGGACCTGCTGAAGTTTCTGCGCGACCATCGCGAAGCCTGCCTGCAGGTAGTTCATCTCTTGAGCCAGGATCTGCATACAGCATTCGACCGCGTAAGGACCGTTGGCTTAACCCGCACCCGCCGCCCCCAGATCCACGTTCGTCTACGCGCATAGGATTTCCCATTGCGAAAGTTAGGAGTCGTCCCACACGGGGCGACTTTTCTATTTCCGGGTTTCATCCTGCAATTCCTAGACAGGCTCTGTCGCTGCGGTTCTTCTCAGTCACAAACCACTGTGATCTCTAAACCAAGCCTGACGTGAGCGTTCTAACAA
>Ga0335070_10004286_pt1 | contig 16651 bp, 15 predicted proteins | sample Lox_Sample_13_FD_206722 | JGI IMG/M metagenome (GOLD analysis project Ga0335070, IMG submission 206722) | Soil microbial communities from Loxahatchee National Wildlife Refuge, Florida, United States - Lox_Sample_1.3 | ecosystem: Environmental > Terrestrial > Soil > Wetlands | place: USA... | reverse complement strand
GAAGGATTTTTTGTTGTTATGGATGAACAACATCTCATCGGATTTCTCATTGGAATGAAAACCTCGTGTGATACGGCAAGAATCCTTATGCTTTCAGTCAAATACGAATATCGCAAACAGGGTATCGGTGCTACGCTCCTCAAAAAATTTCTTAAAACTATGAAACGTTCTTATGTGAAGCGCATAGAACTCGAAGTGCGAACCACGAATCATGAAGCCATAGCTTTTTATAAAAAACAAGGATTTCGTCTTGACCAAACATTGGAACGATTCTATCAAAATGGAGAAGACGCGTACGCGATGAAAAAGGATTTATGATCGCAGGTTTCCTTTTTCTTTCTCTGTCATGAATCGAACTGCCATTTGATCAAGACGATTTGCGATCTTTTCCAAACCGGGGTCGCCATTATTATCCGATAAAATACCTGCGATATCCTTACTGAGGGTAAAGACGGCGAGCTTGTGTTCTCGTTTTGATTTGTGAATTTGATAAGGAGTGATTTCGAGTTTTTCATAGGAGCTGTGGTCAGAACCATTGTGCTCACAGATTTGTTCGAGCTGACTCCTAATCTGGTATAAAAACGTGTGGAGTTGAATGAGTTCGTCTTTTTGCATTCTACTTGCCCTTTCCCAAAACGATAATACTATATTGACTTTTATATTTTTTCACGTTTGAATCGCGTGCTACTGTATATTTCGCGTGCGAATCTTCCACAGTTACTGAAAATCGTTTTTCGTCAATACTTTAACCGCTTTTGGCATCTTGACGACATTTCCGAGTTTAATGCCGATGATTTCCTTCACATTTTTGTTATTTGCAATGTCAAGCAATCGCTGTGTCACAATACCATCAAAGACCACTGCGGAGACGTTATCTCCTTTCTTGATTTCATCGGTGAGTTCTCTGACAGGAATCGTCCGAATCTCCTTTCCATTCTCATCCAGCAACACCGCTTTCAGTGATCCGGAAATTTCATTAAGGATAGTCTCATAGTTTTTCTGCTTCTCAGTGGTAATCACAGGTTCTTCGACAGGGGCAGTTTCTACAATTTCTTCTCGCCGTTGTGGCGGTTGTTCTTTTTTCTTCTGGAAAAACTCCTTCTTCATCCTCTGAGCTGGTTTCTCACCATTTTCCTGCCTCTTCTCCTCACCTTCTTTCCCTTCTATTTTAATATTGTACATATCCATGTACTGCTCACGAGGAATCTTGTTTTTCAGGGATTTCATAATGAGTTTCTGCGGAATCTCCTCAACTTCCCTTGTCTGCGGTGCTCTGGCGATGAAATCGACATCGGCAACCTGTAATAATTCCCGAAGGATGAGTTCCCCACCGCGGTCACCATCGACGAATACAGTCGTAATTTTTTCCTTTGATAGATCGATAACAGTTCGCGGAACATTCGTCCCACCGACCGCGATGACGTTTTTAATCCCGTATTTCAACAGATTCAGAACATCACGCCGTCCTTCAACTATGACAATAGCATCACTGTCATTAATGTTCGGTCCCGCGGGACAGTGATCATGACCATAGGTCGTTATTTCCTCGACCTGGACCGCTTGTCGGACGTTCTCAGCGATACTTTCGCTGTCGGTCTTACTTTTCTCCATGACGTCATTTAACAGTGATTTCGCACGTTCGATGACCTGTTTTCGTCTGGAAACTCGAACGTCTTCGACTTCATCGACGTGGATCGTTGCCTTGCAGGGTCCAACGCGATCAATGCTTTCAAATGCGGCCGCAAGAATAACAGTTTCTACTTTATCTAACGAGGTAGGCAACGTAAGAACGCCATCACTTTTCCCGTTCTTGGAATCCAATTCGACTTCAATACGTCCTACGCGTGCAGAACGCTGCAATTCGCGAAGGTCCAATTCGTCGCCCAGAAGTCCTTCGGTCTGACCAAAGATAGCACCGACGACATCCGATTTTTCGATGATTCCATCTGCCTTGATTTTAGCCTTAATTAAGTATTTCGTAGTTGATGGGTCAATGACCATGTATCTTCACCTCTAATACTCATCAACTCTTTGAAAAATAGCACTTGGCTCTGCTTGAAATAGCAGAAGTTTAGCTCCTTTCTCCCAATAGTGTTACAATTTTTACATATGATTTGAGAGGAATTAAATCGGTAATCTTAAGCTAATGAAGTACCATTTTTCATTAAGTTGATCCTTAATGGTAGTCTATAGAACTTGCGGCATATTTAAATGTTGTGCTCAGATGTCAGGAAGGATTTTCATGGGTGAGAAGGTCTTTATTGGAGTCGCATGGCCATACGCAAACGGGTCGTTACACCTCGGACACATCGCAGGATGTTACCTCCCGGCAGACATCTTTGCACGATATAATAGGCTACAAGGAAGAGATGTGCTGATGGTCTCAGGGAGTGACGAGCATGGCACACCCATCACCATAACTGCTGAGATAGAAAACACCACGCCTCAGGCAATCGTCGACCGTTTTCACACAGAACACGCTGAAAATATGAAGCAACTCGGTATCTCATTTGATCTTTTCACTCGAACGACGACGACAAATCATGAAAGTGTGGTTCAGGAAATCTTTCTCGCCTTGTACCAGAAGAAGCATATCTATAGAAAAAGCATTGATGCGCTCTACTGCCAGAATTGCAAGCGATTTCTGCCAGACCGGTATGTTGAAGGAACATGCCCTAACTGCCAATATGAGGCAGCTCGTGGTGACCAATGCGACAATTGCGGAAAACTCTTAGATTCCTTTGAATTGATGAATGTACGGTGCAAACTCTGTGGTGGTACACCAGTCAGACAAAAAACCGAACACCTCTTTTTTGCACTCAGCTCATTCGAACCAAGGCTCTTCGCATGGCTTAATGAGAAAAAATACTGGAAAGCGAATGTGTTAAAATTCACACAGAACTGGCTTCAGAATGGCTTGCATGACCGTGCGATTACGCGGGATATCACCTGGGGCATCAAAGTCCCAGTGTTCGGGTTTGAGCATAAACGCATCTACGTCTGGTTTGACGCAGTAATCGGCTATCTCTCCGCAAGTAAGGAATGGGCGAAAAAACATCAGAGATCAAGCCTCTGGGAGGAATGGTGGAAGAATCCAGAAGCAAAACATTACTATTTTCTTGCTAAAGATAACATCCCGTTTCATTCTATTATCTGGCCGTCCATCCTCATGGGGTACGATGAATCCCTCAATCTCCCCTATGATATTCCCGCGAATGAGTATCTCACTCTGAAGGGAGAGCAGTTTTCAAAAAGCAGAGGTATTGGAATCTGGGTGCCAGAGATTCTGAAACGATTCGATCCTGATGTCATCCGCTATTACCTCTCTATTAATATGCCGGAAAACAAAGACACCGATTGGTTGTGGACCGATTTTGTCGCAAAGAACAACGATGAGCTTGTGGGAACCTATGGAAACTTTGTCCACCGGGTCGTGACGTTTACCTGCAAGAATTTCGGGACGATCCCACCAACTGGTAGTCTTCAGGCTATCGATACGGAAGCCTTACAGAAGATAAACGAGGCATACAAAGAAGTAAGTGAGGCATTGGAGCATTGCTCCTTCAAAAAAGGGTTACGAGCCGCGATGAACCTTGCGCAATATGGGAACGTGTACTTTGATAGGAATCAACCATGGACATTGGTAAAAACAGATAAAGAACGATGCGGAACCGTGCTGCACACCTGTCTGAGGCTGGTGCAGGCCATCGCCGTCTGCATGTCGCCTTTTCTTCCCTTCTCATCAGAGCGAATCTGGAAGATGCTCGGGCATACTCATGCGATAAAAAGCTGGGAGGACGTCCTCTCAGAAGTGAAAGTGGGAGCTGCTTTGGAGATGCCTTCACCGTTATTCAAGAAACTGGAGTTAGCGGAAATCGTACAACCCGCTGATCCGTTTTCTAAACTCGATTTACGGGTTGCAAAAATTCTTGACGTCCAGGATCATCCAAAGGCGGATAAACTCTACATCATGCAGGTGGATCTTGGGCCGCTAGGGAAACGCACTATCGTTGCCGGGATGAAACCATACTATCCCAAACAAGAAATCCAAGGGAAGTCAATTGTGATGGTCGTCAATTTAAAGCCTGCGGTAATCCGAGGAATAGAGTCCAAAGGGATGCTGCTTGCAGCAACCGACTCTGATGGGATTGTAACCCTCCTTAATCCGAAGGATGGTGCGCCAGGAGCCGAGGTCGGGATTGATGGGATTCCTCGTGAACCTGTGTCATGTCTAGAGTTCGATGCATTCAAAGAAGCACCGATGACCGTTGATGCGAAAGGTCAAGTCGTCTATAAAGGAAAAACACTTAATATCAAAAATATTATCGTCGAAACAGACCATAAGGTCAAAGAAGGAGCAAAAATCTCATAACGAGGGGGAGAACTAATGAGTGCAGCCATTGTTGTCGAAACCGATTTACCAGAAAAAATCCTGAGCAAAGGGAAAGTTCGTGATATCTACGAAATACAAGATAATCTCTTACTCATCGCTACGGACAGGATCTCCGCATTCGATGTTGTACTCCCTGATCCGATCCCGTCGAAAGGTGTCTGTCTGACTCAACTGTCAAAATTTTGGTTCGATTATACAAAAGATATTGTCCAGAACCATGTGATTTCCACTGAAGTCGATGAGTTTCCCGAAGAACTCCAGAAGTACCGTTCACAGCTTCAGTTTCGAAGCATGCTTGTGAAAAAAACAAAGGTCCTGCCGTACGAATGCATCGTGCGAGGATATATTTCAGGCTCAGCGTGGAATTCATATAAAAAAGATGGAACGGTCTGCGGAGTAAAGCTTCCGAAAGGTCTCCAAGAGTCAGAACAGTTCCCTGAGCCACTCTTCACCCCGTCGACAAAGGCAAAAGCGGGTCATGATATTAATATCTCCTTTGAGGATATGAAGAAGCACGCGGGAGCTGACGTCGCCAACACGTTAAAAGATTATTCCATGAAGATTTATCAAACTGCTGCAGCGTATGCTTTGAAAAAAGGAATTATTATCGCGGATACGAAGTTCGAGTTCGGTGTCTATCAAAATGAAATCATCTGGATCGATGAAGCCTTGACACCCGATTCGTCTCGTTTCTGGCCTGCAGATCAGTACGAACCAGGGAAATCACAACCAAGCTTTGATAAACAATTCGTCCGTGATCACCTGAATTCGACTGGATGGGACCATACCTCGACCCCTCCACACCTTCCAAAAGAAGTGGTAAAAGAAACATCGAAAAAATATCAAGAGGCGTACGAGAAAATCACCGGAAAGAAATTTCTGTTTCGATAATCAGATAGCCAAACTTTTCTAGATTTTTTTTATTCCCTTTATGACCTCGAAGCAAAAGATTAATGAAGGAAATATGGTACTATCTTATCTGAAAAAGGGGAATAATCATGAAGAACAAAGGAAAGATATTCATCGGATTTACTCTCATTTTTTTATTACTCTCCACCTCTTTCATCCAGGGTGAACTCTCCTCAAGAAACGGAACCACAGAGAGAAATATCCAAACACAGGAACGAAGCAGGCAAGATGGTAGTGTACTTACAAAGCTACAATGGTATGCTCCGAAGGGAGTACTCCCAGGAACCTACAATGAATATCTTAAAAACCATCCGTTGACTCCAGCACAGTTCGCCACCCCAAACATGATAGATTCAGGCAACCCTCAAAATTATACCTTAGGTATTTTGGTAAACTCGCTGCTGTATCCATTTATTAAGAACAGCCTGACACAATATCTCGCAGATCTTGAATTGGAAGAATATACTGTGTTTCTCCAAACGGTTATTGGGGGCACTCCTGAGGAAATAAAAGAATGGATAAACGAACGATTCACCTCGGGAGCCAGAGGAATCGTCTTTATAGGTTCTATTCAAGCCGCATGGGTCGACATCTCTGGAGAAGTGTTTCCGAGCGATTTATTCTACATGGATCTCAATGGGAACTGGCAGGACATCAATCAAGACGGGGTTTATGAGTCCCATGATGCAGGGACCGGAGATATGGCACCTGAGGTCTACGTCGGTCGTATCGATGCTTCCTCTTTATCTTATGACTCCGAGGCAGCCATGGTGAATGCGTATTTCGCAAAAGTCCATGCGTATCGAACAGGGATACTGACGCAACCATGGCATGGGCTTGAATACGTAGAAGAGGATTGGTACGACATGGATGTGAATCTAAATTTGATCTACGGAATGAACGTCTCACGGTACGACTATGGGTACTTCACCACCGCAGAAGATTATCTTCATCAAATGTCGCTCGGTCAACATTTTGTTCAAGTCTGCGTTCACAGTTATTCGGGTGGGCATTATTTCAGCACGCGACCCACTGAATCTACTTCATATGCACATGTCTATGTCTATAGTCCCTCGAATCGACCTGGAAGGCTATTTGTGGGGAGTGACGATGGGATAAAAGTCTGGTTCAATGGCATCAACGTCTTGACACAAGATCGATATGGGGGATGGACCGAAGATCAGTTCTCGACAAATGTATCGTTACATGCAGGATGGAACACTATGCTTAGTAAAATCAGCCAGGAAGGCGGTGATTATAAATTTTCTGTAAAAATCACTGATATTAATGATACAACATTTCCAGATTTATTATACCAGGTGAACGACCCAGCGATTCATGGAGCAGAAGCACCGTTCATCCGAAGTTTCTTATTGAATGGGTTTCATCAAGACATCTCGGATAATTTCTGGGATTACCTCACAACGGATTATCTTGGTGTTGATGAGAGTGCTCTAGATCCCCATGCTGGTGATGTGACGAATGGTACCGCGTGGGCAACGTATGATTCCGGGAATCCCTTCATCAATCTCGGTGAATATTGTGACAACCCGGAATATGGTGTGTGCTACGCATTTGCCCGGGCCTATGCTCCGGCGCAGACGAGCTGCCAACTCTGGATGGGATACGATGATGGTGCCCGAGTATGGTTGAATGGCAACGAGATTGTTTATGATAACCGGTACGGGGGATTCCAAGCTGACATGAAGAAAGTCAACGTGACACTACTAGCTGGTGAAAACAGGCTTCTGATTAAACTCTCTCAATGGATGGGTGATTACGGTTTTAGCGCCAGACTATGCACCGCCACTGGAGGTGCTATCGAAGGCTTGGCCTATGATCCAGAGTTTATGCCGATCACCCATATTGGGACTTGGCTTATCAACGGACCTTATGTGAACCCGGATAAAGCGACTCGGTTGAGTACGAATTATCTCGGGAATGAGGAAAATATTACCCCTGATGAAAATATGAGCGCACCTTTCGGTTCGTGGAAGCAAGGTATCGGAAATGGATGCCCCTTTGACCTTGCTTTGTTTTTTGATCATGGTGCATGGGTATTATCTCAGGATATCCAGGATCATGATCCTCTAGTGCTATTCTATAATTTGTTTGCTTGTGGTCCAGGTCGTTTCACTGATGGAAACTATCTTGCCGGTTCGTACATTTTTGATACCACCTACGGTTTACTCACGATTGCCTCTTCAAAAAGTGGCAGTATGTTGAACTTCGACGATTTTACTAAACCACTCAGTGAAGGGAAAAGCGTTGGTGAGGCTTTCCATCGCTGGTTTGATGTGCAGGCGCCGTTTGTTCTCTGGGAACAGGAATGGTACTATGGTCTGGTTGCATTGGGAGATCCGACCCTCTGTGTCGTCACCCCGGTTCAGATGAAGATTTCCAAACCGGAAAACGGTGTCTATTTTGGAGACAAAAAAATACTTCCCTTCCCTTCACCTCTGTGTCTTGGGAAAATCACGATTGAATCCTCAGTTCAGAGCATGACCTTCCCTATTGAGAGAGTTGAGTTTTATGTCGACGACGTTCTTCAAGAAACTATCACTGCAGAACCGTATTCCTGGACATGGAGTCATCCTGCGTTCTTCAAACACATCGTAAAAATAATCGCGTACGATACCGCTGGTCATACGGCGACAAGGGAAATCAGCATCAGAAAGTTCTTTTGAGGTCATCCTTCTTGAACTGGGGAACGCCAGTCGAGACCAGGTGTTCGAATTCCAATCTTAGGGACTAAAGGGAATCTTCGTTTATGCTGGCTTTTGACCCGCATCTGCCGAATGCGGGTTAATTGCGCTTTTGAGACTCCGGTTTGTCGTAAAATCTCCACATCAGGGTACTTTACTTCCAGTCCGTAGAGGATTTTATCTAAGGTAGAATAACTCATCCGTAATTCTTTTTCATCGGTCTGTCCAACCCAGAGCCCTGCGGTGGGAGGTTTAGAGATCACTGGTGCGGGAATCTTCAGATACTTGGCGAGCTGATAAATCTGTGTCTTATACAGATCACCAAGAGGTTGGAAGTCGACGCCTCCATCTCCGTACTTCGTGAAATACCCAACTAAGATTTCAGATTTGTTCGATGTCCCACAGACCAAGCTATTGGTTTCATTTGCATACTCGTAGAGCAGTATCATCCGGACACGCGGCTTGATATTCGCAAGCGTCAGCCTCCGGGTTTGTTTTAATGCAGCAAAAAATGATTCGACAAACGGTGCAATATTGATTTCTTTACATCGGAGATGAAATGTTTTTACGAGCAGATCGATATGTTTTCGATCGAGCTGTGGCGTCGTCTCATCAGGGAGGAACACGCATTGCACATGAGTAACGCCCAATGCTTCCTTGCATAAGACTGCGCTGACCGCTGAATCGACGCCACCAGACAGTCCAATAATCACATTGTGTGAACATGCGCTTTCGACATAGGTTTTTATGAATTCTTTGATAATCGTTGAGACATCCTCTGGAGAAATGTTCAAATCGATGATGGTTCGTTCACCTCCAGGTTTCAATGGATTCTTTAATCAGCGTCTCTGCCTCAGTAAGGATCTTATCATCTACAGAGGTAAATGAGGACCTTGCTATCGCAAGTGGTATCCTCCGAAGATAATCTGACATTCGAAGATCCCTTCGCAGTTTGGTATTGTAATGTGATTCTACTATTTCATTCATCGCATGAAGATATCGATCAACTTTTTTTTCAGAGGCGGTGATTGTTGGTTCGAAGCGTCTCGCAAGTTTTACCCATTGGTCGTAATATTCGTGTTTCTCTTTTATTTCACCAGTACCATAAAATTTTTTCCGGAATAGATTCAATCGGTCTTCTTTACCGACGTTTTGAACCTTCACGACAAGAGCGCATCTGCTCATCAGGAGAGGTGAGAGACCAATGTCATTTAACGCGTTTTTTCCAAATACCTGGGACTTCGGGTTCGCGAACGCAATCATGATGAACTCACTTTCGATGTTCTGATGTAATTTCGCTGAATGAACACTACATTTTCCATTGGAGAGGAGCTCATAGCAGTACTCGATATCCTCCCCTGGAATTTTGTCAAATTCATCGACCAAAACCAGTTTGTTATTCGCATGTGGTAATGCGCCGAGATCCCCGGTCCCAAGGTGGCAGACCAGACCAGATCGGGTCGTATTCGCACCAATGGTAACGATGTCTGAAAACTGTTCGGTGATGATCTCTTTCGCCATGGTTTTACTACTTCCAGGCTCGCCGATAATAAGAGAATGAACTGGTTCCTTGAAGGTCGAAAACATGCTTGCCGCAATCACTTTTTTCATGATGTCGTTTCCATGAATCTCCTGAAAGACATTTTCCCAAAATCCATTGAAGCCTCGTTTTTTTGCAAATTCCTTCAGTTCATTTTCTGGGAGAAAAATACCGCTTTTTTCCTTTTCTTCCATTTTTTTTGATTCAAGGATTTCTCGTAGTCCCTCTGCCTTGGTGATGACCTTGGAAAACGCCTCAGATTTTCGGGTCAATTTCAGTACGTTGCCTTCGATAGTTAACGCTGCGTTTCCCCATCCAACCGCATAGACATCAAGTACATTGAGTATCGATTTGATGACCGCACGATCAGTCCTTTTCGCCGTGACTTCGATGAGATCACCGTTGGTCACAAAAATATCAAGAATGTTTTCGTTGGCAAGGATATTTCGTGCTCGTTGAATGAGCATCGTACCTTTCGCTGTCCCCATCCCAAGTGAAGAAACCGACATCAGAGCGATTTGCTCTAAAGTGGTAATCCCCATGTTTTCCAGTTTCTTCCGATCAGAGGGCACTACGCCAAGTAATGTGAGATCATCTTCCATGCTTTAACCCATGCGAACAGGCATTATCCATCTGGAAGCATTAAAAGTTTCTGGTACTTTATACTGCCTCGAAAATAGTGTTTATTCGCCCAAAGCTCGTCTTCCAAGGTGGAGTTTTTTCATTTCCCTTTCAAGGAACCGATAAACCGTTGGATGCTCACTACCGCAGAGGAGCATATCGATGGCTTTTTTCGCAATGTCCATCGATTCATAATCTGCAATCACTGCAACAGTATGGCCGTAGATTGCGAGGACTCCACCAGTGAGGCCTTCGATGACTCGCTTGGTTTTCCCTTCTCTGCCTATCACCCTGCTTTTCATCCGTGTCAAATGGGTGTCTTTTTTACTGACATAATCATAGATATCGAAGATGTATAGCTCAGTGTCTTCGTTAAACAGTCGGAACGCATGGTCTGGGGAAAACCCTCGTCCGACTGCACGTATGATGTCTTCCACTTTTAAAGGCATCAGAGGGTCTTTCGCTTCTTGATCGTTAAAAGAAATGTCTCCTTCCTCAGAATCAATCTCGAGGCGTATCTGGGCGATTCTTTCAATGGTTTTTTTTGTCTCACCATCTTTGCCGATGATTACGCCGACGCGCTCCTTTGGGATACGAATATATTTCATGGCTCTGCCTTCTTTTTCTTCGTTATAGACTCATAGAGCACTTGTTCATCTTCTTTGATTCCAAATCTTCTGAAATACCGGACAATATTGCTGATGTCTCGTCTTAAAAAATCTGAAGAAGAAGGATGTTCAAGAAGAACCGCTTGACCGACATCGATGATGTACGGTTTTTGCCGGAATATGAGGATATTGTACTCACTGAGGTCTGCATGGACGATCCCAGCTTTGTACATTCGTGAGATGAAGGTGATGATTTCTTCATAGACTTTTTTTGGATTTTTCAGAGGCACATTTTTCAACAGCGGTGCCGCTTGATGTGAATCACCGATATACTCCATAACAAGGATATTGTGGAGTCGCCTCAAGGGAGCAGGAACACGCACATGAGCCTGCCTGAGTAAGTCAAGATTTTTGAATTCTTTTTTCGCCCATTCTTCGATAATACTCCGCCTGTTGGTGAATCCTGATTTGAACCGAGGATCACCTTCGATGTAGGTAGCGATATGTTTGAAAGTCATGGTAGAGGTACGATAGATTTTTATTGCAACGAATGTATGCTCAGGCGTCGTGCCTCGGAAGAGATTCGCTTCCTTTCCTGTAGAGAGAGGAAAATCAACTTGATCGATGATGTTATCGGAGATCAACTTTCCGAGACGTAAGAGAGTTTGTTTGTCAAAAACCTCACCGAATGTTTTTCGGTCAGACACTATGCGGTTGAGGATCTCTTGAGTCTGTTGGTCAAGTTTTTTCAGCCATTTATCATTCAGAAGTTCATCAGAAGACATTAATTTCCTCTGGCAATAATTTCCGTCGACTCAGACTACTCGCCTGGGTCCTGCTGTATCGAAAAACAATATCTGCTTTGTCGTTCTGGATGTCCCATGGTTTGATGATCAACAAATCACCGGCACGCACCCGTGCTTTTCGTTTCATTTTTCCTGGGATACGCGCCATCCGCGATTTCTTATCCTCACAAATCACGTGGATACGAGAGCCCCCGAGCAGCTGATCTGCAATGGCAAAAAGCTCATTGTTCTTCCGATTCGGCAGTGGTAACCGATAGTAGACTTCTTCGCCTTCTTGACCACCTGCATTAGACCCATACGGCCGTGCGAATGAATTTTCTACGAGCGTCATACATCAAAGCCCCAATTTCTCAGCGATGTTCTTTAACGCGTTTAAACTTAGCTCAAGGAACACCGGAAGTTCAAGTTCCATATCTGCACAGAGTTCAATTCGTTTTCGGTTGCAGCCTGCAGCAAAAGATTTGTCCTTAAACTTGTCCTGCAAGGTTTTCGGGGTGACATCCGCAAGTTTTTTTGATGGCATCACAAGGGCTGCAGCGATTATTAATCCTGAGACTGCATCTGCGGCGATGAGCGACTTATCGAGATAGGTTTGCGGTACTTGTGCGGTGTACTGATAGTTGTGTGCCTTTATTGCATTCATTCCTTCTTCAGGGAGGAGCCCATCGAGTACTTTTATGGTGATTTGGGAATGTTTCGCTGGATCGTTTTTTGTAAAATCGTAATCTAAGTCATGCAGTAAACCAATCAGTCCCCAGAGCTGCTCATCTTCTCCGAGTTTCTTTGCGGTGTTTTTAAGAATAGCTTCTACCGCTAAAGAGTGTTTTATAAGATTCTCCGTTCGAAGGTTTTTCCTTAGTAACTCATAAGCCTCGTTTCGGGTGAGCATACGGTTGGAGAGTAAACGGAGAATCGATTTAAACTTTCCCTCCTGTACATCAAAAGTGTTTTAAGCTGAACATCGGTTCTCTTTGCCGCTGGGTGTTACCATAAAAACCATCATGATTGTTGACGAGGAACCCGTGTTTCTAAACCAAATCAAAGAGTTTCTTGAGCTGGAGGATGTGGAAGTGGTGACCGCTGAAAACAGCAGGCAAGCGCTAGGGAAGCTCAGAGAGGAAAATGAAGAAACCTTCGATCTTATCTTGGTAAACACTAGAATGCCTGGAAGCGAAAACACATCTGCTCTTTTTTCGATGAAACCGTCGCTGAAAAAACATCCTAGCGGGGTTGAGAATTTTTTACAAAAACCGTTTACGAAGCAGCAGTTTCTTGATTTTATTAAAACCCAAATGAAATGATTGATTGAGAACAATCATACTCATTAAGAAGAAAACATGATTTTTCCTACTGTTTTGAAGAAGATTATATATACTATTACTTACAAATATAAGAGAGGTTGGAGAATGGACGAACCTCTGAAAAAAATAGAAAAACATCAGTTAACGAATGATGATTTGGGATTCCTTCTTTGGAAATTCGAATCAATCGAGGATTTCTTACCGTACGTAAAATCGATGATGAAAAAAGAATCCGATTAAACAAGGAAAGGTACTATCCCACAGTATTCTTTTTTTTATTGAACTATCATTGGAGAGTGCGGACCCATTCATACACCGGCCCTACGAGTTGTTTAATTCTTTCCTTTTCTGGATTCATCGGGCTAGGCTTCCAGGTGTCTGCCGGTTCAAAATGAAAGTCGGTCACCGCCCCGACTCGTTGATCTTTCGGTCTGAAGACGATCTTCACAGGCATGCCGAATTCAACGTCCCAGGGGTTCAATCCATGAAGCTCGTTTGCCATCGCGACTTTACTCGCCCCGATATTGACATAAACAAGGATTATCGGGAGACGTTTCAGTGAGGATTTTCCGCTCCACCCAGCAATCGTCCACGTATGAACGACCCCGGTCAGTGGCATCTCTACCCATTCGGTTCGTTGTAGAGAGCAGTTCAAATTCCAGCAATGTGTACGCACCGGCACCCATGAATCCCCGCAGTTCGGACAGCGTGTCCCCATGATCTTTCCGTCAAGCAATCCGATGAAAAACCTGCTGTTCCATCCATGTCGAATCGTATACAACTGATCATAATGGAGGAACTGGTTCATCACAGTCCGATCCTCCGAAATCTCATGACCGACAAAGGCTAACCCCGTTTCTTTCATATCCTTGGGTCGGTAGTCTTTTCTCTCTGTGAAGAGTGGTTGAACAGCGAATTTCTCTTTTTTCTTTTTCATAATGACAGCATTCATCATCGATTAATGCCTCCGGAGAATAAAATTTGAAATGCTCGTCCCCGTTCCCGCATGACTGTTGACGATCCCACAATCAGGATCCTGAACCTCGGTTTTTTTGCTCAGATGCTTCCGAGGAATCATCCCAGCGAGTTGGTAGTAACATTCAATTGTGCTCATCAAACCTGTGGCTCCTACGGGGTGACCGTACCCGAGCAGACCACCCCCAGGATTCATCGGAATATCACCATGAAGGCTGGTGCGTTCATCCCGAATGAATTTCGCAATCGTGCTTTCATCCGCTAAACCAAGCGCCTTATAGATCTGCGCCTCAGAGGTTGAGAACGCATCATGGATTTCACCAAAATCAATATCCTTCAACGGATCTTTGATATCAGCCATTTTGTAGGCGGACTCAGCTGAGGTCCTGCAGGCAGCAAACTCCGTCATCCCTGGATACCCAGGCCCATACCGAGCAGTCCACCCAGGATTGTTCAACCGATCGCCAGCGCGAATCGTACAACTTGATAATCCCATTCCATCGATAGTCACATAGTGATCCGGATTGATCTTTTTTGCATACTCCTCAGAACAGACCACAAGAAACGCAACCCCTCTGCTCATCAGGCAACAATCTAATTTCTTAATCGGATACGAGATAAGTCTGGAGTTCATCACATCGTCGACCGTAATATATTTGTGGTCGTTTCGGTACCATTGCGCCTTGGGATTATCCATGGCATTGTTTTTATTCTTCACCGCAATCATCGCGACATCTTCCTCGGTAACTTTGTTTTCCTTCATCCACTTGTTCGCCATCGCGGCATAGTAAATAGGGTAGATACCACCGACCAAAAGCTCGTATCTCACATCAGATGCCATCGCGATAAACTCGCTTCCCTGAGACTGTGAGACAGAATCCATCGTCTCCCAGCCGGCAATGCCAACGACCTCATGATGACCAGACATAACTGCAAGCGCAGCAGCATACAGTGCAGAACCTCCGGTGTTTCCCCCGTTTTCGACACGATAATGAGGAATACCAACCAATCCGAGATGATCATGAACAATCCATTCTGGAGCGAGCTGATGACCGAAATGAACCGAGAAATGAGAATAAATCATTAAATCAAGATCACGTAACGAGAATTTCGGAACATCCTGCTGTGTTTCTTTCACGCATTCGGCTACACCGCCTTCAACACTCTCGAACCCCGTCGCACCGTAGTCAAATGGGGTGGTCGCTCCCCCGATTATACAGACTTTCCGTGACATATGTTATTTTCCCCTTAGGACTACACCGTAGAAGGTCCCAGTCCCCTGAAATCGGTAATCGAATGAGAATTAAAAAAGATTGTCATTTTTTTTGAAATCATCAAAGAATTTCTCGTGAAAAAATGAAAGATAAATCATTTTGTGGCATCAACCCTTATTTCCAATGACCATTTCTGCAGGATCGATTTTCTTCAGAATTCGTAACTCTAGCCGAGAGGGAGGAGGAGTAACGGAAACATGCTCGGAAACCTGAATTTCGAATCCGGAGTTCCTCTTGACTTGTTCAAGTGTTATACCTGGATGCAATGACAGTAATATCATTCTTTTAGACTCTGGATCAAACCCATAGACTCCAAGTTGAGATATCACTCGGAACGGGCCACTGTCCTTTGGTAACCCTGTTTTTTCTCGTGAATCAAATCCTGAGAGATACCCGGGCGTGGTCAAAAAATCTATTTTTTCAAGGAACCGATACTTGTCCTGTCGCATCAAAATAATCGTTTGATGACACAGCGTGCCGACATCATTGGCACCACCGCTCCCTGGAAGACGGACCTTGGGATGTTCGTAGGGACCAATCACCGTCGTATTCAAATTCCCATACATATCGATCTGGGCACCACCTAAGAACCCATAATCAATGTACCCCGCCTGTGCCATGGCCATGGAATCATGCATGCTTGAGGCTGCGACCGCGGAATAAAACGTCCGTGAATCACCAACCGAGATTGGGAGAACCGGCATCTCCGGACCTATCCCTCCAGCTTCAAAAAACAACAAAAGATTCGGTGCGTGAGTCCGTTGTGCAAGCATCGCGGCAATCATCGGAAGACCAGTTCCAACAAATACGGATTTATTGTCCTGGAGTATTCGTGCAGCGACACAGGCAAGCAGCTCCGTAGAAGAATAAGACTTTTTCTCGGAGGGGTTCTTTTGTTTCTGTTTCAACCAGGGCGCAGTCATCGGCTCCTCAAACCGTTCGATCCGTTTGAGTTTCTGCAGTTTTTTCTTTCCTCCGATACACTCTAAATATTCTGCATAATCCTCCACTCCAAACACATACTTCTCAAGGTACCGTTGGACTCCCTCATCCGAAACAGACTCCGAAAGCCATTCACCGATGTGATCTTCATCGAAGAAATATTGATATGGCATTTGACAGGGATGTGAACCAAACGGTGATTCAACGACAGCGCTTGCTAAATAAAAGGGAATCACGGTTTTCCAAGGCTGCTGTCGTATAATTTTGTTTTCCACAATCTTTTCTGTTGTGAGAATCAAATGACGTGCTGCACGAGATAACTCAAAATCCTCAACGGTTATTCCATCGATTTGTGCGTTTCCGAATTTATCACATCGTGGTACGTGAATCACTGCGATATCGGGATAGCAAGCGGGAAGCAAACAAATCTGCTTTCCGCTCAAAGGATCAATCATTGTTCGTGCAGAGCTATGAGCAAACGTATCAGTCCCAAGCATCACTCGTGTCGGGATGAAAGGAAGGCCCATCATGGCGGAAAGGAACCGCCACTGAAATCCCGCATTACTAATCTCACCAG
>Ga0335070_10004285_pt1 | contig 16651 bp, 12 predicted proteins | sample Lox_Sample_13_FD_206722 | JGI IMG/M metagenome (GOLD analysis project Ga0335070, IMG submission 206722) | Soil microbial communities from Loxahatchee National Wildlife Refuge, Florida, United States - Lox_Sample_1.3 | ecosystem: Environmental > Terrestrial > Soil > Wetlands | place: USA... | reverse complement strand
CGGGCGTGAGGTCCTCCTTGAAGACGAGCTTGACCGCGTCGATGACGGGCTGGAGGAGCCCGAACGGGCCGACGCGGTTGGGACCCAGACGGTCCTGGATGAACGCCGCCCCACGGCGCTCAACCCAGACCATGACAGGGACGGCGGTGAGCATCCCGACGGCCACGATCACAAGCTTGGCGGCGGTGACGGCGACGCTACCCCACATGCTGGCGCTCCCGGAACGACTCGTCCTGGCGCCGCCCTCCCGCGGCCTCCCAGTCGATGCCTGCGAACGAGCTCTCGCTCCGGACCATGAGCTCGAAGATCCCGCGCGGATCCGGCAGGTCGAGGTGTGCCGCCCCCACCTCGCGCGCCAGGGCGGTGAGGGCCACCCAGAGCGGACGAGCCTCGCCCGGAGGGCCCCACGGCGAGGCGATCGTCGGGCACTCCGGCGACATCGCGCCGGTCGAAGTTCGCCGGACCGTCCCCGGAGGGGAGAACGCCGCCGCGAACCGCTGAACGGCGCCGGTCGAGGACACGAACGTGCCCTCGTTGCTCGCGAGCGACGCCGCCGGGAGAAGCCATCTCGCGACTCCCGCCAGGGGGTGCTCGCGGCGCACCCACACCGCGGTCGCACCCACCCGCAGCAGGCGGAGCGCCTCCGCGCCAGCGAGGAACGGGTGTGCCTCTGCGTCGAGGACGAGCGTCAGGCCGGCGCCGCCGTAGAGGAATCGCGAGAGCCCGTCCGCGTCCACCGTGTCCAGGCCGAGCCTGCGAGCGCCGGCCGAGTTGGGGTGAGGGTCGGTCGAGTGCAGCCACGCGCCGGTCCCGTTCTTCATGCGCCGAGGCTCGCCCGGTGCGACCGGGACCGCGATCTCGCCCTTGAGGTGGCGGACGAACAGCTCGCGCGCGAGGAAGAGCTCCTCGTTGGAGAGGTTGGCCGATGCCACCACGCGGAGCGTACCGGCCGCCCGGAGCTCGAGGGCGAGCGCGGCGATCGCCTCGCCCCATTCGGTGCGGACGAGGCCGCCCGTCCTGCGGTTGTGGGGGTAGAGGTACGCCTGCTCGTTGAGCGACGGCGCCAGGAAGCGGCCGTAGTCGCACAGCCACGTCGCGTTGACCGCGGGGTTCTCCCGCGGGGTGAACCGGTACACCTCGCGCTCGTGGTGGTCGATGAAGATGTTGCAGCCGATCGAGCACCCGGGGCAGACGGACGGCGTCGAGCGCAGCTTCCACGCCCGCTTGCGGAAGCGGAACTCCCGCACCGTGAGGGCGCCCACCGGGCAGACGTCCGCGGCGCACGCCGACATCGGGTCGTCGAACGGGCGTCCGTCGAATGTGTCGATGAACGTGGAGTTGCCGCGGGACTTGTACGTGAGCGCGGCGGTCCCGGACACCTCCCGCGTGAAGCGGATGCAGCGCGAGCAGTGGATGCACCTGTTCTGGTTCTGGACGATGTGCGGTCCCAGCAGGCGGCGCTCGAGGCCGGGGAACGTGCGCCGCGTCTCCGCCATGTGGCTCGTGAACGTGCCGCGCTGCTCCCGCATCGAGTGGTCCTGGAGCAGGCACTCGCCCGCCTGGTCGCACACGGGGCAGTCGAGCGGGTGGTTGGCGAGCAGGAACTCCATCACCGCCTCGCGCGCCTCGCGTGCCCGTTCGGACGTCTCCACCTTGACGACCATCCCCTCGGCAACCTGCGTCGAGCACCCGAGAGCGAGACGGGGCTGGCCCGCGATCTCGACCATGCAGATCCGGCACTGGCCGACGACCGTCAGGTACGGGTGGTAGCAGAAGTAGGGGATCGCGACGTCGGCGGCGCGCGCGGCCTCGATCAGGTTGGTCCCGGCTGCGACCTCGACCTCGCGTCCGTCGATCGTGAGCTTCGGCATTGCCCTGGTCCCTCCTAGATCCCGAAACCGGGGCGAGGCCCGGCCCACGGCAGCACGGGCAGCTTCTTCTGGGGCGGGGCGGAGCCGCCCTCGATGCGGCGCTCGAACTCCGCCTTGAACTTGTTGACGATGCTCGAGATGGGGAGGGCGTACGCGTCGCCGAGCGGGCAGATCGTCATCCCCTCGGACGAGAAGCGGCAGATCCGCAGCAGCGTGTCCGGGTCGGCGGCACGGCCGTGGCCCTCGCCGAGCCGGTCGAGGATGTCGGCGCACCAGTCCGAGCCCTCGCGGCACGGAGTGCACTGACCGCACGACTCGTGGGCGTAGAAGTGCGCGACGTTCCGGGCGACCTCCACCATGTCCACCGAGTCGTCGAGCACGATCACGCCGCCCGACCCGAGCATCGTCTTCGCCTCGGCGCAGGCGTCGAAGTCGGCCTTCACGTCCACCTCGGCGGCGGTGAGGATCGGCGCCGAAGACCCGCCGGGGAAGAACGCCTTCAGCTTCCGGCCGCCGCGGACCCCGCCGCAGTGCTCCTCGATGATCTCGCGGAAGGTGACGCCGAGGGGGAGCTCGTACACGCCCGGGCGGTTGACGTGCCCCGAGACGCAGAACAGCTTCGGACCGGTGTTGCGCGGGCGGCCGATCGAGGCGAACCAGGCGGCGCCACGGGTCATGATGTGCGGCACGCACGCGAGCGTCTCGACGTTGTTCACGACGGTCGGCTTGCCGAACACGCCGACGACCGCGGGGAACGGCGGCTTGAGCCGGGGGAAGCCGCGCTTCCCCTCGAGCGACTCGATCAGGGCTGTCTCCTCGCCGCAGATGTACGCCCCCGCGCCCCGGTGGACCCAGATGTCGAGGTCGAAGCCGCTCCCGAGGACGTTCCGGCCCACCAACCCCTGGGCGCGAGCCTCGGCGATCGCCTCCTCGAGGATCCGCGTCCAGCGCACGAACTCACCCCGGATGTAGATGTACGCAGTCTTCGCCTTGATCGCGTACGACGCGATCGCGACGCCCTCGATCACCTGATGGGGGTCATGCTCGATGATCTCCCGGTCCTTGAACGTCCCGGGCTCGGACTCGTCCGCGTTGCAGACCAGGTAGCGTGGGCCAGGGTGGTCCTTGGGGACGAAGCTCCACTTTCGGCCGGTCGGGAAGCCGGCCCCTCCCCGCCCGCGCAGCTCCGAGTCGAGGACCTCCTTGATCACGGCCTCCGGGGTCATGCCGAGGGCCTTCCGCCACCCCTCGTATCCGCCGGCGGCCAGGTAGGTCGCCAGCGAGCGCGAGCCGGAGACGCCGCGGGCCCTCAGGAGCACCGCCTCCATTCAGCGCCTCCCCTTGAGATCCTCGAGGACGGCGTCGAGCTTCGACGGCGTCAGGTCCTCATAGTAGTCGTCGTTGATCTGGATCACCGGCGCGTTGCCGCACGCGCCGAGGCATTGCACCCCGACGAGCTGAAACTCTCCGTCCGGGGTCCTCTCGCCGAAGCCGATCCCGAGCTTTCCCCTGAGGTGCTCGACGAGCTCGCGTCCGCCGCACAGGTCGCACGAGAGCGTCGTGCACACCTGGAGCACGTAGCGCGCCGGCGGCGAGGTGTAGTACATCGTGTAGAAGCTCACGACGCCCTCGACGAACGCCGGGCTCTCCCCGAGCCGGTCGGCGACCGCGCGGATCACGCCCGGAGAGATCCAGCCGTAGCGCTCCTGGCACAGCCAGAGCACCGGCAGCAGGGCGGCGCGCGTCGTCGGGTAGCGGCCGAGCACGTCGGCGACGCGAGCCTCCATGCTCTCGTCGAACTTCACGTCCCGGGTGGTTTCCTTCGGCGCCACCGCGATCGGGCGGGTGCTCACGACTCGCCCCGGCGGCGGTACCAGTCGAACGCCCCTTCGCGCCACAGGTAGACGTAGCCGATCGCCAGGAGGACCAGGAAGATCAGGCCGTCCAGCAGCACGGCCGGGCCGCCCTCGGCCAGCAGACCACGCGCCGAGACCGCCCAGGGGAACAGGAACGCAACCTCGACGTCGAACACGATGAACACCATGGCGACGACGAAGAACTTCACGGAGACTCGCTTCCGCGAGGTGTCGAGGAGGGGCACACCGCTCTCGTACGTCTCGCGCGTCCGCGCGCCCGCGAACCGGCCCCGGCCCAGGAAGGCGGTGAGGCCGACGAGGACGCCCGCCACCGTCACCGCCAACGCGAACGCCAACACTACAGGGATGTACTGGGTGATCACCCCTTCCCCCCTCGTGCCCAAATTCACATGATCGTAGCGTTATTCCCGAAACGAGGTCAAGCGCTCGAGGGCTTTGCTCCCGTCGGGGGAGCGGGTAGACTCGCCGGGCGCGGCCGGGAGGCCGCGGGAGGAAGCCGCCATGACGACAATCGCGCTCGCCGCGTCCGACCGCAAGGAGCTGCTGGACCGCTTCGTCCGGTACGCCCGCATCGACACGCAGGCCGACGAGAACTCGACCTCCAGTCCCTCGACCGAGAAGCAGAAGAACCTCGCCCGCGTCCTCGTCGAGGAACTGCGGCAGCTCGGGTGCACCGACGCGTCGATGAACGAATGGGGGTACGTGTTCGCGACGGTGCCGGGCAACCTCCCGTCCGGCCACCCGGCGAGCGGCAAGGTGCCCGCCATCGGGCTCCTCGCCCACATGGACACGTACCACGGCACCGTCGGGACCGGCGTCAAGCCCCAGATCATCGAGAAGTACGCCGGCGGCGACATCGTGCTCCCGGGTGATCCGCGGCAGGTCATAACGTTCAAGGACAACCCGAACCTCGCGAAGTGTGTGGGTCACACCGTCGTGACCTCGGACGGCACGACGCTCCTGGGGGCCGACGACAAGGCAGGGATCGCGGAGATCATGACCGTCGTGGCCTGGCTGCGGAAGCACCCCGAGTTCGTCCACGGCCCGATCCGGGTGGGGTTCACGACCGACGAGGAGGTCGGGCGCGGCACCGAGCACTTCGACGTCGCCGCGTTCGGCGCGAAGTACGCGTACACGCTCGACGGCTCCGACCTCGCCGAGATCGAGGACGAGACGTTCTGCGCCGACTCGGCGCTCGTGGTGGTCGAGGGGCACGACGTCCACCCGGGATACGCCAAGGGAAAGCTCGTCAACGCGGTTCGCGTGGCGGCGGCGATCGTCGAGCGCATCCCGCGCGAGTTCCTGCCCGAGACCACCGACGGCCGGCAGCCGTACCTTCACCCGTACGACTTCCGCGGCGACGTCACGCGGGTCGAGATCAAGCTCCTGGTCCGCGCGTTCACGGAGGAGGAGCTCGGCGAGCGAGAGGACACGCTGCGGGCCGCCGTGCGGGACGTGCAGGCCGCGTTTCCCGAGGCGAGGATCTCGGTCGAGGTCAAGGAGTCGTACCGCAACATGGCCTACAAGATCGCCGAGGATCCGAAGGTGCTCGAGTACGCGTTCGAGGCGGTGCGGCGGCTCGGCGTGGAACCCGTCCGTCGCGCCATCCGCGGCGGCACGGACGGGTCGAGGCTCTCCTTCATGGGGCTCCTCACGCCCAACATCTGGGCTGGAGGCCAGAGCTTCCACTCCGTGCAGGAGTGGGTGTCGCTCGAGTGGATGGCGAAAGCGTCCGAGGTGACGCTCCACCTCCTCCAGGTCTGGGTCGAACGCTCTGCCGCATAGGACGACAGTAGGCAGCTCACAGCTCACAGCTCACAGCTCACAGCTCACAGCGCACAGCGCAAGGTGATCCCACCCCTGCCGTGACTTTCCATGGGTGGGTGGGGGAGCTGTCGACTGTCGGCTGGTCGGGTGGGCGGTGGAGAGCTGTCGGCCGACCTCAGTTGCGTGCGGGGGCGGGGGACAACCGCAGCTGCGCGACGAACGCGCGGAACCCGTCCTGGTCGATCGGGTCCCACCCCTCGCGCGCGAGGCGGCAACGGACGAACCCCCCGAAGAGCTGGCAGATCCAGAGGCGTGCGAGCTCTGACGGCGCCACGCCCGTGACCGCGAGCCCGAGGCCCCCCAGACGTTCGAAGTACTCGGCGATGCGCTGGCTGTAGTCCCGGAGCACCTCGGCGCCGGCCGCCTGGAGCGTCTCGTCGCGTCCGCCCGCTGCCGACACGAGGAGCTCCGCCAGGAGGCCGTTGTGGTTCGTAAAGCGGCGGAGGTGGCGCTCGAGCTGGTCCCGGACGCCCTGGCCGTGCTTAACGGCCTCGGGCATCAGCTCCAGCAGCATCGTCGCGAACAGCCGCTCGCTCTGGTGTCGCAACGCCGCGGCGATGATCGCGGACTTGCCGGGGAAGTAACGGTACAGCGCCGCCTCGGTGAACTCGAGCCGGCGGGCGAGCGCGGCCGTGGTCACGCCGACGACGCCGTGGGCCTCGGCCAGGTCGATCGCGGCGGTGACGATGGCCTCCTCGCGCGCAAGGTGATCATGCATTGCAGTAATCATACATTTTGGTGAGTCAGGTTGCAACACGTCAGAAATGAGTAACAAGAACTTGACTCACTAACAAGACGGTCCAGGCGCTCGCAGGAGGAGGGTCTAAGTCGATTTTTCTTCGAGGTTTACGAGCGCGGCAAGGCGAGGGCGACCGGCCACCCCGTCGAGCGGGCCGACCAGCTCCTCGGGGAGGTCGAGGAACGCAAGCTCCGCATCACCCTCGAATTCGGCCGAAAGGAAGCGCTCGCGAACGCCCTTCACCTCGGCTCGGGCGAGGTCGCGCGGCGTGAACGCGAGCGCCAGGTACACGCGCCCGAACACCCTCGCTTCGGCCGCGGTCATCGTGACCTCCACCGTCCGGGACGGAGCGTCGGCCGGGCCGAACCGCTCCGGGCGGAGCCGCCGCGGTCTCTCCTGCACCTCCGGCCACAGCCGCCGGTAGAGCTGCACCCCCGCCTTGGTGACCCGGATGCGGAACGCTGGGACGAAGAAGCTCTGCACGACCTGTGGGCGGTCACCGATCTGGTCGAACGTGCCGTCGATACCGTCGGTGAGGTGGGGAAGGTCCGTGATGACCGCGCCTCCAGCGGTGCGGATCCTGAGCGGGAACCGCCAGAACGGGACCTGGCGGCCGCCTGCCGACGGCTCCTCGCGCAGGTAGGGAACCGAAACCCACCGGGCTCCTCGCAGCTCGACGAGGCGGAAGCAGGAGCGGCAGAGGAACGCCACGGAGTCCGGCGCGAACGGCAGGTCCGCCCCGCATTCGGGGCACCGGCTGGGTGCCAGCTGCGGCGGCTGGGCGGTCACCTCCGGGAGCGGCGCGTCCGGCAGCCTCTCGGCCGGGGCGTCGCCCTCGACGCGCCCGCTCCCGCCGTCGACAAGGACGGAGAGCGCTTCGCCGTCGACGTCGACGTCGGCCAGGTGCCAAGGCCGATAGACCAGGGCGACGACCTCGGGTACGAGCGTCGAGTGCATGGCGATCGGGGTGATCGTCAGCTCGGTGGAGCGCCGCGAGAGCGGCTGGGCCTTGTGGTCGAGCTCCTCCGGCCCGAACTCCCCGGCGAGGGCGGGGTAGGCGGACTCTGGAGAACCGAGGAGGGGCCGGAGCGCCCGGAGGTATGAGAGCTTCCCCATCTCCGGCACGGGGAACCGGTTCGCGCTCACCGAGGCTTCGATCGTCACGACGGCGAACTCCATCCTCTTGTTGGCGTCCCGGTCGCGGCCGAACGCCGCCTGGTAGAGCGTGCCGAGGCGGTGCCAGTACGGGGTGAGGAAGCGTCGCCAGGCGCGCACGTGGACCTTGGGCGCCAACCGGGACGCCCACTCGTCCGCGGCCTTCGAGACCTCTGCTTCGAGCGCGTTCACGAGGGCCACGTCCGGCCCGGGCCCGAGCAGGGGCGGCTCCCCGGCCCTCGGGCTCGCGACGAACCCCGCGTCGCTTGCCATCGGCCGCACCCTGGCGTCGTACAGCTCGAGGTAGCGGCGGTCTCGCAGGTGCCTCACGACCGACTGGGCGAGCCCGCCCTCGTCCGTGACCGCGTCGGGGATCACGACGGTGAGAGTGCCGGGATCTCCGGTCACGACGTGATCGCTCGAGCAGAACTGACAGTGGGCCATCCGGTGGTAGACGGGGACTGCGAGCAGCGCCCCGCACGTCGGGCATCGGAGCTCCAGTGCGAAGCCGCACCGCTCGGCCGGCGGTACCTCCTGGTGCGGGGCAACGGGCGCGCGCTGCGGAGGGGTGACGCTCTGGGCGGGCGCCGCCGCCGGTGGTTTCCCGGCCATCATCCCGAGGCCCGCGCCCCACGCGGCGCCGACCAGACCGAACGCCGCGAACACCTGGAGATCCCGGATGAGGAACAGGCCGCCCCACGCGAGGACGCCCACGACCCATGCCGCCGCCTGTTCGACGAACGGCCGCCCCCGCCAGCACAGGAGCCCGGCCGCTCCGGCGAACCCGAACAGGCCGTGCACGGCGACCGACGGTGCCGGCGCCTCACGCTCGGCGAGGCCGCGGCCGAGAGCCCAGAGCCCGAGAGGCACGAGAAGGGTCGCGAGCCACACGGTCATCGCTCTGTCAGAAGACGGCCGATCTCGAGGTCGCCCGTGTCCAGCGCCTTCAGCAGCGCCATGACCTCCTGCGCATCGGCGATGCTCGTGCCTGCGTCGGCCATCGCGCCTTCGAGGAGGCGGCGCGCCGCCGTGCGGCGGTGCGTGGTCGCGGGCGCGACCGCGAGTACCTCGCGGCAGAGGTCGAACTCTTCGCCCCTCGGAGCCGGACCGCGCCGCAGACGCGCGAGGACGCCGCGCCAGCGCTCGATCTGCTCCGGGTCGGTCACGCGCCGAGTGTATCATCGCGCCCGGTGTACGCCCGGACAGCACTGCCGACCGCACTCCCCGAGGCGCTCTCCTACCGGGTTCCCGACGAGCTCGCGTCCCTCGCGGTGCCGGGGGTGCGTGTCCGGGTGCGCGTGCGGGGGCAGGCGCGGGTCGGGGTCGTCGCGGAGGTCGTCGCGGACCCCGGGTGTCCGCCGGAGAGGGTGCTGCCGCTCGAGGAGGTGCTCGATCCCGAGCCGCTCCTCCCTCCGCACGTCCTCGAGCTGATCCGGTTCGCCGCGGACTACTACGCGGCACCGCTCGGGAGCGTCGTCAGGGCCGCGATCCCGGCCGCGCTTCTCCGCGTACCTCCTCCGATCGTCCAGGCCGGCGCGCGCGCCGCCGAGATGGCGGCGTCGGCGGACCCCGCCGCCCGCCGGCTGCTCGAGCGCGTGCTCGAAGCGAGGCGGATCTCGGTCGTGCGCCTGCGGGCGGAAGGGTGGTCGAAGCGGGAGCTCGACGAGCTCCTCCCGGCTCTCGCCGAGAAGCACGCGCTCCGGGTGGTGGAGAGGAGCGTCGCGGGTCCGGCCGGGTCCACCGTCTGGGCCGTCGTGCTCTCCGAGATGTCGCCCGAGGAGCGTGCGCAGCGGGTTGGAGCGGCGCGGGCCCAGGCGAGGGCGGTCGCATGGCTGGCCGAGACCGGCCGGCCGGTGCTGGAGGGCGAACTCCTCGCGGCGTGCGGCTGCACCGCGGGGGTGGTCGGCGCCCTCGTCCGGAAGGGGATCGTGAGGCGCTTCCAGCAGGCCAGGCAGCGCGAGGCCCGGCGCTGGGAGCTGAAGCCCGGCCCTCCCCCGGAGGAGCTGACGGCGTCGCAGCTCCGCGCCGTCGGCGCTCTGTCGGCGGCTCTCGACCGCCGCGAGTTCAGCGCGTTCCTGCTCCAGGGCGTGACGGGGTCCGGCAAGACCGAGGTGTACCTGCGCGCCGCTGCGGCCGCGGTCGAGCGCGGCGCACAGGCGCTGGTGCTGGTCCCGGAGATCGCGCTCACGCCCGCGCTGGCGGGCCAGCTCGCGCGCGGCTTCGCCGGCCGCGTCGCGGTTCTGCACTCCTCGATGGCGGAGGGGGAGCGCCTCGCGGCGTGGGAGCGGGCGCGCCGGGGGCAGGTCGACGTCGTCGCGGGCCCCCGCTCGGCGCTTTGGGCTCCGCTCGCCCGCCTCGGTGTCGTGGTCGTCGACGAGGAGCAGGACTCCTCGTACAAGCAGGAGGAGGAGCCGCGCTACAACGCGCGCGACCTAGCTCTCGCGCTCGGGCAGCGGCTTCGCGTCCCCGTCGTGCTCGCCTCGGCGACGCCCTCGCTCGAGGTGCTCTCCCTGGCGGAGCAGGGCAAGGTGGAGATCCTCGATCTTCCGGAGAGGGTGGCGGGCGGGCGTCTGCCGGAGGTCGAGGTCGTGGACCTCAAGGGCGAGCCGCCCGAGCCCGGGGAGCACGGGCAGCGCTTCCTCTCGCGGCGCCTCCGCGGGGCGCTCGCGGACACGCTCGCGCGCGGCGAGCAGACGATCCTGCTCGTCAACCGGCGAGGGTGGGCGCCGGTCCTTCTCTGCCGCGAGTGCGGCCACCAGGCGGCATGCCGCGACTGCTCGATCCCGCTCACGGTCCACCGCCGCCGCGCCGCGCTCGTCTGCCACTACTGCGGGTTCCGCTCCGAGATCCCGGAGAGGTGCCCGCGCTGCGGCGGCGAGGTCCTCGACCACGTCGGCGCGGGGACCGAGAAGATTGCCGCGCTCGTTCGCCAGCTCCACCCGGATGCAGTCGTCGACATCCTGGACCGCGACACGGCGCGCTCGCCAGCGCAGCTTCTCGCGACGCTGGAGCGCTTCGCCGCGCGCGAGAGCAGCGTCCTCGTCGGCACCCAGATGGTGTCGAAGGGTCACCACTTCCCGTCGGTCACTCTGACCGGCGTCGTCAACGCGGACAACCTCCTGGGGTTCCCCGACTTTCGCGGAGCCGAGCGCACGTTCCAGATGCTCACACAGGTGGCGGGCCGGGCGGGACGCGGCGAGCGGCCCGGGCTGGTCGTCATCCAGAGCTACCACCCGGACCATCACGCGGTGCGCTCGGCTCTGGCCCACGACATCAAGGGGTTCGCGGAGGAGGAGCTCCGCTTCCGCCGCGCGTTCCGCTACCCGCCCGCGACGCGGCTGGCGCTCGTCCGCTTCGAGGCTGCGGGCGAGAGCGCGGCCGTGGCGGCGGCGCAGGCGGCTGCGCGCGCGCTCGAGCCGGCGCCGCCGGGGCTTCGCGTCATCGGGCCGGCGCCGGCTCCGCTCGAGCGGCTGCGCGGCAGGTGGCGCGTGCAGATCCTCCTCACGGCTCCCGCGAGGCCGCCGCTGCGGGCCGCGCTCGCGGCCGTCGCCGCGCTCCAGGTCCCGCGCGCGGTGCACCGCGTCATCGACGTGGACCCGCAGAGCACTGTGTGAGAAGGCGGCAGAGGGGCAGAGGAGCAGAGGCGCAGAGGAGCAGAAACCGTTCCCAGGTTCACACGTTCGAATGTTCGAGAGTTCAACTGCGGGACGCCCGAGGCAGTGAGACTGGGCCCCGGGGAATAGCGCGGGTCGGCGAGGGTCGTGTGCCACCCTCGCTGAACCTTCGAACCTTCGAACAGTCGTGCGCTAGTCGCGCTGCAACGCGCGGGCGAGGCGCTTTGCGCCTTCCACGATCTCGGGCGGCTGTGCGAACGTGAAGCACAGGCGCGCGAACCGCCGCCCGTCGTGGGGCTCGCCGACGGTCTCGGCGGCCTCGGGGAAGCACGTGTCCCCCGGGAGGAACGCCACGCCCTCCTCGACTGCGCGGCGGAACAGCTCCTGTCCGTCGCCGGTGAGGCGGACCCAGAAGAAGAACCCCCCCGTGGGCTCGGCGAACGAGACCTCCCCTGCCGGGAGGTGCGCGCGCAGCGCCGAGCCCATCGCCGCCGCCTTCGCCGAGTAGTGAGCCCGGATCTTGCCGAGATGGCCGTCGAGGTGCCCGCGCCGGCAGTACTCGGCGACGAGGACCTGGGCCACCACCGACGTGCAAAGGTCCATCCCCTGCTTCGCGATCACCATCTTCCGGATCAGCCCGGCGTCTCCGACCGCCCAGGCAACACGCACGCCCGGGGCGAGGACCTTGGAAAACGACGAGGCATAGACGACCCCGCCCGGTGCCATCGAGAAGAGGGTGGGGATGCGCTCGCCGGCGTAGCGAAGCTCGCCGTACGGGTCGTCCTCCAGGACTGGAACCCCGAAACGGTCGGAGACCTCCGCGAGCTGTCGCCGCCTCCGCTTGGCGAGACAGGCGCCGGAGGGGTTCGAGTAGTTGATGATCGTGTAGATGAGCTTCGGCAGTCGGCCCGTCGCGGCGCGCGCGCCCTCGATCGCGTCGGCCAGGCGCTCGGTGCGCATCCCGTCGTCGTCGCACGGGACCAGCACGAACCTCGCGCCGGCCGCGCGGAACGTGTGGAGCGCGCCGGGGTAGGTCGGCGCCTCCGCCACGACGACGTCCCCCGGGTCGAGCAGCACGCGCGCGAGCATGTCCATCACCTGCTGCGACCCCGACGACACCACGATCTCCTCGGGGGCAATCGGGCGCCCGAGCAGCGGCTCCATTCGCCTCGCGATCTCCAGCACGAGCGGCCTGTACCCTTCGGTCGCGCCGTACTGGAGCGCCTCCTCGCCTTTGGCCAGCAGGACCTCGCTGCACTGGGCGAACTCGCTCACCGGGAAGATCGCCGGGTCCGGGAGGCCCCCGGCGAACGAGATCATCCCGGGGCGCTGGATCATCTTGAACAGCTCGCGGATCGGTGAGGGGCGCATCGCTGTCGCCCGCTCCGAGTACCGGTACTCGAACTCCACGGTGCACCTCGCGCCGCGGTCGCGGCGGAGGGATTGTATGCCCATGGGGGCGCTCGGCGAACCGGGCCCCGGCGCGTCGGGGTCGATGGCGCGGGAGCGGCGGGGACGTGGTGGGGCAGGGGAGCAGATGGGCAGAGGAGCGGACGAGCAGAGGAACGGAGGAGCAGAGGGGCAGAGGAGCGGAGGGGCAGAGGAGCAACTGCTCACCGGGGCGGAAAGAGGCCTTCGCCTCTCCGGTCCTCGCACCCTCCGCCGACGGCGAACCGGCGGGTGGTCAGGTCGAAGGACCTCCCGGTGGGGGGAGTGGTGTCGTCGCGGTTGGACGGCCGTCCTCCGGCGAAGCGCCGGGAGCGAGGCGCCCGGGTTGCCGACGGTTGCGAAAGCTGGCACGTGCCTTGCTATTCTGCGTTTGACAGGGAGGATGTCGCCAGTGAACGCAAAGACCCTCATCGTGTCGGGTGTCGTGCTTGCCGCCACGAGCGTCATCGCGCAGGAGAAGGCGACGCCCCCGGCGTTCGTGAGCGAGGTCACGGTCAACAACGTGACGGTCGACGTCAAGGTCGTGGATGCCCAGGGCGTCCCGGTCACGACCCTCAAGAAGCCCGACTTCCGCATCTTCGAGGACGGCAAGGAGCAGGCGCTGACGAATTTCCTGGTCGTCACGGGCGGGCAGGTGACCGAATCCCCTGACGCCTCCGTCGTCGGCCAGGCGGAGCCCCGTCAGATCGTGCTGTTCTTCGATCTCTACGAGCTCGTGGAGTCGGACAAGAAGGCCGTGCTTCAGTCGATCAGGGACCAGGTCGCCTCCGGTCTGCCGCCGGCGGAGACGATGGCGGTCGTGAGCTACGACGGCACCTTGAGGGTCCACACGCCGCCCACGGCGAGCGTGGCCAAGCTGGTCGAGGCGCTCAAGGAGGTGGACCGGCTCCCGGCCACCGGGCTCCAGCGCCAGATCAAGCTCTCCACGTTCCGGACGGACGACCTGCGGACGGGGCGGAGCTACGGCGGGTACGAGTACCGGCACACCCAGAACGAGGAGTACTGGAACGAGATGCGGCGGATCGTGGGCTCCGTGCAGAGCGCGTTCGCCGCGGCGCTCGACCGCTTCGCGCTGGCGCCGGGGGCGCGCAAGGTCGTCGTGCTGGTGTCGCCGGGTTTCCCGCGCGCCGAGAACGTCCCGATCTACCGGACCTACGACTTCTTCCGCGACACGCCCGCGTCCGAGTACCGCAACGTCGGGCTGCTCGAGCGCGCGGCCCAGCTCGCGAGCGAGTTGGAGTACACGCTGTATGCGGTCGACCCCTCCGGGCTCTCGAACCTCGACGTGGACGCGAGCCGGAGCCGGCCGATAGGCTTCACGGACGTCGCGAACGTCAAGTTCTGGCGCGAGGCGGACCGCAAGGACAACCTGATCCAGGCTGCGCGGCTGACCGGAGGCGAGGCGGTGTTCACCGCCGACGGCGGAGCCGCCCTCGCAGACGTCGAGCGCCTCACCGCGAGCTTCTACTCGCTCGCGTTCCAGCCCGACCACGCCGGCGACGGAAAGGAGCACAAGCTCAAGGTCGAGGTCAACGGCCACCCGGAGTACAAGCTGACGTTCCGCCAGAGCTACGTGGACCGTCCTGCCGAGCAGCGCGAAGCCGAACGGACGCGCGCGGCGCTTCTCACCGGGCAGACGGAGAACCCGCTCGGCCTCGAGCTCGTGCTCGACAAGCCGAGCGGCAAGTTCCGCTTCGGCGCCGCGGGGATGAAGGTGTACAAGATCGGCGCCGAACTCCGCATCCCGTACGCCCACCTAACGATGCTGCCGCGCGGCCCGGTCGCCTGGGGCCAGGTCCAGGTCGTGATCGTCGTGACCGACGGGAAGGGCAACCTGTCCGACCTCGCGCACCGGCGCGTGCCGATTGAGGTCCCGGCGGAGAAGCTCGACGAGGCCCGGCAGAGAGGCTACTTCGCGTACCGCATGACCCTTGAGATGGAGGGCGGCAAGCAGTCGATGCGGATCGGCGTGGACGACGTGCTCGCCCACACCACCTCCGCGATCGTGGCCGACCTCGACCTGTGATCGGCCCGGCGCGCCGCGCGGCGTCGGGGCGCGGGCGCCCACCGCTTTGATAGACTCCGGGCGGAGGGTAGCGGCGTGAGAACCCGTGTGACGCTCCGAGTGGCCGTTCCGTTCGCGCTCGCGGCCGTGATGGTGTTCGCCCAGCAGATGCCCCCGACACCGGCGCCGACGCTGGAGGACAAGCCGGCGGCCGCGAAGGCCCCGATGAAGCAGATCGGAGGCCTGCGCTTCCTCGATGTGTCCGAGCTGACGATCGTCAACGTCGACGTGTCGGTCGCGGACAAGAAAGGGCCGGTCCTGGGCCTGACGGCCGACGACTTCGAGGTGTTCCAGGACCGCAAGCCGGTGCCCCTCACCAACTTCGCGGCGTTCCGCCGGCACACGGGGACCGCACCGACGCCCGCGCCGGCCCCGGTCGCGACCGCCGCGCCGCCGACGCCCACGCCCGAGCCCGCCCCGGCACCGAAGCGAGAGCCCCGGTTCATCGCGTTCTACGTCGACAACGAGAACCTCCTCCCGTTCGACCGCAACCGCGTGATCAACAAGATGGTGGACTGGATCGAGACGAACCTCGCCCCGCCGGACCAGGCGATGGTGGCCTCGTACCAGCGCAGCCTGAAGATCCTCCAGCCGTTCACGTCCGACCCGGAGGAGATCGCGACCGCCCTGAGGTCGGTCAAGAAGTTCGTGGGCGGCCGGTCGGACCTCATCAGCTCGCGTCAGCGCGTCGAGGACACGATCGGCCAGAGCTCCAACTCGGGCTCGTCCGGGAGCAACTACGCCCAGGCGCTCGACGAGGCCCGGAGCTTCTCGCGGGAGGTGCGCAACAACCTCCAGTTCGCCGTGCGGTCGCTCCAGGACTTCGTGGGGACGATGAGCGGCCTGCCGGGCAAGAAGGCGCTCATCTACCTCTCGGACGGCCTCCCGATGACGCCCGGCGCCGAGCTGTTCTATGCGATCCAGGACGCCTACCAGGCGCCGAGCGTCCTGTCGGAGTCGCGCGAGTTCGACTCGACCGACCTCTACGACAGCCTCGTGCGGACGGCCATCTCTGCGGGGGTCACGCTGTACTCGATCGACGCCCGCGGACTCCAGGACGAGTCCGGCATCGAGGCGGAGAACCGGCAGGCCCGGTCTCCGCTCGCGGCGACGATCGCCGCCAGCAACTACCAGGACTCGCTCGTCTACATGGCGAGCCGCACCGGCGGACTCGCGATCCTGAACGCCAACGACCCGACGCCCGGGCTCGAGAAGATCGCCGCGGACTTCGAGACGTACTACTCCCTCGGATACCGGCTGGTCCCGAGCGGCGAGGACCGCATGCACCGGGTCGAGGTGAAGGTCAAGGGGCATCCGGATTACAAGCTGGTCTACAAGACCTCGTTCATCGAGAAGACGCTCCCGACGCGGATCGCGGACCGCGTGGTGAGCGGCCTCGCCTTCGACCTGCAGGACAACCCCCTCGGGATCGAGCTCAGCGCCGGGAACCCGGCGCCCGCCGACAACGACCGTTGGACGCTGCCGATCGAGGTGAAGGTGCCGATCGACAAGATCGCGCTGATTCCCGACGGGGGTGACCTGATCGGGTTCCTGATGGTCTACTACGTGGCCCGCGACGACGAGGGGAAGCAGTCCGACCTCCAGCACACCGAGCACCCGATCAGGATCCCGTCGAGCGACTACCAGTCGATGCGACGGGACCAGCTCACGATCTCGACCTCGCTCCTGATCGAGCCGGGGACGTACCGGATCTCGGTCGGAGTGCGCGACGAGTTGACCAACCAGGCCGGGTATGCCCTCGCGCGGTCGGCCGTGCACCCGGAGCTCAAGTGAGACCGCCCGCGGCCGGCCGGGCCTCTCTGCGGATGGCCGGCGCGGTACCGGCGGCGGTGGCATGCGCTCTCGCGCTCACGTGGCCGCGCGCCGGCGTCGCCGCCTCGCCGACGCCGACCCCGGGGCCCGCCGCCCGGGTCGGGGGGGCGATCGATCACGGGTGGAGCCACGTCAGCGGCAGCGTGGCCGAGGCGCTCCTGATCGTCCGCCTCCGCGTCGCTCTCCTCGAGCGGCTCGGCGAGGACGGAATGCGGGTGACG
>Ga0335070_10004284_pt1 | contig 16652 bp, 14 predicted proteins | sample Lox_Sample_13_FD_206722 | JGI IMG/M metagenome (GOLD analysis project Ga0335070, IMG submission 206722) | Soil microbial communities from Loxahatchee National Wildlife Refuge, Florida, United States - Lox_Sample_1.3 | ecosystem: Environmental > Terrestrial > Soil > Wetlands | place: USA... | reverse complement strand
CTCAAAAGAGCGGAGCTCCAGGCTGCGACCCTCATCGGGGCGGACCTGAGCGGGGCGGATTTCAGTGAGGCGAAGTTGCGAGATGCAACCCTCAGCCGGGCGGATCTCAGCGGAGCCGAGCTCAGCAAGGCAGATCTCGCGGGCGCCCATCTGAACGACGCCACCCTCATCGGAGCGACACTGAAGAAGGCCGACCTTCGCCGTGCGAGTCTCATCAGAGCGGACCTGAGTGGCGCGGATCTGAGCAGTGCCAATCTCACCGAGGCGGATCTTCGCGACTGCGAGCTGTCCTATTGCTCTCTGGTCATGGCCAACCTGGCAAAGGCAACGTTGAACGGGGCGCGAATAGATTACGCCAACCTGCTCGGCTGGAAGGTGCAGGGGGTCACCTGCACCCACATTGTCCGAGGTGACAAGAGAGAGATTGTTCACTTCAGCCCCCACGAATTTGAGAACAAGTACCGTCAGAATTGCCAGCTATTCGAGATCATCCTCGAAGTTGAATTCTCGGAGCTAGCGTATTTCGTCGGCCTGTTTGTTGCCAGATCTATAAACGAAAAGCTCGGATCGGTTGTGGTTCAATTAAAAACACTCGACGCCATCTCAGAAGAGTGCACGAAGTTTGTCTTTGTCTCCTTTGATATCAAATTCGTCTCCCGAAGCAAAGACCTGCTCAATGCGGTCTTGAGAAGTGAAATCAACAGGCTTCTTGCGAGTCTGGAAGGACCGAGTCTCATGTTCCCAAGACAAGTCATGCTGTACGTATCTAACGGATTAGACGACGAAGACACGAGAGGGGCATTCGACTCTAAAGTCCCCGAGGCTGGTGCGACGAGGAGCGAAAGAATCGTAACCCACTACTCCACGTATCTCAAGAAACTCCAGGAGGCCATACGCAGCGTCGTTTTCTCCGTCCTGAGTCAGTCAGAGTCGTCCCCTTAGCCCACATTATGCGCGAGACGCCGTAGCGAGATCGTGGAGATGGTCGTGCCACCGGGCAACCACAGGGGCTCGGACCTGAGGCGTACTTGTTCACTACGTCGCAAGGCTCGAGACCCGAGGACGCCCTGAAGGACGGCCATATCCGCGGTCGCAGCAGGTGGTTCGTGCATAATGCGGGCTATGGCCCTGAAAAGGGGCGAAAAAGTTCTTTGCTGACGTAGTAGCCTATCCCCCTCTCTCTCCCCGAACCGTCTCCTTATCCGTGCCGTACCCCAGCGCTCTATGCTTCATCGCAGCGCGCGAAGAAAGTCCCCTATGGCCTCGACGCCTTCACGCTCCATGAGCCGGATTGTCTCCGTACCGATGACGGCTATGTCTGCTTTTCCCCTGAGGAAATCGATATCCCCCTTGGACTTGAGGCCGAAGCCTACAGCGAGAGGGAGACGGGTGGCCCGGCGGCAGCGTCCGAGGTAGGTCTCAAGGTCACGGGAAAAGGCCGTGTGGGCCCCCGTAACCCCTTTCCTGGCCACACAGTAGACGAAGCCTCTCGCCTGGGAGGCGAGATAGGTCAGACGGTCTTCGGAAGAGGTGGGGGAGAAGATGAAGATAGGGGCAAGGTCGCGCCGCGCCATCGCCTCCAGGTACTCCTCGCCCTCCTCAGGCGGCAGATCAGGGACGATGGCGCCCTCAAGCCCCCGCCCCGCCATAGCGCGGACAAACCGATCCCCCCCGTACCTAAAGATGATGTTGTAGTACGTCATAATGACGAAGGGAATGTCATACATCCAGGTGACTTCGGCCGCAAAATCCAGACACTCCTGCACGGTAACCTTACCGGCGAGGGCCTTCTGATTGGCGTGGAGGATCACCGGCCCATCAGCGATAGGCTCCGAGAACGGGATCTGGAGTTCCATGAGATCTACCCCAGCCTCGACCATGTCAGCGACGATTCTCGAACAGTCGGGAAACGAGGGATATCCAAGAACGATATGAGTCATGAGGAGAATCCCCTTCTCCTCCAGCCTGCCTCGAAGATAGGGTTCAAGCGCCATACTGTTCCGCCTTCCTGCGAATGAATTCCCGCCATTTGGGATCGGCAAAGGCGTCGGCCACCGTGAAGATGTCCTTGTCCCCTCTCCCCGACTGGTTGATGATCACTACCTCGTCGGGAGAGAGACTCCCCACCTCTTTGAACGCCCGGGCAAAGGCATGGGCTGACTCCAGGGCGGAAATCAGGCCTTCCTTCCTGAGGGTGAGAGAGAAGGCATCGAGCACCTCGGCATCCGTCGCCGCTTCCACGCGAATGCGCCCTTGGTCTCGAAGACACGCGAGAATGGGCGACACCCCGACGTAGTCGAGCCCGGCTGAGATGCTGTGGGTCTCCCGCATCTGGCCGTCCCCGTCCTGGAGGAAGTAGGACTTGTAGCCGTGGGCAACGCCGACGGCTCCATCCTTCGAGGCGAGGCGTGCCGCGTGGTGACCGCTATCGAGTCCCTTCCCGCCCGCCTCCACCCCGACAAGCTCAACGGGATCGTTTAGAAAGGCATTGAAGATTCCGAGAGCGTTTGAGCCACCACCGACACAGGCATAGATCCGAGCAGGGAGCTTTCCCTCCCGCGCTAGGATCTGTTCGCGGGTCTCCTTGCCCACGATAGACTGGAAATAGGAGACCATTTCCGGGAAGGGATGAGGTCCGCAGGCGGTGCCGAGGACGTAGTGGGTGTCATCCATGTTGGTGACCCAGTCCCGAAAAGCCTCGTTGATGGCATCCTTGAGGGTACGGCTTCCCTCCTGCACCGGCACAACCTCGGCACCCAGCCGCTCCATCCAGAACACGTTGGGTCGCTGTCTCTCGACATCCACCTCTCCCATGTAGACGGTGCAGCGGAAACCGAACTTGGCGGCCATGGTGGCGGTGGCCACCCCATGCTGGCCGGCGCCGGTCTCGGCAATGACCCGCGATTTTCCCATCCGTTTCACCAGGAGTCCCTGGCCCATGACGTTGTTGGCCTTATGGGCACCGGTGTGATTTAGGTCCTCGCGTTTGATGTAGATGCGCGCCCCGCCGAAGTTACGAGTGAGGTTCTCGGCGTAGGTGAGAGGCGTGGGGCGACAGGAATAGGTGGACATGAGTTCCACGTACTCCTGCCAGAAGGAGGGGTCGCTCTTGGCCTCGCGAAAGGCCTCCACCAGGTGGGTAAAGGTGGCGACGAGTATCTCCGGGATGAAGGCTCCACCGAACTCGCCGTAGTAGCCTCGTTCATTCATGTCTCAGTGCTCCCACGTGCAGATCTCTAACGATTTCCATCAGCCTGTCCATGAGCGCGAGACTCTTTTTCCCCGCTCGCTCCTCGACGCCGCTGTTCACGTCGATGGCGAAGGGCCTGACCACAGAAACAGCCCTCCTCACGTTTCCCGGATTGAGCCCGCCGGCGAGGATCACCGGGATTCCCAGTTCCAAGCCCCGCGCGGCGAGATCCCAGTCAAGGGTCGTCCCGGTCCCTCCTCGCCTTCCCTGCACGTAGGAGTCGAAGAGCACAGCCCGGACCTTGCCACGGTAGGACTCCACCAAGGAAAGGCTCGATTCATCTCTCAGGCGGAGCGCCTTGATGGCGCGGGGTGTGAGGGCCTCGCAGTCATCGGGAGATTCATCACCGTGGAGCTGGGCCAAGTCAAGGCCGCAGAAGCCCATGATCTCCCTTACCCGGGAGGGAGTCTCGTTCACAAAGACTCCCACGGTCTGGACCAGAGGAGGAATTCCCCGAACGATCTCCCGCACGGCCTCGGGAGAGACTCGCCTCGGACTCGGGGCAAAGATGAAACCCAACGCATGAGCCCCAAGCCTTACGGCAAGAGAGGCATCCTCAAGACTGGTTATCCCGCAGATTTTGACGCGTATCATCGCCTGAGATCCGCCTAATCTACTCTCTTCCTTCCTGCCTCAACAAGCTCTGTGAGCTTACCGGCCACGTTTTCGCTTCCCATGAGCGAGGTTCCCACCAGGACGGCGTGGACCCCGAAGCCCCGGAGATAGTCGATATCCTCCCCGCTCGTGACCCCACTCTCACTCACGACCACATGGCTCGCCGCAACGAGCGGAGCGAGCTTCGTTGTGGTCGCGAGGTCCACCTTGAATGTGTGCAGGTCGCGGTTGTTGATGCCGATGATCCCGGCTCCAGACGCCACCGCCTTCTCGAGATCTGCTCTGTCGTGCACCTCGGTGAGCGCTTCGAGCTGCAGCTCCCGGCAGACGGCAAGGAAATCTCGAAGCTGGTCCCCGGAGAGGAGCCGCGCGATCAGGAGTAGTGCGTCCGCCCCGAGCCGCGCCGATTCCAGGATTTGAGTCTCGTCGATGATGAAATCTTTACGGAGGACAGGCAAGGAGATCGAGTGCTTAAGGAGAGGGAGATGGTTCGGGTTGCCCCGAAAGAACTTCGCATCGGTGATGAGGGAGACGGCGGCGGCCCCGACCTCCTCGTACAGGCGGGCGATGGCAGCGGGATCCGACTGCTCGCGAATCGTTCCCGCTGACGGCGAGGCGAATTTGATCTCGGCGATGACGCTCATCCTTCCCGAGACGGAGATTGCCTTGCGGAAGTTGTAGCGGCTAACCTTCTCGCCCTCGGGCGGGAGGCCTTCTTGCTTCAGCCGAGCGACCTCATGGCGCTTGTGGTCAACGATCTGTTCCAAGAGAGAGTGCACGAGGAAATCCCTTCGTCACTTACCAGAGTTCTCTACGTCTGCTGGAGTATTGGAGTGCTCGAGTGTTGGAGTACTGGGATCAGGCCACAAGCGCAGACCATTGCTCCACTACTCCATCACTCCATATGTCCTATTCCCGAGCCCACGTGGATGATTGTTATACGTTCTACGTTCTACGTTCTACGTTATACGAAAAGAATCTGTGTAAATCTATGTCCCATCCCCTAGGCGGCGCGAGCCTGGGTATACTGGATCAAGGAGTTAAGCTTGTCCCGGGCGTGGCCGGAATCAATGGAGCCTGCCGCTCGCTCGATCCCCGCCTTGAGATCCCCATCCAGTCCTGCCACCATGAAGGCGGCGGCCGCGTTCATGAGAACCATGTCTCGCCGCGGGCCTTGCTCGCCATCGAGGAGCTGCCGGATGATGCGGGCATTCTCCCGGGCATCTCCCCCCCGGATCGCATCCGCCGTTGACCTTGTGAAACCAAAGTCTTCCGGAACCACCTCAAAGCTCTTCACCACGCCATCCTTGAGATGGGAGACCCGCGTCGGCCCGCAGATGCTGATCTCGTCAAAGGTCCCCTCCCCGCAGACCACGAAGGCCTCCCTGCTCCCGAGCTTACCGAGGACACGGGCCATCTTGTCGGTGAGACCCTGGTCGTAGACACCGAGGATCTGGACCGTGGCACCGGCAGGGTTGGTGAGGGGCCCGAGAAGATTGAAGATGGTCCGAATCCCCAGTTCCCGCCGCGGCGCGGCCGCATGCTTCATGGCTCCGTGGAACAGGGGGGCGTAGAGAAACCCGATCCCCAGCTCTCGGATGCAGGAAGCTACCGCCTCGGGAGGAATATCGAGTCTTACTCCGAGAGATTCCAGGACATCGGCACTGCCGCACACACTGGATACTGCACGGTTGCCGTGTTTGGCCACCCTGACTCCCGCCCCGGCAGCAACAAGAGCGGTCGCCGTGGAAACATTAAAGGTGTTGGTGCCGTCTCCACCCGTACCGCACGTGTCGAGGATAGTTTCATCCTCCACATTAATCTCATCCCGATCGATGTTCAGCAGGTGGTTGCTCACGTCGATTCGCGTGGCCTTGGCCCGCATCACTCGAGCGGCGCCCGCGATCTCATCCACCGTCTCGCCCTTCATTCTGAGCGCGGTCAGGAAAGCACCGATCTGCGCCGGTGTAGCCTGGCCGGTCATGATCTCCTCCATGGCCTGTTCCATCTCGCCCTGGGTGAGATCCTCTCTCCGGATCGCCTTGGCAATCGCCTCCTTGATCATGACTCAATGCCTCCTCTCTGCAAAAATGAGTGGAGAAGTCTTGCTCCATCTCTGGTCAGGATCGACTCTGGATGGAACTGAACCCCCTCCACCACGTGGTGCCGATGTCTTATCCCCATGATCTCCCCCTCCTCGGTCCAGGCGGTGACCTCCAGGCACGAAGGGAGGGAATGCTTCTCGACGATGAGGGAATGGTAGCGAACCGCTTCGAAGGGATTGGGGACAGCCCCGTACATTGAGCGGCCGTCGTGAAAGATGATCGAGGTCTTCCCGTGCATAACCCGCTCAGCCCGCACCACCCTGCCGCCGTAAGCCGCAGCGATCGCCTGGTGTCCCAGGCATACCCCGAGCACGGGGATGATGCCGCCGAAATGACGGATGGCCTCGACGGAGACCCCGGCCTCAGCCGGCGAGCAGGGGCCGGGTGATATGAACAGGGCCGCCGGGCTCAGCGCCGTCATGCTCGGTACGTCGATCCTGTCGTTGCGGTATACCTCCACCTCCTGGTTCAGGCACTCCAGGAGCTGAACCAGATTGTAGGTGAAGGAATCGTAGTTATCGATGACGAGAACCATTGTTTTTCACCCTCTCGATGGCCCTGAACATGGCAGCGGCCTTCCTCATGGTTTCCTCATACTCCGCCTGGGGCGAAGAGTCGGCGACGATTCCCGCGCCTACCTGAATAGAGATCCTGTTTCGCTCCATGGTGATCGTTCGGATGGTGATGCAGAAATCCATGTTGCCGTTGAATCCGAAGTAGCCCACCGCACCCGCGTAGGGGCCCCTGGCGGAAGGCTCCAGCTCGCTAATGATCTCCATCGCTCGAATCTTGGGCGCTCCCGTCACGGTCCCCGCCGGAAAGGCGGCCATGAACACGTCAAAACTGTCGAGACCCCTCCGGAGCTCTCCTTCCACGGCAGAGACGATGTGCATCACGTGGGAGTAACGCTCCACCTCCATGAGCCGGGGAACCTTGACCGAGCCGGGGGCTGCCACCCTCCCCACGTCGTTTCGCCCCAGATCCACCAGCATGACATGCTCGGCCCTCTCCTTGGGGTCCGCCATGAGCTCTCGTTCCAGGGCCAGATCCTCCTCGGCACTCTGCCCGCGGCGCCTCGTCCCGGCGATAGGGCGAAGGTGAATCCTGCCATCTGTGAGGCGCACGAGCACTTCGGGAGATGCGCCGATCAGCCTCACCTCCCCGAAGTTAAGATAGAACATGTAAGGCGAAGGATTGACGCTCCGCAGATTTCGATAAAGGCAGAAGTCCTCGCCGGTCATCTCCCCGGAGAAGCACTGGGAGAGAACCACCTGGATCACATCGCCGGCAACAATGTACTCTTTGGCCCGGCGAACGGTCTCCTCGAACTTCTCCTGCTCAAAGTTGGATTCAAGGTGGGACAGGAAAGATTCTCCCTCCTCCGCGCCGCGGGAGAGGGGCTGCTTCAGTTCCTCGATCGCCTCTTCCACCTGCTGACAAGCCCTGAAATAGGAGTCTCGGGGGTCAGTTCCCCCTTCCAAGTGGGCGAAGGCAACCACCTTGATCTGGTGGGTGAGGTGATCGAAGATGATGAGCCGCTCGGCGGCGGTGAAGAGGCACTCGGGAAGATCGCTACCTTGCGGGATGAGGCCGGGGAGCCGCTCCCAGGTCCGGGCGAGGTCGTAGTTTACGTAGCCTACGAGTCCTCCCTGAAATCGAGGAAGATCCTCCAGAGAGACAGGTCGAAATTTCCGACAGACCTCTCGCAGGGCCGAGATGGGATTTCCCGCCGGCATCCGGTGTTTCGCTCCCCGGCCGTCCTGGAGTTCCAGACACCCCTGTCGATACCGAACGACAAGCGAGGGCTTATAGCCGATGAAGCTGTACCGGCCCCACCGCTCGCCGCCGTCGGCACTCTCCAGGAGATAGGAGAACGACTTGTCGCTCACCTTGAGATAGGCGGAAACCGGGGTCTCCATATCCCCCAGGAACTCGCGATACACCGGGATCACATTGCCGTCCTCGGCAAGGCGGCAGAATTCAGAAAGGGAGGGTTGAAAATTCACTTGTTCACTCCAAAAAAGGAAAAGGCCGTGAGGCGTTCGCCCCACGGCCTGACTTCCTTCGCCAAAAATACCGTGGGGCCATCGGAGGATGGCCCCACGGTATTGGTTTCTTCTACACCCTTACGGCAGGCTCATCCCCCTCAGGAGGTGAGCCACCACCAGTTCCTCAACGAAGCTTTGAAAGTCTGCTTTGATCTGATGAGTACCATAATGACTCTCTATAACGGCATACAAGAAAAATGTCAAGCGAATTTTACTGCTCCCGGGGGAGAGCGAATTTCCATCTTGACAAAGGGGGAAATTCCCTGCTAAGAGTGCTTAAACTTTGGAGGTGGAATGGCGATCCTGACCGGCAACCACTGGTGGTGGACCTATTATTATTATCGAGGGGGAGGTCTGCCCGTAGGTTGATCGCCGTGTTTTCTTGATGTTCGGGCCGTGGGCAGACTAGAGCTCACGGCCTTTTTGTTTTTGCGCGGTCTTCAAGAGGCCTTGGTGGCCGAGACCTAATCTGTGTGGCAGGTGCCATGAACATCGTTCTTATCGGCTATCGCTGTAGCGGCAAAACCAGTGTAGGTCAGATCCTTGCCGGCGAGCTCGGGAAGGAGTTCGTCGACCTGGACGCCCTCCTCGAGCGTCACGCCGGCAGTTCCATCGAGAGTCTGGTTGCCGACCGCGGCTGGGAGTTTTTCCGCAAGCTGGAGCACGACCTGGTCGCAGAGGTGTGCCGTAAGGACGGTCTCGTCATCGCCCCAGGGGGCGGTGCCGTCATCCACCAGGAGAACGTCTGTCTCCTCAGGGAAAATGGCTTTGTTGTCTGGCTCAAGGGGGAAACCCGCATTCTTAGAGCCAGGATGCTCAGGGAAGAGCATGCGGGCAGAGTGCGCCCTTCTCTCACCGGGTCCGATTCCCTGGCGGAAATCGCAGAGGTGCTCGCTCTCAGAACCCCGCTTTATCAACAGGCCGCAGACCTGGTGGTAGACACGACCGATCTCTCGGCAGAGGAGGTCGCGAGGGCGATCATGGGGAAGCTTCCGGCGGAGGTGCGGCGACAGAGCGGCTGAGAGCGAGTTACGGCATGTGGTGGGCGGCGCCCACCTTACACGGGGGATCCCACTTCATCCGCCTGTCCTCGAGGGGCCTGAGATTGTCTAGATGAACGAGATGATGTCTCAACGACTTCATAGAAGCGGTGACGGGAGGGAGCTCGCAGGCCGGTATTGCTGGCGCGCCCAATATTATTACTCTGTGTGGAGGAACGGTCCGCCCACGTGATTCCTGGCGCGCACAGCATCAGAGCACCGAACAACCAGAGGCCGTGGGCGCGATTGGCGACCGCGGCTTTTGCTCTTTGGCAGGCAACCATGAGAGGAAGGAGAAGGAGGTCATGATCGGCAAGGCTATCAGGCTGGAAAGGATCATCAACCGGGAGACGGGAAAGACCGTGATCGTGCCCATGGACCACGGCGTCAGCGTGGGCCCCATTCCGGGGATCCAAGACATGAAGGAGGCGATGAGGCAGGTCGCCGATGGCGGTGCCAATGCCGTGGTGATCCACAAGGGCATCGTTAGCGCAGGCCACCGGCGAAGCGGTCCTGACATGGGGCTCATCATCCATCTGTCGGCAAGCACGACGTTGTCCCCGGAGCCTAATGCCAAGACACTGGTCTGCACAGTCGAGGAGGCAGTCAAAGTGGGAGCTGACGGGGTTTCGGTGCACATCAACATCGGCAACGGCCACGAGCGAGACATGCTAGCCGACTTCGGCCGGGTCTCGCGGGACGCCGCGGAGTGGGGCATGCCGCTTCTCGCCATGATTTATCCCCGCGGCGAAAGAATCAAAAACGAGTACGATGTGCAGGTAATCAAACATGCGGCCCGACTGGGAGCCGAACTGGGAGCGGATGCCGTGAAGGTGTCCTACACAGGGAGCCCCGATTCCTTCCGTCAGGTGGTGGAGGGATGCCACATCCCGGTCATCATCGCCGGTGGGCCCAAGATGGAGTCGGACCGGGCCGTCCTCGAGATGGTCAAGGGAGCCATCGAGGCGGGAGCCGCGGGAACTTCCATCGGGCGAAACGTCTTCCAGCACCAGAACCCGACCAAAATTGTCCGGGCTCTTTGCATGATCGTCCAGGAGAATGTTAGCATTGACCGAGTTCTGCAGTACCTGCAGAGCGATGAGAGGTGAACCACAGGTGGAAGGACAGGGTACATTTTCGGAGGAGCTGCGTTCTTTTCGAAAAGGAGGGGGCAGCCACGACCCCCGTCCAACGGTGGGTATCGTTGGGGGTGCGGGCAGAATGGGCTCCTGGTTTGCCGAGCTCATGGAACGTCAAGGCTTCACCGTGCTTCGGAGCGATCTCGGCACTGAGCTCACTCCTCAGGCAATGGCGGTGCGGTGCGACGTGGTGGTCGTTTCCGTTCCCATCGCCGAGACCCTGAAGGTGATTCGTGAGATCGGCCCGCTTCTCCCTGAAAACGGTCTGCTCATGGATCTTACCTCAGTGAAAAAGGCTCCCCTGGAGGCAATGCTGGGGCATTCGGCTGCCCAGGTGGTCGGGCTTCACCCTCTCCTCGGTCCCGAGGGGGGATTCAACTCTGGGGGCCGGGTGGTGGTCTGCCCAGGCCGGGGGGAGAGCGGGCTTTCCTGGATCACTCAGGTGCTGCAACAGAGCGGACTCACGCCGGTTTACCTGGATGCGGAGGAGCACGACCGTATGATGGGCCTCATCCAGGGGGCCAACCATTTTTCCACCCTGGCCCTAGCCCTGGCTGTCAACCGCTCTGGCTTCGAGGTCTCCAACCTGTCTCGGTGTGCCACCGAGACATTCAGGGAGAGGCTCGAGCGGATCAGGTTCATGATGGAGCAGCCGGTGGAGCTTTTCGGTTCTCTCCTCATGGATAACCCTGCTGCGGCCGAGTTCAGCGAGCAGTACCTTGAGGGTGCTCGGGGGTTGCTCGAGATCATCGTGACAAAGGACAAGCAGGCGTTCAGCAACCTCTTCGCGTCGTTGAGAGAGACTTTTGACTCGGACAAGAAATGAGCGGAAGGAATGGAGTATTGGCGTGGTGGAGTGTTGGAGTAGTGGAAGCGTGGAGGGTTTGATTACGGGAGAAGGAGTTCTTTCTATCTACATTACTCCATTACTCCATCCCTCCAGTACTCCGCTAATCCGACCAGCTCAAAGAAGCCTTCGCCCGCGGCGTGACAATAATGTTGATAGCACCAGCAGATAAGATGAGCCGGAGAGGGTCAACACCATGAAAGAGGTTTGGGTCAAGGCGGATCCCTGGGACAAAGAACTGGTCACGGCAGCGCTCGAGGGAGGCGCCGATGCGGTGGTCGTCGCCCCGGACAAGGTGGCGCGCGTGAAGGAGCTGGGTCTCATCAAGGTCGTTGCCCACGGCGGTGACCTCATCTGGGACAGGGATGTCGTCGAGGTGGAGGTCCGCTCCGCCGCGGATGAGGGGCAGATCGTCGAACTCAGTCGCCGGCAGCGCGTGCTCGTCAAGACCACGGACTGGACCGTTATTCCCTTGGAGAACCTTGTTGCCAGAGCGGACATGGTCATGGTTGAAGTCGGGACCGTCGAGGAGGCACGACTCGCCTCTGGGATTCTGGAGAAGGGGGTCTACGGCGTGGTGATCACGGAGAGAGAGCCGACCAGGGTGAGAGAAATCCTGCGCGAGATGAAGGCACCTCGTCAAATCCTGGAACTGGTGCGATTCAGGGTCGAGGCCGTGCGCCCCCTCGGTATGGGTGACCGTGTCTGCATCGACACCTGCACCATGATGGGACGGGGCGAGGGTGCCTTGGTGGGGAACAGCAGCCAGGCCCTCTTTCTCATCCACGCGGAGAGTATCGATAATCCCTACGTGGCTCCCAGACCATTCCGCGTCAACGCCGGCGCCGTGCATGCTTACGTCATGGTTCCCGGCGGGAAGACAAGGTACCTCGCGGAGCTCAACTCCGGCGACGAGATCGTCGGGGTGGACGCCACCGGCCAGACTGTGCCGCTCGTGGTGGGGAGAGTGAAAATCGAGCGTCGACCCTTACTGCTCGTCGAGGCTGCCTCCCCGCGAGGAGAGGCGACCACCATCTGCCAAAATGCGGAGACCATACGCCTGGTTCAGCCGAGCGGCGAGGCGATCTCCGTGGTCCAGCTCCAACCTGGAAATGAGGTGCTCGGATACGTGGAGGTGGCGGGAAGACACTTTGGATACAAGGTCGACGAGAGTATTGTGGAGAGGTAGGAGCGGGATTCTTCCATGATCGATCAACATACGGTTCTCTACGGCGTCGTGGGCTGGCCCGTCGAGCACTCTCTGAGCCCGGTCATGCACAACGCCGCCTTCGCCGCGGCCGGCATCAATGCCGTCTACCTTGCTTTCCCCGTTCGGGACATGGCCGGATGCATGGCGGGTGTACGAGCCCTTCGCATACGAGGGCTGAGCGTAACCATCCCGCACAAGTCGGCAGTGATACCCCACCTCGACGACCTGGATGCACGGGTGAGAGAGATCGGCGCCGTCAACACCGTGGTGAACCGCGACGGCAGGCTCATCGGCTACAACACCGACGCCGCCGGGGCCCTCAAGGCGCTTGAGGAACGCATCTCGCTTGCAGACAGGAGATGCGTCATTCTAGGGGCCGGGGGCGCGGCTCGCGCCATCGGCTTCGTCCTCAGGGACAAGGTGGCGGCGATCACGGTGGCGAATCGCTCTCCTGATCGGGGGCGGGCCCTGGCTCGTTCTCTGGGCTGCTCCTTCATCTCCCTCGATGAGCTGAACGGGGTACAGGCGGATCTCTTGATTCAGACCACCCCGGTCGGCATGGCACCCGGGGACCGCGCGTGTCCGGTTCCGGAGCAGATACTCAAAGAGGGCATGGCGGTGATGGACATCATCTACAACCCGCTCGAGACGAAACTCCTGGCCATGGCCAGATCTCGAGGGTGTGTGACTATTACCGGCCTCAGCATGTTCATCCACCAGGGTGCAGAGCAGTTTAGGCTCTGGACGGGCGGGGAACCTCCCACCCAAGCAATGACGACGGCCGTTCGCAAAGCTCTCTCCAGGGAGAAGAGATAATGAAAGAGGTCAAACCAGTCGCCCAGATTGCAGCGACCGTGTCCATACCAGGCTCGAAGAGCGTCACCCACCGGGTGTTCATCCTTGCCGGCTTGGCTGAAGGCGAAAGCCGGCTCCACAAGTTCCTCGAATGCGAGGATACCGTCTACACCATGCTCGCCCTTCGGCATCTGGGAATTCACCTCTCCGGGGCAGGCGATACCGTGATCGTTCGGGGCAGCGGAGGAATGTTCGCCCCGGCAGCCGTGGCCAAGGAGATCTTCCTGGGTAATTCAGGTACATCCTTTCGCTTGCTCCTTGCGGTCTTCGCTCTCGCTCGGGGTGGATTTCTCCTCACCGGGACTCCGAGGATGCATCGGCGCCCTGTAGGTGAACTGGTTACCGCCTTGAAATCCCTTGGCGTGGATGCCTCTTGCACGGAAGCAAACGGCTTCCCCCCGGTTGCGCTCAGGGCTAGCGGCATCCGCGGCGGTAAGGTGCAGATGCCCGGGAGCCGGAGCAGTCAGTTCATCTCCTCCTTGCTCCTGGCCGGCCCATACGCAGAAAAGGGGGTCGAGATCGAAGTGACCGGGAGCCTCGTCTCAAGACCCTATGTGGATCTCACGGTCGAGGCCATGGCCCGGTTCGGCGTGTCGGTGGTCCGGGAGGGGTATCGGTACTTTCGCGTCATCCCCGGGAGGGCATACCAGGCCCGTGATTACACCATCGAGGGAGATGTCTCTTCCGCGTCATACTTCTGGGCTGCCGCGGCGGTGACCGGCGGCTCGGTCACCACGACAAACGTATATCCCGAGACCACGCGTCAGGGCGATATCGGATTCCTGTCGATCTTGGAGCAGATGGGCTGCACGATCGAGAGAGGAGCAGACCGGGTCGTCCTTCGTGGCGGCCGACTTTGCGGCGTTGAGGTTGACATGGGAAGCATGCCCGATATGGTACCTACCCTGGCCGCCATCGCCGCCTTCGCCGAAGGTGACACCGCCATTCGTAACGTGGCTCATCTTCGCGACAAGGAAAGCGACCGGCTGCGGGCCGTAGCCCTTGAATGGCGCCGGTTGGGGATCCCGGTTGAGGAACTGGCCGACGGCCTCGTCATCCCAGGTGGGACCAGGCCTTCCGGTGCCGTCGTCGATCCCCATGACGATCATCGGCTGGCCATGGCGCTCGCGGTGCTGGGACTCCGAACACCGGGGATCAAGATCAAGGACGAACAGTGCGTGAGCAAGTCCTTTCCGGATTTCTGGAGGCTGTGGGACGAGCTAAGCATGTGACCCTTGACATCTATCATGTATCTCTGTGGTGGGTTCTGCCCATCCTAACAGGGCCTATTTCCAACCTCAACGCTCTGATGGCGGAGCCTCTGCTCCCTGCCAGCTGCAGGCTGCCCGCTGGTCCAAAATCCACCTTGACTGAAGTGCGGCAACCTGTTATCAGTCCGTGGATATTATTTCCGAAAGGAGAGATCGGCGGCCGGGCGAAGCCGCATGGCCGTTATAATTAAAAGTTTCAATTTGGAGAGGTCACAAGGTATGAAGGACGGGTATCGTGTGGCTGTTGTGGGCGCGACCGGCGCTGTAGGTATGGAGATGGTCAAGGTCCTCGAGCAGCGGAACTTCCCGGTTTCTTCCCTGAGAGTGCTGGCATCGGCCCGCTCGATCGGCAAGACCGTTGAGTTTCGCGGTGAAACGCTCAAGGTGGAGGAGCTCAAGGAGGACTCGCTCAAGGGTGAGGAGATCGCCCTCTTCTCGGCCGGCGGCTCCGTGAGTCGCCACTTTGCCCCCATCGCCGGGAACGGGGGTTGCGTAGTGGTGGACAATTCCAGCGCCTGGCGCATGGACCCGGACGTGCCTCTCGTTGTCCCCGAGGTCAATCCCCACGCGGTGGCAGCTTACAAGAGCAAAGGGATTATCGCCAATCCCAACTGCTCCACCATCCAGATGGTGGTGGTGCTCAAACCTCTCCATGATGCAGCAACCATTGAACGGGTGGTGGTCTCGACCTATCAGGCGGTATCGGGCACGGGCATGAAGGCCATCCTCGAACTGGAAGTGCAGACCAGGCAACTCCTTAATTTCCAGGACGCGACGCCCAAAGTGTATCCGTACCAGATCGCCTTCAACTGCTTCCCCCACATCGGCGCCTTTCTGGAGAACGGCTACAGCGAAGAAGAGATGAAGATGGTCAACGAGACCCGGAAGATCATGGAGGCGCCGGAGATGAAGGTCACCGCCACCACGGTGCGGGTTCCGGTATTCTATGGGCACTCGGAGGCGGTGAACATCCAAACTCGCCGGAAGCTCACGGCGAAAGAGGCGAGGGTTCTCCTTTTCAAGGCCCCCGGAGTCCGGGTAGTGGACAATCCTGGCGAACGCCTTTATCCCATGCCTATCGAGGCGGCCGGGACCGACGACACCCTGGTAGGCCGTATTCGCGAGGATCTCTCCGTGGAAAACGGGCTCGACCTTTGGATCGTCTCCGACAACATCCGGAAGGGTGCGGCCCTGAACGCCGTCCAGATCGCCGAGATTCTGATCAAGGAGTATCTATAGTCGGGGATCGGGGACGAGGGATCGGGGCTCAGAAGAGGACGATCGATCGTCCCGCCCTGCGGGACTCGTTCACGCCGCAGATCTCAGGCCTCCAAGTCCGAAACTCTAGGAAACATCCAGGCCCGACAAGAGCTGCCGGATCTTCCTGGTTACCATTCACGGCAAGTGCCTGAAAAGGGGCGAAGCAGCCCGGACGGCGGACCATTGACAACGGAGCTTTGGAAGCAGCAAACCTTACTGAGGCCTCATGAAATTCCTCAAAGACCTCACGCTGGGACATTATTATCCGGCAGCCTCGCCCGTCCACGGCCTTGATCCGCGGGTAAAATTCTTTGCCCTCTTCATGAGCGCCATCACCCTGCTCAGCATGCAGAGCCTCTGGGGGCTCCTGTTCTTCTTCGGCGCCTCACTCGGCATCGCGTGCCTGGCACGATTGCCACTCAGTAAGGTCCTGCGGGGATTACGCCCATTCACCATGCTCCTGCTCCTCACGGTCTGCCTCCAGATCTTCCTCACTGAAGGAGAGGTCCTCGTCTCCCTGGGACCGCTTCAGATCACCCGCGAAGGCCTGCACCAAGCCGTTCGCGTCTGCGGCCAGCTTGCCCTGATTCTCCTCCTTTCCTCCCTTCTCACCCTCACGACGTCGCCCCTGGAACTTCTCCGTGCCATGGAGAAGCTGGGAATGCCTCTCACCCGTCTCAGGGTCCCGGTGCCCGATCTCTGCCTGGCCATGCTTCTCTGCATCCGGTTTCTCCCCATTCTTGGAGAGGAGTCACAGCGGATCATGGAGGCTCAGAGGGCACGGGGAATCGATCCGTCCTTCGGGACCTGGAGCGAGCGTTTCCAAAAATTCCGTGGTATTTTTCTCCCGCTCCTCTATAATGTCACATGGCGTGCCGAGGAGTTGGCCACCGCCATGGCGGTGCGGGGGTATGGCCGAACCGTGGAAAAGCAGACCTTGAAACAGATGCGGTTCTCTGCAGCCGACCGCGTCGGGATCGGCCTTGTGACCGCCTGGTGTGGGGCCCTCTAC